>Ga0255057_10002125_pt1 | contig 10854 bp, 10 predicted proteins | sample Cases_109_6_MG_FD_189022 | JGI IMG/M metagenome (GOLD analysis project Ga0255057, IMG submission 189022) | Seawater microbial communities from Amundsen Gulf, Northwest Territories, Canada - Cases_109_6 | ecosystem: Environmental > Aquatic > Marine > Gulf | place: Canada: Northwest Territories... | reverse complement strand
AGATGGGTTGGCCCACGTTGTGGCGACCTGAGTCGACAGGTCGTGATGTCTTGGTTTCGTCGAGCGTTCTTCTGGATGCCACCAGCCGACTGAATGTGGCATCTGGGATTGCACAGATTTACGCCCGCCATCCTGTGACTGCCGCAGCGGCTCAGAAGACGCTGTCCGAGGCGCACGACGGAAGATTCCTCCTCGGATTAGGAGTGGCTCATGCGCCTTCGGTCGAGGGGATCCGGCACCTCGACTACGGGACTCCGTACTCGGACATGGTGGCTTACCTGGAAGCGATGAAAAAGGCTCCGTACACCGCTGTTGAGCCGGCAACCAAGCCAACGACGGTTCTTGCTGCACTCGGGCCACGGATGCTGAAGCTGAGCGCAGAGGCCACAGACGGCGCCCACCCCTATTTCACTCCTCCCGAACACACGGCAATGGCCCGCGACATTATCGGGAGCGACCCGATCCTCGCTCCGGAACAAATGGTGGTGATCGACAGCGACATAGAGAAAGCACGGGCTGTGGCTAGGACAAACATGGCTGGATATCTCAAACTGCCCAGCTACACCAACAACTTGCTGCGTTGCGGATTTACCCAGTCAGATATCGACGACGTCAGTGACCGGCTAGTCGATGGCATCGTCGCTTGCGGCGACTTACAGGTCACAGTTGATCGAGTCCAACAGCACCTAGATGCCGGCGCTGACCATGTCTGTATCCAGGTCCTCGTTGAGGGCAAAGATCTAGACACGACAGTCAAACATTGGCATCGACTGGCAGAGGCCTTCGACCTTTAGGACAAGAGCTTTGTGGTCAGACAGAGATTCGCTGGATCAGCGGGTTGAGCTTGGTCGCCAGCCAATAGTCGCGTTCAAGTCCGCTCTTCAAAGCAATCGCATCTGGAGTGATGTCGTCACGATCCGGCCCCACAAGGGTCGCAATGTCACCGACTTCTACCATCTTTTCCCTGCCGATTTCTAGGATTGTGTGGTTAGAACTGACTTCGGCGATAACCGGATAAAGGGTTTCGCCAACCAAAGCCGAGACTCTTCCGGCGGCGTTGCGTGGGTAGCCGTCAGTGTGCCCGATAGGAACGGTGGCTACCCAGGTAGGAACTTCAGCCCGATACTTGTGATGGAAGCTAACTCCCTCGCCAACGGCAAGACGCTCCACTCTCGCGATGCGCGCTCGGAGTCGGAAGACGGGCCTGAGATCCATGATGATTTGACCAGATGTGTCCGCTCGATAGCTCGGCATGCCGTATATGGCGCCGCCTGGTCGTATCAGATCCAGTTCTCTCGCTTCCGGTAGATGGACCACCTGATAGGACGGCGCCCCATGCAACAAACCAAGCTCAATCCCTCGCTGTCGACAGTCTTCGACTACCTGGTTGAATCGTCGCAGGTGCTCGAGGTCGAAGGACTCACCATCGCGGTGCGCCCCTGAAAACATCGTGTATGTCCCTTCGACCGCGACAGCCCCGCTCGACACCAGATCCGAGATCCATTCAGGAGCCTGGTCGTATGGCATACCGATTCGATTCATCCCGGTATCAACGAACAAGTGAACAGGGACCGGTGCTCCGAACCGCTGAGCGAGCGGCTTGAGCCATGTTTGGGAGTCGGAATGAAACGGGCTCAACCGGACACCGCTTCTCACCAAGAGCTCGGCTTCATCTCCGGCCGTGTGGGCCATCATCAGGATTGGTTTCGTTACTCCTGCCTCTCGTAGGGCGAGGGCCTCATCGACCCGAACAACGGCAAGTCCAAAGACCTCGGACATGTCGTTGAGAATCGGACCGACCTGTTTGATTCCAATACCGTTGGCGTTGTTCTTGGCGACTGCGAGCAACCGAAGGCCGGTGAAACGCTTCAACTCTCGCACGTTATTTTGGACAGCCTCAGATATCACTTCAATCCAGGGGTCAGCAGTCGAAGGATCCGGAACTCGTGAAGGGAGAAGCTGAGGACTTATCACTGCAGTATGACTTGTCGAAGAAGCGCGCCTGGCTCAGGCATGGAGAGTCTCAGGCGGGTAGTCCCTTGTGATTGGTTGGAGACGACCAGGCGCTCAGGGCTAGCTCGCAAGGGTTGCCCCACCGATCAACACAGACAGTGGTTTTCGGCGACACCGGCCGGCAGTACAGGGGTAGATTGAGAAGACGAGTCAGCTAGGGAGCCGAAAACGAGTGAGGACCGAAATGAAGAGACACCGATTGCCTATTCTTGGACTGACCGTGGTCATCGGCTTGGCGCTGCTACCGGTGGTCGCGCTGGCAAAGTCGGACGACGCTGGACCTGTAGTCCGCTTTGCCACATTCAATGCTTCTCTGAACAGGGGTAGTGCCGGTGCCCTGGGAGCCGAATTGGCGACGCCAGGGAGTGCCCAACCCGACGTCATCGCCGAGATCATTCAGCGGACCAGGCCAGACGTGCTGTTGATCAACGAATTCGACTTCGATCCACAAGCCCTGGCGGACTTCCAAACCAACTACCTGAGTTTTCCGCATGGCACCGCTGCGCCGATCGTGTACCCGTACACGTTCATCGCGCCCTCCAACACCGGAGTGTTCTCCGGTTTCGACTACGACAACAGCGGATTAGCCGGCGACTTCGTACCTAATGATTCGTACGGCTTCGGGTTTTTCCCGGGCCAGTTCGGGATGGCTGTTCTTTCGATGCACCCCATCGATGCAGCCTCGGCCAGGACCTTTCAGCTGTTCAAGTGGAAGGACATGCCTGGGGCGCTGTTGCCCGATGATCCGAGTACCGCGGCACCTGCTGACTGGTACACGCCCGGTCCCGAGTTGGACTCGTTCCGTCTCTCATCAAAGAGCCACTGGGATGTGCCGATCAACATCGACGGCGAAACGGTCCACTTCCTCGTCAGTCATCCGACACCACCGGTATTCGACGGACCCGAAGATCGCAATGGCACTCGCAATCATGATGAGATCCGTTTCTGGGCGGACTACGTCCACCCGGGACGTAGCGGATATATCTACGACGACAACGGGAATAGCGGCGGTCTCGCCGCTGATGAGCTCTTCGTGATCGCCGGTGATCAGAATTCGGATCCCCTCGACGGGGACAGCATCCCGGGCTCCATCCAGCAGCTGCTGAACAGTCCAAAGGTGAACACCAAGGTCACCCCTTCCAGCATCGGAGGGGCCGAACAGGATGGATTACAGGGCAATGCCAACACGCTTCATCTAAGCGACCCGGCCTTTGACACCGCGGACTTCTTCGATGGTTTTCCCCCGGCGCCGTTCGGCGGAGCACCGGGCAACCTGCGGGCCGACTACGTGCTCCCAAGGAAGAACATGATGATCAGCGACGCAGGGGTCTTCTGGCCCGAAAGCACGGATCCACTGTTCCCACTTGTGGGCACATTCCCGTTCCCCAGTTCCGACCACCGTCTGGTGTGGATCGACGTCAGGGTCAAATAGAACTGCCGAAACGTGAACTACGTAAAGGCGCCCCGGTCACCTGACCGGGGCTGGTCCGCGGAAAACCATCATCCTGCCCAATCTTGACCGCCGATTAGCCTGGTTCGGTGTCACTCAATCTCACAGCTGCGGAGTCGGGCTGTCTCCTCCTCTCTGACATCACCGGTTATACCGGGTATCTCAAGGCCACCGAACTGGAGCACGCACAAGACGTTCTTGCTGATCTACTCGAGACCATCGTCGACACCCTGCAACCCGTTTTCATTCTCTCGAAGCTAGAAGGCGACGCTGCTTTCGCATATGCCGCAGCGTCGAGTCTGAACCCCACGATGATCATGGATACGGTCGAAGCGGTCTACTTCGCCTTTCGTAAGCGTGTCCGGGACATCGATCGTGCCACCAGTTGTGACTGCAACGCCTGTGTTCTGATCCCAGGCCTCGATCTCAAATTCTTTGTCCATTTCGGAGAGTATGTCGTGCGACACATTGCGGGAAGCGAAGAGCTAACCGGACCAGATGTCATCCTGGCCCATCGACTGATGAAAGGGTCCGCAGGGGATGCTGTCCAAGGCTCGGCATACGCTGCCTACACCGCGGCAACCATGGAAAGGGTCGGGATGAACCCTGACCTCCTCGGATTTCGGCCTCACATCGACCACTTCGATGACCTCGGGGATGTGGAGCTGTTCGTCCAGGACCTCCATGCACTGTGGGCCTTCGAGCAGGAGCGCAATCGTGTGTACGTGTCCAAAAACGAAGCGGTTGCCGAAGTCGAGGTGGACGTCCCAGTCGAGCCCGCTGTCATCTGGGAATACGTGACCGACCCTTCGAAGAAAATGGAGTGGCAACCAGGTCTTACCGGCATCGACATGATTACAGGTGGTCGACTCGGCGCCGGATCAACCAACCACTGCATGCACGGCCAGGACGTGACCATCGAACATGTTGCCGATTGGCGCCCGTTCTCTTACTACACGAGCCAATTCGAGCACCCGGTCATCGACGAGTGGTGGACAATTACGACCGAGTTTACGCAGACCGAAACCGGAACGACGCTCTCACTGAGGGTTGGCATGATGCCGCCGGCACTTGAGGATTGGTGGGCCGAGTTCGGCCCTCAATGGATAGATGGGGTGTCAGATGCCCATCGCAACCTAGAAGCCTTACTCGAGAAAGACTTCGGGGCTCAAATTCGCCTAGCGAAGGCCTAGTCGCGGTAACTCTTGGGTGGTGGGTCGTTGGTCTGGCTCGCCCGATGCCTCGTAAAATTGCGGCTGCCATCGAAGAATTGCGCCGTGTTTGACGAGGGCGCCCACACCGACAACGGACACTGAGGCGAACCTAGGGATCGGGCTCAACCGGACGTCAGACCCCAACAGAGCATCAGAAGAACCACAACAACCAAGCCTGGAGGCCAATTACGGTGCTGTCGAGTGGCCTGTCCGGTTGCCAGGTTTCGAGACCAGGCTCAGGCCGCTCGTTTGGCCAGACGAACTGCGGCGAGCGACCGGCGCAAACTGATCGCCGCCCATAGTCCAATGGTCGACAAGACCAGTCCGACAGCGACCCTCGCAGCGAAACCGGCACGAACGGCTTGAGCAGCTCCAGCGGGAGTGGTGTCAGACGATGCGATCAAATCCCGGGCCACCTCCACGTCGCCAAGCTGGCTGGTGACAACGAACAACAGAACCGCCCCACCTATCGCTGCGCCAAACGTGAAACCCTGGTTCCTGGCAAAGAGTTGAGCTGCACCGACTCGCCCCACCTTGGCGTCATCTGTGACTACGCACAGCAGCGTGAGGGCTGCGTTGGTGCTCATCCCGACCCCAAAGCCTGTCGCGAAACACACGTAAAAGACCATGAGCGGTGAGGTAATGCACTGCCTCAGTAGTTGATGTCAAACACGGGCTTCGGAAGCCACTTGGGCACTCGCTGATGGTCGAGCGCGGGACCAGTTTTGATAGAATCCAAGCATCAACCAGCTAAGGACCCGGGACGGGCAGAGGAAATCATGAAGCTGACATTCGGCGAGGACCTCGAGAGCTTCGCGAGGTCCATAGACATCTGTCGATTCGAAGAGTTCGAAGATGTCCTTGATTCGACGCGAGAATATCTCGAGACGAACTTCAATATCACCAAAGTGGAGCGCCTCGTGGAGCGCGTCTATCAGGGCGTTCCCAACCTCGAGCCGACCCTGAATACAGAAGACCAGTACGAGCACTATCCGGTCCGGGACGACCATGACGAGGCGAACGGTCTCAATGCCTGTGCCTTTATCCGGAAACGGAAACAGTGGGTGGTGCCCGAGGACAAAGAGGCAACGCTCGACGAAGCTATTGCCTACAGGGAACTCTGGAATCCAAATGAAAAGGAGGACCTCCCCCGCTACGTACGCCTGCTCAGCAGCGACGGTCAACTTCGTTCTCCACGTCAGACGAAAACCCTCATTTCGATACCGATGGTGAAGCGCGGGACGACTACCTCCCTCGTTTACTTCGAGTCCGAAGACACCCTGGTGGCGAGCGAGCGCGCCAGGGACGAGCTCGAGGGGATCGCGAAAGCGATCGCGCGGCTACACGAGCTGGCCGATCAGAACGACGACACTCATCTAGCCACCGCCAAGGAGATCAAATTTCTTGGCAAGTCGAGCCAAGGAGTTCAAGACTGGGGTGTGTCCGTCCCGTCGCTGTTCTTTGCCTATCCGGATGACGCCGATGAAGAGGTGATGGCGGAGTTCTCCAAGCAGCTGACGGTTATGGAATCTGGAAATGTGATTCGCCTGTTCGACTGGCGCACGAACTACGAAGGGGGTCGCATACCAGACAAGATCGAGAAGGAGATAGGTGGCGCCACCTATTTCGTCGCCTACCTGTCCGAGCAACAGGGTGAGGCGGCCAAACACGCCTTTTTCGACAATCCGAATGTGATGTATGAGGCCGGGATGTTTCAGGGACTTGTCAACGACGTCACCCAGCGGGCGACTAGTTGGCTCCTCGTCAGGGAGCCCGATTCGCTGGCGCCGTTCGACATCAGCACGGTGAACATGCTGCTCGTTCCGCGTAAAAAGAGCGGAAGCCTGAAGAAGAGCGAGTTCACCGAGAGTCTGAGCAAGCGTATAGCCAATCTGATCCCTGGCCTCCCGGATGAAGTATCCCAAGAAACCGAATCCATACCCGAATAAATCGTCGCCACCGTTTGACCGAGCCGACAACCGGCACTATCTGCGGCCTCCTCGCCAACTATTCCCAGCCCTAGATGTCAATTACCTCGTGACATGCTCCGGCTTCACCCGCACCCAATACTCGTAGTCCGAGTCGCCCCACACCGAGGGCCTTCCCGAGCCGAGGTCCTGACCCTCTAGTCCTAGCCGCTGTCGTCGATCCAAGCCGAGAGGTGTGACTGGACCGCCGGGTAACTCTTGCTGCCCAGCGACACCTCCCGAGCTTCTGTCCCACTCATATCAATCATCATTCTCACCGTCGAGGAAGCGCTCCGACGATGCGGCTCTCTGGTCGGAACTCATCGCTCGATAGGAACTTTGGGCCTGACTGACTTGAGAGAACATGGTAGAGGTACCTTCCGAAGATGCATCCCATTGAGTGGTGTTCGCCGAAGACACACCAATTGCCTCACCCTCTTCGAAGGTGGTCTCGTCAGTACCCAGGAATACGAACGCCCATGTCTGACCTTTGCGAGCTTCGATCAGCTCGGAAATCATTTGCCCGCTGAACTCCCGGCTGGCGTTCTTGTATTCGTCGGTGACAATCACTACGACCTGGTCCTCGATCGGTTATGTGAACATCGAGCCTTGTGGATTGTTCAACGCGAGGACCATTGACCGTTCATCCTGCATCAGGCGCCCTCGAAGTTACCCATATTCACCTAGCCTTTGTGTCATGACCCTTGATGTCGAGCAGGCGAGAATGACGGTTCGGCTTTCTCTCTACGCCTACCGCAGTCCCGAACAAGCCAAGACCGCCGTGGAGTCGCTGGGGCTGACTGAGTTCAACTGGCACACCAACCACTCCACGCAGGCATTTATTGCGAAAGGCGACGACACTATCTATGTGTCCTTCCGAGGTACGGAGGCTGACAACCCCATCGACTGGATCGCTGACGCCAAGTTTGCACCCGCGGCCGGTGTGTTCGGCGCCAGCGTTCACTCCGGATTCAGCGGAGGCCTCGACGAGGTGTGGAGCGATGTGGCTTCGATTGTTGAAGCGGCCTCTACCCCAGTCGTTCTGACCGGTCACAGTCTCGGAGCTGCTTTGGCGACGCTAGCGGCGGCGCGATTCACCGAGATGGGAACGCCGGTCGCCGGCCTTCACACCTACGGGTCGCCACGGTGCGGGCTGTCCCAATTCAAATCCGAGCTAGATCAACGAACCCTCGATTTGAGTTATCGGTTCATCAATCACATCGACCTCGTCACAAGGGTTCCGCTACTGAGCCAGGGTTATCGCCACGTTGGCAATCGTGTCTACTTCGACGCCGCAGGCACGCCTCATCTCAATGCGAGTGGGTTAAGAATTGCATTCGAGGACATCAAGTTTCGATTGGCCCACCTCGGGAGCATCCAAGCTGCTGGTCTAGACGAGCATTCGATCAACGCGTACGTGCGTGTCGTCGATAACCTCACATGACGGGTTATTAGCTGTGCCCGCCTTCGAGAAGCCCAATTTCTCGTACAACTTCCGCGTCGGCAGCCAGCTGAATGCACTCCGAGCTCATCGCGATACTGCGCCGGGCCGGTCGATCATGCCCAGATCGGCCGATCAACTGGTAGTGGCGAGTTGGAACATCGCCAACCTCGGGCTCCATGAGCGGAGGCCGAAGGACTATAAGTTGATCGGGGAGATCATCTCGTGGTTTGACCTCGTTGCAATTCAGGAGACCAACAACAACCTGTCAGGACTGCGCGGGCTGGCCGAAGAGGTGCCTGATTCCTACCGGCTCACCTTCTCGGACAAGGCAGGAAACAACGAGCGGATGGCGTTCATCTACGACTCGGATCGTCTTGAGATTCTCGAGGAGACCGGCGAGATAGCCGTCCCACCTCGCTGGAAACACGTGATTAGGATCCCCGGTTCGACACAGAAGTTCAACGGCTTCGACCGAAACCCATTTCTTTCTGCATTTCGAGTGAATGGCTCCGATTTTGAGTTCGGGATAGTCAACATCCACCTCTACTTCGGATCCGAGTCATCGAAGTCGCACAACCGAAGGTTCATGGAGGCACTAGCGACGGCTCGCTGGGCCGACCTCCGTCGTAGCGACGCCGACGCCTACACCCAGAACATGTTGGTGATGGGCGACTTCAATCTGAAGAAGGCCGACTGGGGCGATCCGATCTGGGAGATGCTCGGCGCACGGGGCCTATTCCTGGTACCCCATTCGACATATGTCGGTGGCAGCAACATCAATGACGACCGGCCATATGACCAGGTGGCGTTCTTTCCGGGGCCGTTGATGAACGCGGTCTCCAGCTCTGGCGTTTTCGACTTCGACCGCGGGGTCTTCTCGACCCTTCGTAAGCAGCGACCCTCGGGCGAGTTTCTGGCCTACGTCCGCTACTACCTCTCCGATCATCGACCACTATGGGTGTCGTTTGGACTGTGACCACAGATTTCAGTGAACCACGGCCCAGGGAGGGGTCAACACATCATGCCGGACGTAAGCGGTGGGACACCTGGGTACTAAGACGACCGGTGGATCTGTTCTAGCTATCGGTATTGATACATACGGTTTGTTGCCTGTTTTCTGATCGTGCTTACTCGCTGAGAACATTGATCACCCGCTGGATGTTGTTGCTCTCCCGAAGGCGAATCGCCAATAGTCCTGCACTGAAGAACCAGCCAGGACGAAGCAGTACGTCACCGAAACCTGAAGTCCACCTGTCCCGGGCAGCGATTATTGGCTCCCAGTCCGTGTCGGGCAGCTGAGCTAGTTGTAATGCGAGGTCCCAAGCTTCGATTCGAGCGACCTCGATACTGAATTTGATCAGAGCACTGTCGCTACGGCCACCCATTCGGTCGAGGAGTCCGACCCACGGCGAAACCTCAGCCACGTCCTCAGTGAACCCGTCAACCAACCGGCCGAGGACCTCGTTGATCTTCGTGAAGTCTCCCTCCAACGCAACAATGTCAGCGCCCGGCGCCACAGTGGCGGCCGCTATGCCCAGGTCGAGGTTTATGTGAGCACTCATGCCGACGAGCAGGTGTTGGACGATGATCGGACGCCACTGACCCACGGCTCGGAAAGCCACATCCCAAGCGTCAGTTGTCCTATTTCCGGCCGTGAAATCCGAGACTGCAGTGATATAGCGCTGAGCGAAAACCACGTCTAATTGCGACATTCGCCTTGGGTCGTCAAAGATGCCGGCGTCAATCGCTTCCTTTATGGCCACAGTGACCTTGCGGTACATCGCAGCAAAGTACCCAACGCGGCTGTTGTCTTCGCTGGCGCGGTCGACGATCAGGCCAAGCTCGATGAGGACTTCGTCGATGGAATTCAATGACATAGCTCTCCTGCCTGATTTCTGCTCCAAGGCGTTATCCGGACATTGCCGTTTCGTCCCGCAGCTACTGAAGGCCAGACGAGAATAGGAATCTCGCTACTGAAGCGTGCGTCAAAGCAAGTAAGGGGCCAAAATCGTCGTGCCGTCGGAATCATGGACAGTCGCGATTGGGTTCGAACTATCAATGAGCGTCGTCGGCCGCGGTCGCATAGGATCGAATTGCGAGAGGAGATCCGGCAGCGAAGCCGCTGCAATCCGACGGTAGAGGAGGAACTGTGGCCGCGTTGAAGTTCGGAGATACGGGCGATGATGTCAAAACCGTTCAGAGGATTCTCAAGCAGGAGGGCTTCTTCACCGGTGCTGTGAGAGGGAACTTTCTCAAGCTGACCAAGGCCGCCGTAACAACGTTCCAAAAGTCGCACAAGGGCCCGCAGGGCAAGTCGCTGCAAGCGGATGGGGCGGTGAGCGAAGGCACTTGGTGGGCGCTGCACAACTTGGTTGAGTCGACGACAGGGGAGCCGGAGCTCGAATACGGGGACAAAGGCGAATGGGTGAAAGTCGTTCAACAATTCCTCAAGGAACAGGGATTCTTCAAAGGAGCAGTGCGGGGTAACTTTCTCAAGCTCACCAAAGAGGCTGTCATCTACTTCCAGCACACCCATCTTGGCCCGAATGGGGAGTTCCTGAGCTCCGACGGCGTGGTGGGTCCCAACACATGGTGGGCATTGCGGAACCCAGTCGGCAAACCGCAACAGTCGAACATCCCTCGAGAGATCCCTGATGGGCTGACGCCAATGCGCCAGAAGGTGTTGCAGGATGCCCTCGCCCAACATGCTGCTGGGGTCAAGGAGGCTCCCAACGGAACGAACACCGGCGACGGTGTCACCAAATT
>Ga0255057_10002124_pt1 | contig 10855 bp, 10 predicted proteins | sample Cases_109_6_MG_FD_189022 | JGI IMG/M metagenome (GOLD analysis project Ga0255057, IMG submission 189022) | Seawater microbial communities from Amundsen Gulf, Northwest Territories, Canada - Cases_109_6 | ecosystem: Environmental > Aquatic > Marine > Gulf | place: Canada: Northwest Territories... | reverse complement strand
AACGATCGTGTAACCGTTGACCTCGAGGACGGAGAGGAAGGCCTGGTAGGCTTCTGAGACGGTGACCTTAGTGGGAGCGAACACCGTCGCCTTAATCGTTCGCAGCTTGCTTGGCAGAATGAAGCGTCGTCCCGTCATGTTCGAGATCAATCGAACCAGATCGGGTAGCTCGGCGTCCTCCAAGTTGAATGTGACCTTCGTCCGGGGCGACATGGCCTTGAACTCGACCCCAGTCTCGAACTGCGGTAACTCGAGGTCTTCGGTGCCCTGGACGACTGTGTCGACTTCTTCGACTTCTTCGGCCTCCTCGGCTTCGGCTTTCGGTTTTGGAGCCGACCGAAGTGGGACCGGCAAGGTCGGAATCCTAGCCGGCGGGAGTACTTTGGGTTTCGCTTCGTCTTCTTGGGCTACTGCTTCGTGTCCCGTACTGAGCAGCAGCGATCCGACGATCAAGCACACAAGCTGTTTTCGTAACTTCACGATGATTTCCCGCCTCGGATTCTCTGCAACCGCCTCATTGAATGCTGTATTCGATGGTCATTTCTTTGTTCTGCCTCTTCACCGCTAGGGTGAGGGCGTCGGCCGTACGCAACCGCGAGTAGGCCTCGAGAGCCGTGTCGGGGCTGGTCATGTCGAAGCCGTTGATCGTTCGAAGCATATCGCCGTTACGAATTCCGAGTTTACCGAGCAAGCTGGTTCGACGAATGCCGTAGAGCTTCAGGCCCACGACGCGCCCATCCTCTTCATGTGGGATGACGCGGGCCGTTTTCATGATACTTCCCTGATTCGCGAGCACCTTGTCGACGATGCTCCGCTGAATGTTGTACTTCGTGTCGCTGATCTTTTCGATCCCTTCGTCGAGCTCCTCGTCGGTGAGCCCCGCCTTCCGATCGTTCCTAGCGCTGCTGGCTCGAGTCTCGCTCTTGACCGGTGCGGGTAGGGACTTCGCGACGGCTTCTTCTTCGCTAAACATCGAGAGCTCGCACGCACCCCCACCGGAAGCTTGCACGACCACGGTCGACGCTCGCACGGCTAAGACGAACGAGCCGTCCACGCTGGAACCCCTACGGTAGAGCATCGTCTTGCCTTCGTTGCCTGCGATCGCGGCGAACGACCATTCGGGATCGTTAGGGCTCACGACCGTACCGACGAGCCGCAGCTTGCCGTTGCATTGCGGTGGTGGCTGTGTCGGATCCCACTCGCCCCCAGGTGCCGCGCTCGGGGTGGTTGCCGTGACGGGTTCGAGCGTTAGGTCACCGCGGGACGAGTCGAAGATGTTGCGCTTCAGAATCACACCTGGGTCTCGCTTGCGCAGAAACTCTGGATTCGTGGCCGCGATTCTGCTCCTCGTCTGCGCTTTCTCGTCCGCGCCTTTGTCGAGGAGCTCCGCCGCAAGAACGCGGGTCGTGCCCTGCGCCAGGAAGAAAGCGCAGAGGGCCAGCGTTGCGAGAATAATCGCAGTCGAAAATCGTCGTTCGCGCGGATTCGCCACCGGTTTGTACTAGAGCAACGCCCGTGCCGAGTTTGATCCTTGAAAAATCCAATGATCTCGTAGCCTGGGACACGCTAGTGGCTTCGTGTTCGCGACAACGTGGCGGGCGTTGCAGGGCGCAATTGACAAACTGACATTTGGGCCTGACAGGGAGCTCAGGCTGCCTCGTCTCCCTTTTCGGCGCCGAGCTTGCGATAGATCGTTCGCGCGGAGATTCCGAGCAGTTGCGCCGCCAGTTGTTTATCGCCTGCCGTGTGCTGAAGCGTGCCGTGAATCACGCGCCGTTCTACCTCGCTGAGCGGTGTACCGACTGAAAACGTGAACGCATCGACTTGACGTTCGGCGCGCGCCACCGGGTCGGGGAGGTCGTCGAGCTTGATGACTCCGCTGGTGTTGAGAACCACCGCTCGCTCGATGACGTTTTGAAGCTCTCGCACATTGCCGGGCCAGTCGTATGCGATGAGCTGCTCGAGCGCGTCCCCATCGACGGCGAGCGGCGCTTTTTGATTCTTGGTGCAGTACGTCTCGACGAAGTGCTCCGTGAGCAATGGGATATCGTCACGGCGTGCTCGGAGCGGTGGGCTCGTGAGTGCGATGACGTTCAGCCGGTAGTAAAGATCTTCGCGGAACTCGCCTGCTTCAACCGCTGCATGCAGGTCCCGATTCGTCGCCGCAATGAGCCGGAAGTCGGCCTTCTTGGTTTGACCGCCGACTGGCTGGTACTCGCCCTCTTGCAGGACGCGGAGCAGCTTCACTTGCACGGCGGGCGACAGCTCACCGATCTCGTCGAGGAATAGGGTGCCGCCTTCGGCCTCCGCGACGCGCCCATCACGACGCGCGATAGCACCCGTGAACGCGCCTTTTTCGTGACCGAAAAGCTCCGACTCGACGATCGTTTCGGGGAGCGCAGAGAGATTCACACCCACGAACCTCCCACGTCCGCTGCGGTCATGGATAAAGCGTGCCAGCAGCTCCTTACCAGTCCCGCTTTCGCCGAGAATCAATACGTTCGCCGACGACGGTGCCGCCTGTGTGGCGATCTCGAGGGCGTGTCGGAGCGCCGGTGCCGACCCGATGATGCCTCGATCGCTCAACTGCGACAGTTGTTGGCGGAGGTCTTTGTTTTCGACGACGAGTTGGTGACGCTCAGCAGCCTTGCGAACCGTCTTCACCATATGCATTCGCTTGAGAGGCTTCTCGACGAAATCGTAGGCTCCAGCACGCATGGCGTCGACGGCCTTTTCGACCGTCCCGAATGCGGTCATCAACACGACCTCGGCATCGGGGACCACGGTTTTCAAGGCTTTCACCAGCTCGATGCCATTCATGCCCGGCATCATGAGGTCACTGACGACCACGTGGACCGCCTGTCGGCGACACACGTCGAGCGCCTTTTGTCCGCTTGTGGCGGTGAGAACGACGAAGCCCTCTCGCTCGAAGATCCTTCGGAGCGATTCGATGTTGGGCGCCTCGTCGTCGACTACGAGCACGGAGATTTCGTTTGAATCGGTCATGTGAGACTCTCTGGCAGCTAGTATTGACACAATGTCAGGAAATGACAAGTCGTCCATGCTTTTCATAGCTAGATAACTCAATGTAATTACTGATATTATTGGCTAAGGCGCTAGGGGAAAGGGCGCGCACCTCAGAGCAACTTGCAATCCACGGGCCAGCTCAGAACAACAACGGAAGCTGAGGATAGGAAGGCTCCATTGGCCTAGGGGCGACCTCCGGAGCTTCTCGAAGCTCGTGGTTGAGCCCGAGCCGAGCACAGTGCATGGCGAACAGCTGCTCGATGGCGTCCCACCTAGCGCCCTCGCCGACCATTCGGGAACCGAAGTGACTGTGACTGGTGCGACCGCCCCGGACGTCGCGGATCGCGTTCATCACGCGTTGGTGCCGCAGCGGGAAGGCGTCGATCAAGCGCTCCTCGAAGATCGGGCCGACTTCGAGTGGGAGGCGCAAAAGGATCTTGAACGCGTGCTTGACACCGGCGTCGCGCGCACGCGTTAGAATTTCCGGAATCTGATCGTCGTTCAGCCCTGGGATGATCGGGGCGATTCCCACGGCCGTATCGAGACCGGCATCCGACAGTAGCCGAAGCGTCTCGAATCGTTTGCTCGGGGAGCTGGCGAAGGGTTCAATGGCGCGCGCGTCTTCATCGCTGGCAAACGGGATGCTCAGTGCGATGCGGCACGGGGCCCTTTCTTGCAGCTCTTGCAACACGTCGACATCGCGACGGACGAGCTTTCCCTTGGTGATGATCGTCACTGGATTAGCGTAGTCGACGCATGCTTCGAGGCAGCCACGCGTCAACTCGTAGTGCGCCTCGAGCGGCTGGTAGCAATCGGTATTGCCCGAGAAGGCCACCACCTCGCCCCGCCAAGATTTCTTCTTGAACGTGGCGCGCAGCCGCTCGACGATGTTCACCTTCACGATGATCTGCCGCTCGAAGTCCGTGCCAGCCCCAAAGCCGAGATAGGGATGGGTAGGGCGCGCATAGCAGTACGCGCACCCATGAAAGCAGCCGCGGTACGGATTCACGCTCCAACGAAAGTCCACGTCGGGGCTCTTGTTCTGCGAGAGCGCAGTCTTGGCGTGCTCTTCGTGGACACGCAGGTCAGCCGGCGGGGGCAGTCCCTCCCACTCCACATGAGCCTCCTCGAAGCGGTTCGGCGGATTCTTGCGATGTCGTGGCACTGAACAAAAGTACAGCTACGAGCCGCAAAGCGCAAGAGACTCGCTGGCGCTGAACGCTGACGCTGAACGCTGTCGCTGGCGCTGAACGCTGACGCTGGCACTGGCACTGACGCTGGCACTGACGCTGCTTAATCGGCGTAGGGGATGGCTTCACAAGGTTCGTGGGCGCCGTGCCAGCGCATCAGCATGGTTTGCGGCTTGCCTTCTTCGTCGTAGCTGATGAGTGCGTACGTGAGGCCGCTGTCTTGGCCGAGGTACTGAAGGTCGAGGTTGATCATCTTCACCCAAGTACCGGTGTTGACGAGGATCCGATCGTTGGGGAGCTGCAGGTATCGCGGGCCATGGCTATGGCCGACGATGAGGGTATGCACCCCACGAACCTTGTTGAGGGCACGAATCGCTTGTTCGTCGTAGCCCCCGCTCGTCACCTCGAAGACCTCTTCGCGCAGCAGCCGGGGAAAATTCAGGATGCGGTGGCGCCAGGCTTGGATCGTGAAAATGCGGTGGCGGAGAAAGTACACGGTTGAGCGCCAAATGAAGCTCACGAAGAAACGCGGGTCGAGCAAGAGAGAGGACCAAAGGAAGCGCCGAAGAGGCTGAATACGATCCACGTGACTTCGGACTTCTTTGAGTGGATTCATCACTTCCAAGATCCACAAGCTTCCCCAGGGGAACGCGAGCACCTCCGCGCCGTCGCGGCGTGTGCGCGTCATTTGCGAGTAGTCGACCCGGTGGATGCGCTCGAACTGGTGGCCGTGCCTGATCTGAATCCCCTCGGGGAGGTAGTACGTGTCCGACGAGGTCACGAAACTCACGCGGTCCGAAGCCCCGCCGGGTGCGACGTATCGGCAAAAGAGCTCTTGGACTCCGGGAAACCAGAACTCGAGATCGTGATTTCCGGGTAGGTATGTCACGCGATTGTTTGGCTGCTGCAGAAACTCTTTGATCGCCAACACGAACTTGGGATGGCCGTCGAGGCATTGCTGGAGCTTGGCCACCCCGATCTCTTCGGTCACTTCGGTCGGCCACTGGCCCGCGACCTTGACTTTCAGCAGGTCGAAGATGTCGCCGTTCAGAATGAGCTCGACGCTGCCGTCCTGCCCCGCCAAGTGATCGTAGTGTTCGAGAAGCTCGACGAAGCGATCGTCATGGATGAAGTCCTCGAGCGGGTTCAGTTGTCCGCGTCGGGTCCCCGTTCCCAGATGCAGGTCACTGAGCACGATCCGGTAGAGCTTCACCGCAAGCTACCCCCGTGATGGGGTAACGCGAAGCGCGCCGGCGGGCCAGCTTCTTACAAACCGCTCGACTTCAAGCTCTGATTCTCTTCTTCGGTCAGCGGCAGGTGCAGGCCGCATTCTGGCTTTTTGCCCAGGATGCGCCCGTCGCGGGGATCCATGTCCTCGGTCGTCGGAATGGTGGAGTGGTGGTCACCGATCGACCGGTACCCCTGCTCTACGAGTGGATGGTACGGCAGATCGTGCTGCACCATGTAGTTCTCGATGTCTTCGGAGGTCCACCGGAGGATGGGGTGGATCTTGATCCTTCCGTCCTGTCGGTCGATGCGACGCAGACCGGCGCGGTGCTCGGTTTGCTCTGCTCGAAGGCCAGCCATCCAAGCTTCGGCGCCCAAGTCTTGCAATGCTCGCTGCATGGGCTCGACCTTGTTGATCTGCAAGTATCGCTGAACGCCGTCCTCGCCTTGCTCCCACAGCTTGCCGTAGAGCGCTTCTTGGCGCGCCGCCGACATCGGGGCCGAATAGAACCGCATATCGAGATCGAGGCGTTTGATTAGGTCTTTCGCGAACTGGTACGTCTCCTCGAAGAAGTACCCGGTGTCGACGCACACGATGAGTGTGCGAGGCGCAACGCGTTGGATCAGGTGCAACATCACGGCGGATGTGGCGCCGAAGCTGGTGGACGCGATCAGTCGGTCGCCATAGCGCTCGTGCGCCCACGCGATCAGCTCCTCAGGCCTAGAGGCCTCGAGGGCTCGATTCTCTCGATCCAAGTCGGAGTCGATGCTGGCGATGCGGGCGGCTTCCATGGTGATCCGAAGTAACTTGACAAGTCTGGTGCGGTTTTGCAATGCGTCGAGGGCTTCACGAGGCATCTAATCACATCGGACGCCAATTACAGGGAATTTTTGACCACCAGCAGCATTATATTCTTGACTAATTAAATCGATAATCATCGGAGGGTGACGAATTCCTCGGCCGAAGTCGGATGAATCCCAATGGTTGCATCAAAGATCGCCTTGGTTGCTCCGGCCTTCATCGCCACCGCCAGGCCTTGAATGATCTCGGCTGCACCGTGCCCGGCCATGTGGCACCCGACGACTCTGTCATCCTCTGCGTTCACCACGAGCTTGATGATGGTCCGTTCTTTACGCTCGCTCATCGTCAGCTTGAGCGGCGTGAATACCGACTGATAGACGCGCACGTCCGGACAACGGCGCCAGGCTTCCTCTTCGGTGAGGCCGACGGTGGCGAGCTCCGGCTGGCAGAAGACCGCGGTCGGAATGTTGAGATAGTCGATCTTGAAGTCGTCCTTACCGAAGAAACGATGGGCGAAGTGCATTCCTTCTGCAATGGCGACGGGGGTGAGCTGCAGGCGGTCGGTGACGTCACCTACCGCGTGGACAGACGGCACCGAACTCGTGTAATCGTCGTCAACGATGATGCCTTCCCGCTGACCAAGCTCGACTCCGAGAGCTTCGAGGCCAAGACCGTCGGTGTTGGGCGCACGGCCGATCGCAAACAATGGAAAGTCGGTCTCCAACGTCTCCCCGTTGTCGAGCCTGGCTTCGATGCTGGAGTCGCTTTTGCGAAGCTCCTTTACCTGCGTGTCGAGAAGGATCCGGACACCCTTGGCCTCTAGCTCATCATGAAGATGGCAGCGCAGATCACGATCGAATCCCCTGAGAATCTCTTCGCCCCGGTGGACTATGGTGACGTCGACTCCCAACGCACAAAACACCGAGCTGAACTCGAGAGCGACATAGCCGGCGCCGACCACCAGCATCCGCTTGGGCAGCGCTGGAAGAGAAAACACGGCGTCGGAAGTCAGTGCTAGCTCGGCTCCTGGAATGTCCGGTGCGAGGGGACGGCCCCCGGTCGCGATCAAGATCCGCGTTGCCGTTCGTTCGGTGCCTTCGATGTGAACAGCATGTCGGTCGACCAGTTCCGCACGGCCTCGAAACAGATCGACTCCTGCTCGCTCGAGGAGCTCGAGGTAGATCCCGTTCAATCTTGTGATCTCTCGGTTCTTGTTCTCGAGGAGCGCGCGCCATTCAAATGAAGGCTCGCCGGACCAGCCGTAACCCCGCGCGTCGTCCAGGTCGTACGCGAAGTGCGACCCGTACACGAAAAGCTTCTTCGGCACGCATCCGACGTTGACACAGGTGCCCCCAAGGCGATCCATCTCGCAGATCGCGACATGCGCGCCCAGTTCGCTTGCGATCCGAGCGGCTCTCACACCCCCGGACCCTGCTCCGACGACGATCAGGTCGTAATCATACTGCGTCATAATCTAGGGCTCAGGTATGGCTTAGGGACCGGTTTGTTACCAGCTTGCGAATTCACGAAGGGCCTGCACCACGGAGATCTCGGTGCACCCACCTTGGAGGAGGGTCATCGCACCCTCTTCAGTAACCCCTACGTAGAGCTCCCGCAGGTCGTCCGGTACGAGCGGCACGAGCCGCTCATCGACACCGGCCTTTGCCAGCAAGGCATTCAGCGCGCGGACGAGTGCGCGGACCGCAACCGTGCCGCTTTCCCCGGTGTCATCCTCTTCGTCAGTCACCGCGCTGAAGTGCTCACCGGCCCGCAGCACGAGTGGCCCATCGTCGGTCCCGATTCTCTGCAACTTGACTGGCGCGATCTCGGAATTGAGGCTTGCCAGGGTCGAGGCGACTTGATGGGCCGTCACGGAGAAGTGATCGTGATGGACGAAGAAACGGTCGCTGGTGCGGCGTCGTGACGCGACGGATGGGTCTTCGTTACCACGATAGTACAGCTCGAGAATATCCATTCGCCGAGAGTCGATTCGTTCTTCGTTGACGTTAGACGCGATTGTCTCGAGCTGCCGAGGGTCAAGCTCGGAGGCCAGACCAGCCGCGTTCAGCAGGTCGACGAACTCCTCGTCACGCTTCGAATATCCCGCGGTTTCCTCCTGGAAATGCAGGTCGCCCGCAGGCGGTGGCACCGACTCTTTCAGCGACGCGCTCATCAACCCCTGTATTAGTGTTCAACAAATGAAGTCAAAGGTCGACCCCCTGACACAATTGGCGCTTGCCAGACGTCGAAACCGAAGAATTTCGGTAGGCTGCTCCGCCCGACCCGCACAGTTGTTCACCGTTGCCTCGGGAATCATCCACCCCGACACAAGACGAACCATGCGGACATGGGTTTGCCCATTTTGAACGCGCGACCGATGGTGACGTGCTCCGAGACGCCGCGAAGGACATCCTGGGTGCCGTTGTAGACGAAGGCGGAAAGTCGGGACGAGTTCGGAAGAATCTCGGGCCACTCGGCGGGTCGCCTTGGGGGGACACGCAGATAGTCGACCAGGACCTCGCCTTCTTTCTCGTAGGGGTAGGCGACGAAGTATCCGGGGCCAACGACCGTCTCGACGAAGCCACCGCTTCGATTGTACCCCCAGAGCTCGTCATTTTCCGCCTCGTCGGGCCTCACGAACACCTTCGCAAAGTGTGAGAAAGCGGGGAGCGAGTTCTTTCCGTAGTGGATGACTTCTTCCATTGGTGGATGTGTGGGGTCCACGATGTCGTTCAACGAAATCGGCCTGTGGCCGCAGGCCGTCTCGAACAAACGCGCATGGTGTTTGCCACCAAGCGTGCGAATTTCGGAGATGCGGTGTTCCGAATCCAGACTGTCGAGGAACGCCTCCACGGCAGCGATGTCGATCGTGCCCGTGCTCAACAGCTCTTGGAGTCTCCCCATGACGGGCGTATGGCCGATGTTCGGCGAAGCGGCAACTAACGAACCGGGCGGTGACTGTGGATGCCAACCAGCTTCGTTGTGTCGACCCGGAGGGACAAGAGCAGGGTGAACAATTTTCGCGAGCTTTCGTGATCAAACCCGAAGTTGCGAAGCGCTCGCCTGAGCATTCTGCCGGCTCGGTCGTGGGTCACCTTCTTAGCCATGTCGAGCGCCTCCATCTGATTGATTCCCTGTGCGCTCCCGATTTGGCGCACGATGTCGACATACTCGGTGATGTGCTCCGATAGCGCCTCGTGGGGGATCGTCTTGCTCTCGAAGATTTCTCCCCCTGGGCCCTTCGCCTCCAGGACGAAGTGTTGCTCAGTCACGGAGATGTTTAGCGTGGCGTCGTAGTCGACCGCGTCTTTGGTCTTCGCCAGGAGCTGTCCGATGTTGGCGTTCCACTCGATGTGTTGCGCATCGGAGCCGCGCGATAGAGTTCGCTCGTCGATGACCACTGCGTCAAAGGACATGATGGGAACATATCAGTTTCGCCTCGGCCTGCATCTTCCGGGCGCCGGCTGCTATGGTCCGTGGATGACTTTGGAGCTCACCGAGCGGAGAGACCAGATCGTCTATCGATGGGACCTCGACAAGACGTACCTGCGAACCGAGTTCGACACACTTCGCGACCTCGTCCGCACGGCGTTCGAGCCTGCATCCCACAAGCGCACGTACCCCGGCGCCAGCACGCTTCTGCGCGAGATTCGCTCTACCGAACCAGCAGCGATATTTATACTATCCGGAAGCCCGGAACAGATGCGGAGCGTGCTCGAGGCGAAGTTGAGGCTCGACGGGATTCGGTGGGATGGCTTCACGCTCAAACCGAGCCTGCGGAATCTGGTGCGAGGTCGATTTCGGTTCCTCCGGGATCAGCTGAGCTACAAGCTCACCGCGCTATTGCGCTCGCGCACGAACGTCGACCCAATGACCGATGAGATCCTATTCGGCGACGACGCCGAGGGCGATGCTTTCATCTACTCGCTCTACGCGGACATCACGGCAGGCCGCGTGAGCCAAGAGGTTCTCATGCAAGTTGCAGAGGCGGCGCATGTGCACCCGGATGACATTCCTGAGATCGTACGCATCGCGGCGCGCGCTCCTCGGCGGGACGCCGTTCGGCGTATCTTCATTCACCTCGAGCGGGTCTCGTCGACGGTGGGCTTCAGTGACTTCGGGCACCGCGTATGCCCCTTCTACAACTATTTTCAGCCTGCGCTGGTCTTGCTCGACGACGGCGCGCTTGATGCGGCTGCCGTCCTGCGGGTTGGAGCGGACTTGCTCGTCGCCCATACGTTCAATCCAGAGGTTCTCGCCGCGAGCTTCGACGACCTTCGGCACCGAGGATACTTGAGCAAGCGGGTGGTGGATCGGATCTCCAGGAGCGCGGATACGATCGTGCCTGCGACGTTCGGACAAGCCTCAGGGCCGCTCCGGGCACTCGCAAGCACCATGGAAGAGGCGCGGCCCGAGCTCCCCGAGGAAGTCGAGGTCGACAGGACCAAGGAAGACTACCTGACCCTGTTCAAGAAAGACCAGACGAGAACACGAGCAGCCAAGCGGCGCGCGGTGTGGACGCGCGAGACGCTTTAGGAGGGCTGTTGCGACTACGACGAGCCAGGGGGCTCGTAACCCAGCATGGCGAGCGCGTCCCGGGCAAGTTCTC
>Ga0255057_10002121_pt1 | contig 10863 bp, 13 predicted proteins | sample Cases_109_6_MG_FD_189022 | JGI IMG/M metagenome (GOLD analysis project Ga0255057, IMG submission 189022) | Seawater microbial communities from Amundsen Gulf, Northwest Territories, Canada - Cases_109_6 | ecosystem: Environmental > Aquatic > Marine > Gulf | place: Canada: Northwest Territories... | reverse complement strand
AGATCAGCAGTCGATCATTGCCGGTCCCCACCGCATGCGTCAGACCCGTTGTCCAACCATTCGCCAACTCCACATCGTCCAGGATGTTGAAGGTGGGGGTGGCCACGAGGGGGCCTCCGGCGGTCACGGCGGTGGCGGGCACGGTGACGGTGATGGTCTCGGCGGCTGCGACGTCGTAGGTGGCGAAGGCTGGCAGGGTGATGGTGACCACGGTGGGGCTGGTGCGGGTGACGTTGTTGAAGGTCAGCCCGGCCTTGACTACTGCGTCCCAGCCGGTCGCTTCGGACTGGGCCGAGTCGATCCCGTTGATCAGTGCGGTGGTGATGGGGTTGTCGGCACCGACGGTGGGATCCCAGGTGTCGTTGGTGAGGGTGATGACCAGCGTCTCTCCTCCGGCCACGATGTCCCCCTCGGTGGCAGCCGGAGTGACCGTACCGGAAACGGCAGCAGTAGGGGTGATGAACTTGATGACGGTGCCGGTGATGGTTTGGCGGTTGATGGCGGCGTCGTAGGTGGCGGAGGGCTGTTCGGTGCCGTTGCTGGTGATGCTGAGGTAGGCGGTGGCCATGGTGGATGATGCAGCCGCCTGGTCGGTGCCTTCGGTGTATCCGGTGTCGGGGGTGTAGGAGCTGGCGTTTCCGCTGGTGGCGCCGGTCAGCACCATGTCGCCGGTGGTGACGTTTAGTGCGGTGGCGACCTGGATCGGGTTGGCGGTCGTGGTGGCGGCGCTGCTGGTGTCGCCGATCGGGGTGGCCTGGTCGACGTTGCGCAGCGTCACCGCGCTGTACATCTCATCGAAGGCGTTGGCTACGCCTCCCCAGGTGACGGCAAAGCCGGTGCCGCCGGCGGCCTGGATGCCGGCCTCGTCGAGGTACCAGACCTCGTTGCGGGCACAGAAGCCGCTGCAGATGACCTGCTGGTTGGCCTGGGTCATTGCCTGACCGCCGTAGGAGACCGCGGTCAGGTCCCGATCCCCGTTGTTCTCCATCCCGGCCACGAAGATCAGCAGTCGATCATTGCCGGTCCCCACCGCATGCGTCAGACCCGTTGTCCAACCATTCGCCAACTCCACATCGGCAGCAAACACCGCCGCCGCCGCCCATGTGTTGCCGGCGTTGTCTGTCGGCGACGAGAAGGCCGACAGAGAACCCGCCATGAGCAACCCGCCGAGAATCAGGGCGGCTGCGGGCAGCGTAAACGCTCGCGTGGACCGGATCACCCGGCTTCGGCGAGGCGGGGGTGCTTCCGCGTTCGGATCACAGAGGCCGTAGGCGCGGTTGGCGGCACTCGGCTTGATCATGCGCGGGACTTCAGGTAGGTAGAAGCGGGGCGAACCTTTCGCTCTCGGGCGGGGTCCGTTTCGATCTCCGCGACCGGTTGGGCGTTCGGCTCATCAGGGTCACGGTACGGCGCCATGAGCATCGCCGCCGCCGCGGTGAACAGGATCCACGCCGCCAACCACAGGTATTGGCCTGTTGCCAGCCAGTAGTAGGGAAGGCCGCCGTACGGCGAGACCATCCGGGCCACCCCAATGATGGACTCCGTCGGCACATGGGTGCTGTCGGATCCTTGATTGGCGTCGCCCTTGGTCTCATACGTGCCGTCCGGATTCAGCCCTACGACGCGATGGGTGAGCGTAGAGTTCTCCCGAACCGGGTCGGTGAACAGGATGATGGTGCCCTGGTCGAGCAGTGCACCGTCGTAGTCGGCGAAGGCAACCACGTCGCCTGCCGAGATGGTGGGCCCCATCGAGTTGCTCATCACCGTTGATGTGGTCCACCCTGTGGCTAGAGGTACCAAGAGGGTGATGGCGAGGGTGGCCACGGCGAAGTACCAGTAGGCCGTAGCCACGGTGGCGATCGCCATTCTGAGACGGCGGCGACTGTTGAGATGGCGGCGGATCCACTTGGGAGTCCGGCTCCCACGGACGCGTTGATGGGTCCGCTTTGGCCTGCGGTTTCTTCGTTGCTTGGGCTGGGTGAGATCGATCACCGCCTCGGGGTCTTCTACCAGGTGATCTGTTCCGGGGCCCACGGGCTCGGTCGGGGCGCCGGGGTCGGCAATCTGTGGAGTGGGTGCCGTTTCGACACGGTCAAGAGGAGTCGGGTGCTCCGGCTCCTCTGTCGGTGGGTCCGGCTCGGTCGTTGGAGACTCGGTTAGGACGTCGCCGGACGGTTCGACGAGCTCAGCGACGGGCATATTCGCGACCGGCTCGAGAATCGGTTCGGCGTCCACCGGATCGGGTACCAATTCGAGGGCTGCGGAGCGGTTCGGCTCGTCCGGTCTCGCTCCGGGCCAGCCGACCGCAGCAAGTTCCGTCTGGGTGGGGAGGGCCCACCCATCGGTCCACGGATCGGCGAGCAGCGAGAACCCGTCGTCGGGCCTTTCCTGGTCGTCATCCAGATCCGGGGCGGTGATGGTCATGTCGTGGCTCTCTTGGTCTTCTGGGCTTCCCAGACATAGCTCGCGCTGACCGTGTCGGCCGGAAAGCGCCGGTTGTTCGAATCACTCACGATGGGTGTTCCTGGGTCCTGTGAATACATGTATGTGTCAAGGTTGTTTTCGGTCGAAAACCCTGCTTACTCAATGGGGTTTGCACCAGCACAAGGTGACTAGTCACCACCCTCAAAGCCAAACAATCGTCTCAGTCGGTCCGTAGGCATGATTTGCGGTCCCGTTGCGTTATCGATTGAGGTTTACGGACCACCCGGAGTGGCGGCCGTGTCGAGAGCGAACCCCGTGGGTAGCCCACCAGCTCCGGCCGGTGGTTGTCGGTGCGGGTGGTGGTGGGGTGGACGCGTAGGGAAGGCCCGTTGTCGGGCCTTCCCTGGTTGTGTCCCCGCGGACAATGAGACCTGGGATGTTTAGAGGTTCTGGGCTTCCCAGGTGAAGGTAACGGTGACGGTCTTGGCTTGGGCGGCGTTGTCGTCCTGTAGCGCAATGGTGTAGCGGTAGGGGACGGTGTCGTCGGGGGCGCCGCCGGTGGGCTGCCAGCTGTCGGAGCCGGAGGCGTAGTCGGTGGCTGCTCCCAAGAAGGTGCCGAGGTCGCCGTCGGTGCCGTTGGTCCACACTGCGGTGGCGGTTCCGAAGGCTGCGCAGGTTCCGTCGCCGCGTTCGATGGTGAGGTCGAGGTAGGCCTCGAGGCCGTCACCGGCGGTGGTGGCGCCGTAGGTGCGTACTTCGGGATCGAGGGATCCGGAGTAGGTCACTTCGATGCAGCCGACCGAGGAGTCGCCCGGCTTCATGTTGGTGAGGTTGAACATTGCGGTGCCGGAGTCGTTGTCGCTGATGGTGACGGTGCCGGCTGCGAAGGCGTTGCCGGCGTTTTCGGTTGTGGCCGAAAAGGCGGCTCCGGTGCTCTGGAAGGCGAGCAGGAACGCAGCGAAGACTGCCAGGAGAGCGGCGCTGGTTCTTACGCGCCGGTTGGTGGAGTTACTCATAGTGGAATACCTTGTTGTCGGGGACACATTTCTGGTCTCACCGATGTTTTCGGCCTGAGTGCAATGCGGCCCGAGGAGGGTTGTGACTAGCCCAAACTGACTAGTCACCTGTGGAAGGTGTTAGGTATTAGGCAAATCCTCCCCAACTCCTAGCCCCTAACTCCTTCCCTACCGGCACACCGTTTGCTATACCTAGCGCTTCTCATTGCTTCTAGGAGGCACTGGATATGGACTTTGGAGTCGTTCTCCAGACTGATCCACCGGCGTCACGCGTCATCGAACTGACCGAGCGTGCCGAGCAGAACGGGTTTGCCTACGGGTGGACCTTCGACTCTCACGTCCTGTGGCAGGAGCCGTTCGTCATCTACTCGCGGATGCTGGCTGCTACCCAGAACATGATCGTGGGGCCGATGGTCACCAACCCGGGGACTCGGGACTGGACCGTCATCGCCTCACTTTTTGCGACGCTGAACGAAATGTCGGGCGGCCGCACGGTCTGTGGCATGGGACGAGGCGATTCGGCGTTGCGCTACATCGGTCTAAAGCCGAAGACCTTGGCCACGATGGAGGCGTCGATGGATGCCATCCGGGCCCTGGTGAGAGGCGACGAGATCGAACTCAACGACAAGACCCTCTCCATTCCCTGGATCGAGCATGGGTACGACCTCCCCATGTGGGGTGCCGGATACGGTCCGAAGGCGCTGACCCTGATCGGGCAGAAATGCGACGGCTTCATCCTGCAGTTGGCCGATCCGTATCTGGTGGAGTGGACCAGCAAGTTCGTCAAGAACGCAGCCGCCGAGGCCGGACGCAACCCCGACGACATCAAGATCTGTGTGGCCGCTCCGGCCTACGTCGGCGACGACCTCGGTCACCAGCGCGATCAGGTCAGATGGTTCGGCGGAATGGTCGGCAACCACGTCGCCGACCTGGTGGAACGTTACGGCGACGACGGGTCGATGGTCCCGTCTGCTCTGTCCGACTACATCAAGACACGTGAGGGCTACGACTACGACCATCACGGCAAGGCGGGCAACCCCTCCACCGACTTTGTCCCCGACGAGGTGATCGATCGGTTCTGCATCCTCGGCACGGTCGACCAGCACATCGCCCGGATGGAGGAGTTGCGCGATATCGGCGTCGATCAGTTCTCCATCTACCTGATGCACGACCAGCAGGAAGAGACCCTGGATGCGTACGGGGAGAGCGTGATCCCGGCCTTGCGCTCCTAGGCCCTGGCGATCAATCTTCGGTGGGTTGGCAAGTTGGGTCGGGACTATCACCGTGGGTCGAGAGATGCGCCTATCGCGGCAGCGGCGTCTTCCCAGCGTGGTCCCAGCATCAGATCGTGGGCCGCTCCCTCTATCACCTGGAGTTCGACTCCATAGGCGGTGGCCGTCTTGCGGAGTTCCGCGACGCTGAAGATTCGATCCTCGGATCCGGCCAGGACCGTCACCGGTGAATGGACCAGTTGTGGTCGGGAACGCAGGAAGAGCAGCATGTCCAGATAGGCCGGGTAGGACTCGGCCTGAAGCCGCTCCCACATCCAATCGATCTGTTCGGGTGTGGCCTCGTCCGGCAGGAAGAGGTCAGCGGCAACCGTCCGTTCCTCTATGAGCGGCTTCAAGTCCCAAAGCAGGTTGGCCTTGAGGAACTTGAGAGGATGACGGCGCAGGGTGCGCAACGTCGCTCGCCACGCCCCACCGATGGGCACCGGTGCCAGAAGCACGGCGGCCGGAACCTGGTGGTTCTCGAGGAAGCGTTGCACGACCAACCCTCCCATCGAGGCGGCGACGATGATCGGCGGAGCCTCCATGGATGCGACGACGGCGGCGACGTCGTCCACGTAATGCTTGATCCGGGTCCGTCGCAGGGAGCGATCGTTGGGGCTGTCGCCGTGGCCGCGGAGGTCGATCGCATGCGAATTCCAGCCTCGGGCGGCGAACCACTGCATGAACGGCTCCCAGCACCAAGCGCCGTGCCAGGCGCCGTGGACAAACAGAAGATCGTGCCTCCTGGCGCCGCTGTCCGACATCACCGTCACGACGTTGGGTTGCATGGTCGAAGCCTATGACGTGCAGCGGGCCGACGTGGGGGGACGAGGCAGAGTGAAAGAGCGATCGACGTGGGCGTGAAGACCACGGACCTTCAGATCCAGGGCGTCGACAACGCCGCGACCATAAGCTTTCCGAGTCGAGGTAAGGAGAGTGATGGGACGATCACCTGATTCCACCGTCGTTGATCCCGAAGGTCACCAGGTTGCAATGGAGAACGAACACATCAGGGTGCTCGAGATCAAGCTGCCGCAAGGTGCTCAGCTACCGATGCATTCGCATCCCCCCAGAGCGATAGTCGCAATCAACTCGTATCGCTTGAAGTCCACAGACGAGAAGGGCACGGTGTCGATCGTGGAGCGGGGGTCCGGTGAGGTGGTCTGGTCAGACGGAGAGGAGCATGCTGTCGAGGTTCTGGCCGGACCCACCAACACGATCGAGATCGAGTTGAAGCACTTGGGCTAGGTGATCGTTTCCCCACCCGGCGACCGCAGCTTTCGGTATCAATGAGTGCTGTCACTGACGCAGTTCGGCGCTGACTTTGGGGGATCTCGGCGGATCACACCGTCGGACCATGAGCGGAAACTACCTACCGGCTATCGTCGCCACTCAATTCGGGGACGCATCAAGAGGGGACAGCAGATGAAGAAGTACATGTACCTGCACTACGGGTTTGAGAACCCGACGCCGGAGATCATGCAAGCCTGGGGTGCGTGGTTCGAGTCGGTGGCCGACAAGACTGTCGATGGCGGGAGTCGTTTCAGTGGGGGTCGAGAAATCTCTCGCGATGGAACCAAGGATCTACCGCTGGGAGCGGATTCGATCACCGGCTACACCATCCTCAGCGTCGAGAGCCTCGACGAGGCCGAGAAGTTGGCGCAAGCCAATCCCTTCATCGCCAGCATCAGGGTCTACGAGATGGCCGACGACGGAGACCACGATCAGTAGGAGGGCGAGGAGGTCCGTTGGTGGGATCTGCCAGCTGTGCCCGATGGTGCGCTGATGTTCTTGGGGTTGCAAACAACTTGAGGGCGAGGCGCACCCCTATGTAATGGGGCCAGAAGGCTCCAGAGGTGCGACTCCCGTCGTGTTTAGTTGGCTGAGAGTTCCTCAACCATCGCCGCTGATTCGACCACGGGTTCGGTGATTGCCGTGCCGATGTCGATGATCGGTGCAAGTCCGGCGGTAATCGCCTCAGCGCTGTCGGCTTCGACCACCATGTAGACCGTGTGGGCACCTGCTTGGGCATACGACCCGCGAACCGTTACACCAGCCTCTTTCATTGCCCCGGGCACCTTGCCAAACGTCTCACCGATGACTTTCGCATCGTGGAAAGGGCAGGTGGCCTCCGAGTGACGGTGGGTTATGTGAAACAGCATCTTCCCTCCTTGTGGGTGCTTGATCCGAAGCTAGCGGAGCCAGGCAGCCGCACACCCCGATGAGTCGGGTGAAGCGCGTGGAGCAAGAATCGAGGTCCGTCGCCGTCACGGTGTCGAGGCCGACGCTTACTGGCAGGCGATTCCACCCAACGAGAACGCGCGCCGGCTGTTCAGTCGGTGACGGTGTGGGAACGAGCCACTCGAGTGAAGACCTCGTTCAGATCATTGATGTCGCTGGGAAGGAAATCACGCTCGTCTAGCCGACCGATAGTCCGTTGGATCAGATGACGGCCGATCGGATACCCGTACACCACTTCTGCCGCGGCCAGGCCACACCAAATCGCCATGCCAATGACACCTGCGATTGCGATCGATACAACGATCAATACCATGCGCGTTGATCGGCACGGCAACTCTAAGTCTTGAACTTTTCGCGGCGTCCCGCTCACGACCTACTTCTGGTGGCCGGCATCCTTGGACGGCTTGCGTGAGCCGACGATGACGATGCCGAGGCCGAGTGCGACGCCGGGAATTCCGACAGCCAGCATGAGGCTCTTTCGGCTCGAACGGGTGCTGTCGCACAGAGGCTCGACTTCCGGGCTGAACACCGATCCACACGAGACGGTTGAGGTCGACGAATCGCCGGTAGCGGGGGCGGCTTGCGGCACGGTTTGACGAGAGAATCCGAGAGCTACCACCACCGCAAACGCCGCAAAGGCGACCGCAAAACCCAACTTCGCCATCGGCGTCGGCTCCGTATCTCGTGCCATCGGGTGTCTCCCTGCTCGTTGAATCCGATCCTGCCCGGAGATGAATTATCACAGACTGTTGCTGAGCGCCGGCGGGGGATCGATGGGAGGGGAAGCCCCGCTCTTCGCTGTTCCTTATGCTTGAGGCAGGAGCCTTGAGGTAGGAGCTACGTCATGGACGGGCAGGGTGGGCCCGGGCCGCCGCCGGCACCCGAGTCGTCGACCGACCGGCTGGGCCTAGCGCGCGTCGGGCTGGGCGCACTGGTGGCGGTACTCGCCTTCGTCCTGATCCTCGTTCTGCTTACCAGAGACACCGGAACCGAGTCTGCGGCAGACGTTGCGACCACGGAGGCACCTTCCCCCACGGACCCGCCCGCCACGAGTTCATCCTCTGAGGGCACGGAGCCGGCCTCCACCACGGCCACCACCGGCGTCGCCGTCACGACCTTGTCGACTTCCCCCACCGGCACGACTGGGCCGACGGGCTTCCCGACGGTAGACGCCCTTCCGACGTTGGATGCCTCCCCGACTGCGGGCGCTGGAGCTCGCATCGCTTTCGTCTCGAGTCAGCCCGGCACCAACGCTGGTATTCATGTGATGGATGCCTCCGGCCTCAACGTCACCCGCCTCACGCCGGCGCCCGGCCCCGACTCCAGTCCGGCTTGGTCGCCGGACGGAACCCGTATAGCCTTTCAATCGACCCGCGACGGCAACCTCGAGATTTACGTGATGGATGCCTCCGGTCTCAACGTGGCCCGCCTCACCGACGATCCCGCCAACGACCGCTATCCGACTTGGTCGCCGGATAGCACTCGCATCGCCTTTCAATCGGATCGGGACGGCAACACCGAGATCTATCTGATGGACGCTTCCGGTCTCAACGTCACCAACCTCACCAACAACCCCGCCCACGACAGCCGACCGACCTGGTCGCCGGATGGAACTCGCATTGCCTTTGGGTCGGAACGGTTCGGCGACTCTGACATCTTTGTGATCGACTCCTCCGGCCTCAACCTCACCCGCCTAACCAGCAGCGACGCTGAAGACTTCGATCCGGCTTGGTCGCCGGATGGGGTCTACATCGCCTACGTGTCTCGGTCGGATTTCAACGATGACATCTATTTGCTAGACAGCTCCAATCTCAACGTCACCCGTCTCACCGTGCACCTTGGCCAGGACCTCAGACCGGCTTGGTCGCCGGATGGAACTCGTATCGCCTTTGACACCAACCGGGACGGCAACGTCGAGATCTATGTGATTGACTCCTCCGGCCTCAACGTCACCCGCCTCACCAACGATCCCCGCTCCGCTTCCGCTCCATCTTGGTCACCGACGCCGTGACATTTGAACCCTCGCCAGCGATGTCACCGGATGACGGCGCCTACGAGGACCATTCGCTCCAACGTTCAATTTCGATCTCGATGATGTGCCCGCGGATGGGGCTATCCCGGTACTGCTCGTAGCGCTTGGCCAATAACTCGGCAGGGACTCGATGCCTCCGATCATCTGGCTCGATGAGGGTCGCGGTCCCGTCGGCCCTCGCCCACCAGAGCGTCGACCAATCCGGCGCATAATGCTGCACGAGCACACTCACGCGCGGATTGCGGCGAATGTTGGCGAGGCGCTTCAGAGAAGGGGTGCGTTTGGGCTTGTGGTCGACGCCGGTGACCAGCGTGTTTTCGGTGAGGGCAAAGGTGATCGGAACCAAATGGGGCGAGCCGTCGTCGTTCACTGTCGCCAATACGCCGACATCTGACTCTTCGAAGCGATTGCGGGCCTTCGAATTCACCGGGCCGGGTTCAATCGAAGTCTTCGTGAATCCGGCTCGCCGTCGGGCCGCGTTGGCCGTGATACTTCGAGCCGGCTTCCGACGATCCGTACGGGTTCTCGGCCGCAGTGCTCAGCTCGTAGAAGGAGAGCTGGCCGATCTTCATACCGGGGTAGATGGCGATCGGAAGGTTCGCTACGTTCGACAGTTCGAGAGTGAGGTGCCCTTCGAATCCGGGGTCGACGAACCCCGCCGTCGAATGGATGAGCAGTCCGAGGCGGCCCAGCGAAGACTTTCCTTCGAGCCGGGCCACGATGTCGTCGGCCAGACCGACCACCTCCAAAGTCGATCCGAGGACGAACTCACCCGGGTGAAGAATGAACGGCTGATCTACGTCCGTTTCGACCTGCTTGGTCAGATCCGGCTGCGACTTCTTCGGATCGATCAGCGCATATCTGTGGTTCTCGAACACCAGGAAGTAGCGGTCGACCCGCACATCCACACTGCTGGGCTGCACCATCTTCGGATCGAACGGATCGATCTCGATCCGCCCCAACTCGAGAGCCGCCTTTATCGAGATGTCAGAGAGGATCACGTGCGTAAGCGTAGAGGGGGTAACCCGGACCGTGTTGGGGGACTGAGTAGCCAGTAGCCAGTAACCAGTAACCAGACGCCAGGTACTGGGCACTGAATCCTCTCACTCTCCTCTTAGGAACTCCCCCTCCAGTTCCTAGGGGGGCTTAACACTTCTCGTACCTGGTTGTTCGAACCTGTTTTCGAGCAGTGGAAATCACCAAACACAGGAGGTCGTGATGAAGCAGACGCTCAAGATCGGGATCACCGCCCTGGTCGTCGCAACACTCGCCATGTCGGGCATCGCCCTGGCACAGACGGATGATTCGACGGACGAGGCGGCCCAGAACGCAGTGACCAGGATTGCTGAGAAGCTCCAGTCACTGGTGGACGACGGAACGATTACCGCGGATCAGGCAGATGCAGTTGCCGAAGTCCTTGCCGACGGATTCCATCCCCGAGGCCGCAAGGGTCATCGCGGTCCGAATCCGGGTGCCATCGCCGAGTTCCTCGGAATGGAAGTCGACGACTTCCGCCAGGCCCTGCAGGAGTACGACACCCTGGCAGATCTAGCTGCAGCCAACGGCTCCAGCGGCTCCGAACTGATCAGCTTCCTGGTCGGTCAGGCCGAGGAGCGGCTCGACCAAGCGGTCGCAGACGGCAAGATCGAGCAGGCGGAGGCCGATGAGAAGCTGGCCGAGATGACCGACAAGATCACCGAGATGGTGAATAGCGAGATTCCCGAAGACGCCGGCCAGCGCCGTGATGGCCGACGTGGACCCGGCGGGCAAGGCGCATCTGGCGATCAGCCCCCGGTTCAGGGGATTCCCCTCTCCGCCTAGGAAGCGACTCCACGAGATCCGTCGCTCTTCTCCCGGCGACGAAGAGAACGGGGGCCCA
>Ga0255057_10002120_pt1 | contig 10872 bp, 8 predicted proteins | sample Cases_109_6_MG_FD_189022 | JGI IMG/M metagenome (GOLD analysis project Ga0255057, IMG submission 189022) | Seawater microbial communities from Amundsen Gulf, Northwest Territories, Canada - Cases_109_6 | ecosystem: Environmental > Aquatic > Marine > Gulf | place: Canada: Northwest Territories... | reverse complement strand
CAGTGCGATTTGTCTGACGTAGACCAGCTGCTCGCGATGATCCCGCAGGCGAACTCCAGCTTCGGGTCGATCGACATCCTCGTCAACAACGCCCTACACCTCCACTCCGCACCGATCACCGATTTTCCGTTGGAGGAGTGGGACAAGACATTCGAAACCAATGCCAGAGCGCCATTCCTCATGATCAAGCATCTCCTCCCCGGCATGCTGGAGCGGAGCCACGGGGTGATCGTCAACATGATTGCCTATGAGGGCTCTCCGATGGCGGCCGCCTACTCAGGCACAAAGATGGCCCTTCGCTCGCTCGCATACACAGCCGCTCGAGAAATCGGAAATGAATCAGGCGTTTCGGTCTTCTCATTCATACCCGGCATCGTCGACACCCCCCTGGTCCGCGAGGTCATCATCCCCCAGGCTGTCGCTGTGTTCGGCATTCCAGAGGAAGAAGTGATTCCGATCCTCGCTCAGAATCCCGGGTACGACGGGCTCATCCCCGTCGACCACTGCGCGTCAGCACTCACCTATGCGATCGTCCACGCCCGTGAATTTCACGGTCAGGTCGCCGACCCGTTCGAGCCACTCGATCGAGCCGGGATCATCGACATGCCAAAGATCGAAAGCAACGACGAGATCGATGTCTCGGGACCGTTGTCGGGCATATACATCAAGCAGTACCTGGGCGACGTCACATCGGTGAACAAGGAACTGGAAAATCGGATCGAGGTCAGGACCCGCGAGTTGGAAGAAGAGCGGGACCGCTCCGAAGATCTCCTGCTCAGCATCCTGCCGACGCCGATCGCTAGGAGGCTGGAGGAGGGCGAGAAACTCATTGCCGATTACTTCGACAGCGCCACCGTCCTGTTCGCCGACATCGTGGGTTTCACGGAGCTGTCGTCACGTCTGAGCCCGTCCAAGGTGGTCGAGGTTCTTGATCTTCTCTTCGGTGAGTTCGATACCATCGCCGACCGCCACGGGGTGGAGAAGATCAAGACAATTGGCGACAGCTACATGGCAGTCGGTGGGGTGCCCCTGGCCCAGGACAACCACGCCGAGCGCGTTGCCAACGTTGCTCTCGAGATGGTGCCGACCATCGAGCAACTTGGGCGAAGTCTCGACCTTCCGCTGTCAGCTCGTGTCGGCGTGCACAGCGGCAATGTGGTCGCTGGTGTGATCGGCCGCCGCAAGTTCATCTATGACCTCTGGGGCGACACAGTGAACACAGCCAGCAGGATGGAGTCACACGGTGTCACCGGCCGGATCCAGTGTTCGGGTCAGGTTCACGCCCTCCTCCAGGACAAGTTCCAGTTCGAGCCACGTGGTGAAATCGACGTCAAAGGCAAAGGCAAGATGTCAACCTTCTTCCTCACCAGCGCCAAGTAGCGGTCAAACGCCTACTTTTGGAGGTCGAGGCTCGGAGAGCTCGGATAGCTCGTAGTAGCGCCCATCGGGTGCCCTGAAGTAGAACCATCTGTGGCCGTCGCCACCTCTTTCCAGATGGGTGACGTCGTCGACGCCTGCTGCCAACAACTCGTCTCTCGCCACTTCGGCGTTGTCGACCCACAAACCGGCGACGGGGCCAGTGTCGAGCTGGTCGTGTTCGACTGAATCAGGTCCGAAGAACTCCAAGCGGTCGCCGTTGGCAGCAACCAACCTGGAAAGCCCGGGGACTTCAGCTACGACCTCCATACCGAGGAAATCGGCAAAGAACCGCGTCGTTGTCGTCTGATCATCGGTAGCCGATCCGACCCAAATGATTCCTTTAACCTCCACCGAGCCTCCTGGACACGGTTGAGAGCATAGGTGACGTCGCCACGGTCCCCCGGTCCACGAATAGACGCAAAGGAACGAACATGCCCATCGAGACAGTCCAAGATCTGCACCAGCACCTCGAGCTCGCGATACAGATCGAACTGGCAACGGTTCCCCCCTACCTATATGCGATGTACTCGATTGCCGATCAAGAATCCGAAGCCGCTCTCCTGTTGCGCAGCATCGTCGTCGAAGAAATGCTCCACGCTGTCCTATCCACCAATCTCCTTTTGGCAACGGGCGGAACTCCAAACTTCTCAACCACCAAATACATGACCCAGTTCCCGGCACAGCTACCGCACCACATTCCGCCACTCACGATCAATCTGGAGCCGTGCTCACACGATCTGATCAAAGAGGTGTTCATGCGGATAGAGCAACCAGAGGCCAGGAACGCTCCGGCGCAACCAGACCGATTCGAGACCCTGGGACAGTTCTATCACGCACTCGAAATCGGAATCGAAACCGTTGCCGCCAAGGTCGAACTTTTCGCTAACCCCCAGTCCGAAGCCCAGCTTTCAGATCCGAGGTTCTACCGGCCGGTGGCCCTTGACGCTGAAGACAGCGGCGGCCTCGTCCTGATAGATGATCTGACGTCAGCGATTGAAGCGATCGAGATCATCGTCCACCAGGGTGAAGGTCTCAGTGACGAACGATGGGCCGACCCCTCCCATCAGGAGCTCACTCACTACTACAAGCTGTTGCAGATATCGGAGGGAACCAGCCAGCTGGGCGATGTGAGACCACTCCGGACCAACCCCCGGACTGGCGAATATCCCGAATCGATCCAACCAGTGTCCGATCTGTTCAACGCGGTCTACCGAGGGCTCTACCTGGTGATGAACCGGATGTTCGACACCGAAGGCGACCAATCAAAGGCTGTGGGTGTGCTGTACCTGCTGATGGCTGATGTTCTGGCTCAGCTGGGGACCTTTCTCGTGAACCAGCGGATAGGAAATAACGAGTTCGCATCGCCAACCTTCGAGATCCACGAATTCGAAACAGACCGACCCTTGGACGAGGTGATCGAGCTGGCCGCCGCAGCCGCAGAGCAGCATCCGGAACTGTCCACCGTTCATGAGGCGCTGAGAGCCCTCGGCTTCATTCTTTGATGTAACCGAGAACCAGGGTTCTTGGCACTCGCACCCGAAGTCGGTTGAAGTCGTCTCGCATCCCTAACAGTTTGACTACTGGTCGGCGGACAGGTCAGATAAGTGTTCCGACCGACCGGAAGGGCCTCCCACGATGACATCTACTGCTGCGCGCGCGGTAAACGCAACCAAAATTTTCGGGACGAGCGACACCGCCGTCACTGCAATTGACAACGTGTCGGTTGAGTTTGAGCGGGGCCGGTACACCGCGATCATGGGCCCCAGTGGGTCCGGAAAATCAACGCTCATGCATTGCATGGCCGGGCTCGACAACCTGAGCTCAGGGCAAGTATTCATCGGCGACCAAGACTTAGGCGCCCTCACCGACAAGGAACTCACGAAGCTGCGTCGAGACCGGGTGGGATTCATCTTCCAAGCTTTCAATCTCATTCCAACTCTGACCGCCATCGAGAACATAACGCTGCCGATCGACCTCGCCGGCCGCGACGCAGACGGCGAGTGGCTCGACTCCGTGGTGGAGAACCTCGGTCTCAACGACCGGCTCACCCATCGACCCGCTGAGCTCTCGGGCGGCCAGCAACAGCGAGTCGCAGCCGCACGCGCCCTGGCGAGCCGGCCGGATATGATTTTCGCCGATGAGCCGAGCGGCAACCTCGACTCGACGGCCAGCGCCGAGCTGCTGGCGCTTCTTCAGTCAGCTGTTCGTGAATTCGGTCAGACAATCGTGATGGTGACTCACGACCCAATCGCCGCCAGCTATTCGGACCGCGTGATCTTCCTCCAAGACGGCCAGATCGTTGACGAAATGGTTGAGCCCACCCCTGACAAGGTTCTCGACAAAATCAAGTCACTCGAAGGCTGACATGCTGCGTCTCACCCTCAAGAGCCTCTGGGCGCACAAACTGCGTTTGGGTCTGACCGGCCTGGCCGTGGTCCTCGGTGTGGGGTTTATCGCCGGGACCTTTGTCTACACCGACACCATCGGCAAGGCATTCGACGGCATTTTCGAAGATGCCTTCCAAGGTGTCGACATCGTGGTGTCAGCCGACTCCGAGCTTCAGTTTGGTGAAGGCATTTTCCTCCCGGAAGACGAAATCCTTCAACTGGCCGATGTCGACGGTGTCGAAGAACTCGTTCCGTTCTTGCAGGGGTTGGGTGTGGTAATTCTCGACGGAGAAGGCGAGCCGACTGGTGGTCAGGGTCCCCCGCAGTTTGCGTTCAGCTTTATGGAAACCGATGTCGAGACTGGCGGCTTCAATCTCCGTGAAGGTGCCTATCCGTTGGGTTCAGATGAGGTCGTCATAGATGCAAAGACGGCTTCAGACAACAACTTCGCAATTGGTGACCCTGTCTCTGTGGTTGCGCCGAACAGACCGGCTACCACCTACACACTTGTCGGGATTGCCAGTTTTGGCGATCTCGACAACCTCGGAGGCGCAACCTCGGCTTTGTTCGATCTTCCTACCCTCCAGACGATCCTGGAGCGTGAAGGTCAGCTGACGGGCGCCAGCATCCAGATCACACCAGGAGCAGACGTCGACGTTGTGATCGCTGGGCTCGAGCCGCTCCTCCCCGAAGGCGCCCGCGCAATTACCGGCCAATCGGCAGCTGAAGAACAGGCCGCAGACATTCAAGAAGGACTGGGCTTTTTCAATACGTTCCTTCTCAGCTTTGGCTTCATCGCCCTCTTCGTAGGGACCTTCACAATCGCCAACACATTCCGCATCATCGTCACTCAGCGGACCAGGGAATTGGCACTGCTTAGAGCCCTGGGGGCTTCTGCTCGCCAGGTCAACCGGATGGTGTTGATCGAAGCGCTGGTTATTGGGACCGTTGCATCGATCGTTGGCATCTTCGCCGGGTTCGGTCTCGCCCTCCTGCTCAAAATCGGTCTCGAGGCGTTCGGCTTCGCCCTACCGACAGCGCCGGCAACCTTGCAACCACGAACGGTGGTGCTCTCGCTGATCGTCGGCATCGGGGTGACCTTGATCTCGGCTCTGCTCCCTGCCAGACGGGCGTCACGGGTCGCACCGATCGCCGCCCTCCGCGAAGACCTGGTGGCTCCACCACGAAAGGCGTTGACCAGACGCGCCATCGTGGGCTCGGCCGTCACTGCGTTCGGCCTCCTCGTGCTGTTCTTCGGTCTGTCAGTCAGCCTCGACACAGGCCCACCCGAGATTGTCTATGTAGGTCTCGGCGCTGCAGTCACGTTCATCGGTGTCTCGATCCTCAGCCCACTGATCGCCCGGCCGGTGGCCCGCGTCATCGGATGGCCGTTCTCCAAGCTGTACGGGGTGCCGGGCAAACTGGCAAAAGAGAATGCAATCCGTAGCCCCCGACGAACCTCGGCGACGGCCGCGGCGCTGATGATCGGGGTGACTTTGGTGACTCTCGCCTCCGTCATGGCGGCATCGATCCGAGGGACCATTGATGAAATTATCGGTAGCGGCATCGAAGCCGACGTCATCATTCGCTCAACCAGCAACTTCGACCCGACCGCATCTTTCACTCCCGAGTTGGCTGCTCGCACCGCTGAAGATGACAGTGTGCAAGAGGTGTCCCGACAGCAAACAGGTGTTGCCCTATTCATCGAAAATGAAACTTTCATAATCGGCATCGAACCGAACTATTCGGACTTCTTTCCCGTGGACGACTCGCAAGGAAATCTCAACCCGGGACCCGGTGAAATAGTCATCGACCAGACGATCGCTGACAACAACCAGCTCCTCGTTGGCTCCGAACTGGTGTTGGTGTTCGAGTCAACCGGACCGACCAGCTTTACGGTTGTGGGCACCGCCACCGGTGACACGTGGACTGACGTGATCGCGATCTCCCAGGATGAGTGGATCACCAATTATGAGGTCGAGTCGGACTCCCAGGTTTTCGTGAGGGCTGCTCCCGGCTACACACCCGAGGAAGTCCAAACACGACTCACCGTCTTGGCTGAGGATGTCCCCACCGCTCAGGTTCAGACCTTTGAGGAGCTGACCAGCGACGTGGAACAACAGATCAACCAGCTCCTCAACCTGATCACCGGGTTGCTGGGGTTGGCCGTGATCATTGCTCTGATCGGGGTGACCAACACCATGACCCTCTCGGTCTTCGAAAGGACACGTGAGATCGGTTTGCTCCGGGCCGTCGGGTTGAGCCGACGGCAGACAAGGAGGATGGTCCGCTCCGAAGCGTCAATCATCGCCGTGTTTGGGGCGGTGCTCGGAATCGCCATCGGGCTGTTCTTTTCGTGGGCCATCCTGCAAGCCCTCGGCGACCAGGGCTTCAGCGCCTTCGTGATCCCCTACGGCACGTTGGCGTTGTGGATCGCTGCTACCGCAATACTCGGAATCGTCTTTGCAATCCTTCCAGCATGGCGAGCCTCCCGCCTCGACGTCCTGGAAGCCATCTCATACGAGTAGTCATCGGCATAGTTGGCTACCACCGCAGTGGTAGCCAACACGCCATCAAACCGAATCGGGTCTAGCCCGTGATGGGCTCACCGTCGACGCCGATCACATACCAGACGCCACCTACGCCCTGGCCATTGACATCGCCGGGATCAAGGTCGGCCGCGAACCGATAGACCGGCCGCCCGTTGATTGTGAGCTGCTCGGAGCCATCGTCGCGAACAGTGAACCCGGTCGTGACTTCAACTCCCTCTCCAGTGGCAGATCCGGCTGCGACCACAGGCCAGTTGGCTTCACACTCTTCATAACAGACACTCACGTCACCCTCGTCCGCTGTGAAGATGTAGAGGGTGTTCCCGCCCTCGTCGACCAGGATCGTGCCCAAGCTGGTGTCAGAGGTGACAACCGCACCGGCCTTCGGCTCTCCATCCGGCCCAACCACAAACCACACGTCAAATACACCCTGACCGTTGGTGTCGCCTGGAGCTTGGTCACCGGCCTCGGATCTGGCCATGAGTTTGCTTCTTCAAGAGGTGGAGGCCAACTCCTTGATGAGATCGTCGCGAGCCTCCGAGATGTGATCAACCAAGACCGCAGACGCCAACTCGCCATCACTAGAGGCGATCGCCTCGGACAGCTGCTTGTGGGCCACATGGGCATGATCCCGATTCCGAAGCAGGTGATATCGGTCGACGTTATCCCTGAGCTGCATGATCGTCCGATGCATCTGTGGCCGGTCGGCATGTCGGTAGAGCTCGTCGTAGAACTCACGCCGACGGTTGAACGCAGCTCTCGGTTCGAGGTTGTCATCCTCACTGGCGGTGGCGAGAACTGCAAGACTCTCAGCCGTCGACCCCGACAGGTTGTCTACGGCGTATTTCATGCACAAGCCCTCGAGAACGATGCGCATTTCGTACAGCTCGGCAACATCGTCGACTGTCAACACTGTCACCCGAGCGCCTTTGTGCCCGTCGATCTCAACCAACGATTCGGCCTCGAGTCGACGCAAGGCATCACGTAACGGGATCCGGCTGACTCCCAACTGGCTGGCAATCTCCGATTGGGTGAGACGCTCTCCGGGGACGAGGACGCCTTCGCGAATCGCCCGTCGCAGCGAATCGGTGACAGCCTCTTCGGCTGTTACCGTTTGAGCCCGTTGTAGCGGACCATCAGCCCCGGCTAGATCGTCCACGGACGACGCACCACTTTGATTCATTTCAGGTGCCTGACTTTTATGTTTGTAGCCCTGTTCTGCATGCAGTATACGACAGATGAAACCAAGCTCCCATCTTCTCTATTGCTGTGTTAGACAGGCTTGTGAAGATGGAATACAGTATGCAGGACTCTAAGTGAGGGCAACGTGGTAGCGGAGACATTCAAAGAAACACTCTCTGTGGGCTACTACTCCTCACCCGAACCTGACCTTCCGCACGGCATAGCGCCGGCGGTCCTCGCCTCATGGGATTCAGCGATCCGGGGCGGCTACTTTCTACGGAATTAGTGGACACCGGAAATGACTACCCAAAATAGGAGCCTGAGTCTGCAACGAATCGGACCCGGTTTTCTGCTTGTCGCCCTCGGCGCCGCCTTCTGGGGAACCGACGCTCTCTTCAGACGTGGACTCGCCCTGGAGTTACCAGCGTCGGTGGTCGTCTTTTGGGAGCACTTGATCCTGGTGCTGTTGACGCTTCCTCTTTTGATCAGATTCCTCAGAAGCATGCCCCGGCTCAATGCCCGAGACGTCATCGCGATTCTCTTCGTGGGCATCGGAGCTTCAGCGGTCGCCACGATCCTGTTTACCCAGGCGTTCACATACGGCGACCCAACAACGCCGCTTCTGATTCAGAAGCTGCAGCCGCTCGTTGCGGTGGCGTTGGCATACCTGCTCCTGAAAGAGAGACTTCTTCCCCGCTACGGCATGTACTTTCTCTTCGCCGTGGGCGGGGCGTATTTGATCACGTTCTCGGACCCAACATCTGTGGCCCTCGGTGAGTTGGCACCTGCCTTGTACGCAGCGGGCGCAGCAACCTTGTGGGCCACAGGAACAGTGCTCGGCCGGTACCTTTCGGCAAAAATCCGACCAAAGGAGCTGACAGCGGTCAGATTCGCGGTCGGGCTTCCAGCAGCGGCGGTAATCGTGCTTGTTGCAGGTGAAGGTACAACGGCCATGTCGGTCAGTTTTGGAGAACTGGGTGCCTTGTTCGCCCTTGCCCTTGTGCCAGGTCTGGCGGCTCTGATGATCTACTACCAAGGATTGGCCAGGACGCCGGCATCGAGCGCCACGTTGGCCGAACTCGCTTTTCCACTTACAGCAATCCTGATCGGCTGGCTGGTCTTTGAGGTGACGCCAACGACTACCCAGTGGATCGGTATTTTCACCCTGATGGCAACCATCGTCGCAATGAGCCGGGCAGCGACACGTGGAAGTCAGGCTCTTGGAGTCAGGTCGCCGGACCTCGTGACGACCAACAACTAAGCCACAACGCGAGTCACAAGCGGCGGCGAGCCTTGCGGTAGAAGGTGATCAGCTGATTGGTCGACCCATCGTGAGCCAAGTCCGGCGTCTGGGCCGATGTAAGTTCGGCAAAAACCTTCTCCGCTAGCTGTTTACCCAGTTCGACACCCCACTGGTCGAAAGAATTGATATCCCAAAGGGCGCCCTGGACGAACACCTTGTGCTCATAAAGGGCAATGAGTTGACCCAACACCGACGGCGTCAACCGCGGAGCGAGTAACACCGTGGTCGGTCGGTTCCCGGGGAAAGCCCGATGCGGGACCAGGTCGGGGCCCATTCCCGGGTCACGTTCCAAGACCTCGGTCTCCGATCTTCCGAACGCCAGCGCCTCCGCCTGGGCGAACATGTTGGCAACGAGGAGATCCTGTTGGGCACCCAACTCGTCGTTGCTCTCAACGAAGCCGATGAGATCAGCCGGGACTATCGAGGTTCCTTGATGTAGGAGCTGGTAGAACGCATGCTGGCCATTGGTACCCGGCTCCCCCCAAAGGACAGGCCCGGTGTCGAGGTCGACTTCTACACCACTGATGCGAGTCCGCTTACCGTTCGACTCCATATCGAGTTGCTGTAGATATGCGGGGAACCGATCTAGATCCTGGGCGTAGGGAAGCACGGCGTAGCTGGTGAGTTCCATCGCGTTCCTGTAGAAGATTCCGATCAAGGCCATCAGCGCAGGAACGTTTTTTTCGATAGGCGTCTCCCGAAAGTGAACGTCCATAGTTCTGAACCCACCGAGCATCTCTCGAAAAGCTGAGGGGCCTATTGCGATCATCAGCGAAAGCCCGATCGCTGATCCCAGCGAATACCGCCCTCCAACCCAGTCACCAAAGGCGAACATGTTGCTCGCCTCGATGCCGAACTCACCTACTAGCTGTTGGTTGCTTGATACGGCAACGAAGTGCTTGGCAACCGAATCTTCATTTCCTGAACGATCGACGAGCCACTGCCGCGCCGCTTGGGCATTGGTGAGTGTCTCGATAGTGGTGAAGGTCTTCGACGCGACCACGAAAAGTGTGGTTGCAGGATCTAGATCCGTCAGGGTGCCAACCAAATGAGAAGGGTCGATATTGGAGACGTAGTGGACTTTGATCTCCGGGTGGCTTTGGGCTCGCAATGCTCGGTAGGCCATAGCCGGACCCAAGTCCGAGCCTCCAATGCCAATGTTCACCACGTCACGGATCCGAGTTCCGGTGTGGCCAACCCACTTCCCCAAGCGGACGTCTTCGGCGAAAGCCGCCATTCGATCGAGGGTCTCGTGGACCGAAGCGAGCGCAGGCTCCAGTGTGTCGACGTCAAGCTCATCCCGGGGTGTTCTGAGGAGAGTGTGGAGAACCGCCCGGTCTTCGGTGGTGTTGATGTGCTCACCGTTGAACATGGCTTCGATCCGCTCTCTTAACCCGGACCTGTCGGCCATGGCAACCAGCGTCGCAAGGATCTCTTCGTCGACGAGGTGTTTCGAGAGATCAACGATCAGATCACCGACCTCAATGGTCAGCCTGGATGCCCGGGTCGGATCGACCTCGAAGACGTTTCGCAGATTCACCGGCCGCTCAGCACGCACCAGAAGCTGTTGCCACTCATTTGTCGACGTGAAATCGCTCAAAACTCCTCCAGAATCACTTTTTCGAGGCGACATTGGTCAAACAACTCATAGAAATGTACTCTGTATACATTATGCCAACTAGTCAAGAGACCCGACGTTTCGGTTGGTTGTGTAGTCATGAGTCCTACCAGCCAGAGCAACTCATCTCACAGGCGATTCAAGCCGAAGAGGTCGGTTTCGATGTCGTTCTCGGGAGCGATCACTTCCATCCCTGGGTGGATGACACGTCAGCCGCCGGATTTGTCTGGACGTGGCTTGGCGCAGTTGCGGCCAAAACAGAATCAGTCGAATTGGCGACCAGTGTCACCTGTCCCCTATTCCACTACCACCCTGGCCTAATCGCTCAAGCTGCGGCGACCGTCGATCGAATCAGCGGAGGCCGGTTTCTGTTGGGTGTCGGAACTGGCGAGAATATCAACGAGGGGCCCCTCG
>Ga0255057_10002119_pt1 | contig 10874 bp, 9 predicted proteins | sample Cases_109_6_MG_FD_189022 | JGI IMG/M metagenome (GOLD analysis project Ga0255057, IMG submission 189022) | Seawater microbial communities from Amundsen Gulf, Northwest Territories, Canada - Cases_109_6 | ecosystem: Environmental > Aquatic > Marine > Gulf | place: Canada: Northwest Territories... | reverse complement strand
GCTTGGTGATCACCAGCTTCGTGTTCCGTGTGCGCAGTGTGCCGGCCGCCCTCTACAAGGCGCTCGGCGGCTTTTCCACCAACGGCATCAACATCACCAAGCTGGAGAGTTATATCATCGACGGCAGCTTCACCGTCGCCCAGTTCTACGCCGACGTGGAGGGCCATCCCGACCACCGGCTCGTGCGCCTGGCGTTCGAAGAGCTGGGCTTCTTCTCCCGCGAAGTGAAGATCCTCGGGGTCTACCCGGCCTCTTCGTTCCGCGAGCACGGCGAGGAGGGGGGGTAGGGGGTTCGATGCAGCCGACCGAAAGCGGTTCTGTGTTGCTCCGCACTGGGCCGGAGCCGAGTCTTAGCGAAGCGAAAACATCCTAACCCTCGGCCAGCCAATCCTCGATCAGGCGCCGCGCGATGGAGTCGCCGCGCGGCAGGCGCAGGTCGTCCTCCTCGCCCAGGTTCAGGAGCCTTTCGCGGCTGTACCAGGTCGCCGATTCGAGCTCCTCGTCATAGACCGTGAGCGGCGCCCGCTCGGCGCGAGCGTGGAAGCCCAGCATGAGCGAGGCCGGGAACGGCCAGGGCTGGGACGAGTTGTAGCGGATGCCCGCCAGCGGCACCTCGAGGCCGGCTTCCTCGAGCACCTCGCGGGCGACGGCCTCTTCCAGGCTCTCGCCCGGCTCGACGAAGCCGGCCAGAGTGGAGTGCAGGCCGGGGGGCCAGCCGTGCCGCCGGCCGAGCACGCAAGCCTCGCCGTCGTGCACCAGCATGATGACCGCCGGATCGGTGCGCGGGAAGTGCTCGTGGCCGCAAGCCGGGCGCGTGCAGACCCGCAGGTGGCCGCCCTTGCGGCTCTCGGTCGGTGCGCCGCAGCGCCCGCAGAAGCGGTGGTGCCGGTGCCAATGCATCAGGCCCCGGGCATAGGCGAGGATCGACCCGTCGCGCTGGGGTAAGAGCGCCCCGACCTCGCGCAGGTCGCGAAACTCGCCCAGGCCGTCGAGGGGGAGCGCCTCGTGGGGCGTCTCGTGGTCGGAGAAATCCAGCGCGACATAAGCCGTGGCGGCCACGGCGGCCGAGGCGGCCGCAGTAGCCGGTGCGGCGGCCTCGAGGCCGAGGAACACCTGCTCGCCGGCCTGTTGCGCCAAAGCCAGGGCGCTTTCGCCGCTGAGCCAGGAGACCCTCGGTCCCTCCGCACCGTTGGCTGCGACCAGGTTGTGCGAGCGCCAGACCGCCACGAAACGGGTGGCGGGGTCGCGTAGAATCCGCCCCATGGCGCCCTCGTCGCCGCGCAGATGGTCCGCCCGGTCGAGCCCGGCGCCACTGTATACGTTGAGGCGTGTCATGGCCGGCAAGGTGGCATAGGCCCGCCGGCGAGGCAATTCCACGCCCCATTATGGGAGGCCGTCCTGGTCTTCTCCCACGATCCCCCCTTGCGCGGGCGGGCGCGAGACCTGATATAGTGCCCCCCGGAAGGCTGGCGGCGGACGGGCAGCTCGCCAACCCGGTCAGGCCCGGAAGGGAGCAGCCGTAACGAGATTCGCCCGGGTCGCTGTTCCAGCCTTCCACCCTCGCGCCGCCAAGGATGTGCACCAATGATGTGCGCCAGTGATGTGCGAGCGGCACCGATAACAAGCTTTCCAATACGAGTGCGACGGTGAGGCAAGACAAGGACACGAGCGAGCCCGCAGACGGGACCCGGCCGGCCTACCGCGTGCTTGCGCGCAAGTACCGGCCGGCCAGCTTCGCCGACCTGATCGGCCAGGAAGCCCTGATCCGCACCCTCACCAACGCCATTTCCAGCGGCCGCCTGGCCCATGCCTTCATGCTGACCGGCGTGCGCGGGGTCGGCAAAACCACGACGGCGCGGATCCTCGCCCGGGCGCTCAATTGCACCGGCCCCGACGGAACGGGCGGGGCGACCGCCGAGCCCTGCGGCCTCTGCGAGCACTGCCTGGCGATCGCCGAGGACCGCCATGTCGACGTGATCGAGATGGACGCGGCCAGCCGCACCGGCATCGACGATATCCGCGAACTGATCGAGGGCGTGCGCTACCGGCCGGTCACGGCCCGCACCAAGGTCTACATCATCGACGAAGTCCACATGCTCTCGCGGCAGGCCTTCAACGGCCTGCTCAAGACCCTGGAGGAACCGCCGGAGCACGTCGTCTTCATCTTCGCGACGACCGAGATCCGCAAGGTGCCGGTGACGGTCCTGTCGCGATGCCAGCGCTTCGACCTCCGGCGCGTCGCGCAAGACCGGCTGGCCGAGCACTTCGCCGGTCTGGCGGAACGGGAAGGCGTCCGGGTGGCGCCGCCGGCGCTTGCCATGATCGCCCGGGCCGCCGACGGTTCGGTACGCGACGGCCTGTCCCTGCTCGACCAGGCGATCGCGCTGACCGGCGGCGAGGTGGGCGAAGAGGAGGTCAAGGTCATGCTCGGCCTGGCCGACCGGGCCCGCATCTTCGACCTCTTCGAGGCCGTCATGGGCGGCGAGATCGCCGCGGCGCTGGACCTCTTGGGCGATCTCTATGCCGCCGGCGCCGATCCGCTGGTGGTGCTGCAGGACTTGCTCGAGCTGACCCATTTCCTGACCCGCGTGCGCCTGGTGCCCGAGGTAGCCGAGGATCCGGGCGTGCCCGAGACCGAACGGGTACGCGGGCAGGCGCTGGCGGAGAAGCTCGGCGTCGCCATGCTGGCACGCACCTGGCAGATGCTGCTGAAGGGCCTGGGCGAGGCGCGCACGGCGCCCTCGCCGATCCAGGCGGCGGAGATGGTCTTGATCCGCCTCGCCCATGCCAGCGAGCTGCCGACCCCCGGCGAACTGGTGCGAAGCCTGCGCGGCGAGCCTGGCACGGCGCTCAACGAGGGCGCGCCGGCCGGTGCCGGTGGTGGCGCTGGCGGCACCGCCTCCGGACCTCGCGCGGTGGCACCAAGTCGGGCCGGTGGGCCTCCTGGAGGTCCGGGCACCATCGCCGGATCGGCAGCCCTTGCACCGGAACCTCGAGCCCAGGCACCGCCGCCGGAACCCGAAGCGAGGGACCCGGTAACGCTCGAGAGTTTCGTCGAGGTCGTCGCCTTGGCGCGGGCCCGCAAGGAAGGCATCCTGGCCAATCATCTGGAAGGCGACCTTCACCTCGTGCGCTTCGAGCCCGGCGTCATCGAGTTCCGGCCGGGCGAGCGGGCACCGAACGACTTGGCCGGGCGCCTCGGGCGCTGTCTCCAGGACTGGACTGGCCGGCGCTGGATGGTCGGCGTGTCGAGCGCCAGCGGAGCGCCGAGCCTGCGCGAGCAGCGCCAGGCGCGCGACGCGGAACGCCTGGAAGAGGCCGCGCAGGATCCCCTGGTCCAGGAGGTCATGACGCTGTTTCCCGGTGCGCGCATCGTCGAGGTGCGCGCGGCCGCGGCGGACCAAGGCGGCGAGCAGGACGACCCTGAGCCGCCCACGGCAAAAGAGCCACAAGAGGACGAGAGATGAAAAACATCGGCCAGATCATGAAACAGGCCCAGCAGATGCAGACCAAGATGGCGGAGCTGCAGGAACAGCTGGCCGGGTTGGAGGTTTCGGGCTCTTCCGGCGGCGGCATGGTCCAGGTGACCATGAGCGGCAAAGGCGAGCTGCGCGGCGTCAAGATCGACCCCTCGCTCGCCAATCCGGACGACGTCGAGGTGCTGGAAGACCTCATCATGGCCGCCGCCAACGACGCCAAGTCCAAGGTGGAAGTGCTCGTTCAAGAGGAGATGCAGAAGCTGACCGGCGGGCTCCAGTTGCCGCCGGGCATGCAGCTGCCGTTCTGAGTAACCTCCTGGGCGCGATGGCCGTTTCCGAGATCGACCGCCTGATCGAGCTGCTGGCCCGCCTGCCCGGGCTCGGCCCGCGCTCGGCGCGCCGCGCGGTGCTCCATCTCATCAAGAAACGCGAGGCGCTGCTGCTGCCGCTCGCCACGGCGCTCGCCGCGGCGGCGGAGAAGATCCAAAGCTGCAGCCTGTGCGGCAACCTCGATACCCAGGACCCCTGCGCCATCTGCCGCGACGGGCGGCGCGATCCAGCACTTATCTGCGTGGTCGAGGAGGTCGCCGACCTCTGGGCGATCGAGCGCAGCGGCGCCTTCGGCGGCCGCTATCACGTGCTCGGCGGCACCTTGTCGGCGCTCGACGGGCGCGGGCCCGAACAGTTGCGGGTGGACGATCTCGCGGTGCGGTCGCGGGCGCCGGAGGTCGGCGAGGTGATCCTGGCCTTGAGCGCCACGGTGGACGGCCAGACGACGAGCCATTACCTGAGCGAGCGGCTGGCGGACGCAGGCGTGACCGTGAGCCGCCTGGCCCACGGGGTGCCGGTCGGCGGCGAACTGAATTACCTGGACGACGGCACGCTGACCGCGGCCCTCAAGGCGCGCCAGCCGGCGGAACGATAACGCCCAGGACCCAAACCCGAGACCCAAGCCCGGGACCCAAGCCCGGGACCCAAAAACGTCAGGAGGACGAGACATGACGCGGCAGATGATGCGGAGACCACTCGCTTGGTTCGGGGCCGTTGTGGGCGGGGCTTGCCTACTGCTTGGCGCATTGGCCGCCCAGGCCCAGGAGCGTGCCCAGGAGAGAGAAGTCGGGGCCGAAAGCCGCACGGCGCTCACCGTGACCATCTACAACCGCGACCTGGGGCTGGTGCGCGACATCCGGCGGATCGACTTCGAGGCCGGCGAGAACGTGCTGGCGCTCGGCGACGTCAGCCGGTTGCTCAGGCCGGAAACCCTGGCCCTGGAGGGCGAGGGGCTCAGCCTGCTGGACCAGAGCTTCGCGTTCGACCTGCTGTCGCCCCAGCGGATCCTGGAGAAATCCCTTGGCGAGACGGTTTGGATCGTGCGCAGTCATCCGCAGACCGGCGAGGAAACCGAGGTCGAGGCCGAGCTGCTTTCGGTCGCGGGCGGCGTGGTCCTCAGGATCGGCGAGCGCATCGAGACCGGCAACGCTTCCGGGTCGGCGGCCGGCGGCCGTATCGCCTTCCGGGGCGTGCCCGAGGGCCTGCGCCGGGCGCCGGCCCTGGTGGCCCGCCTGGAGAGCGAGCAGGCGGGTGCGCGCGACCTGGCGATCCAATATCTGACCGGCGGGCTCACCTGGCAGGCCGACTACCGGGCCGAGATCAACGCGGCGGAAGACCGGCTCGATCTCACCGGCCTGGTCACCCTGACCAACGCCAGCGGTGCCGCCTATCCCGACGCCCGGGTCCGCCTGGTGGCCGGCGAGGTGAACCAGGCGGGCGTATCGCCCCTGCAGCGCGGCGCCACAGCCATGATGGCCGAGGCCATGGCGCCGGCGCCCGGCATGGCGGCCCGAACGGCCGGCGACCAGCACCTCTACGAGGTGCCGCGTCCGGTCAGCCTCGCCGACCGGGAGACCAAGCAAGTGCTGCTGCTCGAAAGCCGCGGCATTCCGGTCGAGAAGGAGTTTCGCTTCGAGGAACTGGTGCAAGCCCAGGGCGGGCCCGAGGAAGTCGGCCCGGTCTCGGCGGCGGTGGTGTTCCGCTTCGACAACGACGCCGCGGCGGGCGGCCCCGGCCAGCCGCTGCCCGGCGGCATCGTGCGGGTCTACCAGCCCGGCGGCACAAAGGATGGTGGCGGTGGAGTCGATGGCGGTGGCACCCCGGTTTTTACCGGCGAGGACCGCATCGGCCACACCCCCGAGGGCGAGGAGGTGCGCCTGGCGATCGCCCGCGCCTTCGACGTGACCGGCCGGTCGCGCATTACCGCCTACGAGCGGCTCTCCAACAAGTCCTATCGGACCGCCCAGGTCATCACCCTGGCCAACGCCAAGGACGAGGCGGTCCAGGTCAAGGTCGTGGGCCATCTGCCGCCGGGCTGGCGCATGCTCGAGGAGAGCCAGCCCCATGCGGCCGAGACCGCCAACCGCATCGCCTGGACCCTAGATGTGCCGGCCGGCGGCGAGGCGGAGCTGACCTACCGGGTCCAGGTCACGCGGCCCTAGTTGGAGGACGTTATACAGTTTTCAGTTAATTTTAAACTTGAACCAGGTTTAAGAATCAGAAATATAGACACCTTTTCTGGAATGTATGTGTTCGCGGCGAACCGAATTTGCGACCGTTCAGAGACTGAATGGTAGTTCGAGCTAGTGAGCGGAACTAGGGATTAACTAAAAATCGTATAATCTCTATTCGAAGGCCAGATCCGTCACTTCTGTTCCAGCGCGGGCTGCGGCGCCAGCGGCTTGTCGAGCGGCTCGTCGAGCTGCGTGTCGAGCTGCGTCTCGATCTGCGTGTCTGTGCCTTCCGGCGTCTCGAACTCCATCTCCTCGATGCGCTCGGCCCGCTTGGCGACCTTCTCCGTCGAGATGCGGATCTGTCGCACGTCCTCGCCGGCCTGGTCGAAGTGGCGCTGCAGCTTGGCCACCCGGTCGTCGAGCCGCAGCACGTCCTTCAGTATGGTCCGCACCTCCTCCTGGATGACCCCGGCCTGCTCGCGCATGTGCACGTCCTTCAGCACGGCGCGCACGGTGTTGAGGGTGGCCATCAGGGTGGTCGGCGAGACGATCCACACGCGCGCCCGGTAGGAGTCCTCGACCACGCCGCGGAACGACGCGTGGAGCTCCGCGTAGACCGCTTCGCTGGGCAGGAACATGAGCGCCGATTCCGCCGTCTCGCCGGGGACGATGTACTTCTGGGAGATGTCGGCCACGTGGGTGCGCACCGCCGCCGCGAAGGCGCGGCCCGCCTGCAGCTTTTCGGCCTCGTCCCGGGCCGCGCGCAAGGCCTCGTAGCTCTCCAGGGGAAATTTGGAATCGATGGCGATGGGCCCCGGCGGGTTCGGCAGGCGGATCAGACAGTCGGCCCGCTTGCCATTCGACAGGGTCACTTGCAGGCTGTAGGCGCTGGGCGGCAGGATCGAGGAGACGATATCGCCCATCTGCACTTCACCGAAGGCGCCGCGCGCCTGCTTGTTGGAGAGGACGTCCTGCAGACCGACCACCTGGGACGAGAGTTCGGTGATGTTCTTCTGGGCCTGGTCGATCACCGCCAGGCGCTCGCGCAGATCGGTCAGCGTCGTATGGCTCTGGGTGGCACTTTCCTGCAGGCGATCGCCGATCCGCTTGGAGAAGTCGGCGAGACGTTCTTCCACCGCCTTGGCGAGCGTGCGCTCCTGGGCCTGCATCTGCTCGGCCAGGCGGGCCTGAACCGCGGCCTGGCTCTCGGCCATCTGGGCGAGGCGCCCGGAGACCTCCTTGATGTCCGCGCGGGCGGCGTCGCCACCCGCAGCAGCACCGCGCCGGCTCATGAGCAGCAGCGCCAGCAACAGGCCAAGGCCGAAGGCGGCGGCGATGACGAGTATCAGGCTAAGGTCCATGTAGCGGTCCGTTGGAACGAAAGGCGGCGACCGGGCGCGTGCGACTCGTGCGCGGGACTAGTCTAGCACGGGGGCGGGCCGCCTGGCAGCCGCCAGCGAACGGGCGAGGCGAGGAAATTCACGCCCCGCAACCGCGCTTGCGGTCCAGGCTGGCCGCCTTGACGCCGTTCCCGGAAGTCCTTAGGTAACCATCTGGAGCGGTTCTAAGAAAACCGGAGCGACGTCAGGCAACGCAACGAAGATGGCGATTCGTCCGATCATTATCGCGCCCGATCCGCGCCTCAAAATGCACGCCCAGCCGGTCGAGTCGGTCGACGCGGCGATGCGCCGGCTCATGGACGACATGCTGGAGACCATGTATGCGGCCCCGGGCGTTGGCCTCGCCGCACCCCAGGTGGGGGTCCTCAAGCGGATCATCGTGGTCGATGCGGCGCGCAAGGACGAGCCGCCGGAGCCGCTCTTTCTCGCCAACCCGGAGCTTCTGTGGGCGGCCGAAGCCGGGCGCACTTACGAGGAGGGGTGCCTCTCGCTGCCCGACCAATTCGCCGACGTGGTCCGCCCGGAGGCCTGCCGCGTCCGCTACCTCGACCGGGACAACAAGACCCGGGAGATCGAGGCCGAGGGCATCCTCGCCACCTGTATCCAGCACGAGATGGACCACCTGGAGGGCTTGTTGTTCGTCGATCACATCTCCGCCCTCAAGCGCAACATGATCCTGCGCCGCTTGACGAAGCAGAAGAAGGCGGACAAGTCGGACGTCTGGATCCCGAAACTGCGGCCACCGGGCGCGACGGTGGTCGGCGAAGAGGAGCCGGCACGCGCCCTTTAGAGCGGGTTTGGGTCAAATTGAACCACGCTGACGGAGCGATTTTGGCCGGACGTTAGGCCAGGGATCAATGTTTGGGACGAAGGACATGCTGGAGCATATTCCCAGTGGATTTTCGGGACGAGCGACGCGGCGTCCGGCCAAAAGCGCCCGTCCCGCCAGGGTTGCTCCAATGGCGTATGGTGGCTGGCCCGCCGCGTCGTTGCGAACCTCGCCCGATGCTCCCGGAATCCATGGGGCATCGCGCTTCGGCCCGCGCCTAGCGGCCGGACTCAGCCCAGAGGCAACAGCGTTGCTTCGATTTGACCCAAACCCGCTCTAGCGGAGCCCGTGCCGCGAACCGCGACATGACGGGCCTGCGCCTCGCCTTCATGGGAACGCCGGATTTCGCGGTTCCCGGTCTGACGGCCCTGGCCGAGGCCGGCCACGAGATCGCCTGCGTCTACAGCCAACCCCCACGGCCGGCTGGCCGCGGCCACAAGGAACGGCCGTCGCCGGTGCATCGCCTGGCCGAGGCGCGCGGCTGGCCCGTGCGCACGCCCGTCAACCTGAAGGCGGCAGAGATGCAGGCGGCGTTCGCGGATCTGGGCCTGGACGCAGGCATCGTGGTGGCCTACGGCCTGATCCTGCCCAAGGCCATCCTCGAAGCACCGCGCCTCGGCTGCCTCAACGTCCATGCCTCCTTGCTGCCGCGGTGGCGCGGCGCGGCGCCGATCCAGCGGGCGATTCTGGCCGGCGACAAGGAAAGCGGCGTCACCATCATGCAAATGGATGAAGGCCTCGACAGCGGCGCGATCCTGCTGCAGCAATCCGTGCCGATCGGACCGGCGACGACCGGCGCCACACTGCACGACGAGCTGGCCGCGCTCGGCGCGAGCCTCCTTGTCCGGGCTCTGGACGGCTTGGCGGCGGGGACCCTCGCGGGCCGCGCCCAAGACGAGGCCAAGGCCTGCTACGCCGATAAACTCGCGCGCGAAGAGGGTCGCCTCGACTGGCGCCGGCCGGCGGCCACGCTGGAACGCCAGGTTCGGGCGCTGGCGCCCTGGCCCGGCGCCTTCGCCGAGCTGCCCGGCGGCGGCCGGCTCAAGGTGCTGCGGGCTGAAGCCGTCGAAGGCAGCTCCGGCGCGCCCGGCCAATTGCTGGACGAGACCCTGACCATCGCCTGCGGCGAGAGCGCGCTGCGTCTCCTCGAAGTGCAGAAGCCCGGCAAGGCAAGCGTCGAGGGCGCGGCCTTCCTGCGTGGCGCGCGTCTGGCCGCCGGCGCCGTCCTGCCGTCCGGCCCCCAGCCATGACCCGCTTCAAGCTGGTGCTGGAATACGACGGCGGGCCCTTCGTCGGCTGGCAGCGCCAGGACAACGGGCCGAGCGTGCAGCAGGCCCTGGAAGAGGCGGTTCACGGCTTCTGCGGCGAGACCGTGACCTGCCACGCCGCCGGGCGCACCGACGCCGGCGTGCACGCCTTAGGGCAGGTCGTGCACCTCGATCTGGAACGCGAGATACGGCCCGACAAGCTCTGCGATGCGCTCAACGCCCACCTGCGCCCGGCGCCCGTCGCCGTGCTCGCCGCCGAAGTCGCGGCGGCGGATTTTCACGCGCGCTTTTCGGCCGTGCGGCGCAGCTACCTCTACCGCATCGTCAACCGCCGGGCGCCGCTGGCGCTCGAGCGCGGGCGCGCCTGGATCCTGCCCCAGACCTTGGACGTCGACGCCATGCACGCGGCCGCCCAGGCGCTCGTCGGGCACCACGATTTCTCCAGCTTTCGCGCCGCCGAATGCCAGGCCAAGTCGCCGGTCAAGACCCTGGAGCGCCTTACCGTCTCGCGCCGCGGCGAAGAGCTGCACGTCGAGGCCCGGGCGCCCTCCTTCCTGCACCGCCAGGTGCGCAACCTGGTGGGCAGCCTGGTGCAGGTCGGCCTGGGCAAGTGGAACCGGGCCAAGCTGGCAGCGGTACTGGCCGCGCGCGACCGCACCGCCGCCGGGCCGACGGCGCCCGCCGAAGGGCTCTATCTGGTCGCCGTGGAGTATCCGGATTAGAGCCTCAATTGAGGTCCGCGCCCCTCGCCGGAAACCATTGAAACAAGAAACACGGCCGGCCGCCATCAAACTGAAATGCGCCTGTCGAGAATAGCGGCTCTAGCTGAACCGAGACGACGGGAGACCACCCATGCCGAACTACAGACAAGCCTTGCCCCAGCTCAACGGGGATCTTTTCCTCACCGACGGCGGCATCGAGACCACGCTCATCTTCCATGACGGCCTCGACCTGCCCCATTTCGCCGCCTTCGATCTCTTGAAGCGCGGCGAGGGACGGGACGCTCTCAACCGCTACTTTCGCACCCATGCTTCGGTCGCCAAGGCCTATGGCGTCGGCTTCATCCTGGAAAGCGCCACCTGGCGCGCCTCCGCCGACTGGGCGGCCTTGCTGGGCTACTCCAAAGACGAGCTGGCCGAGGCCAATCGGGAATCCATCGCCCTGCTGGAAGAGGTGCGCAGTGAGTTCGAGGACGACACGACCAGGATGGTGATCAGCGGATGCGTCGGCCCCCGGGGCGACGGCTACAACCCCGCCAGCCAGATGACTCCCGAGGAAGCGGAGGCCTATCACGGCGAACAGATCGCCACCTTCAGCCGGACCGGCGCCGACATGATCACCGCCATCACCATGACCAATGCCGAGGAGGCGATCGGGGTGACCCGGGCCGCCCA
>Ga0255057_10002118_pt1 | contig 10875 bp, 10 predicted proteins | sample Cases_109_6_MG_FD_189022 | JGI IMG/M metagenome (GOLD analysis project Ga0255057, IMG submission 189022) | Seawater microbial communities from Amundsen Gulf, Northwest Territories, Canada - Cases_109_6 | ecosystem: Environmental > Aquatic > Marine > Gulf | place: Canada: Northwest Territories... | reverse complement strand
CGGAGTCGGTTCCTGCGACGAGAGAATTGGTGGAGGCGGCGGGAATCGAACCCGCGTCCGCATGGCATCCAGCCGGCGCGTCTACGTGCGTAGTCTCCGCTCGCTCTCGGCAGCGCCCGTCACGGAGACAGGAGAAGCGCCGCCCAGGCAGACTTGATTCTCGTCCCCGGATGCGGTCTGCCAGCGGCCGGGGACCAGCCCTCTGATGACGCCCGCAACCCGCTAGAAGGCGTCACGGACGAGCGTCGCTGGCACTAGTTTCAGCTAGGCAGCGAGTGCGTAGTTATCGTCGGCAGTTATCACTACCAACTTGCCACCAGTTTAACGAGGTGGGTGACGACCTCGGCACGCAGCGACAACCTTCGACCACCCGTCGAAGCCGATCGCCCCCTATGCGGACAAGGTAAGCCCTCTGGGCGGCGGTGCAAGACCCTGATCTCATGGGCTTTTTGGGCCTTCGAGAGGCGCGGCCTGCCCTGTCCTCGCCTCGAAGGCCTCACGGCCTAGCGTTCGAGCTCGATCTGGACGAGGACGCCGTTGGCCCAATCCGGGAGCCACGACGGAGCGCTCGGGCGCAGGCGTGAGAACACGTCGTGGGTGCGCGTCGGGTCGTCTTCGACCGCGGTCGCCCGGCCCTGCAGTGTTTCTCCCATGACGAGCAAGGTCACCGACGCGCCGTCGCCGCGGATTTCCCGCCACCAGGGTCCGTCGGCGCCGGCATACACCACGTCGCCTTCGCGCAGGTAGTTGACGGGCAACGTCTTGCCGCTCGGCAGGGTCAGCAGCATGACCTTGCCCGCTCGCTCTCCCGCTGGCGCATTGCGCAGCTCCGCCGCGACCCGGGGGTTCGCGATTGTCAGCACGTAGAACACGTACACGCCCACGAGAACGATGAGTGCGCCCACGCCAATGCCGATCCACTTCACGGTCCCAGCCTACTCGAAAAGCCGCGGCGATGCGGTCGATTGAACCGCGAGGCCCGTCCAGCAACCATCGGCCTCAGGAGCTGCGGATCGGCTGGAAGGCCACCAGGGCGTCTCGTTCGGCGCCGTTACCCAGAACGTGCTCCGGCAGCACCTGATCGAGCCGGCCCACCTCTCCGTGGAGCGCGAGGTAGTTCAGTACCACCGCTTCGGCCAGCGCGACCACGTTGTTGCTGATGCGCGTGGCACTGGTCTCGTTGCTGCCGGTGGGGCGGAAGTAGCCCATCTGCTGTTGGGTCGGTGCGGTCAGCGCCGGCCGGCCGTTCGGGTCATGGACCAGGAAGAACGCGGCCGCCGTGCCCGAGTTATCGCTCTTCCAGATTCCCTTGCCGCGGCCATCTGCAGAGTCGTCGATCTCGCCGTTGCAGGCGACGGAGCCGTCGCTGAAGACGTAGAGCATCAGCTGCTGGCCCAGCCGCGAGGCGTACTCGAGCGCGGCGCCCATGGCCTGGCCCGCTGTGAAGTCCTTGATCTCGCCCGTGGCTCGGGTGCTGTTGTGGTAGTCGTAGCCGCCGAACTCGATGGTGCCGGCTCCGGCGAAGCCAGGGACGACCAGCTTCATCACCGAGGCCGTCTTGCGGAAGTCGCCGCGGTCGAGCTCCTGTGCGCTGAAGATGCTGCCCCCCGCGCCCACGATCTCGGGGTCGCGTGTGGGATCCAGGGCCTCGGGGTTGCCGAAGTTGGCCACGAGATTCGTGCTCTCGGCCAGGGCGCAGCGGATGCCATCCTCGACGGCCTGCTCCTCCCCCATCTTGCCGAGCTTGCGCTCGCTGATGCTCTCCATGGCCGACATCACGGCGCCGGCGTCGGCCTGGTCGAGCAGCTCGACCAGCTTGCCGGTATCGACCAGGCCCCGGGCGTCCGAGGGGCGGTCGACTTTCGTCGGCCGCGCGGTGGGATCGATCATCGACATGGGAGCGCGAGACCGGCCGCCGGATTCCGAGCTGCGGGTTCCCACGAGCGGCACGAGGTCGCCGCCGGCTCCGGCGCGATTGAGGCCGTACATCGGGTTGTGCGGGTTGTTGCCGGTATCGTTGTCCGAACGGGCACACAGCACGGCACCGTTCACGTTGGCCCGGGTTGCGGCCGAGGTCTTGGACACGATTCCCCGGAGAAATGCGCTGTCCGCGTGGAAGGCCAGGCCGAGCTCGGTATTGATCTGGCCCGGCTGCATCGGGGCCATGTCGGCCGGAAGGCCCAGCTTGAGGTAGCCATCGTTGCTGAGGAAGTCGAGCTGCCCGCCGGGCCCGCCCACGAGCACGTTCGATCCAGCCACACTGGCGCCCCCAGCCAGGTCGAAACACAAGAAGGGGATCTTGCCGCCGCCTGTGGCCAGGCCGCAGTCCAGGGCCTGGGCCCGAGCCTCGCCGCGCAGGAGGCCCAGCAGACTCGGCGACATCACCAGGGCGGCGCCCGCGACCAGGCCCTGCCCCAGGAACTGGCGGCGGGTTCTCGGCTTCGCGTGCCCCTCGTGACGAAACAGCACCGTCCGCTCGCGCTCGTAGTCGCTACTCATCTCGTCTCCCTTCGCAGGCCTCAGTGGACCGAAACCGCGGTGCTTCCCATCAGCGCAGCACAGGCGCTCTTGACGACGCTGCGAGTTCGTTCCGCGCCACAGGTCGCCGGCGTGCAGCCGGCCGTCAGGTCATCGAACAAGTCGTGGAGGATCGGCGCCAGCTCCGTGGTGTCGGGCTGACTGGCCACCCGTTCTCCCAGGATTCCGTCCACCAGCTGGCCGATCAGCAGGTTGCGCATGGCCGGAGTGAAGGCCGTGGTGGCGGGGGCATCGAAGTCGAAACCCGAGTTCATGCCGAAGAACATGGCGCGCAGCAGCGGCATCTCGATCAGCGTGTCGCAGTACTCGAGGGCGAGCTTCGCGATGCCCACCTGATGCGAGGAGGAGAAGCTGCGCAGATCCGGCCCGCTCGGGAGCTGCTGCTCGAGGTCGGCCATGGCTGCGAGGACGCTGGGCGTGTTCGGATCCACCCCGGTGATCTCCGACATGGTGTCGCGCAGGCGTGCGAAGTCCCGCACCCCCAGCCCGGGCATCGGCTCGGGGAACATCTCGGGCGGCAGGGCCGACGGCGCGCCGCTTGCGATCGGGTTCTCGAAGCGGTCGAGCGCCTCGAACTCGATCACGAACTGGTCCGGCGCAGGCCCCGGGCCCTTGGGCACGATCGAGCAGGTGTCCGAGATCTGCTCACCGTTTCTCACCACCCGGTCGACATTGGTGAAGGCCTGGCCGGAAACGGCCACCCTACCGCTGACCGACACGCGCGGGCTCTTCACGCGAATGCCGCCGGGCTCGGAAGTCATCAGGACGGGGCGACAGAAGAGGTAGCTGTACTCGTCCAGCTCGATGACTTCGAACTCGATGCTACCACCGCTCTGGAGCCAGCCAGCGAGGTCGAAGCGGAGGCTGAGCCGCTTGCCGACCCCCGCCTCGTAGTTCTGCAGGATCTGGGCTTCGCTGAGTGCCCGCTCATAGATCGCGGCCAGCCGGATCCGGCCCTGCCACTGGCGGTCGTCCGTGGTCTCGTTTGCCAGCAGGAAGCGGTAGCCGGGGTTCCAGTTCGAAAGGGAGTCCGGAGCGAACGCATCGACATCGTCGGTGAAGCGACCGTTGACGTAGATGCGTCGACCCTGCGCCTGATCGTAGGTGACGACCACGTGCTGCAGCGTGGCCTGCAGGTCCTCGTCGTTGTCGTTCGTCTGCAGGGACGGGGTACCGTTGGCACCGATGTCGGCGTTCGCCGTGCGATTGCGGAAGTCGTAGTTGTAGAGCACCTGGCCCAGCGTGAAGTTGCGCTCGCCCGTTCCCTGGGAGTAGCTGACGATGCGAGCCGGCCCCTCCTGCGTGACGTTGGCCGGGGTGACCCAGGCCTCGATGGAGTACTGCTGGCTGCCGCTGCCCTCCGCGGCGATCCGGTCGAAGAGCTTGCGGCTCGCCACCACACTCGCCTGTGCCTTGCCCGACTCGATGGCGATGCCGTAGTTCGACATCCACTGGGGCCCGACCAGCTCCAGGTCCATGGCCGGGGCGACTCCGCTGGTGTCCGCGGCGCTGCCCCCGGCGCCCTCCTTGAACTCCCAGAGCGCGACGAGGTTGTTGATGGTGCGGCCGCCACCCGCCTGCTCGATGCCATCGTCGAGGTCCAGGGCCGCACTGGCGATCTGATCGACTTCCTCCTCCATCTCGCCGCCCGGGTCCTCCGCCAGCAGCTGCGCCCAGGCGGCGACCTGCATCTGCATCAACATGGCATCCGCCTCGCAGGAGCCGGACCAGCAGTTGTGGCGGTCGGGAGAGAGTCTGCGCACCAGCCGCGACGCCCCGGGCTCCTGCAGGGTGACCTTCTGGTTGTCGAGCACCGCGGCGTAGGCCGTAGCCATGTCCGGGTGCGCGATGAAGGGCGTGCCCGGCCTGCCGCCACCCACGTGGCAGCTCGGGCCGCAGTTCATGCTGACGACGGGATACACGGTGTTGCCGAAGGCCTGCAGCCCGGGATCTCCCTGCATCTCCGGCGGAAGCTGGCTGGGCGCGTCCGGCGGGGGCGCGGGGGCCGGGACGGGAGCCGCCTCTGCTTCCGAGCCCTTCGAGCCAGAACCGCTTCCGCCGAAGTCGAAGCACCCGAGCAGGGGTACCAGCAGGAACACCACGCCCAGACTCGGCGCACGTCTCGCCACGCTACGGGACGGTCGGGGTTCGACACCGAATCCTGCGAAGCCATTCGCCAGCATGCGTCAGTCCCCCATGCAGTAGACGGCCGTCTCGGCGAACACCCGCTTGAGCGAGTAGTTCTGGCCCTCGAAGACGTCCGCGATCTGATCCACCGCCGCGCGGTCTGCGGGCGAGCTCACCGGCCGGAAGCAGACCTGGGCGAAAACCTTCTCCACCTGGCACACCGAGAAGGCGCGACTCCCCGTGATCTCCTCGCCCAGGCTCTTGGCGCCGAAGCCGCCGCCGGGGCCATCTGCCCAACCCAGCGCCGCGTTGATACCCGCGCGCCAGTGGTTGTCCCAGCGGTCGTCGGCGGTGACGTAGCCGTAGGGGAAGGTCTCGGCGTTGATCAAATGTTTGGGTTGGACCTGCCCGGGTGTGTAGAGCAGCCGCTCGGCCTCCATGTCCCACTCGTAGTAGGCGAAGGCCCCTGCCATGGGGTCCATCCCGCTGTGGCAGCCCGTGCAGGTGTTGTGGAAGACGGAGCTGTCCCCACCCGGGCTGCGGCTCACATCCTGGCGGATCCGGTCGACCGGCCGCGTGATGTCCTGCATGTCCTCGAGATCACGGCACAGGAAGTTCAAGGACGTGAAGCGCCACATGCGGCGATTCGTCCCGGCGCTGAAGAAGGCCTCGCCGGCGGCGCGCGTCGTCATCACTCCGGCCGCGTCCCCAGGGCCGAGCGGCGAGCCGGCCTGGCCGGACTGGCTCTGGGCGACGAGCTGGGACGGATCGCCCAGATCGACCCCCAGAGCCTCGAGCTCGCGGTAGTGCTCGTTGTCCGCCTGTGAGTAGCCCGTCGAGGCAAAACCGGGCGCTCCGACGTACACCAGATCGGCCGACAGCACCTGGTCAAAGGCAACGTCGTCGCGAATCATGCCGATCACGGTGGCGGTGTAGTCGTTGAGATCGGCGAAGACCGTGCGCTCGACGTTGGTCCAGGGAGTGGCGAAGTTCTTCAGCGCGGACGAGTAGAAGAGCGGGTGATCCATCGCGTAGTAGGCGGCCCCGATGGCATCTCCCGCGAGAATCTGCGCCTCCATCGAGTCGTGGGCATCCGGCAGGGGCGGCACACCCACGAGGCGGTCGTGGATCCGCTTCGCTTGCTCGCGGGCGCCCGCAGCCGCAGGCGTCGCGGAAGCGACGAGGATCGCAACGGCCAGCGAGACCGTGCGCAGGATCACCGTCGCACGTCGCGTCCCAGTGCTCGCCATGTCATCCTCCCGACTTCGGCTCGCGCGTACAGAACCTCTATCGGTGCCGACAGCGCGACGCTTTGTAGTCGCGGACACGGCAACTCGAGCCGATCGGGCCGGAACCTGGCGAGTGGCCCTGCGAGAACGTGAGCCTTCTCACCAGCACGCCGGGCGTTGGGGGCGGCTGCGCAGCTGCGGCGCAGATGCTCAGCAGGTCGAGCCGGCGGTGTCGATCAGGCCGATTTCGCGCGTTGGAGTTCGGCTTCCAGGAAGTCGAGCCGGTCCTTCCCCCAGAACATCTCGCTGCCCACGAAGAGCGTCGGCGCACCGAAGACGCCGCGCTCGAGCCCCTCGTTGGTGCTGCGGATCAGCTGTGCGCGAACGCTCTCGCCCTCACTCTCTTGCTCGAACTGGTCCGGATCAACGCCAAGAGAGGTAGCCACGCGACGCAGCGTGGCGTATTGGGAGACGTCCTCGCCGCGCTCCCAGTAGGCGCGGAAGATGGCCTCGATGTAGCGCGGCTCGGCGTTCCAGCGCCGCATGGCGATCGCGCCGCGCAGGGCCCGACTCGTCTTGATGGGGAAGTTCCGGGGGACGCGGAAGGGCAGCCCCGCACGCGCCGCCCAGCGCTCGAGGTCCCGGAAGCGGTGACGCAGCTTCGCCTCGGGCTCCTGAGCCAATGCATAGGCGTGGTGGCGAAACACGTAGCCGAGATTGAAGGGCAGCCAACGCACCGAGGCGCCCGTGCGCTCGAGGATCGCCGGGAGCAGGAAGACGGCGAAGTAGGTATTCGTACTCCCGACGTCCCAGTAGAAGTCGACGCTCTGCTGGGCTCCCATGCACTACCGCCTAGGGCCTCGCTGCGCCGTGAGTGCCAGCGTCTCTGCGGAACCAGAGCGCCATGATCAGGAAGAGCAGGCTGAAGAGGAACTCCTTCACCTCCGAGACCTGCCACGCGAGCGGCTTTCCGGCCACCAGCAACAGCTTCTCGACCGACTTCGCCACGAGATAGTTCAGGGGGAAGAAGACCCCCAGCCACAGCGGCACCAACGGCAGATTGATTCGCCCTAGAAAGCCCGAGAAAACTGGCCAGAAGCGACCGAGAAGCGGAACCAGGAAGCAGTAGCTGAGCCAGAACAGGCTGAACATGCGCTCAATGGAGAAGAGCAGCGCCACCCCTGTCTTGGGCTCTCCGTCCTCGGTTCGGTTGAAAACCTCGAGGTTGTGGATGTTCAGCTCGCCCTGGACGTTCCGGTCTCTGATCGCTTCCGGCACCTCGATCCCCAGCAGCCGCTGCCCCCAGCTGATCTCCTCGCCGGCGCCGAAGAGAAAGAGGAGGGCGAGCAGCAAAAGGAAGAGGTTCCGCTTGGTTTCGAAGACGAAGAAGTCATTGGGCCCGGATCGCTTGAGCCAGGTCGATCCCAGGATGAGCGCCGCGAGGAAGAAGCAGATGGCAGTCCCGACCTCGAAGAAACGGTCCTCGGCCGCCAACGCCCGGGCGAGCTCCGGCAGCAGGAACACCGCATACGAAGCCAGGATGGACAGCAGGGCGACCGCGATGGCGACTCGAGGCTCAATCTTCATGCGACCCTGTGGGATCATCGCGAGCGTGATGCCGACCTGGTCGATGATACCATCAGGCAAGGAGCAAAACACCGCATCCGCGCGGACCTGCGCCATCTCCGCTCGATGGGAGACGCGTGTGAGCTGCGCCCCCTCATCGTCGGCACATGCCCAACGTGAATTCTGCACTCAAGGAAAAGATCAAGGAAACCGTTCCTCGCCCGTGGCTCCACCGGGCGAAGACCTTCTACCAGCAACAAAAGGTCGAGCGGTCCGGGTTGCAGACGGCGTGGGCGGACGCCGGAACGGATCCGGCCTGGCTCTCCACGCCCGATCTCGAGGCGCTGGTACTCGAGTATCCGACCCTCGAGGCGGAAAGCCAGCTGGCCGACTACTACGCCCCGGGCACCTTGCTCGAACGTGGAACCCGCCGACGCGCTCTCCTGCAGCGCGTACTCGGAAGCGCCTACGACGCTGCCCACGAGTTCCTGGAGACCGGCGGCGCGGACGGCATGGTGGGCTACGCCCTGGCCCAGAGCGGGAAGCGAGCCACGACGGTCGACATACGAAGCGACGACTTCGAGCCACGAGCCCGAGAGGCGGGTGTGCGTTTCATCGAAGCGAACGTCTCCGAGCTCGACCTCCCGGACGGGTGCATGGACGTCGTGTATTCCTTCGACGCCTTCGAGCACTACGAAGGGCCCGAGGCCGCACTTCGCGAGGCGATTCGGCTCACCAGACCTGGAGGACACATCTACCTGCGCTTCGGCCCGCTCTACCGCTCTCCCGACGGCATGCATCTTGGCTCCCGACTCGGAGTCCCCTACGCCCCAGTCCTCTTCCAGAAGCACACCATCGACGACTACCTGGTGGAGCGTGGAAGGGATCCGATCAACCACGAACACTGCAACGAGTGGACGCTGGCTCAGTTTCGACGGCTGTTCTCGAGCGTGGGAGACCAGCTCGAGCTCATCGAGTCCTACGATCACCGCGACCTGAGCGCGGTCGACCTGATCCGCCGCTTCCCCTCGTGCTTCAAAGGCAAATGCCAGGACCTGGACGAGTTCCTGGTGGCGATTCTCGAGGTCCTCTTCCGCAAGCGGGCATAGGCCTCGGCGCTGCCGCTAGACGATCCGGGAGCCCTGCTTGCCCCAGTAGCGATCCTTGAGCAGCCGTTTATAGAGCTTGCCGGTGGGGAGGCGCGGTAGCTCGCTCTCGAAATCGATCGAGCGCGGGCACTTGAAGGCAGCCAGGTGCTCCCGCGAGTAGAGCATGAGCTCCTCGGCCAGCGCGTCGCCCGCATCGACTCCCTCCATGGGCTGCACGACCGCCTTCACCTCCTCTCCGAACTCGGCGTTGGGCACGCCGACCACTGCGACGTCGGCGACCTTGGGGTGAACGATCAGCGCGTCCTCGATTTCCTGGGGGTAGATGTTCACACCGCCGGAAACGATCATGAAGGAGATGCGGTCGGTCAGGTAGAGAAAGCCCTCCTCGTCGAGGTAGCCCACGTCCCCCAAGGTGGTCCACGTCGGGTGCCGGCTGTGCTCCGAGCTGCGGGTCTTCTCCGGGTCGTTGTGGTACTCGAAGACGCGCCGCTCGCGCTCGAAGTAGACGACGCCCGGCTCTCTGGTCGGGAGCTCAGCGCCTTCTTCGTTGCAGATGTGGAGGGTTCCCAGTGTTGATCGGCCGACGCTCCCGGGGTGTGCGAGCCACTCCTCCGGGCCGATATAGGTCAGGCCGTTCAGCTCCGTCCCGCCGTAGTACTCGTGCAGAATGGGGCCCCACCATTCGAACATCTGCTCCTTCACGGCCCGGGGACAGGGCGCGGCGGCGTGAACCGCAACCCGATGCTGCGGGAAGCTGAAACGCTCGCGCTCGTCGGCAGGCAGCTTCAGCATGCGGGTGAACATCGTGGGAACCCATTGGCTGTGTGTGATGGCGTGCTCTTCGAGCGCGCGCAGCGCTGCGTGCGCGTCGAAGTGCTCCATCATCACTACGGTCCCGCCCAGAGACTGCGTGGCCATCGTCCAACCGATCGGCGCCGAGTGGTAGAGCGGCGCCGGCGAGAGGTAGACGCTGCTCTCATCGATGCCGAAGAGCGGCCCGAGCATCCGATTGAGCGTGAGTCCATCGGCCGTTTTCCTGCCCGAGAGCGGGCGGGCGATTCCCTTTGGCCGGCCTGTCGTTCCCGAGCTGTAGAGCATCAACTCACCCAGGGGCTCCTCCGCCAGTGGCTCTGGCTTGTGCTCCGCCACGGCCTGCTCGTAGGCGTCGAAGCCGTCGGCCGCTCCGTCCATCATCAGCAGGTGGCGGCAGCCCGGCGCCAAGGCCGGGATCCGGGCCGCCACGTCGCGAAGGGCATGCGACGAAACCAGCAGCCTCGCGCCACAATCCGCGACGATGTAGGCCGCCTCCTCGGCAGTGAGGTAGCGGTTCACCGTCGTGAGATAGAGACCCGAGCGCATGGCCGCCCACACCACCTCGAAGTAGCGCGGATGGTTCTCCAGAAAGACTGCCATGTGGTCGCCCGGGCGCATGCCCTCCGCCCAGCAGAGCTGAGCGAGCCGGTTGGAGCGTGCATCGAGCTCGGCGTAGCTGATCTCCTCGCCGGAGCCCGCCGAGATCACCGCTGCCTTGTCGGGAGTGGTCTTCGCGTAGAGGCCGGGGTACATCGGCATCACTCCTTGCAGCACCAGCTTGGGGCTCTGGTCGGGCTCTTGCAAGCGCCGGAGCTCGCGAAATTCCCGCGCCTCGTGGAACTCCATCGCAGCCGCTCGAGTCCTGGTATGCTGGCTGGGAAACCCAGGGAGGCAGCCGCATGTCGCGCTTTCACGAGCTAAAGATGGACTCCATCACCGGCGAGAACGTCGACTTCTCCGAGTACGAAGGCAACCTGAGCCTGGTGGTCAACGTCGCCAGTCAGTGAGGCCTCACCCCCCAGTACGCAGGTCTGCGTACCCTCCACGAAGCGCACCAGGACCAGGGCTTCCAGGTGCTGGCCTTCCCGTGCAACCAGTTCGGCGCCCAGGAGCCCGGCAGCAACCAGGAAATCCTCGAGTTTGCGCGCTCCAAGTACGATGCGAGCTTCCCGATGTTCGCCAAGATCGAGGTCAATGGGGACGGCGCGGCCGAGCTCTACAGCTACCTCACGGGAAGCGGCGCAGACATCGCCTGGAACTTCACGAAGTTCCTGGTGGCTCGCGACGGAACCGTGCTGAAGCGCTACGAGCCGCAGGTGACACCGGAGGAGATCGGCGCAGAGCTGGCCGAGCACCTCTGAGGCTCAGCCCCACTCGCAGCAGGCTCAGTCCGGCGCCTCCTCGCGCACCAGCTCGACGCTACGGCCCAGCGTATCGAGGCGCTCGGCCGGCGTCTGCCCGGCGGGCGCGACCCGCAGCACAGCGACGCCCGC
>Ga0255057_10002117_pt1 | contig 10880 bp, 9 predicted proteins | sample Cases_109_6_MG_FD_189022 | JGI IMG/M metagenome (GOLD analysis project Ga0255057, IMG submission 189022) | Seawater microbial communities from Amundsen Gulf, Northwest Territories, Canada - Cases_109_6 | ecosystem: Environmental > Aquatic > Marine > Gulf | place: Canada: Northwest Territories... | reverse complement strand
GATGGCGATCGTTCGAAACTCGCTGCTCAGCTCGGTCATGACATCTCGCCAGATGAAGGACCACAGTCCGGCGTGGACGAACAGCAGCGTCGGCCCGTCGCCTTCGTCCGTGTAGCAGACCGAACCCGACGGCAGGTCGAGCGAGCGAAGGTCGAAGGGGTACTCGTCGTGAGGCAGCCAGTCGGGCCGCTCGGATGGGTTGGTCATAGTGTTGCTCCTTGTCGGGACAGGGCCGGAGTCACGAAGGCGATCAGACGCCGAAGGCTGGTTTCGGCCTCGACGTCGGTCATGCCTTCCTCCGGCCAGGTGGCGAACGTGTGGACGATGAGCGCAGCGGTCTGGGCCATCCGCCAGGCGAGATCTTCTGGCTCCAGATGGGGCAGCGCCGCGGCGAGGACCGGGAAGAACCGACGGCCGGCCTCCTCGAACTGCTGTCTTGCCATCTCCTGGATCCAGGGCGTCTGGTCGGTGTAGGTGCGGCCCAGAAACCGGGCGGCCGATGGGGGAAGGTCGAGAAGGGTCTCGAAGTCCGGCCGGATGAATGCGTCGAGCAGGGCTTCGATGGCGGCGGGCTCGGGTGCGGCGTCGAGCAGCTCGAACCGCCGTTGGTTCAGCGGTTCGACGATCCGATCGGTTACACCGCGCAGGACTTGCTCCTTGGACCCGAAGTGGTAGTGGATGGCGGCCACGTTGACATCGGCCCGGCGGGTGATCTCGCGGACCGAGGTTCCCTCGAACCCTTTGGCCGCAAAGAGCTCCTGTGCCGCATCGAGGATGCGAGTCCTGGTATCGGTTGTGACCATGATGTCTTCCCCTGATCAAACAATCGTTTCAATCATATGTTTGATTCAGCGAGAAGTCAAGAGCTCAGTCCGGCAGCACGAGGTAAACCCGCCGGGCCTCTTCGATGCCCTTGAAGGTGCGCTCGCCGCTGTCCTCGAAACGAAGCCCGGATCCGGCAGCGGCGTCTCTGGTCGTCGAGCTCACCAGTACCTCTCCCCCGTCCGCCTCGGCCGAGACCCGTGAAGCCAGGTGGACGTTGATTCCCTGGATGTCGCCATCGGTGCGCTCGACCTCGCCGGTGTGGATGCCGACCCGGACCGGAAAGCCGGCGGCTTCGCTCTTGTGGCAGATCTCGAGCGCCGCCCTGATCGCCTTCGCCGGACCATCGAAGAGCGCCATGAAGCCGTCTCCCGCGGTTGAGATCTCCTCGCCGTCGAACAGGGCGAAGGTGTCCCTGACCAACCGATAGTGTCCGTCGAGCGCTTCGGTCCATTGTTGGTCCCCGAGCCGAGTGGCAATCTCGGTCGAGCCAACGAGGTCGGAAACGAGAATGGTTGCCAGCACCCGGCGCTGCGCCGTCGAGCCGCTCTGGTCCGCGCGGCCGGCGTCGAGCACGGCGGGGCTGGCGAGAACCTCTCCGTCGGCTGCCTCAGCCACCATTCGCATCACCGTGTCGACCGTTGCGCCCCCGGCCGCAAGCACCCAGCGGGTGCGGCCCTCCGCCTCGACTCGATGTGGCTCGATCGATACATCGCCATGGTGAACGGCGATCGCCGGTGAGAGCTGCAGCACCGTGTTGGTTCGGTTGAGGGTGTCCGCTTCGTCTTGGATGGCCTCCGCCGGGGCGATGGCCTCGGCCGGGCTCAAGCCGGGCAGAACGGCCAGAATGTGATCGCCGCGTTTCTCGACGACGTCGGCGCCAAGCCGCTCCAATGTCTCACGAGCGGCTCGCTCGTACCGAGTGATGAGATAGTCGTGCGCCTGGTTGGGCGGGTCGGCGCCCGACACCGCCCCGGAACGGAACTCCATCGCGATCACCGCCGCCTGTACGACGCGCGGTGCCATGTCCTCGAGCTGCTGCGCCGCCGAGGCAAGCTCCCCGACCGTCTCGTCGACGGCCTGTTTGATGCGAAGCGCGGCATTGATCCTGGCCAGCAGCTCGCGATCGTCGACCGGCTTGGTCAGAAAGTCGTCGGCGCCGGCTTCGATCCCCCGGATCCGATCCTCCTTGCCATCCAGTGCGGTCATGATCACGATCGGGATCAGCTGGGTGGCCGGATCGCCCTTCAGCATCTGGCACACGGTGATGCCGTCGATATCGGGCATCATCACATCGAGCAGGATCAGGTCGGGCGGACTCTCCGCTACCGAATCCAACGCCTCCCTGCCGCCGTACGCCTCCCTCGTGCGATACCCGAGGTCGGAGAGATTCTGCTGCAGGTAGTCGACGTTGAACGGCTCGTCATCGACGATGAGGATCGTGGCTGCTGCGTCGTTCATCTCACTATGCCGCCGTGATCTGCGGCGGCTGGTACCGGGCCGGGATCACAACCCTGAACGTCGATCCCTGTCCGACGACGCTGGTCACGGTGAGGTCTCCGCCGAGCAGACGGGCGAGCTGCCGAGCGATAGTAAGTCCGAGGCCCGTGCCGCGCTGAACGTCCCTCCCCTCTGTGGCTTGCTGCTGAAACTCGTCGAAGACCCGTTCGACCGCCTCGGGTGGGATGCCGATCCCCGTGTCGACAACCTCGAAAACGACGTCGTTCCCCCTCGACTTCACCGCCGCCGTCACGCTGCCACTGTCGGTGAACTTGACAGCGTTCGAGAGCAGATTGATCAGGATCTGTCGGAGCTTGTCGGGATCGGTGAACATCGACAGGCCTCCATCAACGTTCATCCGCAGCTCGACGTTCGAATCAACGAGCGGCTCCAGCGTGCCCACGCACTCGGCCACCAGCGGGTCGACATCGAACTCGGATGCGTCTACGTCCTGGCGACCGGCCTCGATCCGGGACAGGTCGAGGAGGTCATTGATCAACGCCAGCAGGTTCTCCGCGCTAACCAGGATCTTGTCGATGTTTTCCGTGTCGCGATCATCGATTGCGCCCGCAGTGTGCCGCTTGACAAGGCTGGTGAAGCCCATGATGGCGTTCAGCGGGGTGCGCAGCTCATGGCTGGCGCTGGCCAGGAAGTGACTCTTGGCCTGCGTCGCGCTCATGGCTTGATCTCTGGCCAGCTCCACCGTTCTCACCAGCTCGGCGAGCTCCGCTTCATATTGCTTACGGTCGGTGATGTCCAGCTCGACGCCCCCAACGGCGACGAGATTGCCAGCGTGGTCGTCAATCGGGAACTTGACCGAAGCGAACACGCGGTCCTCCCCGTCGATCCGTATTGCAAGCTCCTGCTCGATCGTCCGGTTTTGCGCGATGACCATTTGATCCTGGGCGACGGTCTCCTCGGCCAGCATGTCTACCGGGCTCATCGCATTGACTTCAACGAACGTCCTGCCCTGGACATCATCGTTGCTGACCCCATATACCTGTTCGTACTGCCGGTTGATCAGGATGAACCGCCCCTCGAGGTCGCGCAACAGGACCATGGCTGGCATGTTGTCAACCACTGTCTGGAACCGCTGTTCGTCGCTCCGCCGCCGCTCCACTGCACGACCGAGCTGCAGACCTACCGACGTCAAGACGTTCAACCAATCGGCATCCGGCTCCTCGTCGAGGTCGCTGAAGAACTCGAGCACCGCGGCAACCTCGGCGCCCGCCATCACCGGAAACGCCAAACCAGTGCGAAGCCCTGCCTCGCGAGCGGTCTGCGTACGCGGGTCCCCAGCGTCGGCCGGCACGGCGAGCCAGGCCGACTGTCTCCTCGCCAGAACGCGGCCGGGAAGCCCGTCCCCGGCGCGGAACGTCGTCGTGTTCGTTCGGTCCCGGAACGCCGCAAAGCGCTCTGGGTCATCGGACTGCCATATTTCGGTGGGCACGAGCAGGTTGGCGTCTGCTTCATCGAGCAGATAGACGTGGCCAATGGGCCAGCCTGTGGCCGCACACACCTCCTCGAGGGCGATCTGAAGCGCCTCCTCGATCGACTCGGTCTCGTTCGCTGCCGTTGCCGTCCGTTGCATGAGCTGGAGCGCCGCGGTTTGCTCGTTGATGTCGTGGATGACCTTGTTGTACTGCCCGGCGATCTGGCCGACTTCGGTATGCGGCTCGACTCTCACCGGCTCGGAGAAGTCGTTGCTCGCCCTCTGGGTGTCCATGTCGGTAAGCAAGTCGAGGATCTCGGTGCTGGCCCCATGCTCGGAAACGTTGAGCCCGATGAGCTCTCCCTCGGGATCGATACGGAGCGGAAAGCGGCGGTTGATCAGCGACATCACCACATAGCCGATCCCGAACGCCCACAGGAAGGCAACGAGGACGCCGACGCTCTGAACCCCGAGCTGGGAGAGCCGGCTCCCGCCTCCCCATGCCTCGGTAGCCCCGAACAAGGCCACCGCCAGGGTTCCCCAGATGCCGGCGGCCAGGTGCACCGGGACCGCACCAACGGCGTCATCGATCTCGAGCCGCTCCAGCAGCATTGTGACTCCATACATGACCACGCCGGCAACGACGCCGATGACCACGGAGTCGATGGTGGAGACGATGTTTGCCGAGGCGGTGATCCCGACGAGCCCGGCCAGCGAGCCGTTCATGAAGGTCGGGACGTCGACAAGATCGTCGCGCCACCAGGTCAGGCCGAGGGCGGTCAGGCCCCCGAATGCCCCGGCCAGAACGGTGTTGACGATGATCGACGGGACGTCGGGCGTGAGGCCGAGCGTGCTGCCACCGTTGAAGCCAAACCATCCGAACCAGAGGATGAATACACCGAGGGTCACCAACGGCAGGTCGTGGCCATGGATCGGCACGGCGTCCTTGCCGAAACGGCCGAGGCGCGGGCCGATGATGAGCACCATCGCAAGCGCCATCCAGCCGCCCACCGAGTGGACCACCGTCGAACCGGCAAAGTCGATGAACCCGAGCTCCTCGAGCCAGCCGGCATCCCCTCCGGCGAGGCTGCCCCATGCCCAGTGGCCGAAGATTGGATAGATGGCGGCCGAGAACACAAGGGCCGCGATCAGATAGCTGGAAAAGCGCATCCGCTCGGCTACCGCCCCGGACATGATCGTGGTCGATGTTCCTGCGAAACCGATCTGGAAGATGAAGAAGGCCATCAGGAACGGGGTGCTCTCAGAGAAGAAGAACCCGTCCGAGCCGAACAGCCCTCCCACCGAGGTTCCGAACATCACGGCGAACCCAAAAAGCCAATAGACGCCGGTGGTGAGACAGAAGTCGGCGAAGTTCTTCCCGGCGACGTTGATGCTGTTCTTGCTGCGCACCATGCCGCTCTCCAGCGAGGAGAAGCCGGCCTGCATGAACATCACGAAGGCGGCACAGACAAGGATCCAGGCTATGTCCAGCGCTTGATCGGTAGGCATCGCTAAAGCGTACCGAACGCGGACGCGCCCCCGCTCGGCCGCCAGTCAGCTTGGCGGGTGAGGACGAGCGCTACCCCAGACCGAGTTGGTACACCTCACCGGAAGGAGACCAGACGAGCAGATCAGAGTTGGCTGGCGACCTCGGCGAGCCGATCGATGAGTTGGTTGCCGTATCCGTACTCGAGGAGACCATCCGAGATGGCTGCCTCGAGATCACCGATCGCCCCCTCGATGTTCCCAGCGGCCGCCGGCTTATCGGGTGGGTCCTTTGCGAGCTCCCCTAGGGCCGTCTCTGCTTTCGCCAGCGCATCCTCCACCTTGTCTGCCAGCGGCGAGCCTGGACTGCTGTCGACGATGTTCTGGAGCTCGTCGATCACCCCACGCAATGTCGTTTCAGGGTTGGCAGGCTCGTCGATCGGCTGCTCTTCTGGAGGATCCTCGGTGACTACTGGCGAATCGGTCGATTCGTTCACCTTTTCGTCGTCGTTGGAATCGCTTGGAGGCGGACTTTGGTCGGTCGAGTCGTCCGAGTCCTGTTTCGGGGTGGGTGCCTCCTTGGGGATGGGCGCCTCCTTGGGGATGGGCGCCTCCTTGGGGATGGGCGCCTCCTTGGGGATGGGCGCCTCCTTGGGGATGGGCGCCTCTCTGGGGATGGGCGCCTCTTCGGGTGGTGTCTCGGTCGCTCGTCCGCCTTCGACTGGTGGCGCTGACCGATCCTCGCCCATGTCGATCGTTTCCTCACCCGCAACTGGTTCTTCGTCAATCGGACGCTCACCTGGCTGGTCCAGAAGCGTGGCGCGCGGGGCAATAGTTGGCGGTGCTTCTTGTTCCACCGCGGTTGTCGCTGGAGCGGTGAGAACCTCAAAGCTATGACCGGGCATCGGAATTTGCGCCCGCGAATCGGCCAGCGCGAGCGTTTCCGCAAGACGCTCGTCCGCACCACCGTCACCGATGCCGATCGCCTCGAGCGCCCGATCGAGCCCATAGAGCAGGTCGCCTGGCTTGGCTCCGTTGGCCGCGAATGCCATGCCGCTCGACATTGTTACGAGGACCACAAGGGCCGCGACGGTCAGAGCCGCCCGCGACACGAGCCGCGCCTGCGGCTGTCGCTCCTTGGCATATCGTGCGACTGGAGTCAGCCGAGCCTCCGCCGCCGCAGGGAGGATCAGGTGGGAGTAGTCGGCCTCCGGGCGGGCGTGGCGATTGCCTTCAGTGCGTTCAGAACCTCGGAGACGTCGTCGAAGTCGTCGTCGAGTTCCACTGCGCCCGCAGCAGCATCTCCGCCAGAGTCTCAGTCAGCGACGCGTCCATCTAGCCCCCTACCAGAGCATCGCCAAGGAAGACCGAGGACTTGAGCGGAGGCGCAGGGAATCGAACCCCGTTCCACGCTGAGCGCAGAACCACCGGTTTTGAAGACCGGGGAACCCACCAGGCGTCCGGACGCCTCCGAGCGTGACAGTAGACGCCCCACGGGCGGGTAGTTGGCGCGCTATTGCACACCACAGGTGCACAAACGCGCCAACTAGGGTGCCGGGCATGGCGCGGGGATTCCAAGTCACCTTCGATTCCGCCAACCCGGCGGCAGTCGCCGAGTTCTGGGCCCAGGCGCTGGGTTACATCGTGCAACCGCCACCCGAGGGCTTCGCCACGTGGGAAGAGTTCGCCGACTCGGTCGGCATCCCGGACGAGGATCGCGACAACCTTGCCGCCGTCATCGATCCCGATGGCGAGGGGCCGCGGCTGCTGTTCCAGAAGGTTCCCGAGGGCAAGACGGTGAAGAACCGCGTCCACCTCGACGTCGACATCACTAAGCGTGACTGGACCCCGGAAGAGCAGCGAACGGCGATCGACGCCGAGGCCGAGCGGCTGATCACCCTCGGAGCGACGAGACTCGACGACTTCGACGGGCCGACCGGGACATGGACGGTGATGCAGGACGTCGAGGGCAACGAGTTTTGCGTCCAATGACCCGAACCATGGGCTGCCAGGGTCGCATACCGGCCCTGCGAGCCCTGGGTTCGTAGCGTTGTTGGCTACCCGGTGATGTAGTGCTCGAGCTGGTTGATGAGCTCGATCTGGTCGGCGATCACGGCCTTGACCACGTCACCGATCGAGATGACACCGATGAGCTCACCGTCGTCGAGCACCGGTAGGTGACGCACCCGCTTCTCGGTCATGATCTCCATGCAGTCGGTGACGGTGGTCGCCGGCTCGACCGTGATCAGCTTGGTGGTCATGATCTGGGCGACCGCGGTGTCCTTCGAGACCCGGTCGAGGAGGATCACCTTGCGGGAGTAGTCCCGCTCCGAGACGATCCCGACGAGCTTGCCCTTCTTCATCACGAGCACGGATCCGACGTTCTTTTCCGCCATCACTTCGAGGGCGTGATAGACGGTGTCGTCAGGATCGACCGAAAAGACGACGGACCCTTTGTCGGTGACGATGGCGGCGACCGTTCTCTGCATCGCCCACAAGTTACCAACCGTGCCCGAGACGCGCACGAAACCGCGACCTACACTCGCCCGCATCGTGAGGGCAGCGAAGCGCATCACCTTGGCCGTGCTGGTCGGCTTGATCATCGTCGCCCTCACCCCGATCGCGGCCTTTGCAGAGCACGAGACGATTGGGGGCACGCTGATCTTCCGGCAGGAGGGTGAGGCAAACCCCGTCGAAGGCGTGGTGATCGTCGTCTCCCAGGACGGGGCGGATATTGGACAGGGCACGAGCGACGCCGATGGCAAGTGGGAGGTCGTCCTCCCAGGGCCCGGGACCTATCAGGTGCGCCTGGAAGAATCCACACTCCCGGACGGTGTCATCCTCACCGATCCAGAGCGCGTTGAGCTCGAAAACGTCGAAGTGCTCGGCGGCCAGCACAAGGCGGTTCTCTTTCCCCTCGGTGAGGGGACGCGCACGTCGATCTCGACCTACCAGCGCGTCGGCTCGCTCTTCATCGCCGGTCTCAAGCTGGGAGCGATCATCGCGCTGGCCGCCGTCGGGCTGTCCCTGATATACGGCGTCACCGGTCTGGTCAACTTCGCCCATGCCGAGATGGTCACCCTCGGTGCCGTGGCCGCCTACTTCTTCCACGTCTCTCCGGTTGGTCCCGAGTGGGCGCTGATCGCAGCAGCCGTAGCTGCCGTGATGGTCGGTGCCGGGGCTGGCGCCCTCCAGGAGGTCTGGCTATGGCGACCGCTTCGCAACCGACGGACCAGCCTCATCGCCATGATGGTGGTTTCGATCGGCCTCGGATTCGCCATGCGCAGCCTGATCCAGATCATCTTCGGCGGAGAGCCTCGCGCCTTCATCGACTTCGCAGGCGGCACACCGATCGAGATCCTCGGCATCCAGATGGTCCCCAAACATCTGTTCACGATCTTTGCCGCCGTCGTCGTCCTCGGCGGGGTCGGGCTCTTCCTGCAGCGCAGCCGCGCAGGCACCGCCATGCGGGCGGTCGCCGACGACACCGATCTGGCCGAATCGTCTGGCATCGACGTCAACCGGGTCATCTTGTTCACGTGGGTCATGGCCGGCGGCCTGGCTGCGCTGGCCGGCGTTTTTTTTGGCGCCAACGAGGTCATCCAGTACGACATGGGATTCCGGTTGCTCCTCCTGATCTTCGCTGCCGTGGTGCTCGGCGGGCTCGGCACCCCCTATGGGCCAATGGTCGGCGGGTTCATCGTTGGTGTCGCCGTCGAGATGAGCACGCTCTTCGTTTCCAGTGATTTGAAGGCGGCGGTCGGGCTTGGCCTCCTCATCATCATCCTCTTGGTACGTCCGCAGGGGATCTTGGGCACGAAGGAGCGGGTTGGCTGATGGATTGGCTCGAAATCCTCGTCGCAGGAACCCTCGCCGTGATCGGCCCCGTGACCGCGGCCTACGCCGTCTCCGCAAGCGGCCTCAACCTCCAGTTCGGCTACGCCGGCCTCCTCAACTTCGGCCACGTTGCCTTCATGCTGGTCGGGGCGTACGGGCTCGCCATTACGGTCGACTTTGGTGGTTCGTTTTGGCTCGGTCTCATCGTTGGTACCGCCGCCGGTGTGCTCCTCGGCCTGTTGATGGGCCTCCCTACGCTGCGGCTGCGCGCCGACTACTTCGCGATCACGTCGATCGCCTTCGCCGAAGTGATCCGCCTCCTCGTACGGTCGTCCTGGGCAGAGTCGCTCACCGGCGGCGTGTTCGGGATCCAGGGATTCGCCAACAGCTTCCACGAGCTCAACCCGTTCGATGTGCGCGAGCTTTACGGCTTTGGCCGGTTCATTGTCACCGGCAGGTCCCTCTTCATGATCGTGGTGAGCTGGATCGTCGTCCTCGTCACCACCTTGTTCATCGCCCGGCTCATCAAGAGCCCTTGGGGACGGGTCATCAAGGCGATTCGGGAGGACGAGGACGCCACCGCTTCGCTGGGTAAGAACACCTTCGCGTACAAGCTCCAGGCATTGATGATCGGCGGCGGGATCGCCGCCATCGCTGGCATGCTGCTGGCCATCGACCAACAGGCGGTGACGCCGGCTTCATATGCGCCACGTATCACATTCATCATCTACGTGATCGTCATCCTTGGCGGAGCCGGAACAATATGGGGCCCGGTCCTCGGTTCGATCGTGTTCAGCTTCCTCTTCTTCACCATCGACGCCTTCATGGTGCAGTTGCAGGCCAACGTCGACTTTGTCGGCGACATCCTCAGTCCGGCGGAGGCGGGTCTCATCAAGCTCTTCCTCGTCGGGGTGACCCTGATGCTGTTGATGATCTTCCGCCCCCAGGGCATCCTGGGCAGTCGCGAGGAGGAACTCGCCCATGAACGGTGATCTCGCCATCGAGCCGGTGCCGGGCGTGGCCAAGCCCGATCCCGTCGTCACGATCGACGGGCTTGGTCGCTCGTTCGGCGGGCTCCAGGCCGTCGATGTGGACCATCTCGAGATCCAGCGCCACACGGTAACGTCGATCATCGGGCCAAACGGAGCCGGCAAGACGACGCTGTTCAACCTGCTCACCGGCTTCGACAAGGCGGACGAGGGCAGCTGGGATCTCGACGGCGGCCCGCTGGTGGGCATTCCGTCGTTCCAGGTGGCGCGCAAGGGCATGGTGAGAACCTTCCAGCTCACGAAAGCGCTCTCCCGACTCACGGTGCTCGACAACATGCTGGTGGCGGCCAAGGACCAGCCCGGCGAGCAGCTGCGAGGAGCGATCCTGGGCCGCTGGCGCCATGTCGAAGAAGCCAACACCGAGAAAGCCATGGAGCTCCTGGAGCGGTTTGGGCTCGATTACATGGCCTATGAGTACGCCGGTGGATGTTCAGGGGGCCAACGCAAGCTGCTGGAGATGGCACGTGCCCTGATGGTCGAACCCGAGGTGATCATGCTCGACGAGCCCATGGCCGGGGTGAACCCTGCCCTCACCCAGTCGCTACTGTCCCAGATCACCGGGCTCCGGGACTCGGGAAAGACGGTGGTGTTCGTCGAGCACGACATGGATGTTGTCCAGGAGATCTCGGACTGGGTGGTGGTGTTGGCCGAGGGTCGGGTGATTGCCGAAGGGCCACCCGATGTCATCGCCCGCAACCCGGCGGTCATCGACGCCTATCTCGGTGCCGAGCACGGCGAGGCAGCATCGTGAGCGA
>Ga0255057_10002116_pt1 | contig 10886 bp, 9 predicted proteins | sample Cases_109_6_MG_FD_189022 | JGI IMG/M metagenome (GOLD analysis project Ga0255057, IMG submission 189022) | Seawater microbial communities from Amundsen Gulf, Northwest Territories, Canada - Cases_109_6 | ecosystem: Environmental > Aquatic > Marine > Gulf | place: Canada: Northwest Territories... | reverse complement strand
GAAGTAGGGCTCGTCACGACGATGGCCCGCATGCTGAATGTAGAGATCATCCACATGCAGCCGCCATACCATGGGCGCCGCAAACCGCGAAGCTCGCCTTATGACGGAGAGCTCTATTGGACTGCTGACGTGGTGCGGAGCGTGGAGGCCCTCCGCCAGACGCTGTTCGACGCGCGGACTTTGCTGTCGCTGCTGGAGTCGCAAGCGCCCGGACCGGTGGGCATTTCGGGCGTGTCGCTTGGAGGAACGCTCTCAGCGATCTTGACGTGCGTGGAGCCTCGTTTCGATTTCTCGGCGCCGATCATCGGCCACATGGACATGGGTGCACTGCTCCGGGATGCGCCTGTGCTCGGCGCGATGCGAGAAGACCTTGCGCGCTTCGGATGGACCCACGAAGACTTCCGGAATTTCTTCACGAAGATCGGCTGGGATGGGTTGAAGCCGGTGGTCCCAAGCGACCGCATCATGCTCGTCGCTGCGCGTGACGACCACTTCTTTTCCAGAGCAGTCGTCGAAGACATGTGGGAGCAATGGGGTGAGCCAGAAATTCATTGGTGCCCGACCAGCCACATGGGCTTCATCCCGTACGTACCAAGTGCAGTCAGCCACCTGCGTGGCTTCCTCGACCGCCTCTACCCCACCACCTAGATGGAGCTGCGCTTCTCACAAAGTCGGCGCACATTTCTTCTTCTGTCGTCACCACGCCCATGGGATTCCGAAGCATCTCGTCACGAAGGCGCACGCCGGCCAGATAGGCATCGCTACCATGTTCGATGATCTCGAATCTCACGTGCTGCGACATGACTGTCCCTTCGTCGGCTAACGCGTCGCGACCGGAAAGGTGAGCGGCCCCCGGATGACGGCTCCACTGGGTTGAGCGGCTTCCGGATCCAAGAGAGTCAGGTTCGGGAGCCGCTCCAGCACGACATCCAAGACCAGGCTGAGCTCTTTGCGAGCCAGGTGCATCCCCGGACACATGCGCGGGCCCGGTCCGAAGGTCGTGAGAATCGGCTTTGGAGGGCGATCGGTCTTGAACGTTTGTGGGGCTTCGAACGCGGAGGCGTCGCGGTTCGCTGAAGCGATGGCAAAGAGCATGAAGGAGCTCGGCGGAATCGAGACGCCCTCGAACTCGATCGGGCCGGAGGCGGAGGTTCGCGGGAGGACTGGAACAGACGGCTCGAGGCGAAGAATTTCCTCCACCGCGCCCGGACGCGTCGTCGGATCGCGCCTCACCATCTCCCAAAGCTCGGGTCGTGAAAGGAGATGAAACATCAGATTTCCAATCGCGTCGTGCGTCGTTCCAGCTCCGGCCGAGAAGATCAAGCGAATGTGTGAGAGCACTTCCTCGTCGGTGAAGCGTTTCCCATCGACCTCGGCCTGCACCAAATCCGAGATGATGTCGTCGCGCGGATGCTGCCGCCGGGTAGCGACGATGGGCTCGAGGTACGCAGTGAGCTCGGCGTTGGCCGAAACTGCGCGCGCATGGTCCTCTGCAAAGCGCAGGAGCGCTTGCGCCCACCGGTAAAACTCGCGTTCGGCGTCCCGGGGCACTCCGAGGAGCCGTGAAATGATGATGAAGGGGAAGAGATGCGTGAAGTGCTCCGCGAAGTCCACCTCGACGCCTGCCGGGAAGTCGTCGATGAGCTCGTTCGCGAGCGCCAGGATCTCCGTTTCATCCTGCTGACGGACTGCATCCGCGCGAAGCGCCGGCGTGGCGAGCCGTCGCCGGATGATGTGGTCCCGGCCCGTCATTGTTTGAAACGTCGGACCGACGATCGGCTCGAACATCAACCTGTAGATGCGTTCGGGCGGAAAGCGCTCGCCGTCCCGGAACGCGCGAATCAGAGCGTCGTAGCGGGTCACGGCGAATGCCGGCATCTTCATGAAACGCGTCTCGACGACAGGACCCGCTTCGCGAAATCGCGTCAGCGTGTCGTGGAGCTCGTCCCCCGGGAGCGCCCGCAGACCAAAGTCTACATCGTCGAACTTCGGAGTTGCGCCGACCATGCCCCTACGCCCTCAACGAACTGGCGTTCACCACGCGCATCGCCACGGAGCATACGATCTCGCTGACGAACTCGCTATCGGTGTGCTAGTTGCCTTGACCGGTAGCTGCGTCAAAAGCCGAAAGGATCGCTCTCCCATCCCCATGACGCATCGATGGGAATACCCAGATGCCGAAGCACGGTCGGGGGAACGGCGGTGTGCCCGGGCCCGGGTGAAATGGTCGCCCCTCTCCGCGTCGCCCCGCCGGAAGCGATGAAGGGGATCGTCCGCTCTTCAGCGCTCTGGCCTCCATGAGCGTCGAACCCGCCGGTCTCGTGTCCGCCGTGGTCAGTCGTGACGACGACGAGCCAGTCCTCACGGGCGTATGTAGGCCGAGCACGGACGGCATCGAGCACCCGGCCGATCTGCGTATCGAGCGTCTCGATCGCCTCCACATACTCCGGAGCCGTCGGGGAGAAGCCGTGGGGGTGCCCCTGGAAGTCGGCGTTATCAAGCTGAACGAAGACGACATCGGGTGTCTGCACCGCGAGATGGGCCACCACCGCATCGGTGACTATCGCGTCGCCCTCGGAGGAGATCAGCGTCTCGGGCGAGAACTCCTCGTCTGCATCCCCGGGGGCCACGATGAACTCGTTGATCGGACCCCAGGTTACGAATGACGACAGATACGCATCTGCCTTCTGCTCTCGGATGCGTCGAAAGAAATGCGGATACTCGTCGAACCGCGAACCCACGAAGAGGTTGAAGTCGACGCCATGCTTGTCGATCCACACGCCGGTTAGAATGCTGCTCCATCCCGGTCCACTGAACGTAGGTTGCTCAGTGGAAGTGCCAAGCTCGCCGCCGGCGAACGCGTCGTAACTTACTGCCCCCTCTGCAATGAGAGCGTCGATATTCGGCGTAGAGGCCTCCCGGAGAGCATCGGCCCGTACCCCGTCGACACCGATCACGAGGGCATGCTTTGTCGAGGACGTGCCGTCGTCACCGCACCCAAAGGAGAGGGTCAGGAGGCCCAAGGTAAGAAGCCAAGTCCGCGTCATGAGCCGGGACACTACCGCAGAGAAGTAGGGCTGTCATTGGCACTGGCGCTGGCACTGGCACTGGCACTGGCACTGGCGCTGACACTGGCACTGGCACTGGCACTGGCACTGGCACTGACACTGACACTGGCACTGCCGCTGCTGCCGTCGCCGACCTCACGCGGCCAGGTGCGAGTCGTCCTCCAACTGCAACAGCGCCTCTTCCTCGCGCCCCATCTCCTCGCTCATGATCCGGTGATACTGTTGCACGGTCGGGATATCCCAGTCGAACGAAGAGACGCGGTCGGATACCTCGAAGAAGGTTTGAGACAGGTCGTCTCGTGCAACTTGATAGTTGGCTAGATCATTGCCCTCGATGATCGTTCGAGAGAGAAGCGCGGCATCGCGAAGGGCATTGGTGATCCCGTGCGCCGTGATCGGATCGCTCATGTAGCCGGAATCGCCGACCAGCGCCCAGCCATTGCCCCACGACTGCCGCAGAAACCCTGGCATGCCGGGAAACGACCACAGCTTGCCCGCTAACTGCGCGTTCTCGAGCGCCGAGCCGATGTCCGGGGCACTCTGGGACACGGCGCTGGCAAACGTTTTTCGCAGCTCGCCCGGAGAGGCGCCCGCAGCCTCGTGATTGATCGAGGCGAACACCAGGGTCTGGCCATCATTCGTCGGGAGAGCCCCCGCACCAGTCCCTGGTCGAAAGTACCAGCGGTTTCCATCGACCGGAAGGTTCCGAAAGTAGCCGTACGCCGTCGCAGAGCTGTAGCGGCCCGTCACGTACGGTGCAGCGCCTACATGACGCGCCACCATCGAGCTTCGGCCGTCCGCACCGATGACCAGGTTCGCCCGAACCTCGTGGCGACTTCCGTCCTGGCTCTGGACTACGACGCCGCTCACTCGGTCATCGCCGCCGCCTAGCACGTCGACGAGCCGCACCCCGTGTCGCACATCCGCCCCCGCGTCGCGAGCCGCGTCGACAAGAATCGGATCGAGCACGGTGCGTCGCGGGGCGTAGAGCGCGTCCACACCATGACGCGGCTTGATGTCGATCTCGATAACCTCGCGATCGTCGCCGTCGCTGTAACAGAAAGTCGTCTTGCGAACGGCAGGCGTGCCTGCTTCTTCCAACGCGTCGAGCAGGCCCCATCGCTCCAAGAGAAGCACTGCCGGCCGCATCAACGCCTGCGTGGAAAGAGTGTCAGCCCCGTACCGACTCTTGTCGAACACGAGAACACGAAGTCCTGCAGCGGCAAGAAGCATTGCAGTGGCGGCTCCCGCAACGCGCGCACCGACGATGATGACATCATAGGCGTTGCGAATGGGTTCGGTAGTCATGATCTTGGCTCCTGGTGGTCATGCAGCGATGGAAGAAGTTGCGAAACGATCAGCGATGTGTTCGGCGAGTGCCCGGGCGTCGTCACCGACACCATCGATGAAGCTCGACTTGCGTCGGCGCAGGAAGTTGAGGCCGAGGGCGTAGAGGCCCGCTGAAGGGGTGACGCCGCCCCGGTGGATCAGCTCGCCGCGAACGTCCCGCACTGGCACCTTCAGCCACGGGTAGCGGCGACGGTATCCGGTGCACCAGAGCACAGTCTGAATCCCTTCGGTCCGGAGATCGATCTGGGTCGGCGCCTCGCGAACCTGGATCGGCGCGGCACGGTCGGGCTCGTGCGCGCACATGAAGGTCTCGTCGATGAAGGCATCGACGCGATCGAGGACGCGACCGAGCTTGTTGTCGGCGGCAGACATGGTTTTCTCGAGGTCGCCGCGAAAACACACGTGACGTCCACCGGCGGCCTCAGCCCGGCCGACCAGCCGCACGCCCTCGTCTTGAAGAACGCCGAGATCGATCGTGCGATGATCCGGTGTCCCAACGAGCTGAAGAGATGGTTGGCGACGCGCGGAGTGAATGTCGAAAGCGTCCTCCGCGCGCTCTTCGAGAATCCCGACCGACTCGAGCCACCACGCAATGTCCCGGCCGCGGTAGGTTCGTGGCATCCGGGTATGGCGTCCGACGGCAAGGGTAACCGGCCGGCCGGAGCGGTGAATCTCTTGGGCAAGTTGGATCCCGGAAGCGGACGCGCCAACGACGAGCACGCCACCAGTCGGAAGCTGGTCGGGGTTCTTGTACGAGGAGGGGACGACCTGATGGACCGATGGAGAGAGGTCCTGAGCGATCTTCGGCACGAACGGCGTGTCGCAGTGGCCGGTCGCGATCACCACGTTCGGCGCTTCCCAATCGCCTTGGTCCGTGCGCACGAGATAGCCTCCCGGGGACTTCTGCACGGACAACACGGTCGTCTCGCCCTGCACCGGGGCAGCGAACGACGTCGCATACCGTTCGAAATAGGAAATCACCTCGGGCATCGTCATGAACCCCTGAGTGTCCGGACCCTCATAGCGAAAGCCGGGGAGGCGCGTGTGCCACTTGGGGCTGAGCAGACGAAGCGATTCCCAGCGCTCGGTGCGCCAACGTTCTGCCACCCGGCCGCGCTCGAGCACAACGTGATCGATGCCACGATCGGTCAGGCACCGGCTCATCGCTAGTCCGGCTTGTCCGCCCCCGATGATGATGGTGTCTGTCCGTTTCATGACTCAATCCTTTCCTTGTCGGCGGGGACCGCCGACAACACATCAGCCAGCGTCCACTTCGATCGAAACGGGGACTCCGTTGGTGAGCACGTCGTACACAGCCGAGCGAGCGGTGGACTGCTCAACCACCCGGCGGAGCTTCTCGGCGGACGCGTCGCCCTTGACCTTGAAGCTCAAGCGAATGCCCTGATAGCCGTTGCGAACGTCGTCCGAGATTCCAAGGAGACCGCGCATGTCGATGTCGCCCTCGATGTGTGACTCGACGCTCTCGAGCTCGATGCCACGTGCCGCAGCCACGTTGCCGATTCCGGCCGTGATGCAGGCCGACAAGGCGTGCAGAAGGAACTCGACTGGAGTCGGCGCGTTGCCGGCGCCGACGAGAACCGGCGGGTGGTCACCGTCGTAGACGAAGTCACCAGTCTGGGCGTGCTCGCCGCCCGCGCCACTGTAGCCTTCGATCTTGGAGCGGCTGTGGGTGCCCTTGATCCACTCGTTCGAAGCCCGGAACTGGAACTTGGCGAGCTCCGGCTGCTCGGCCACCGCGTTGATCGTGGCGAACAGGGTCGGGACGTCGACGCCGTTCATCGGACGCTTTTCCTTGCGGGGGGGCTTGGTGCTGGTCTCTTGCGTGGTTGCGTTGCTTTCCATGGCGATCCTCTTTCGTTTGGGTTGGGGTGGCGGGGTGTGTTCCCGTCCACACAAACCAATCTACGGAAGCCCCGTGTGAGGCCCCGTGTGAGGGATCGTGGAAAAAACCGTGAGACCGATTCTTTTCGCTAAGTGGCTGAAATTACGGCGTATGTAGCGTGGAAGGCCACACGCTCGTCGGCGATGAGCCGCTGTTCCTCAGGGCCGTGCGGACCGATTCGGCGTCCGGGGCCCGGAAGACACAGATCATCCGCTTGCGGTCGGGCGACAAATAGCTGCGAACGCCCTCAACCCGGTAGAGTTCAAGACAGCCGCCAGCTGACTCCGCCATTTCCCTGACCAGATCTGGGGTGACCTCGTCTGGAAATGTCCTCTCGACGACGACCCATTCCATGGCCTGGAATCTAACACGAATCGCCAAAAGGCCCGGACGAACTGCGGTTTGACGCTCAGGCCGACCCCGTGCAGGTTCTTCCGGTGATGTCCGCCGCGTTACACGTCCAGGTTTTGGGACCGCTCGCTGTATATCGGGACGGTCAGGAGGTTCGGCTGCCGCAGTCCAAGAAGACGCGCGGTCTGCTCGGATATTTGGCGATTACGGGCCGGGCTCACCGTCGCGACCGGTTGTGCTCCCTGCTGTGGGACGTGGCGGACGACCCGCGTGGCGCCCTTCGCTGGAGTCTCTCCAAGATCCGTTCGTTGGTCGACACGGAAGATGCCCGATGCCTGGTCGCCGACCGTGAAAGCGTCGAGCTCCAACTCCGCGATGCTTATCTCGATTGGCGGGTCGCGCGCAGCGAGCTCTCTTCGGGTCTCGAGTCGATCTCCGATCAGCGGCTCGAGGAGCTTGGTGCGGTGTTCGGCGGAGAGCTTCTCGAAGGCCTCGACCTGACCGACTTCGACGAGTTTACGGCATGGTGTGCTGCCGAGCGCGAGCACGCTCGCACACTACACACGAAGATCCTCGGCGCCCTCGTCGATCGTTTCCAAGCCGATCCGGACACGGCACTACCCCACGCGCGAGAGTTGGTGCGCATCGACCCTCTCAATCAGGAGGCACGCGCCGGCTTGATTCGTCTTCTGGGCTCAGCTGGTCGACGGAACGAAGCCCAGGCACAATACGAAAGCGCGTCCCGTCTGCTCAAAGAGCTCGGTGCAAAGCCAATGGGTGCCCTGGTCTCGGCTTGGCGCGAGGTGAACGCGCATCCCTCTGAGGCGACGGTCCCTCCCACCAACGGCGCGAGCACCGCCGACGCCGCGCCGCTCGTGCAGGAGGCCGAGCCGGCTCGCCAAGACGTGCTCGTCGGACGGACCGACGAACGGGCGCGGCTCGTTTCGGTGCTGGATACGGTGGCCGGGGACGCAAATCTTCGCGTCTTCCTGCTCAAGGGAGAGTCGGGGGTCGGAAAAACCAGGTTACTGCAGGAGCTCAGTCACGAAGCGCGGCGCCGCGGCAGCACAGTGTTTGAGGGTGCGGCTTATGAGGCGGAGGCCCGCCGGCCGTACGGGCCTTGGATCGATGCCCTGCGAAGGCTCCCGGGCGGCGTGATCTCGAGTGAGAACAGCAGCGCGCTGGCGCCCCTTCTTCCAGAGCTCGGGGGATCGGGCGACAAGGAGCACAGCCGCGATCGGTTGTTTGGTGCAATCGTCGACCTGTTCGCGAAGCAGGCCAAGCCAAACGCGCCGACCCTTTTGCTTCTCGACGACATTCATTGGTGCGACGACGCCACCGCCGAGCTACTTCACTACGTCGCGCGCATGAGCCGCAATCAGCCTGTGGCCATTGTCTTAGGCGCCCGCGATGGAGAGCTCGTCGACAACGAGTCTGCCATGCGGATGTTGCGAAGCTTCAGACGTGACGGCATGATCGATGAGCATCTGCTCCTCCCCCTAACGGAGCAAGACATCGCGGACCTTATCGAAAAGATGGGCAGCGATGCCGACGCCTCGCGGGTATTCGTCCAGAGTGGGGGTAATGCCCTGCTAGCCCGCGAGCTGGCGCAGGCGGCTTCGAGCCTGACTGGCGCGGTCCCACGGTCGCTCAAGGAGCTCGTGAGCGACAGGCTCGACCGCCTGCCGCCCGAGACCGGCGACGTGCTTCGCTGGGGTGCTGTGTTGGGGCCGTCTTTCGACGTGGAGCGCCTCACCGAGCTGATCTCCCTCGACTTTGATCCACTGATGAACGCGCTCAGCACACTGGAGCGACACGCGCTGCTCGAAAGCGACGAGGCAACCCCCGGTGGTTACGAATTTCACCACGCGCTCGTGCACCGGGTGGTCTACTCCGAGATCTCGGAGCCAAGGCGCAAGCTGATGCACCTTCGCATCGCGAAGCTGCTCGAAGACCGCCCGGATCCGGACGGCGACATTGGGATCGAAATCGCGCATCACGCCGGAGTCGGGGGAGATGCTGCGGTCGCGGCCCGTGCGTGCGTCGCGGCAGGAAACCGGTGCCTCCAGATGTTCGCGCACTCGGAAGCGTTTGGTCACGCGCGACGAGGGCTTCGCTACGCCGAGACGCTTCCCGACCCAGAGCGACTGAAATTGAAGATCGAGCTCGAGCGAGTGAGCATGGCGGCGAAGATTCCCGAGAACCCCGAAGAGGAAGCGCGGAGGATCGAGGCGTTGGCGGAGCACGCGCTGGACGCGGGGTGTGCGGAGCACGCGCGGCTCGGATTCACCGTGGTGAGCTACCTAAGATGGAACGTCGGCGCTGCCGGAGAGGCCCATCGCTTGTCTCTTCGAGCCGAGTTTGCGAGTCGCGGCGGAGACGATAAGGAACGCATTGTCGGTATGGCGGAGGCCGCTCGGTGTCTGGTCGTCCTCGAACGCGACATCGCCCAAGGCGAGGCGCTGCTGCTCGAAGCGCGCGCCTTGGCGGAGCGGTCCGGAGAGTCGCCCTGGGCGGTTTTCGATGGAGTTGGGTTATTGCGGTTGCATGCTGGCGACCTCGACGAGGCCAAGACCGCGTTTGAGCAAGCGTGGGCGACCGCAAAACGGGCCGGCGATCGGCTCTACGAATTCCTGACCCTCGAGCACCTGGTGGCGGTATCGATGCACCAGCACGACGAAGATGCAGCCTGCAACTACGCCAAGGAGCTCGCCATCATCGGTGAGAAGCTTCGCGAAGGGAGCGAAAGGCCCCTTGGGCGGGCGATGCTCGCATTGTGTCGCTATCGCGCGGAGGAAGTGGACCACCGCACCGCCCTCGAGGACGGGCTTAGGCAATTGCGCGAAGCGGATGCCAAGCAGCGTCTATCGTTCGTGTTGACTCAGACGGCAATCGTCGAAGCCGACCGGGGCGAGCTCGAGAGTGCAGAGGCCAGAGTGGAAGAGGCACTCGGGCTCGCCGAGGTGCTGCAACAACCGAGTGACATCGCGCTTGCGCGAAGCGTCCTGCTCAGGATCGCCCGTGAGCGAGACGACCGCGAGGCCGTGCAAAGGCACGTAAAGGCACTCGGCGACATCAAGAGGTGCGCGCACCACGCTCGTGTTGCCGTCGAACGCGAGCTCGAGGCCGCAGGGATCGACCCGGACGGACACTTGCAGACACAGGAGGCCGAGCTGTGAGCCGGATCATCGTGGAGAGAAAGTTCGACACCAAGCAAGTGTTCGACGAGCTTCAGGCACAAGAGGATCGATTTGCATGGTGCCTCCAACAGCATCAGGTCAAGTTCATCCGCAGCTACTTCTCGAAAGATCGCCAGTTCATGATCTGCGAGTACGAAGCCCCCGACGCGGAGGCGGTCCGCCAAGTCCAACGCACCGCCAAGATGCCCTTCGAGCGAATCTGGACAGCCGAAGTCTTCGAGTGGCAGGAAGACTGAGGAGGATGAGACGGAAGAGCTACCGCCCACCGCGGGCGCCCTCCCGGTCGAAGATCCCACCATCGACGGGCGGGACAAACCGAGGTCGCAGGCCGTCTAGCTCTAGCTCCGTTGGAAGTGCTGGCGGAGGGCAGCATTGAGCTGCGCGGCTTTTTGGAAGGTTACCCCGTGACCGGCATCATCGAATCGCAGCACTTCAGCGTGAGGAATGCGCTTCGCGAGTCGATCGGTTTGCGTCGGACGAATCAAGATATCTTTGCCAGGCCGGACCAAGAGCGTGGGTCGATCGATCTGCGAAAGCCGAGACTCGGTCCGATGACGCCACACGGCCAAGAGTTGCCCGACCGCCGTACGCAACGAAGCTGGCTTTCCGAGGCGCTCAGCCATATGGGCGTCGAACGCTGCTCGGTCGATCTCCTTCAGGTATTCGTCCGGGTACAAGAGGCGGGGCAGCGACCGTACTCGCGCCTGCTGACCCCCGAAGAGGCCGTGCAAGAAGAGCCACGTTCCCTCCGGTGTAGGAAGCGATGCAGCCGGCGCGCCTCCATGCGTCGCGATCAACGTGAGAGTCCGACACCGATCCGGCGCCGACAGAGCGATCTCCTGCGCGATCATCCCGCCCATCGACACCCCGACGATATGCGCGCGATTCCATGACAAGTCGTCCATGATCCGAAGCGCGTCGCCAGCCATCGACCGCATCGTGGGAAAGAGAGGGCCTCGCTCGCTGCCGCCCACACCGAGATGGTCGTAGTGGCAGCACCGATGATCCTTCCGC
>Ga0255057_10002115_pt1 | contig 10887 bp, 9 predicted proteins | sample Cases_109_6_MG_FD_189022 | JGI IMG/M metagenome (GOLD analysis project Ga0255057, IMG submission 189022) | Seawater microbial communities from Amundsen Gulf, Northwest Territories, Canada - Cases_109_6 | ecosystem: Environmental > Aquatic > Marine > Gulf | place: Canada: Northwest Territories... | reverse complement strand
CGCGCCCTACGACGGCGGCACTCACCTGCCGGACATCACGGTAGTAACGCCGGTGTTCGATCGTGCGGGCGAGACGTTGCTGTTCTTTGTCGCGAGCCGCGGCCATCACGCGGACATCGGCGGCCTCACGCCCGGTTCCGCCTCCCCCGACGCCACCCGGGTGGACCAAGAAGGCGTGCTCATCGAGTGCTTTCAGATGATGGATGGTGGCCGCTTCCAGGAGCAAGCGCTCTGGGAGCTCTTGACGGTCGGCGAATACCCGGCACGCAACCCGAAGCAGAACATCGCGGATCTCAAGGCACAGGCGGCCGCCAACGAAAAGGGCGCCCAGCAGCTCTATGCGATGGTGGAGCAGTTCGGACTCGACGTGGTGTACGCCTACATGGGGCACGTTCAGGAGAACGCGGCGGAGGCGGTCCGGGGCGCCATCGACGCGCTCACCGATTCCAGCTTCCGGCTCGAGATGGATGGCGGGCGGCGGGTTCAGGTGGCAATTCGCTGCGATCGCGAGAAGCGCCGGGCGACGGTGGACTTCACCGGCACCAGCCTTCAGCAGCCGGACAACTTCAACGCGCCGCGGCCGGTCACCAACGCCGCGGTGCTCTACTCCTTCCGCACCATCGTCGACGACGACATTCCCATGAACGCCGGTTGTCTGGAGCCCATCGACATCGTGCTACCGGACGGCACCATGCTGTCGCCGCAATATCCGGCGGCGGTGGTAGCAGGCAACACCGAGGTCAGTCAGGCGGTCACCAACGCCCTGCTCGGCGCGCTCGGCGTCAACGCGGCGGCCCAGGGCACCATGAACAATTTCATCTGGGGTAACGATCGCTACCAGAACTACGAGACCATCTGCGGTGGCGCCGGTGCCGGCATCGACAATCAGGGCCACGGCTTTGCGGGCGCCGACGCCGTGCAATGCCACATGACCAACACGCGGCTCACGGATCCGGAAGTGCTGGAGACCCGCTTTCCGGTGCTGCTGGAGCGCTTCGCCATCCGGCGCGGGTCCGGAGGCGCGGGCCGCTTCCGCGGAGGCGACGGGGCGACCCGGATCCTGCGCTTCGATATCCCCATGGAGATCAATCTCATCACCGGGCACCGGGAAGTGCCGCCATTCGGTCTCGCCGGCGGTAAACCGGGGGCGTGCGGCATCAACGAGCTGCGCCGTGCCGACGGAAGCGTGGAGCGGCTCGCGGGCCGTGACCGGGTATTTCTCGAAGCGGGAGACGCCATCATCATGCACACGCCGGGTGGCGGGGGCTACGGCCCGCCGGACGCCGCCGAATGAGCGCCGCACAGGAGAACGGATCCACCGGCGCGATCCTGCACTTTGACCGCGACGAGTACCGCGGGCGCGTCGACCGGGCGGTGGGTGCGCTGACCGAGCGAGAGCTCGACGGCATCCTGCTGTTCGCGCCCGAAAGCCACTACTACCTGTGTGGCTACGACACCTTCGGCTTCGCGATGTTCCAGTGTCTGGTTCTGACGGCGGACGGCAATCTTCATCTATTCACCCGCGCCCCGGATCTGCGCCAGGCACAGCAGACGTCGACCCTGGACGACGATCGCATTCACGTGTGGACGGATCGCGAGGGCGTGGAACCCGCCGGGCAATTGATGACTCTGCTCGAAACCCTCGGACTTTCGGGCCGGCGCCTGGGGGTGGAAACCCGCACCGTGGGTCTCACCGCCTACAACTGGCGCGCCCTCGAGCAGGCACTTGAGTCCCGCGTCACCCTGGTGGAAGCCTCGGACCTGGTGAACCTTCTTCGGCGCGACAAGAGCGAGCGCGAGATCGATTACCACCGAAGAGCGGCAAGCCTCGCCGACGACGCTCTGGATGCCGCGCTTGCGATCACCGGCGACGGCGCCTACGAGGGCGACATCCTCGCGGCCATGCAGGGAGCGGTGTTTCGCGGCGGCGGCGACTACGCGGGCAATGAGTTCATCATCGGCTCGTCCCAGGCGGCGCTGTTGTGCCGCTATCGGTCGGGGCGCCGCCATCTTTCAGCGCAGGATCAGCTCACGCTGGAGTGGGCCGGCGCTTATCACCGCTACCACGCAGCCATGATGCGCACGCTGATCATCGGCCGGGCCTCGGAACCGCACAAGCGCATGCACGCTGCGACCGTAGAAGCGCTGCAGGCCTGCGAAGCCGCCATCCGCCCCGGCGCGCCCATGGGCGACGTGTTCGATGCCCATGCGCGGGTCTTCGACGAGCACGGCTTCGCCCGCGCACGGCTCAACGCCTGCGGTTACGGTTTAGGGGCGGTCTACAACCCCATCTGGGTGGACTTCCCGATGTTCTATCGCGGCAATCCGCTACCAATGAACGTTGGCAACGTATTCTTTCTGCACATGATTCTCATGGATTCCGACACGGGGCTCGCCATGTGCTGGGGGCACTCGGTGCTGGTCACCGAGCAGGGGGTGGAACGACTGAGCCGGCATCCGCTGGATCTGGTGGAGCTCGATTGAGTTCATCGACAGGTGCCGGTGTTGTCGCGGCTCAGATTCGGACCAACAGACAGTGTCGGATCGTGGAGTGCTGGAAACGACCCAGACCGTGTGAAAACCCCGCACTAACAGAAGCGAAGTTAAAGTGATTTCGAGGAAATGTTCCCGCGGGAACGCGTTAAGAAAGCACGTACCGTTCGCGGACTTCGATAGAATCGAACGCCATCTAGATATGTTGACACATTGTATATACGTTACTAGTATCTACACTGTATATACAAACGGTCTTGGTGACGAAGCATGAGAACTAAAGCGCGAATGTGGGGAAACAGTGTCGCTATTCGCGTCCCCAAGGCGATCGTCGAAAAGGCAGGTATCGAGCTCGGAAGCGAATTCGACATCGACGTGGACGACGACAAGATCGTGCTGCTGCCGCGGCGCCGTTCCGGATACCGATTGGCAGATTTAGTCGAACAGATAACCGTTGAGAACCTTCATGGTGAAGTCGACTTTGGGGAACCGGTTGGGCGTGAGGATCCGGAACGATAGTGGCAGCTTCCAGGTACACGCCAAACCGCGGCGACGTCGTATGGCTCAGGTTTACTCCGCAAGCAGATCATGAGCAAGCCGGCCATCGGCCAGCGCTCGTACTGTCGCCGGCAGCCTATAATTCCAAAACCGGGCTCATGGTCTGCTGCCCGATCACCAGTCGCGTGAAGGGATATCCATTCGAAGTTTCCATTAGCACGTCAAACATCAAGGGCGTCGTTTTGGCTGATCAGGTCAAAAGTCTTGACTGGCAGGCTCGGAAAGCAAGAAAGAAGATCAAAGCGCCCCGAAGGGTGCTAGAGGAGACGCTCGGTAAGCTCGGCGCGCTATTGTGGTCTGAATAACGCACGAGCGTTATTCACCGGTTTCAGCAGTCGATTGGCGCGCCCGGAGGGGTGAGCAAGAAAATAGCCAAAGCAACGCTTTGGCCCTTGCGAACGCCCGAGGCCTACCGGCCGAGGGCCGGGCTTTCTCGCGCAGCGAGAAAGCGAACCCCCGACCACCTGGTTCGAAGTCACACGGGCAAATTAAACACTTCAACTAGAACAGTCACTTGCGACGCTTGCTGCAATCGCAAACCCGAGGTAACTCGCTGATTTCCTATTTCACCAAATGTCACGGTGGCACAAATTTGGCACACGTGGGTATCGACCAACAAGTAAAAATTCTTGGTGTATCAGCCGTAGGTATCGGCAACTCACGCCCATTCTTGTGACAATGACCTTTGGCGATTGACGCTCAATTTGTGATCGGTCCGCTGCCAACTCGAGGGTGTGGTCGGCCGCCGTCCGAAACAGCCATGCACAGCACTATCTCGTCCGGACGAGGCGCATCTGCGATCATCACGGTCACGGTGTCGAAATGGTCGAACGACCAAGCCTCATCTTTGTGCCCGAGCGGCAGATCGATGGACGTGCCGGCGGCCGCAACCTTGGCGTTCGAGGGAATTAGCGCCTTGCCTCCACCAACCGCGGCGCGCATCGGCTTGCCGAGCTTCGGATGAATCATCGCTCCACCGTGCTCCAGATCGCCGGCAACGCCGACAATGGCCGCCTTGCCATAGCTGACTGGTGGGCCAGAAAGCATTCCCACGGCGTCGCCCATCAGTCGTTCACCGAGCTGACCGCCGATATCGAATAGAAGCGATAGATCCTCAACGAATCGACCGGTGAATGGGTTTCGAATCACGGCTGCAGCGACGACGCGAGTTATCGGCGTGCAGACCTCTCCAACGCCGTCTGCTTCGATGGTCTCCTTCATGAGCATGGTTTTGCGAATATCCATGACACCTCCCTCTTTCGACAGATTTTCGTTTGACCCCCGTGCCTAGAAGGGTATCGATATTACACCTGTCCCTCCTGAGTATTTGTTCGGATTGACTCTATCGACTTTCACCTCGGCAGAATCCCTATGCCGAACGGGTCATCGGTTCCATCCGCAGAGAATGTTTGGACCACCGTAAGCGTCCGGGAAGCCCACGTTTCGGCGTGTCCCCGCAGAGGGGGGTGAGGCGAAAATCCCGGACCGGGCGTTGGGTCCAGGGCGAAGGCCTTCCTCCAGTACCCCGGTGGCTACGGCTGAGGACTGATTCGAGCGATTCTCCCCGCCGGCACGGTTAACGGGGCATAGCTTGGAATTGGCGTGCCAGGATGTTGCTGTCAGAATTGGGATATTTCATATAAAACAAACACTTACGAGTAAGTCAGTTTGCTGCCGACAGAATAAGCTAATTTCGGCACAACAGAAAAAGCTAACAAATATGCGGCACAATAAGCTAACATGCATTCGGCGGAATACGCTAATATTCATACAGCAGAATAAGCTAACAGAGATACGGAAAAGATAGGAAGTAATGGCACTCCCGCAGGAAAAACTGGCTGATTCTCTTCAAGCCCTGAGGGCCCTGCAAAAGCGGGGTATTGTCGCTATCCGCTCGGCTGACCTGAGCCGCACCCACCGGGAGCGGCTGGCCAAAGCCGGATTTCTTCAGGAGGTCATGAAGGGCTGGTATATCCCCTCCCGCCCCGATGAGGCCAGGGGCGAGAGCACGGCATGGTACGCCTCATTCTGGACATTCTGCGCCGCGTACCTCAGCGCACGCTTTGACGAAAACTGGGTGCTCTCGCCGGAGCAATCATTGCTGCTTCACAGCGATAACCGGTCGGTGCCAGGACAATTGCTTGTGCGCTCCCCGAAGGCCCGCAACAAGGTTACACCGCTCGCATTTGATACCTCGCTGCTTGAAAACCGCGCGGCCCTCCCTTCCAACAATCAGACGCAGACCTTGGACGGTCTGCGCGTCTTCAATTTGCCGGCGGCGCTGGTCGCTGCCGGTTCGGGCTTCTTCCGGCAATGGCCAAATGAAGCGCGGACGGCGCTGGCGATGGTCAGAGACGCCTCTGACGTCTTGTCGGTTCTGCTCGCAGGCGGGCATAGCGTTATCGCCGGACGGCTCGCCGGGGCGTTTCGCAATATTGGCCGTGAGAGGATCGCCGAGGAAATCGTCAAGACGATGCGCAGCGCAGATTTCGACGTGCGCGAGAGCGACCCTTTTGAAGCGCCGACGACGCTAAACATCCCTGCACGTGCACCATCACCCTACATCATGCGCATGCAGCTTACGTGGCAGGCGATGCGTGACACTGTTATCGAACACTTTCCGCAGGCACCGGGATTAGCAGACGACAAGGATGCCTATCTGCAAACCGTCGAGGAAGTATACGCCGAGGATGCCTACCATTCGCTGTCGATCGAAGGTTACCGCGTCAGTCCCGACCTGATCGAACGCGTGCGCAGCGGCGTGTGGAACCCGGATCAAATCGAAAGCGACATCGCGCAACGTGATGCTTTGGCCGCAAGGGGATACCACGAAGCCTTCCAGGCGGTAAAACATACGGTTGCCGGTGTACTGGACGGAAAAAATCCCGGTGCGGCTGCCGATGATGATCACAGCACCTGGTACCGCGAACTTTTCTCGCCAAGCGTGCGGGCAGGCATCCTGACGACCGCTGATCTCGCCGGTTACCGCAATGAGCCGGTCTATATCCGGAACGCGCGGCATGTTCCTCCCGGCAAAGAGGCGGTACGCGATCTCATGCCCGCGTTCTTCGATCTGCTCCGGGAAGAAACCGATCCCGGCGTGAGGGCTGTGCTGGGACATTTTATGTTCGTCTATATCCACCCCTATATGGATGGCAACGGCCGGATGGGCCGGTTTCTGATGAATGTCATGCTCGCTGGCGGCGGCTATCCCTGGACAGTGATCCCAGTGGAGCGCTGCAGCGAATACATGGACGCCTTAGAGGCCGCAAGCACAGAATCGGATATCCAGCCTTTTACAGGGTTTCTGACAGGTCTTGTCCGGGGTAACGGCTAGTCAATGATTGTCAAAGAAGGTCATCACATGCTTGATGATGCGCAACGCCACTCTAAGCCATTAAAACGATAGCGCGCCCGGAGGGACTCGAACCCCCGACCACCTGGTTCGAAGTCACACGGACCAATCTAACACTCTAATTTGATCAGTCACTTGCGACGCTTGCCGCATTCGCAAACCCGACGTAACTCGCTGTTTCTCTATTTCACCAAATGTTACGGTGGCACAAATTTGGCACAAGTGATTTTGGTAAAGGTTCCGCCGAGATCGGACAGACGGAGTCAGCTTTGCGGGAGCGCGAACGACTCAAATCGGCTGCGCTTTCAGACGTTGACCGAGAGTAAAACTAGCCGGACTCGAGATTGCGTCCGGGGCGAGGCCGAACCACAAATTCGACGCATTGGATCCCGCTTCTACGCGTCGCGGCAAATCGCTGTGGAACCAAATGATGCCTCCAGACTATGAAAGGCGAGCAGTTCGAACAAGCTCTCGTCCGATTCGAGAAATCGTTCACCTTCTATGTAACACTTCGGCTCCGCACGCCGTTTGTGCTCGATGCGAAAAAAAGTTTTCAGTCATTGCCTGGAGTCCCACGATGGAAAGATTGCGCAAACTTTCGAGACCTACAAGCTACCTGGTTTTGCTGTGCATGCTCAACCTGGGCAGTTACGTCCCAGCGGCCCGCGCAGCGATTGTCGGCACGGAAACAGTTGCAGCTGAGCAAGATGTCGAGATGCAGCGAGCTCAGTTGAATCGAATGCTGGATAACGAGATCGTCAAGTCCTTTCTACTGGCGAATGGAGTGGATAGGGAGATCGTACAGTCGCGTCTGGATGGACTGTCGAACGCCGAGATCCGCGCGCTTTCCGAGCGTTTCGACGAGTATCCGGCCGGCGAGGGATTCGAGACGGTACTGATCCTTGCATTCCTTGCGTTCATCGCATTGCTCATAACGGACATCCTCGGCTATACGGACATTTTCCCGTTCGTGAAAAAGACTACCGAGTGACTCCGAAGTTTGGATTGATTGACGTGAGGAGCACGGCGAGATCCATGTGTCTGTTGGCCCGAATTTTTGCCGTCGCGTCCGCCCTCGCTCTCGCCGCTTGCGCGAGCACACCACAGACAGATGCAGTCCTGGCGATGCAGATGGACGGGGCACCCTCGGTCGAGCTCACCGCTGTGCCGTTTTTCCCGCAGACCGCTTACCAGTGCGGCCCCGCCGCACTCTCGACCATGCTCGCGGCCGCCGGTGAGGACGTTGCCCCGGACGACCTCGTCTCACAAGTCTACCTGCCCGGACGCGAGGGTAGCCTGCAGTTCGAGCTCATGGCGGCGGCACGGCACCGGGGCTTCGTTCCCTACGTGCTCGCGCCGCAGCTCGACACCGTGCTGGATGAAGTCCGTGCGGGCAACCCGGTGCTCGTCCTCCAGAATCTGGGGCTTGATTGGCATCCTCAATGGCACTTTGCCGTGGTGGTCGGATTCGACCTGTCGGCCGGAGAGATGATTCTTCGATCGGGGGAGGAGGCGCGCCACGTGATTCCGCTACGGCTCTTCGAGCGCACCTGGGAACGTGGCGGGTACTGGGCGATGGTGGTCATGCCCCCTGATCGGCTACCACGAACCGCGCAGTCGCGAACTTATACGCGCGCAATCGTCGAGCTCGAACGCCTCGGGCGCCTGCGCGAGGCCGCAACCGCCTACGAAGCTGCGCTGGCACGCTGGCCGGGCAACGTCGTCGCGGGGATCGGTCTCGGCAACAGCCTGTATTCACTCGGCGATCTGCCCGGCGCCGAGTCGGCCTACCGCCGCGCAGCGCTACGTCACCCCGAGCGCGGCGTCGCCTTCAACAACCTCGCTCAGGTGCTGGCGGACCGGGGCCGTCTGCGCGAGGCGGAGGAATTCGCGCGGCGGGCGATCGAGTTGGGCGGTCCCATGCGGGAACGGTTCGAGGAGACCCTCGAGCGGATCCTTGCGGATGCGCGACGCTCAGGGGCGACCGGAGATGGCCGGTCGCCCGACACCGCTTCGGTGCCCGGGGAAACCTACCGCGATACCTGAATGCAATCGAGCAGGTCTGCCGATCTTTCTCCCGCGACCTGCTGGCACGGCCGATTCGACGATCGTCCGATGACCCCGTAACCGACTTCACTCGACACCGGCCACCTGATAGTCGAGGCTCGGTGGTTCCTCGGTGTGCGGATCGCGATGCTCGACAATCTCCTTGTGCAGGGGCGCCACCCGCCGTTCCCGACGCGCTCTCTCTCCGCTTCCCGCGTGCAGAATGTGCGCCGCATTCGCGACCATCGAAGCACGAGAGTCAGCCGTGCTGATCTGATAGCGCGCCCGGAGGGACTCGAACCCCCGACTACCTGGTTCGAAGACAGTAGGTCACATTAGAGTTTCAAATAAATCAATGCCTTGCAACGCCCGCATGACTCCAAAACCTGCCACACAATGCGCCAAACAGTCTCAAAGAGCCTAACCGAGTTACGTTATAGCTACGCGTCGGTTTCGTATAATCGTTCGGCAAATTTCCGGCATTGCTGGGGAGGAATTGGCCAGCATCCCAGCCAAAATTAGCGGCCTAGGCAATCCGACAAGAACGTCGGCCATAACCGGTCATAAACCAGAAGTGGGCTTTTAGACTGTGGATAATCTCGAAATCGCAGGTGCGCTTCCCTAGAGGCCGCGCGGTCCGTTGCAACGAGCGGAGAGTTCGGCGCCGCCGTCTATTGCCAACCGTGCGCCCGTCGCCTGCGGCCTTAATCCCTGAAGGGCAGCTCGCCAAGAAAGTCCTTCTTGCCGACGTCGATGCCGTTGTGGCGCAGTAGGGCGTATACGGTCGTCACGTGAAAATAGAGATTCGGGATGGCATGCTGGAGCAGGAACTCTTCCCCTGAGAGCGATTTCCCCTCCCAGCGCGGCTGGGTGATCCGCCGTTGCGCGGCGCCGGAAAAATCCGCTTCTGAGAAGGTGCCGAGATAAGCGATCACGCTTTGAATACGTGCCTTGGTTTCGGCCAAACTCCGTTCGGTATCCGGATGATTCGGCGCGTCCTGTTCTTTATCGGCAAGTCTGGCGGCACCGAGCTTGGCGGTGTCGCAGGCAATCTGCACCTGACGGATCAGGTTAAACTGATCTGGTGCCAGACGCGCTTGCAATAGCACGTCCATATCGAATTTCTTCGCTTCCGCATGCACGGCCGCCTTGTCGAGGATTATCAGCAGGTTACCCAGCATCTTGCTGAACTGGAGGACAACTATCTTGTAAATCATTTAAGTTTCTCGATTGAGGTGACGGTAAAGCGGGTGAGTATACGCTCTCTCTGGGTGCGGGACTCAACTTGCTAGTTGTAGGTCCCGAAAACTCATGCAGCTCTTGGAAGATAGTAATGATGGAGGCCGTGGGCGAGTGGTATCTCTACGACCTGCCCGGGTTCGGCTGACAGAATCGAACGCCCGTCGGGAGCATCCCCGTCGAGTGAGCGATGCGTTCGCCAAGGATGGTAGTAGCTCAAGTAGGACGAAAGTAGCCGCTTGAGATGCCGTTCGTTGAGCACGATGACATGGTCCAGGAGTTCTCGGCGAAGCGTGCCGATTACACGCTCCACGTAGGCATTCTGCCAGGGCGACGCCTGTGCGGTCACAACCTCATGGATACCGAGCGAGTTTATTCGTCGTCGGACTCTTTCGCCGTAAATGCTGTCGCCGTCTCGCACTAAGAAGCGGGGTGACGTATTGAATGGGAAGGCTTCGACCAGTTGCTGAGCAGTCCAATGGGCCGTCGGATGCTCTGTCACATTAACGTGAACGATTTGTCGCCGGTCGTGGGACAGGACGACGAAGACGAACAGGACTTTGAACGATAGCGTTGGGACGGTGAAGAAATCGATGGCAACGATTTCCTTTCTATGCGAATTGAGAAATGTTCGCCAAGTGGGCGAGGGTGGTCGAGTTCCACTCGGTTTGTATTTCTCGACCGTGGATTTGGCGACTTCGATCCCGAGCATGTGGAGCTCCGCCACAATTCTCGGAGATCCCCAGGTCGGATTGGCCTGCCACATTCGTCGAATGAGATCCCGTAGCTCCGGTGCGATCTTAGGCCGGCCTGGACGGCCGCTCAGGCTCAGCGCACGCCAGTGCTCTCGAAATCTCTTTCGTTGCCAGAGCGTCACCGTTCGCGGTTGGACAAAAACGAGCGCTTCGCGCCAATGCGGCCACCATCTAGCGAGAACGCACCAGAGAAGGCGATCGGGGGATGCGATCCGGGGTTTGCGCCCCTTCAATCGATAAGTTGCCAGCTGCTGTTGCAGGGCCGCATTCTCCAACTGCAACGACAGCCGGGATCGGAAGCTGGTGGCGAGCACCGAGAACAGAAAAAGGAGGATCCGAGTCATGCCTGCGACGATGGCGCAATGCTCCGAAATTTTCAACAAGATCAACGAGTACGGTTAATCGGGACCCACAATGGTCGAGATCGCTTCCTGCGCCAGC
>Ga0255057_10002114_pt1 | contig 10889 bp, 9 predicted proteins | sample Cases_109_6_MG_FD_189022 | JGI IMG/M metagenome (GOLD analysis project Ga0255057, IMG submission 189022) | Seawater microbial communities from Amundsen Gulf, Northwest Territories, Canada - Cases_109_6 | ecosystem: Environmental > Aquatic > Marine > Gulf | place: Canada: Northwest Territories... | reverse complement strand
CTGCTCTATTGTCTTCTTGCTCACCTTGTGCTCCAGCATGGACAGCTCGATGCTCGCATCCTTGGAACCGCACTTTGCCGTTGCGTAGTACCATGCGTAGGCCTCACGGTCATTTCCCATCAGCTTGTACGTGTGTGCCAGAAAGCCCTGGGCATTCCAGTCGCCGCCTTCGGCCAGGGGCTGAAAGATCTCCAACGCCTTCGGGTAGTTCCCCCGCCCCAGGGCGTTCACGCCCTCCTGGATACCGGCGATCACTGGCGTTGCCACGAGCAACGCAAACAGGAAGGCAACGAGAAAGGCAAATCGAATCATACTCTGAACTCTAGCGACAAAATCAGCGCTGATCGATGTCAACCGTCGGTCAGGCGCAGACGGTCCAGCGCGTGCAGACGAAATTCCTGGTAGTAAGCTTCCTCGATGGGTTCGGATCGCTCCCAGTACTCTTCTATTCCCATGTTATCACGCCTATCCTTTTCCACCTGCTCATAAACGTCTCGCTCCGCGAGCCGGCTGATCAATGCATCCCAGAAAGTGTCGTCACCGTACTCCTCGATCAGCTCGAATGCTCTGGTAGTTTCCTCATAATGTCGCGTCGGGGTGTACTCATTCGTCTGGCGGTCGGCGTGAACGAACTCGCCGCAGCCCATTTCTTTGGCAACTGAGTACAGCTTCTGCAACAACATGTCATACGCTTCGACGTCGCTGCGTCCGTCGGGATGGTGGGAATGAATCATCCAGTTCGCCATGAAGACAAAGTCGAGAAGCAATCGGTACTCGTTTTCGGTCAACTCGATTTTCACGATTGAAGATACTCTTGCTTGGACAAGGATTCTGAGCCCGGGCCCTCGCAGGACACCGACCCAGAATGGGACAGTAGCCTAGTCCGGTGCCACCGTTCAACCGGGTACGCAGGCGGGACGACGTTGTTCGGGCCAACGTAAATTGGTAGATTCGAGGGAAATCCCTCGAGTACCCGACCCGACCATGATCCAACCTGCCCATCGAATGTCGCAGCTCGGCACCGAGACGGCTTTTGAGGTGCTGGCCAGGGCGGAGGCGCTGGCGCGCGAGGGGCGGGATATCATCAACCTCGGCATCGGCCAGCCGGACTTCAAGACACCGCCACATATCGTCGAAGCCGCCGTCAAAGCCCTGCACGACGGCCACCACGGCTATACGCCGTCACCGGGCATTCCGGCCCTGCGCGAAGCCGTGTGTCGGGATATCGAGAAATACCGCGGCGTCCAGGTGAGACCCGATCGCGTCGTCGCGGTCCCCGGCGGAAAGGTCACGATGTTCTTCGCCATCATGATGTTCGGCGAAGCCGGCGCGGAGATCCTTTACCCCAATCCCGGATTTCCGATCTACGAGTCGGTCATCAAGTTCAGCGGCGCGACGCCCGTTCCGGTCCCTCTGCTGGAGGACCGCGACTTCTCCTTCGACGCCGAAGCGGTGCTCGATTCGATTAGCTCCAGCACACGGCTGTTGATCCTGAATTCGCCGGCCAATCCCACCGGCGGCACGATCTCCCGGGAAACCATCGATACCCTGGTGGCGGGGCTGGAAAAGCATCCCCAGGTGGCGGTGCTGAGCGACGAAATCTACTCGCGCATGACCTACGACGGCCGTGAGCACGTGAGCCTTTTGAGCTACCCGCAGCTCGAGGACCGCCTCATTGTGCTGGATGGTTGGAGCAAGACCTACGCGATGACGGGTTGGCGCCTGGGTTACGCCGTGTGGCCGGAGTCGCTGGTGGAGGGCGCGATCCGGCTCGCCATCAACTGCCACTCGTGTGTGAACTCGGCGGCCCAGTACGCAGGCATCGCGGCGCTGGACGGGCCCCAGGACAGTGTCGACACCATGGTTGCCGCCTTCGACCAACGCCGCCATGTGATCGTCGATGGGCTCAACGCCCTCGATGGATCGAGCTGCCGGACGCCCGGCGGCGCCTTCTATGCCTTTCCCAATATCACCGGAACGGGGATGAACGCCCGCGAGCTGCAGTCGCGCCTGCTCGAGGAGGCGGGTATCGCAACGATCGCGGGAACCAGCTTCGGCGCCTACGGTGAGGGCTATCTGCGTTTTTCCTATGCCAACAGTGTCGAGAACATTCGCCGCGCGCTCGAGCGGATGCGCGAGTTCCTATCTTCAGTCACGACGGCGAGCTGAGATCCCGCTCACTTCTGCGACAACATCGCGTCACCCAGCGAACGCGGGTCCCTGAGACTCCAGCGCCCGGCGTCGACCCGCTGCAGGAAATCGTCCAGGAGTCGGTGGAAGAGATCGGGTTCTTCCAGATTCAGCGCGTGCCCGGTCCCGGGCAACAGCGCTAGCCCGGCCGAGGGGATGGTGCGCTTGAGATAAAGTGACGCATCGAGACAGGGCTCGTCCTCGTCACCCGCCAGAATCAGCGTCGGCACTTTCAGCGCTGCCAGAGGCTCCTGGAGATCGTAGACCGACGGCCGCTCCATCTGCACGCCCCGCAGGGTGTTTGCCGATCCGAGGGAGGAGTGCTCCGCGAGCATCGCAACGAATTCCGCGAAGCCCCGCGGATCCTTGTTTTCGAACTGCACCCGGGCCGGACCGCTGCCGTACTCCCTGGCGACGTTCCGCATGCCTTTCGCCTCGATAAGCCCGGCGAATTTCCCCGCTTCGGCGCGAAACTGCTCACGCTGACTTCCCTCGGCGCCATAGCCACACCCGCCTAGAGTAAGGGACAGGGCGCGATCGGGATAGTGAAGACCGAAATGCAGTGCTGCGAGGGAGCCCATGGATAAACCGACGATGTGCGCGCGTTCGATAGAAAGGCCATCGAGCACGGCCAGGATATCGTCGCGGGCCCGCTCCTGGGAGTAGGAGCTTACGGCCTCGGGAACCTCCGACGGCGGGTAGCCGCGCGCGTTGAAGGCGATGCAACGATAGCGTCTGGCGTAGTGACGCATCTGTGACTCGAAGCTGCGAAGATCGCCGGCAAACTCGTGAACGAACAGCATCGGCGTGCCGTGGCCGGCCTCTTCGCAATACAGTCGAATCCCGTCATCGGTGGTAATCGTCGCCACAGTTCTCCCCCCCCTGGTAGTCAGCACACGAGCCGAGCTCGCTATTTTGCCACGAAGCTAGCTGCGCGCGATGAGAAAAAGACCCACGGCCACCAGCAGCATGCCTGCCCACAGGTGGCCGGTAATCACGTCGCCCAGCAGCCAGGCGCTCAGCAGCACGCCGGCGATGGGGGAGACGAAGTTGAAGCTGACGATAACACTGGGCGCGTAGCGCTTCATGAGATAAAAGGATACCGAAAAACCCAGACCCGCCACGATCACCCCCTGATAGAGGAGCCCGGCCAGCGGTTCCCAGGCAATTGCCTGCCACCGGATGGTTTCGAACAATAAACCGCCCAGGGCGAACAGCGGCAGCGAGAGGATCATCTGCCACAACACCACTCGCGACGGATCCATTCGCTGCAGCACTTTCGCGCTGACGATCAGGCGTCCACCCAGCAGACAAGCGCTCATCAGCAGGATCACGTTTCCCCAAGCGCCGTGGGCCAGCTGCAGGTCGCCGCTGCCGCGCACCAACACCAGCGCCGAGCCGGCGAAGGCAACCAATAGACCGATACTCTTGGCGGCACTCAGCCTGTCGCCGGCGATCAGAAAATGTGCGAACAGGGCCGCGAATATCGGGTTGGTGGCAATCAATATCGCACCCATGGATCCGGTGGTGAGATCGAAACCGATGTTCATAGCCGCAATCTGCACGGTGAACAGCGTGCCGATGAGCGCAAGCGGCCGCCATTCGTGACGCGCCGGCCAGATGGAGATCCCACTCATCTTCGCCCAGATCGCGACGCACACGATAGCTATCGCGAATCGGAAGAAGGCTGTCCACAGAGGCGGAAATACCAGCAGGCTGTACTTGACGGCAACGGGATTGCCGCCCCACAGGATGTGAATGAGCACGGCGATGACGATGGCCTGCAGAGGAACGGCCATGACTGCACGGGATGTGGACGGCATCGGCGAGCGAAAAGGGGGCGCCGTGCCTAAAGCGACAGGCCGAGCAGACCGCGCGTCAGTTGAAACTGGCTGTGTCCCTGGCCGAAGAGCTTCGGTACATAGCGTCGCGAGGCGGTCTCAGCGATGCAGGAAAGAACGGACTCCTCGACGACTCCGGCGGCCGCCGCGGCAGAAATTGTCAGATCCAGGTCGGCTCCGAACCGTTCACAAATTTCCGCGTCGCTGGCCAGCTGTATGAGCGGAATCATGGGGTGTGACTGCAGCGGCGCGCGCCCGACATGGGCGAGCATGATTTCCACGCCGGTGCCGCCGAGACCAGTCAGCGCTTCCGACGCGTTTTCCGTGGGCGCTTCCATCACATGGCAGCCTGCGGCTGCAGCTGGTTGACCATAAGCAAGACTGGCAGTCCATTCGCCACGCTCGAAGAGCGCGTCGGTAAATGCACTATCCGTCAGCACGGAGGCGTTCTCTGCGATGACCACGGTTGCGCCGGCTGCCACGAGTCCCTGAACGAGTCGAGCGAGGGCGAGAGAAACGGTTTCGGGAACGGAGCCAACGGTAGTGAGCCCGAGGCGCAGGGCCTCCGCGCCCACGGTTGCGGTGGCGAGCTCGCGATCCTCACCCAGCTCGCGGGCAAACCATTCACCGATCTTGTGGCGCACATTCTCCAGGCCTCCGTCGATCTGCACGCTGGCGAAGCCCAGATGACTGGAATCGATGCCGCGGGAATCCAGGTAATGCCGCACCGCATCGTTGTGAACTTTCTCGCAGCCGTGCTCCAGCAGCATCGCGGATCGCACACAAGGATGCTCGATGTGGCCGAGCAGCGTGCGCAGATAAAGATTCTCCGCGTTGACGGTGCAGCAGCCTTCGGTATGCGCGAGCGCCACGAAACGCGACACACCCGGTAGCTTGCGCCGATTGAGATCCTCCGCCACAAGGCGCGCCACCTGTCCCGAGCACAGGCTCGTGGGCATGACCAGGCCGACTCGATCACAGGCGTGGCCCCGTCGGGTCACGTAGGCGTCGAAGCGGAAATTCGCAGGCTCCGCCGGTGCAACACGCAACGGCTCGCCGTCGGGTACCGGCGCATTTCGTATGGCCTCCAGCAAGTGCCCGTCTTTCTGGGGCCAGTCCCGCCAGATAGCAACCTGGGAGTGCCCCGCCAGCTCCCCTTTGCTGCGCTCCCCCGATGCGATGCGCAGCGACAGCCCGAAGGTCTCCGCACCCAGATCCTCCATGGACTCACCGTCGTTGAAACGCCCGGCGTTCACGTCCATTTCATCGGCGAGCAGCGCGAAGCGGCCGCTGGTCGTGACGAACTTGAGCGTCGGTACGAAAGGAAAGTTGGTGATCGATCCGTTGCCGGTAATGAAAAGTATGACGTTCGCGCCGGATGCCACCTGCCCGGCGATGCTTTCCAGATCGTTGCCCGGGCTGTCCATGAAATAATAACCGTTCGCGGTCATGGGAGCGGCGTAGTCGATGACATAGTCGAGCCGCACCTGCGGATCGCGTTTGCGCGCCGCGCCGATGGACTTCAGCGCGATATTGTAGAGGCCGCGGAAATTGTTGCCGCCCGAGGGATTGCCTTCCGCCGTGGTGCCGTGATCCGCAGCACGCGCTTTGAATTCGGCAATCTTGTCGAGAAAGCGTTTTGCTGTCGTCTCGTCGCGGACGTTCTCGAGAACGTAGGGCTCGGCACCGATGAGCTCATCGGTCTCGGCGAGATTGGCGCTGCCGCCATTGCGTATCACCTCCTTGGCGACCCAACCGGCCAGTGCATTCCCGGAAATTCCCGAGAACGCGTCGGAGCCGCCACACTGCAGAGCCAGGCGCAGATTGGCGACGCTCTCGACGCTACGCTCGCAGGAATCCACTTGCGGCAACCAGCCGCGTACGATGCCGACGGCCCTTTCGAGCTCCGTTTCACGACCGGTGCCGAGATCCATGAACGCGTGGGTCACGTGGTCGACGGCGTAATCGCCATCTTCCATGAAATCCTGCAGGGTCTGGTTGCCGAAGCTTCCGGTGCCGTAGTCCACGAGCAGGACGGCGCCGACGTTCGCGTGCAGCACGAATCCCGCCAGGGTGCGCAGCACGAAATCCAGATTGTTGGGTCGATGCTCGCCGCCGCCTTCGGTGTGGGTCACCGCGACGACACCGTCGATGTTCCTGTATGTGTCGGCGACATCCTGAAAGCGCGCCGCCACCGATTCGGCGAAGGCGGCGGCATCCGACGTGGTCGCCAGGATGACGATGAAGTTGCGCGTACCGACGCCCCGGGCACCGGGTCGGCGGTACCCCGTGAAGGTCGCCGGGATCTCCACGGGGGCAACCTGCTGTCCCGAGCGGAAGGTTGTCGCGTCGAATTCGTAGGTCTCCATGTGATCGCGGAAGTTCGCCTCACCGGGAAGCGCAAAGTCGATGTCGCGTTCGGAGAGCGCCTTGAGAATCTTCTCGTTACAGACGTATTCGCCGGGCGACAGATCGTGCACAGCCCGGCCGAAGGGCAAACCCCAGGAAAGCAACGGCTCGCCGGCGGAAATGGCCTGCAACGCGAAGCGGTGACCCTCGAGCACGGTGTGGGACAGGGGCCACTTCCGCTCCCCGCGGGCGATGACGGTGCCCGCCTCCAGGCGGCGGGTGGCGATGGCGACATTGTCCCCTGGCGCGGGAATGCGGCCAACCTCGTCGAATGCCCGGATACTCGTCTCTGACGCCATCGTTCGGAATGGTACCACCAGTCAGCCGCCGCCCCCTGCTTAACATATCTTTACCTTGCAGACAGAAGCCGGAAAAACGCCGGGCCTAATCTATTCCGCGACAACCCCACAATGGGCCTACAACGGGCCCACAACGGGATTTACCCACACATTCGAGGAACAGGACATGAGCGAAGAAGTCGCAGACGAAAACTCCAGCTGCCGCGGGAACCGCAAGCACCGGCTGGGACGCCGGGTCCGCTTGACCGTAGCAGCGCTGACTCTGGTCGCCGTGGGCGCCGTGCTCGGCGCCGGCGCCACGGCACAGGCGGCGCGTATGGGTGGTTGGCACGGCTTCGGCCACCACGGGGGATATGCCAAGACCGAGGAACAGGTGCGTGAGCGGGCAGCCGACAAGGCCGCCTGGGTGCTCGGGCGAATCGATGCGTCCCCGGAGCAGGAGACCCGCATCAACGACATCGTCGCCTCGCTGGTGGGCAATCTCTACCCCCTGCGCGGGGAGCACCGGGAGTACCGCCGCCAGCTGATCACGGAGCTGGCGCGCCCGCAGGTCGACGCGCAAGCGTTGGAGAGGATCCGCGCCGATGGCATGGCGCTGGCGAACTCGGCATCGAAGACGCTGGTGAACGCCGTGGTCGATGTCACGGAGGTTCTGAGCGTCGAACAGCGCCAGGAGCTCGCCGCCATGGTCGCCCGCCACGGGCATTGATCATCCCCCTCACCCCCTCCCTCTCCCCCAAAGGGGGAGAGGGAGGGGCGGCAATGGCCATCCTTTGCGCGCCCGCCACCACCACGTATTCTTGAACCCATGAGCGAGCGAATTCTCATGATCGAGGACGACGAAAGTCTGTCCGCCATGCTGAAGGAGTATCTAGCACCCCTGGGTATCGACTTGAGCGCGAAGCCGAACGCCGAGGCCGGTCTGGATGCCCTCGCTGACGGTCACTACGACGCCTTGATTCTCGATGTCATGCTGCCCGACGCCGATGGCTTCGATGTTTGCCGCCGCGTACGCAACGGCTCCGATATTCCCATTCTCATGCTCACCGCGCGCGGTGGCGAAACCGACCGCATCGTCGGCCTCGAGCTGGGTGCCGACGACTACCTGCCCAAACCGTTCAATCCCCGCGAGCTGTTGGCGCGCTTGCGGGCAATCCTGCGCAGACGCGCCGCCCCGGGAGCGCGGCCGTCGGGCACCTGGCGCTTCGGTCGCCTGGAGATCGATCGCGACGAGCGCGCCGTGCGTGTGGACGGCGAAAACCGAACTTTGACCGCCTATCAGTTCGATCTACTCTGCGCGCTGGCGGAACGTGCCGGAACCGTGCAGTCCCGGGAAACGCTCATGGATCGGGTGCGGGGCGAAAATCTGGAAGCCTTCGACCGCAGCATCGATGTTCACATTTCACGCATTCGTAATGCCATCGAAGATGATCCCAGGCATCCACGCCGTGTGATCACCGTGCGCGGCGTGGGCTATGTTTTCGCGCGCCGTCAGGACGACGACTGACTCCGATGCGCCACCTGTACGTTCAAATTTATATCGCGCTCGTAGCGATACTCGTACTCTTCGGCGTGCTGGTGTTCGCGGCTTGGTTACTATTGCCGCCCAGTGAAGAACGTCAACGATTGATGACCGGTAGCGCGGCCGTGCTCGGCGATCTGCTGCCGGCAAAGGACCGACCCATCGCCGAGACTCGGGTCGCGTTGGATCGCCTGTATGGCCAACTGGGCGCCGATCTTTCCCTGTACTCCGCCGATGCAAAGCTGTTGGCGGCGGCGGGCGAAGAGATTGCCGCGCCGGATCTCTCGGACAGAGAGAGTGGCTGGATACACGGCAGGGGCAAGGGCCCGAGGATTGCGCTGCACCTCGCCGACGGCCGCTGGTTGATCGTCCGCGCGCACCATGATCGCGGCGCGTCGTGGCTGGCGATGCTGAGCCTTCTCGCCATCGCCGTGGCCATCGGCGCGTACCCCGTTGTTCGGCGCATCACGCGCCGGCTGGAACGGTTGCAGACGCGCGTCGATCAACTGGGCGCCGGCGATCTGAGCGTGCGGGTCGAGGTACAGGGCAATGACGAAGTAGCGCAGCTTGCGCGCAGCTTCAACCGTGCGGCCGACCGGGTCGAAAAGCTGGTCGAGGCGCAACGCGGCATTCTCGCGGGTGCCTCCCACGAGTTGCGCACGCCATTGACGCGCATACGCATGGGCGTCGAGCTGCTGGCCGGCGATGACCGGAAAGAGCTGCGTGCGCGCATCAGCAGGGATATCCACGAACTCGACGAGCTCATCGAGGAGATCTTGCTGGCGAGCCGCTTGAGCGCCGGGGAAAGCCTGGAAATCAGCGAGCCGGTGGAGCTACTGGCGTTGAGCGCCGAGGAAGGCGCGCGCGTCGGTGCCCATGTCACCGGCACGCCCACAACAGTGCAGGGCGATATGCGCACCTTGAGACGCATGTTGCGAAACCTGTTCGAAAACGCCCGGCGACACGGTCAGGGTGCGCCGATCGATGCCAGCGTCGAGGCGACCGACATGGGGGTGGCACGCATCGTCGTCAGCGACACCGGACCCGGTGTTCCGGAGACGGAGCGCGAGCGCATCTTCACACCCTTCTATTGCGCCACCGGTGTATCGGAAGGTGGAAGCGGGCTCGGTCTCGCCCTGGTACGCGAGATTGCCCGCCACCACGGCGGCGACGCGCGCTACCAGCCGCGGGAAGAAGGCGGGAGCTGCTTCGAGGTGACGCTCACGGGGAGATCGTCGGAGTGAAAGATGATCGCAAGCGTCGTAGGTTGGGCTGAGCTTGCGAAGTATTTTTGAGGGGACAGTTTAAGAGATCAGAGTCCGATTCGGCTCCGACGCCTTAAACTGTCCCCTCAAAAATACAAATCTCGATTTCGAGGCCGAGAATCAAACTGCTCCACGATTTTCCGTGCCCATCCAGGTTCAGGGATTCGTTGACACCGCCTTCGAGCGCATTCTGCATGACGAAGTTGAAGCCGTTGAGGCGGGGAAGCTCGTAGCGCGTGATCTCGCCGGTAAGCAGTGCGCCGAAGTTGCGCTTCAAGTACTCCGCGGTCAGTTGCTCCGCAACGACCACGTAGTGATTACTATCGTATACGAACACGCACACGTTCGAGCAGTTTCCCTTGTCACCCGACCGGGCATGTGCGATCTCTCGAAGTAGCACAAGACGGCTCATACACGAATAATCTCTGTTCGCGCCGTCACATTCTCACGCGCCATGGACGCGGAGTGAGTGACCACCGACGGCGTGATGCTGCCACGATAACCACCGCCCCCGGCGGGACCGCAGCAGAGCAGAGACTCCACCTCCCACAACAGCGACTCGGCCTGCTCGGCCGTCGTTACGCGCTGGACGCAATGCAGCCGCACGTCCTCGGCCTCGTCGTGATAACGCCGTGTAGTGGCGTGCAGGGACGCGGCACCGATGATATCGACACGCAATGGGGAATTGCTTGCGTGAACGGTGTGCATACGTTCCTCCACGATGCGCCCGGCAAGCTCGGCCCGGGCCTGCGCCGCCGGGCCTGCGTAGGAAACGCCCGCCTCTGCCAGATACCCGCCATCGAACGCAACCGTCAGCTTGTAGGAATCCGGGGCCGCGGTACCGCCGGCACCGCTGATTCCGATGCGGTCGCGCGCAAGGGTTTCGATGCGCACAGAGGTGAAATCCGCACATACATCGGGGGTAATGTAGCGCGACGGATCGTGCACTTCGTAGAGCAACTGTTCCTTGACGGTGCGTTCGTCGACGATCCCACCCGTGCCGTCGAGCTTGGTAATGCACGCTCTGCCATCAGGCTGCACCTCGGCGATGGGAAATCCCAGTCGTGCGAGCCCATCGACGTCCTTGCATCCGGGATCGGCGAAATAGCCGCCGGTAATCTGTCCCGCGCACTCCATGAGATGCCCGACCACGGTCCCGGCACCGAGCGTCTGCCAGTCGTCGCCGGACCAGCCGAAGTGATGGCGCAGGGGCGCGACGAACAAGGACGGATCGGCGACTCTTCCGGTGATGATGACCTGCGCATCCGCCTCCAATGCCGGCATCAGCGCGTCCGCGCCCAGGTAGGCATGGGCGCCGATAAAGCCACGACCAACCTCCCGGACCGTCATACCCTCCCACAGC
>Ga0255057_10002113_pt1 | contig 10890 bp, 14 predicted proteins | sample Cases_109_6_MG_FD_189022 | JGI IMG/M metagenome (GOLD analysis project Ga0255057, IMG submission 189022) | Seawater microbial communities from Amundsen Gulf, Northwest Territories, Canada - Cases_109_6 | ecosystem: Environmental > Aquatic > Marine > Gulf | place: Canada: Northwest Territories... | reverse complement strand
CATTTCGCCGCCTACCCTTTTCTCCCGCGCAGCTCATAGCTCCTCCCCGACTGGTATCCAGCATTGCCAGTCGGAGTGACCCTCACCATCACTGCTTCTGGCCATGTCCGGTCGTCTACTTCATCTTTATTTTCATATCGTGTTTCATTTCTCCTCGGAGGCTCTTGAGGTACGTCGCGAGATCAATCCATTGCCTCAGGGTGAGGGTATCATTATAGTCGGGCATGATGGAGAGGCCATCCTTGCCCAGATATCCGGGTTCGTCGGTGAGGATCACCGCATTGGGATTGAGAACCGCTTCGGCGAAGTAGTCTCTGGGGTGATGGGCTCCCATGCCGGTCAAGTCGGGCCCGGGTTTCCTCTCTTCTGGGTCCACCTTTGGGAATTTTTCTCCGGCAATCCGGTGACAGGTGTAGCACTCCATCCCGATATAGACTTTTCGTCCCGCATCTGCATCCCCCTCTGGGATGTTGAACTTCCAACCGGGCGGCACCCCGCCCATCTGGTGTAGCTCATCCATCGTGGTCTTAACGGGAGCGTGCGATGTTTCCTCTTGAGCCGTGGGCGACCGCTTATGCTGGTGGCCTCCGGCATAGGCACCGTGCAGCTGATTCAACCAGAAGAACAGGGCCAGTGTCATCAAAGCCAAGCCTCTTGGAATTCCGGGCATTCCTTTTCCTCCTCGGGCCAATTCAACCATTCTTGTTTGTGCGCAGCAACTACCGGGCATTTTGGGTTGGCTATACGAGTACCAGCGGGTTTGTTGTCTGTGTAGTATCGCTGGGAGAAAGTCTGGTTAGCATCGGCAGAGTGAAGGGGAAGGACTACTTCCGAAAGAGGAATAGAAAGAGGAATAATCCTTCTGCCGGGAATAGCATTGGAGATTCTCTGCCGGCGATGTAGAAATCAGGCAGGAAGGTTCACTGGTGGGGCCCGACTCCTGTAAACTTGGGGGGCAAATCGTTCGAAGAGAATGAGATCGAAGGTCGGCAGAGCATCGATAAGGAGCAGGGGGGTAGGCAAGGGAAGGATGTTTGGCAGATCCCCGTTCGTCCGTGTTGTTACGGTAGAGACCGGGCATCCCTGGGAATCACCGTCGTGCAGTCCGTGGTGCACGGTGTGAGGCGCGGTGGTGACGACGAAAAAGAGAAACTGGCCGATGGCCACCAGAAAGAGCCAGCGCTTCTTAGACATGGTCCCGCCTCGGAAAAAGTGCGATGACGATAGCAAAGGGGGAAGGGGGTGTCAAGGAGGCCTCAAGACACGTCCTCTGCGAGTCAGTGCGCTTATCGTGCTGGCCAGCTTTTTGCTGATGAGTAGTGGTGTTGTGATGGTCTCAGGATGGGAAGAGGGACTGCGAATCCCTGACTACAGTCGGTGGCAGCTTGAGGAGGAGGCAACGACCTACCGGCCGGGAACCGATCTCCAGTTCTACACGCTGGAGCTCAAGAGCTACACCAATCCCCAACATCCGACAGATAGAGTGGTGGAGCTGCGATGGAATCATGTCCTGTACGTCCTCTACTATTACAGCTTCAAAGAGGAGGCGGCTCGGTGGGACATCTATATGGACGCCGGCTTTGCCGATGCCCCCTGTGGGTTCTTCGACCCAAAGGGCAAGGCCACCGGGCGCTATGTTCGAATCGCCCTCACCTGCCTTCGGGATACCGAACGAACAGACATCCGTTCTGGCCGGTGACGGGCTCGGACGCACCACTGTTGCGAGCTCTGCCTCATGTTGATCCGATGAGCGCGAGGAGAGCCACCCCCCAGCCTGGCAGAATCGCCGCGACTCCGAGGAGCCAGTAGGTTACAGGGGGATGGTCGCGGCCCGACTGGCGCAGGTGCCTCACGACTGTGTCGGTGACGATGACTCCCAGGAAGGGCACTGCAGGTATTCCGATCAAGACACCTTTAGGGACGGGTCCCGTCGGCGGGGCCAGGAGGCCGAGAAAGGCAATCAACCAGGCAGGAGCGAGTGCTCCCATCCCCAAAAGCCAGAACCGCTCCGGTCCCCAGTGGGGCCATCGACTCTTAGTGCGTGCCACCAGAGCGCCGGCTCCGCAGAGGCCGAGGGCGGCGACGATCAGCGACCACGTGATCAAGGGGGTTACCTCAGGCCTCCCGTAAGAGGCGCAGACCGTTGAAGACGACCAACAGGGATGCACCCATGTCCGCCCCGACGGCCATCCACAAGGTGGCATAGCCGGGGATGGCTAACGCGAGGAACAACGCTTTGATGGCGAGGGAGAGAGAAATATTTTGCTTTATTGTCTGGACCGCGCGTTGCCCTAACCGAACAGCAAAGGGGAGCTGGGAAAGCTCATCACCCATCAGAGCTACGTCGGCCGTCTCCAGGGCTTGATCGGTCCCGGCAGCTCCCATCGCGATTCCAATGCTTGCCGCCGCTAATGCGGGAGCGTCGTTAACCCCATCCCCCACCATAGCAACGGTGTCATACCGGCCTGTCAGTTGCCGAACCTGTTCCACTTTATCCTCGGGCAACAGGTCAGCCAAATATTCGTCGATCCCCAGGCGCCCTGCGATTGCCTCGGCCGTGCCAAGGTTATCGCCGGTCAGCATGACCAGCTTCCGCACTTTAACCGTCTTGAGCGCTTGAAGAACTTCAGGGACTTCCTCTCGCATCTGATCGGCGATGGCGATGATCCCGATCGCCTGCGTGTCGGTTCCTAGAATAACCGTGGTCTTTCCGGCCCGTTCCAGATCCGCCAGCTTCGTCTCCACTTCCGGACTACAGAAGCCGACTTCTTCAGCAAAACGGTGATTACCGATGAAATAGCTCTGACCCTCGATGCGGGCCTGTGCCCCCCGTCCGGTTTGCGCGAGGAACTCCTCTACCTCTGGCCACTGGATCTGGAGTTCCCGGGCTTTCTGGACAATGGCCTGTCCCAAATGGTGCTCGGACCGGGCCTCGATCGTCGCGGCAAGTCGAAGCACCTCGCGTTCTTGCGAGTCCAAAGTCCGGTGTTCGATGTCCAATGTCCCCTCTGGTGAATGGGTCTCCTGACGTTGGACGTTGGACGTTGGACGCCGGACGGCGAGGATGTCGGTGACGACCGGAACCCCTCGCGTGAGAGTTCCGGTTTTATCAAAGGCAATGGCCTGTACGGCCCCGATCCCTTCCAAGTAGCGTCCACCCTTGATCAGAACCCCCCTCCGAGCCGCGGCGGCGAGACCAGACACGATGGTCACGGGCGTAGAGATGACCAGTGCGCACGGGCAGGCAATGACCAGCAGGACCAGGGCCCGGTAGAACCAGGTATAGAAGGGTTGGGCGACGAACAGGGGTGGAATGGCCGCGATCAGGACAGCTCCCGCAATCACTGCGGGGGTGTAATATTTTGCAAACTGATCGACGAAGCGCTGGGAGGGGGCCTTCTGGGCCTGGGCTTCTTCCACCAGATAGATGATCCGGGCCAATGTGCTATCCGCGGCGAGGTGAGTCACCTCTACCTCTAAAGCCCCTTGCTGGTTGATCGTCCCGGCGAAGACCTCGTCTCCTTCCCACTTCTCGACTGGCATCGACTCGCCGGTGATGGGGGCCTGATTGATGGTAGACGATCCCTTGACCACCCTACCGTCCAGCGGGACTTTTGCCCCGGGTTTAACAATAAGGATGTCGCCAAGCCGAACCTCTTCAACCGGCAACATCTGCTCCTGTCCGTCGCGACGGACAAACGCCTGGGGTGGCGCCACGTCCATCAGCGACCGGATCGCGTTGCGTGCCCGGTCCATGGTTCGGGATTCAAGTACCTGTGCCAGGGCAAAGAGGAAAGTGATGGTGGCTGCCTCGACCCACTCGCCGATGAGCATGGCCCCGAGCACGGCAATTGTCATAAGGAAGTTCATATCGAGGTGCAGCTGCCGAGCAGCGAGGAACCCTCTGCGGGCAATGTAGTAGCCTCCCGATACCACGGCCGCCAAGTACATCGGGACCGTTGTCCCAGAAGGATGTCCGAGAAGAGAAAGGAGAAGGCCAAGCGCGGTGAGGCAGCCCGAAGCCGCGGTGAGAATGATTATTCGGTGGCGGATCCAGACGGAGGGAAGGCGCTGCTCCGGTGTCCCTACCCCGGCGGTCCGAGCCGTCATCCCGGTTTCACCAATGGCTGTGATGAGTTCGTGGCGAGAGGTCTGGGCGGGATGGTGCTTGACCCGAAGACGCCGGCTGACGATGTCGGCGGCAAGTCCCTCGACCCCCGGAAGCGGAGAGAGCTTTTTCTCCAATATTGCCACCTCGTCCCCGCAGTGCATCTCCTCGACTTCGAAGATCGAAACCAGGGGACCGGCGACTTCACCGAACTGGTAACCCAAAGACTCGACGCGATGGCGGATTGCGGGGAGGCCTGGTCCCCCATCCGTGCGCTCCACCACGAGCTTTCCCGTGGCAAAGTCGACTCGAGCCGCCTTGACGCCGGGAGCGCTTGCCACGGCCTCCTCGATCTTCATGGCGCAATCGCGGCAGTGTATTCCTTTAATTTCTAGTTCCATACGGACTTCCTGGTGTCCCCTATTGCTCCTTTACATGCCTCAAGCCTTCCGTGAAGATGCTCATGACATGCTCATCGTCCAAGCTGTAGTAGACAATTCGGCCGTCCTTTCGGAACTTCACGAGGCGCAGGTTTCGGAGCACGCGGAGGTGGTGAGAGACCGCTGAAACACCCATCCCGAGAACGGCCGCCAGGTCGCAAACGCAGAGTTCTTCTTGAGCCAAGGTATGCACGATCTGAGCCCGGGTGGGATCCCCCATGACTTTAAAGATCTCTGCGACTCCTTGGACTATCCGACCCGATAGGAGACGTTCCTTCAGCGCTCGAACCTTGTCCTCGTGAATGACTGCAACTTCGCAGACGTCCGGGGAGGCCTTCGAGCGATTTGAAGAGGGGGCTGTGATCACGCGTTGTCTTTTTCTTCCTTGCATGGCTCCCAAGTCGCGCAGTCTCATTATTTCAATAATTGAGAAAGTATCAATATAAGGAGCCTCCGTCAAGCCGACCATGCTCGGATGGCTTGACGAGGTCTTGTTTTTAGATTAGACTAAGTATGTTATTCGTTGAGACTATTTACCGCTTGGTTTCGCGGGGGTGTCAGGTATGGACGAGCAACATCATCCGAAAGGGCAGTTGTCTCTCCTTTTGACAAGGCTGAGCCGCCGCGGGTTCCTGGGAGGACTTCTGGGGTTAGGCTTTCTCGGGACCGCCACAACGGCCCTCACCGAGTCACGGCGGGACTATTCGGGACAGGGGGAGCAAGTCGGGACGAAATCCATTGCGCCGGCGCCCTATCCCACCCATCAGGCTACGACACCCGAGACCCCCGTTGCCGATCTTCCCCCACCTCTTCGGGTCTCGGATCCGATGACCTTTCTGACCACCTTTGACTACGGACGAGTGAGCCAGCTCCCTGACGGGCGGGTCCGGCGGGAGTACACGGTCATCGCCCTGGACCGGGAAATCGAGGTGGCGTCGGACGCCTTCTTCCCGGCCCGGACATACAACGACGCCGTCCCCGGCCCGACCCTCCGCGTCAACTTTTACAACGGCCGACAGCCGTCCGCACATGATTCACTTTCACCGCATTCACCTGCCCTCGACGGATGGCGTGACAGTGCTCGCCGAACCGGGGGAGTCCCTCGTTTATGAACTCGATGCCCGGCTGCACCTGTACTACTGTCACTCCGCGGAATAATGCGACCTAATCGATTTGTGTGAAGGAGGTTCATCAAATGAGTAAACCCAAGTTATCGCGACGCGATTTCCTGATGGTGGGAACAATCGGCACGGCCGGCGTGCTGGGCGCGGCCGCCCTGGCCAAGCAAGGGTCACCGGCCCAAGCGTCGCCTGCGCGTCAGAAGGGAGGGGGTGATCCCTACGACTCTCACTTCGGCTTGGGGGGAGTGGGGGATACGGACCTGAGTGCTTTCGATCCCTCTGCCTACCTCACCGACTTCGACTACGGCCAGGTGAGCCAGCTCGACAATGGCCAGACGCTGCGCGAGTACACGATTGTTTCCCTTGACAAGGAAATCGAGGTTGCGCCGGGGATCTACTTCCCCGCCTGGACCTACAACGGCCAGGTACCTGGCCCTACCCTGCGCGCCACCGCCGGCGACCGCATCCGCATCCACTTCAAAAATTTGGGATCGCATCCCCACACGCTCCACTTCCACGGCATCCACCCCGTCAACATGGACGGTGTCTGGGAACTGGTGGAGAATGGGCAGAGTTACACCTACGAGTTCGACGCCGAGCCTTTCGGCCTGCACCTATACCACTGTCACACCATCCCTCTCAAGGCCCACATCCACAAGGGGCTCTACGGGGTCTTCATCGTCGACCCCCCCACGCTCCGGCCCCCGGCCAGGGAGTTGGTGATGATGATGAACGGCTTCGACACGAACTTCGACGGGGACAACGAGATCTATGCCGTCAACACCGTGGGCTTTCATTTCATGAGGCACCCCATCTCCATCAAGAAAGACGAGTTGGTGCGGATCTACCTGGTCAACATCACCGAGTTCGACCCCATCAACTCCATCCACATCCACGCCAACTTCTTCGATATCTACCGGACCGGGACCCGCCTGGAGCCGGACGGCTTCACCGATACCGCGATGTTCTGCCAGGGCGAACGGGCTATCCTGGAGTTCCGCTACAAGTTTCCGGGGCGATTCATCTTCCATGCCCACCAGAGCGAGTTCAGCGAACTGGGCTGGCTGGGCGTGCTTGAAGTGACGGAATAGGAGGACAACCATGCAAGAGACACAAGAGGGAGAAGCTCGCAGCGGCGTGCTGGGCCGAATGCCCACCTGGGTCAGCGGAATCGCGCCCCTGCTCCTGCTGGCGGCCCTGGTTTGGTTTTTCCTGGCCTATGGCCCCTTGGGTGTCTTCCAGGCGGCCTTCCCACCGGTCGAGGAGTTGAGCATCCAGCGCATCGTCCTGCCCGAACCTGAGGTGATTCAGATAGAGATCGTCAATGGCGGGCCCGATCCGGTGACCGTCGCCCAGGTGTTGGTGGACGAGGCCTACTGGGTTCACACCATCGAGCCGGCGCGCACCATCCCCCGCCTGGGCCGGGCAACTATCACCATCCCCTATTCCTGGGTAGAGGGAGACACCCACGAGATCATGCTCATCACCGAGACGGGCGTGACCTTCACCGGTGAGATCGCGGTAGCCACCGTGTCCCCCAAACCCAACGCCCTCTACCTGACGACCTTTACCCTACTGGGCATCTACGTGGGCGTGATCCCGGTTGGCATCGGCCTTTTGTGGTATCCCTTCCTGCGCCGCATCAAGCGCCGCTGGATGGACTTCTTTCTCGCATTCACGGTCGGCCTGCTCCTCTTCCTGGGAGTAGATGCCGTGGTGGAGGCCCTAGAGCTGGCCGGGGAGCGGGTGCCCGGCCCCTTCCAGGGCGAGGCGCTGATCCTGATCGGTGGCCTGGGCACCTTCCTGGCCCTGGATGCCTTCGTGCGATGGACAACTTCCGGCGTCCGTGACGAGACCCGTGCCCGCTTGGTTCTGGCCTACCTTATCGCCCTTGGTATCGGGCTGCACAATCTGGGCGAAGGGCTGGCCATCGGCGCGGCCTACGCCGTGGGGGAGATTTCTCTGGGTGCCTTCCTGGTGCTGGGCTTCATGCTGCACAACACCACCGAGGGCCTGGCCATCGTCGCCCCCATTGCCAAAGATCGGCCCACGCGCTGGCTGGGCCATCTGGCGGCCATGGGAGCCCTGGCCGGCGGACCGACCATCGTTGGCACCTGGATCGGGGGCTTCACCTACTCTCCGATCTGGTCCACCTTCTTCCTGGCCGTGGGGGCGGGGGCCATCTTTCAGGTGGTCTACCAGATTGGCAAGCTCATGCAGCGCCAGAGTGATGAGGGGCTGAGCAGCTTATTAAACACTGCTGGACTGATGGCTGGCCTGGTGATCATGTATGTGACCGGGCTGTTGGTTGCGGCGTAGCAAAGCTGGAACGGGCTTGGGGGAGTGCCCGGCCATCGGCACCGCCTAGACGGTGGGAGAGGTGGCCCTGAGGGCCTTCTTTGTCCTCGGCTCTACCATCCACAACACCACCGAGGGCGTGGCCATTGTCTCCCCGATACTCCGGCGTGCCCCGGCTCGGTACCATTTCCTCTTGTTAGGAATTCTGGCCGGCGTACCGACCATCGCCGGATTGTGGATCGGCGGCCTGACCTATTCCGTGCCAATGTCGGTTCTCTTTCTGGCTATTGGCGCCGGGGCAATCTTCCAGGTGATCTACGAGGTGGTCAGATTCCAGGCCGGGGGAAAGCCGGTTCTGCAGATGTTGACCATGCGCCACAATTTCGCGGGATTGGTGGCTGGCTACGTGGTCATGTATTTCACCGGTTTTTTGATTGCGGTCTGACCCAAGGGAAAGGGAACCACGTCCCCTCGGCGCATGACGGACCCATGGTTTCTTGTATGCAGGAGCGATGATGGAACTTCGACCGGTAAGCCAGGCCGTTGAAGATTACGTCAAGGCCATCTACCTTCTGGAGCAGTCAGAAGGGAAGGTGACCACCAAAGCCCTGGCGCTCGCGTTGGATGTGGCCGCCCCCTCGGTCACTGCTATGATCAAGCGGCTACATGCCATGCATCTGGTCCGGTACACGCGGTATCGGGGCGTGGCGCTGACTCCGGCCGGGAAACGAATGGCTCTTGAGATCGTGCGGCACCATCGCCTCCTCGAATTGTATCTGGTGGAGGCCATGGGTCTTCCGTGGGACCAGGTGCACGAGGAGGCGGAGCGGCTGGAACACGTGATCTCCGAGGAGCTGGAGGAGCGCATCGCCGAGCTCCTCGGTCATCCTGTAACTGATCCCCACGGAGATCCTATCCCGACCAAGGAGGGACAGTTAGAACACCCTGCCTCTGTTCCCCTTGCCGAACTTAATCCGGGGACCGCTGCCATCATCCACCGGATCGCAGACCAGAGCCCTGAAAAGCTCCGGTACCTCGGAAGCCTCGGTCTCTTTCCCAAAGTGCGGGTGACGTTGCTGGAGAAGGCCCCCTTTGGTGGACCCGTGTTTCTGGAGGTGGGGGAGAGCCGTTGTACCGTGGGAGGCGAGCTTGCCCGTCAAATCCATGTTCTTCCTGTGGAGGCCCACTGAGACTATGACGCACCTCTCTCACCACGTCCTGCGGAGAGTGATCTGGGGAGTATCCCTCGGGGTGCTGCTCGTCCTCCCTGCGTGCGGGGGGAGTGAGGATATCGAGGAGGGGGCGCGGACGTACGCAAGGGGATGTTATTCCTGTCACGGGTCGGTGGGGTTGGGGGACGGTCCGACGGCCAAGCTGATGGGGATCCAGCCGGCGAATCTCCAGCAGGCGGTTCGGGAAAAGTCCAAAGCCGAGATCCTGAACACTATCACCCGCGGGAGACAGGCGATGCCTGCCTTTGGTCGTAGCCTGACTGAGGCCCAACGGGAGGCAGTGTATCGGTATCTCCTCACTCTGCAAGGGAAGAGGGCAATAGCCTCCCGGGGCTTGGATCCCACAGGAATCCGGGGGCTGCGGTAGGGGAACAGCGATGCTGTTTCGCAGGATGTTTCTTGGAGGGCTGGTAAGCGTTGCCCTGCTGTGGGTGGTGTCCGAGGTTCTGGCCCACGGATCTCTGCACCGCGGTGCGCCGCCACTGAAGCGGCAAGCGATCTATCGTACGGCCCCTCGGTTTGCTCTCATCACTCAGGAAGGAGAGCAACTGACCCTCCGGGACCTGGGGGGCAAGGTAGTCTTGGTCAACTTTATCTACACGAGTTGCTGATGTTTGCCCCCTCGCCACAGCTAAGTTTCACCGCCTCCAGCACCTGCTCCGGGCGAGGGGTCTTCAGGGGCAGGTCTCCCTCCTGAGCATCACCACCGATCCGGCGATCGATACCCCCTCGGTGCTCAAGGAGTATGGGCGCCGCTCCGGCGCCGACTTTTCCTTTTGGGCCTTTCTTACGGGCACCTCAGAGCAGATCACCCAGGTCTGGGAGGGCTTCGGCGTCGTAGTGGTTTCGCGAGCCCGGGGGGACGTCGACCATACGAGCATGACCTTCCTCCTAGGCCGGACCGGCAGGATTCGCCTCATCTACCTCGGGTACGGGTGGCGCGAGGAGGATATGGTGGCGCAGATGGCCACATTGCTTGGGGAGGGGTGATACCGGTCATCACTGCCGAATCGGCTTCTCCCACTTCTGTTTGAAATGCTCGAGGGGATAGAATTCGTAGTGGACATCGATCGTGTGAATATCGGGCGAGATATCCTCATTCACGCGAAAAAGCAGGGGCAGTTCCATTTCCTCTCCCGGTTCCAACGTCTGCTGGATGAAGCAGAAGCATTGGATGACCTCGAAATGCGCCTCTGTGGGGCGGATCACATGGCGTGCCTTCCCGGAGACCGGTGTGTCCGACCGGTTCCTGACCCGGAAGGCTGCTAGCAAAATTTCCCCGGGCGGGGCCCGGACCTCGCCCAGGATGGGCTCGAAGTCCCAGGGCAGCCCCTTCTTTACCTCCCCCGTAAAGCGGACCACCACTGTTCCGGCCCAGTTGAGGAAAACCTTCCAGCCGTCCGTCTCCTTGACAAGCTCGAACCGCTCTTCCCCGACGATGGCCGGTAGCTCGTCGCGCTGGTGCGCGGTGGTCAGGATCTCCGAGATCTTTTCTTGCTCAGCCTCCGGGAGGGAGTGGAGCTGCGCCTCGTTGAAATCCATGAGGAGCTTGCGGAGCTTCGGGTCGTTACCGTTGGGGAGGATCAGGTCGAGCACCACTGTCGCCCCGTCTTCGTGAAACTGTGTGCGGGCGTTCTCATACCGGATATACGAGGCCAGCTGGGCCGCCAGCTCAAGGGCCGTTGCCTCAA
>Ga0255057_10002112_pt1 | contig 10894 bp, 8 predicted proteins | sample Cases_109_6_MG_FD_189022 | JGI IMG/M metagenome (GOLD analysis project Ga0255057, IMG submission 189022) | Seawater microbial communities from Amundsen Gulf, Northwest Territories, Canada - Cases_109_6 | ecosystem: Environmental > Aquatic > Marine > Gulf | place: Canada: Northwest Territories... | reverse complement strand
ATGACACCGGCGCGGGACTCCCGCTCGCGCCTCTCAAGGGTAGGGGACGGCGGGACCTTCAGAGTTCTGGTGTTGACGGTTCTCCTGGTGGCCGGGCCGCTGGTCGGGCCGACTGCGGCCCAGGAGGCGGCCCAGGAGGCGGCCCAGGACCCAGCCGGCGAGGTGATCGCCGCCGACCAGGCGATGCAGCTAGCGGCGGCCGGCGAAATCGTCGTGGTCGACGTACGCTCGCCCCAGGAATGGCGGCAGACCGGCGTGCCGGCGGGCGCCCGGCTGGTGACCATCCACCAGCCCGACGGCCTGATCGGATTCATCGTTGCGATGGGCGACGCCCTGGGCGAGGACCGCAGCCGGCCGGTCGCCCTCATCTGCGCCCGGGGCAACCGCTCGAGCGTTGCCTCATCGGCGCTGGCCCAGGCCGGATACACCCAGGTCTATAACATCCGAGAGGGCATGCTGGGCAGCCCGGACGGGCCCGGCTGGCTGGCCCGCGGCCTGCCGACCGACCCCTGCGGCACCTGTTGAGGGCCTGCCGGAGAACAAGCGCTGGATGGCAAGCGCCGGCGGGGCGCCTAAACTACTTCCGCTTGAGCAGGGCCTGGCTGACGGCGTGGATCTGATCCTCCACGTCGATGTCCAGGTAGGAGGTGATCTCCAGGTCCCGGTCCTCGAAGACGTCGCCGCCGGGGCGGTGTTTGGCCCAGGCCTCGACCGCCCGATCGCGCGCCCTGACGAGCTCCACGATCTGCGGCTTGAACAGGCCTATGAGGGCGGTGATCCAGCGGTTCACCGGCCAGGACGGGCGCGCATGATCGATATTGAAGAGATCCAGGAGGGCGATCACGTCCTCGGCGCCATACCAGACTTCGCCGGTCACCCAGCGGTTCGTCGAGAACAGCCGAAAGGGAAAGCCCGCCGGGGTCATGGCGATGGCGATCAGGTGGCTGAGCTCGTCGTTGGGATCCTCGGGCACCGGCCGGCCGGGAAAATCGGCGGGCTTGATTTCCGGCGGCATGCCCTTGGGCCGGAGGAAGGTGTGGAAATGGCCATGCTCGCCGGGGAACCGCTGATCGACCACGTGGGCGTGGTAATAGTACTGGGAATGGGTCTCGCGGTCGTAGACGTCGCCTTTGGGATAATGGTCCCATTCGTAGAAGGTGTCGTCACCGCGCAGCAGCTCGCCCACCACGTTATCGCCGGTCTTGGCGAGCACCCGGTACGCCTCGACGACCTGCTGGCCCGCCAGCGCCATGACTTCCAGGTCCGCGCTTCTCATGCTGTCGAAATCGACCGCCGAGGCGATCCGATAGTCCTTAAGGGCCTTGACTGTGCGCATGGCCACGTTCCCTGCTCAGCTCCGGTTCATGTGCGCCATTGAATGACTCCTACCGAATCATAAGGCGAGCGGAAAGGCTCGGACCTGAGATAGGTCAAAACTCTCCCTCATTCCTCACCCGCGATCCTGGATCTCGGTGGGTCTAGAGCAGTTTCCGATCATATTGGACCACGCTGTTGCCTCTGGGCTCGAGTCCGCCCGCTAGGCGCGGGCCGAAGCGCGATGCCCCATGGATTTCCGGTGCATCGGGCGAGGCCCGCAACGACGCGGCGGGCCGGCCCCTCCCCCGTATCCATGGGGGCAACCCTGGCGGGACGGGCGCTTTTGGCCGGACGCCGCGTCGCTCGTCCCGGAAATCCACTGGGAATATGCTTTGGCCTGTCCGTCGTCCCAAAAGGTAATCCGTGGCCTAACGTCCGGCCAAAATCGCTCCGTCAGCGTGGTTCAATATGATCGGAAACTGCTCTAGAGGCGGAGTTCATGTTGGGGGAGAGTCGGCGCAATGAAAGCGGGCGGGCCATCAATCCCTCATCAAAATGACGTTAGGCCGGGCGTGCCGGTGCCCGAGGTCTCGCGGGCAGGCGGTGAGGGAGGCGTCTATTGATCGCTCGCCACGCGAAAGCCGATCAGGATGTGTTTCAGCCCCTCCGGGCGGCCATGATGGGCGGCCGGCCGGCAGACGCCGCAGCCCTTGTCGTCCCACGACCCGCCCTTGACGAATCTGCGGCCCGCGCCGGCCGAGGTGCTGGTCCACTCGAACACTTGGCCGGCCGCGTCCAGCAGGCCGAAGGGGCTGACCCCCTTGGGGAAGCTGCCGACCGGCAGGGTGTCGAAGGGCCCCGCGTCATGGCTGTTCAGCACAGAGGGGTTCCAGAAATTGCCCCAGGGAAAGCGCCGCCCGTCGGTGCCGCGGGCGGCCTTTTCCCACTCGGCCTCGGTGGGCAGGCGCCAGGCCTGGCCGGTGAACTCGCTGAGCCAGGCGGCGTAGGCGAGCGCGTCCGCGTAACTCACCAGGACCACCGGGTGATCCTCGCGCCCGGCCGGCGGGCGGCCGTCCTGCCAGGCGTGACGACGGGTCCGTTCGTAGGGATGGATCACCTTGTAGGCGACCCAGGTATCCCGATCGACGTCGGGCGCGGCACGTCCGGTGGCGACGATGAAAGCCGCATACTGCCGGTTGGTAATCGGCGTAGCGGTGATCACGAAGCGGCCGGTCTCGACCGGCCCGGCTGGGCGCTCGGCCTCGTACCAGCCGTGCAGCCGGGTCTTGTTGTTGCCGTAGGCGGTCTCGTCCAGCTGATAGCCGGTTTCCCGCTGGGCCGGGTTGGAGCCCATGATGAAGGGCCCGGCCGGGATCTCGACGACGTCCGGCAGCACCAGCCCCGAATCGCTGCCGGCCCAGGCTTCTAGGGTCGGGGCGCTAAGGCCCCAGGCCGCGACCAACAGCGCCGCGCCGGCCCTGCGCAGGGTCGGCGTCCACTCGCGGCACTGGCTGACGAGTCCCATGGCGCAAGCGCTATAACAGATGATCCGGAGTCTGTGGATGACAATCTCGTCAGAATCCAGTGTCAACCCACAGACCGAGAATCGGACCTGGCCGGCCGACCCCGGGCCCCGAAGCCGGAAAACCGCTCTATTCGCGCACCACGAGGACCGAACAGGCGGCGTGCCGAGTCACCCGGGAGGCGTTGGGGCCGATCAGGTAGTCCTGAAGGTCCGGCCGGTGGGAAGCCATGACGATCAGGTCGGCCCCGATTTCATCCGCGCAGCTAAGAATTTCCCGGTAGATCGTACCGCGGCCAAGGATTTGCTGGACGGTCAGATCCTCTGGAAAGTTCTGCTTCACGAGGTCGTCGAGGGCCTGTTTGGCGCTCTCCACGGCCTTGCTTTCGAAGTCCTTGGGGAAGTAGCTGGCGACGGTCGGCAAGCCGAAATCGGGCAGGACCGTCTGGACGTGCATGCGAGCCCCGAAGGCGCGCGCCAGCCTGGTCGTCGTCTCGATGGCCTTGCGCTGGCTGTCGATGTCGTTCAGATCGACCGCCAATAAGATCTCCTTGTACATTCTCAGGTTCCTCGATCACTCACTCGATCAACCGGGGGCAGGCTCGCTCGCCTCTTCGTCTTGCCGCCGGCGCCGCTGCAGCAGATAGATGCCGACCAAAAGCACGATCGCCGGAATATAGAAGAGCTGCTTGGGGAGGCGGTCGGCGGCGACCTCGACGGCGGTGATCTCCCAATCGAAGTCGAGCTTGGCCCCCTCGGCGGGGCTGCCGAAGGTGATGTTGTCGATCAGCACCTTGCCGTCCTCGTCGCGCAGCTCGATGCCGGCGTGCTCCATCAACCGCTCCGCGCCGTCGCCGGCCGGGCCGAGAGGCAGAACGACGGTCTTTGCCACCATCTCGCCGCTCGACAGGTCCTCGCCCTCCACCATCAGGCGGATCTCGCCATCGGGGGCGGCGCTGCCGGCGACCTCGACGGCGCGCGCCGGGTCCTCCAGGCGGTAGGGCGGCTCGATCAGATCGAGCCAGAACGCCGGCCGGAACAGGGTGAAGGCGATGAGCACCAAGCACGCGGTTTCCCAGATACGGCTCTTGGCGATGAAGTACCCCTGAGTTGCCGCCGCGAAGGTAATCATCGCCGCCAGGGCCGTTACGATGGTGACCACCAGGTGCACCGGTCCCTGGATTCCGATCATCAGCAGCTCGGTATTAAAGATGAAGAAGAACGGCAAGATGGCGGTCCGGATATCGTACATGAAGCCTTGCAGGCCGGTGCGGATCGGATCGCCGCCCGAGATCGCCGCGGCCGCGAAGGCGCCGAGGCCCACCGGCGGCGTATCGTCGGCGAGGATGCCGAAGTAGAAGACGAACATGTGCACGGCGATCAGCGGCACGATGAGCCCCTGCGCCGCGCCGAGGGTCACGATAACCGGGGCCATCAGTGAGGACACCACGATATAGTTCGCCGTGGTCGGCAGGCCCATGCCCAGAATCAGGCTGATGACGGCGGTAAAGATCAGCATCAGCATCAAGTTGCCGGCGGAGACGAACTCCACGAATTCGGCCATGACCAAGCCGACTCCCGTGAGGGTGACGGTACCGACGATGATGCCGGCCGCCGCCGTCGCGACGCCGATGCCGATCATGTTGCGCGCGCCGGCGATCATGCCGTCGTAGCAATCCCGCACGCCCAGGCGCATGCCGCTGGCGAAGTTCCCCGTGCCGCGCATCATCGCCTTGAACGCGTGCTGGGTGAGGACGATGAACAGCAGGAACACGGTGGCCCAGAAGGCCGCAAGGCCGGGCGAGAATCGCTCCACGGTGAGGCACCAGATCAACACCACCAGGGGCACCAGGTAATACAGGCCCGCCTTGATGGTCGGCCCCGTCTCGGGCAGCTCGTCGATCTCGGTCGTGACCTCGAGCTCCGGGTAACCGGTGGAATACTTGAGGAGCCCCAGGTAGGCCGCGCAGAGCACCGCGGCGGCAACGTAAATCGTGGCGTCGCCCGCCACTTCCTTGGTCCAGCCGAAGCCGTAGTAGATCACGCCCGAGAGGATGATCATCCCGATGATCGTCATCAGGAAGCTGATGAGGCTCCGCATGAGCGTTGTCTTGGTGCGCCGCGGCAGCCCCTTCATGCCGGCTTTCATCGCCTCCAGGTGGACGATGTAGACCAGAGCGATGTAGGAGATGATCGCGGGCAGGAAGGCGTGCTTGATGACGTCCACGTAAGAGATGCCGACGTACTCGACCATCAGGAAAGCCGCCGCGCCCATGATCGGCGGGGTGAGCTGGCCGTTGGTGGAAGACGCCACCTCCACCGCGCCCGCCTTCTCGGCCGAGAAGCCAACCCGTCTCATCAGCGGGATGGTGAATGTCCCGGTGGTGACCACATTGGCGATCGAAGAGCCCGAGATGAGGCCGGTCATGGCCGAAGATACGACGGCGGCCTTGGCTGGCCCGCCGCGCATGTGCCCGAGCAGTGCGAAGGCCACGCGGATGAAATAGTTGCCGGCCCCAGCCTTTTCCAAAAGCGCCCCGAACAGCACGAAGAGGAACACCATGCTGCTCGATACGCCGACGGCGATGCCGAACACGCCTTCGGTGGTCAACCATTGGTGCGACATGGCCTTGGAGAAGGACGCGCCTTTCCACTGAATGACCTCTGGAATGAAGCTGCTGTCGCCGAAAAAGACGTAGCTCAGGAAGACCATCGCCACGACCATCAGTGGCGGTCCGAGCGCGCGTCGGGTCGCCTCCAGCAGCAACACCATGCCGATGCCAGCGACTATTAGATCGCGGGTGATGGGCCGGCCGGGCCGGTCGGACAGCTCGACGTAAAAGAGAAAGAGATAGCCGGCACAGAAGGCGCCGACGATCGCAAAGACCCAGTCCTGGATCGGGATGCGGTCGCGGGGCGAGCGCTTGAGCGCCGGATAGGCGGTGTAGGCTAGGAACACGGCGATCGCGAGATGGATCGAACGGGTTTGCGTGGAGTTCATGACCGGGATGATCTTCGCCACCATGAACGGCAGGGGCGAAGCGATCCAAAGCTGAAACAGAGACCAGAGGAGCGCTATGATCGCGAGCAGCTTGCCGGCCGGGCCGATGGGCGAGCGTGCGCCCGAATCGCTCGAGGCCACTATCTCGGCCAGTTCCTCTTCAGCTTGCCTTTTCTGCTCGCCGTTCGTTTCACTCATCCCTGCCCCCTCTGGACTTCGATCCCTGTGCGGCGTCCAGTATTGTTGTTCTCAGTGCCCATCACTCCATCAAGCCCGCTTCTTCGAAATAGCGCTTGGCCCCCTCGTGCAGCGGCGCCGTCAATCCGTCGGTTGTCATCTGGCCCGGCTGCACGGCCATGAGCGGCCGGTTGGACCGCTTCAGTCGGTCCAGGTTCTCGAAGACGGCCTTGACGACCGCATAGACGGTCTCGGCGTCGGTCTCTTCCGAGCCAATGAGCGTCACCTTGATCCCGAAGGTCCTGACCGGCTCCGTGGTCTGGGGATAGCTGCCCGCCGGAATCTCCCCGGCAACGTAGAACGGGCTGCGCTCTTGGATATCCGCCAATTCATTCGCCGCGACACTTACCAGGACTGCTTCGCAAAGCTCCAGCACCCGCCCGACGTCGCGGTTGGGATGGGCTGCCGAATAGACGATCGCATCGAGTCCGCCGTGACAGAAGGCCAGCGACTGTTGGGAGGCCGGCAGGTTTTCGGTCAACAGGAAGTCCTTCGTGGACCAGCCCTTTGCCGCTTTGAGCGAGTCGACGAAGCCGCGTTCGGCCGATCCCCAAACCCCAGTGTTGATGCGCCGGCCATTCAGGTCGTCGAGCCCGGCGATGCCGGCGTCCCGGCGGACCACGAGGGTAAAGAACTCGGCATACAAGGAGAACAGCGAGCGGATGTTCTCGTAGGTCGTATCGACGAATTCGAACGGTCCCGAATGCTCGACTGCGTGATAGTGCAAATCGGATGGCACCAGGCCGAACTCGATGGCGCCGCCGCGCACGTTCGAGAGGTTGAACAGGCCGCCCGGCGTCGTCAGCGGCTCGCAAGTGAGCCCGTGCTCGTCACGGCCCAAATCGATCAGCCGGCACAGGGCACGGCCCAGTTGGTGATAGGAGCTACCCGGCTCGCCCGTGCCGATGGCGATTTCCGCGGCGGCGGCCGGCCTTGCCCCGCTCCAGCCGCTCGCCAGCACGGCAAATGCGATCAAGAGGATCAATCTTCTTATGATCCGCACGCTTCTTATGATCCGCACGGTCCGCCCCTCGCTGACTTTTTTGCTCGGCCCCATCCGCCCGCGCTTCCTGGCCCGATCCATCAAATCACCAAACGAGTCTGCCGAACTCCTAATAGAAAATGAAATCATTTGTGAGGCGAACAATATGTGCTGATTTTATACCTGAATTTGGCCCTGAGACGCTTCGCGTCCGCCGCGGTTGATCCGACCTCGACCTCGAGGCAGGCCCGGCCGTGCCAAGGAGAGCCGCGGCGGGCGGCACCGCGCCGCCCGCCCAGCGTCCTTTAGAGCCTACATCCAGCCCTTTTCCTTGTAATACTGCGCGGCGCCGTCGTGCAGCGGCGCGGAGAGACCGTCTTTGATCATCTCCTCGGGCTTCAAGTTGGCAAAGGCGGGGTGCAGCTTCTTGAACTGATCGAAGTTCTCGAACACCGCCTTGACCACGACGTAAACCACCTCGGCCGGCACATCGGCCGAGCTGACGAAGGTGGCGCCGACGCCGAAGGTCTCAGTATCGTCGTCGGTCCCGCGGTACATGCCGCCAGGAATCGTGGCGTGCCGGTAGTAGTCGTTGTCGCCCACCAGCTTGTCGATCTCGGCGCCCGTGACCGGCACGAGCACGGAATCGCAGGAGGTCGTGGCCTCCTTGATGGAGCCGCTCGGGTGGCCGACCGTGAAGATCATCGCGTCAATCTTGTTGTCGCAGAGCGCCTGGCTCTGCTCCGCCGATTTGAGCTCTGAGGCAAGCGCGAAGGTGCCCTTGTCCCAGCCCAAGGTGCCCATCACGACCTCCATGGTGCCACGCTGGCCGGAGCCCGGATTGCCGATGTTGACCCGCTTGCCGGCGAGATCGGCGAAGCTGCTGATGCCGGAATCGGCGCGGGCCACCACGGTGAAGGGTTCCGGATGGACCGAGAAGACCGCGCGCAGGTTCTCGAACGCGCCCTGCTCCTCGAACTTCGAGGTGCCATTATAGGCGTGGTACTGCCAGTCCGACTGGGCGACGCCAAAGTCGAGCTCGCCCTGGCGAATGGTGTTGAGGTTGTAAACCGAGCCGCCGGTCGATTCGACCGAGCAACGAACCCCGTGCTCCTTGCGGCCCTTGTTGACCAGACGGCAGATCGCGCCGCCGGTGGGATAATAGACGCCGGTAACACCGCCGGTGCCGATCGAGACGAACTGTTGCTCCGCCGCGGCCGTCGGCCCTGTGGCACCCGCCAACATGAGACCGGCGGCAACGCCAAGCGCCAAAGCCGGTACGGTCAGTCTTCTCATTGGTAATACCTCCCGTGTCGTTGCCAATCGTTTTTAAGGGGCTGTCAACTCTCGAACAAAGAAGGCGCAGATCTCCCGTTCCGAGAAGGATGTTTGATCTGTGCTCTCCCTGCCGCTTTCTTGCTTTCCGGTGCTTACCGCACACTGTTTGACAGGTTGATTGAACACGTTTTGCACGGGGAAGGCCACCCTCTTGTTGGTTCAGGGTCTGCCCGGTCGCTGGGCGCAGCCGTCACGCGGGATTGGATTTCAGGCTAGCGCCAGCCGCGCTCCTGGAAATAGCGCAACGCGCCCTCGTGCAGGGGAGCGCTCATACCGGCGGAGATCATATCCTCGACGCGCAGGCCGGCGAAGACTGCATGCTGCGCGCGAAGAGCTTCCAGTCCCTCGAATACCCGTTTGGTCACCTGATAGACCGTGTCGGCGGACAGTGACTGGGAGGTCACCAGAGTGGCGCGCAACCCGAAGCTCGTCACCGGGTCGGGGTTGTTGGCATAAAGCCCGCCCGGAATGACCGCCGGAGCGTAGAACACCCATTCGCCGAGCAGGCGGTCGACGGCCTCGCCATCGACGTTGAGCAATCGCGCGCCGCAGCCCTCGGTGGCCTCGGCCACCGGGCCGCTGGGGTGGCTCGCCGGCAACACGAGCGCGTCGATGCGCCCATCGCAGAGGCCCTCGGCCTGTTCGCTCGCGTCGAGTTCGCCGATCTCGGCAAAGTCGTCGGGCGACCAGCCCAGCGCCGCGATCAGGAAATCGCCCGTCGATCGCCAGGGCGTATCGGGCGGACCGAGGTTGATCCGCTTGCCCTCGAGGTCTGCCAGGGATTCGACGCCGCTGGCGGGCGCGGCGAGCAGGGTGAAGGTGAGGGCCTGGAGCGACAGCACCGCCCGCAGGTCGGAAAAGGGCCCATCGTCCCCGGTCCCGAGGCCGGACTGGTAGGCGTGATATTGCCAGTCCGACGGCACCAGCGCGAACGCCAGGTCGCCGCCCCTCAAACGGGTCAGGTTTTCCTTCGCGCCGGCCGTCGCCTCGATAAGGCAGCGCAAGCCGTGTTCGGCGCGCTCAGCATTGACCAGGCGGCAGAGGGCGCCGCCGGTCGGATAGTAATGTCCGGCGACCGGCGCGGTGCCGACAACCAAATGACGGCTGAGGTCCGGCGAGCCCTCCTGGGCGGAGGACGGCGCGATGCGCGCAACGGCAGCGGCCAATAAGATGAGCGCCCAAAGGCCGCTCCGCCCGAAGTGCATGAGCGGGATCCGCAAAGCCGGCCTCACGCGCCCATCATGTCACGGGCTTCGTCGGCGCTGGCGGCCCGGCTGCCGATGGCGCCGAGGCCCTCGGCCACCGCCGCCACCAAGGCGGCGTTGTCCGCGGCCAAGTGGCCGTCAGGCAGGTAAAGGTTGTTCTCGAAGCCGACCCTGGCGTGGCCGCCCAGCGTGGCCGCGGCGACGGCGCAGGCCGTCTCCCTCGGGCCGAAGGCACAGACCGACCAGAGGTGATCCCGGCTGTTTGCGGCAAGAAACGGCATGAGCTCCCTGGGCTCGGAAGTTTGACCCTTGGTGTAGCGGCCGAGCACGAACAAGACAACCTGCCGCTCGCCCGGGACGATGCCGCGGGCGATCAGATCGTCGAAGCGCCTGAGGTCTTCGTCGGAATAGAGGATGTATTGCGGCAGAATTGCCTCCGCCAGCGCCCAGGCGAGGAATTCGGCGGCGGCGCTTTCCGCGGCCTCGTCCGGCACGATCTCCCGGACCGCCAGGCTGACCGCCTCGGGCTTGAGCTCGCGGACCATTCGCATCTGCTCTTCGGGCCGGTATATGCCGACGGCCTCGGAGGTGACCTGCACGATGAGGTCCCGGCCGACCGCGGCCCTGACCGCAGCGATGGCGGCCCGGTAGGTCTCCACGTCCAGGCTGTGGCGGCCGTCGGGGTCGCGCACATGCAGGTGGATCATCGCCGCGCCGGCTTCGCGGCAGGCGGCGGCCGTCATCGCGATCTCCTCGGCGGTGATCGGCAGGGCCGGATGGTCGGCCTTGGTCTTGCGGGCGCCGTTAGGCGCCACCGCCAGGATCACCGGCGGACGGTCTCCATGCGGGAGGGGCGGGTCCTGGCCGCTCACGCCGCTCACGCCTGTGCCGTCTCGCCCAGGACATCATCCAGGGCGCCGGCGAGCTTGTCGACGATCTCCGTCCTGTGCCGGGCCTCGATGATGAAGGGCGGCGCCAAGAGGATGTGGACGCCCGAGGCGCCGTCGATGGTGCCGGCGCCCGGATAGCAAAGGAGGCCCCGCGCCATGGCCGCCGCCTTGATCCGCGGCGCCAGCTTGAGGGCCGGGTCCGGCGGCGCCTTGGTGGCGCGGTCGGCCACCAGTTCGATGCCGATAAAAAGGCCGCGGCCGCGAATGTCGCCCACCCTGGGGTGATCGAGAAAGCGCTCGCCGAGCGCCGCGCGCAGCGCCGCGCCCTGGGCCCGTACGTTGGCGAGCAGGCCGTCGCCTTCGATGGTCCGCTGCACCGCCAGGGCCGCGGCGCAGGCCGTG
>Ga0255057_10002111_pt1 | contig 10896 bp, 9 predicted proteins | sample Cases_109_6_MG_FD_189022 | JGI IMG/M metagenome (GOLD analysis project Ga0255057, IMG submission 189022) | Seawater microbial communities from Amundsen Gulf, Northwest Territories, Canada - Cases_109_6 | ecosystem: Environmental > Aquatic > Marine > Gulf | place: Canada: Northwest Territories... | reverse complement strand
CCCTTTAATAATCCTGCTTTCCTCAGCAGTGGGCGCAGTTATTGGTATTTTTATGATTGTGACCAAACTGCAAGAACGCAGCCAGCCCATTCCATTTGGCCCCTATCTAGCAGTAGCAGGATGGATCGCAATGTTGTACGGTAATCAACTTGTAGCTCTATATTTAAACAACACTTTATAAATAACCCATAACGTCTATGTTGGTAGTAGGTCTCACAGGCGGAATTGGATGCGGAAAAAGTCTTGTCTCTAATCTATTTAACGAGCTATTTGCTATTCCCATCATTGACGCAGACGTCATTGCAAGAGAGCTTACCCAAACCAGTCCAGTAATTAATCTAATATCTCAGCAACTTGGCACAGAATATGTTGATAAAAATAAACAGCTATTACGCAATAAGCTCAGACAAGCAATATTTTCTGACTCAGGCATTCGCGTTAAACTTGAAAATATTCTTCATCCATTAGTGTATGATCAAATAAGAATAAAACTTGGCGAACTTGTTGCGAGTTACTGCATCGTTGTGATCCCTTTATTACTTGAAACTAAACGAACTGATTTTATTGACCGTATCCTGGTTGTGGATTGTGCAACTGACGTACAAATATCTCGTGTTATGCAACGTGATCAATGTAGCGAGTCTCACGCCAGAAACATCATCGCCACTCAAATAGATCGAGAAAATCGTTTATTATTAGCTGATGATATCATTGAAAATGATATCATCATTGCAATTGTCAAAGAAAATGTTGCTTTACTGCATAAAAAATATAACGAAATAAGCAAGCCTCTTAATAAAGCATGAATACTTCTATAGAAACAAATGAAATAAGTTATGAGCAACCGCTCAATGAGCGTATGCGAACATTTTTACGCTACGAAGAGCTTGCTCGTCGTTTTAGTTTTTTCGCAAAACAGGAAAGTGGTTCAGATTCACACGCCGCACTATTAACGTTAATTGAAATTCTAAGCCTAGTATCTCGTGGCGACCTTAAACAAGAACTATTGAAGGAATTAAAAAGACAAATCGATACACTCGAACAACTCTCAAATAAGCCAAAGCTGAATACTAGAAAATTAACGGAAATCTTGTCTAAACATAAGAATACATTTGATCTCTTACATACAACACGCGGCCAAATTGGCAATCACCTTAAAGAAAATGATTTCTTAAATAGTATCCGACAACGCGCTGTCATTCCTGGTGGAACTTGTGATTTTGACTTGCCGGAATATCACCACTTGCTCTCCTTACCTTTCAATCAGCGCAATAAAGTCCTATTAGAGTGGATTGCCCCTTTTGAGGTAGTGCAACAAAGCGTTAGCCAAGCACTACGCTTAATCCGAGAAAGCACAGTATATGAAGATAGAATGGCTCCCAGAGGTTTCTACGATCAAAATCTAGACCCACATTTACCTAACCAATTGATACGCATTGCGGTTGCAAAAAAACATAATTTTTTCCCCGAATGTAGTGCTGGTAAGCACAGATTTTCTATTCGCTTTTTATCGCAAGACAACCCAAATATTACTCCTAAGCAGGCTGGAGTTAACATTGATTTCAAGCTTGCGTGTTGCGCATTTTAATTGTTTATATTCCATATATTGCGAATCGCAGCTATCCCCTGCCCACCATTTAATTCACTCATTTCTAAATCATCGATACCTAGACCACCAATTGCATAGACTGGAACTAAACTTACTCTTGAGAGCTCAGCAAATTTTTCCCACCCAAGCGCTTTACTATTTACACTAGATTGCTTTTCAACTACTGGACCTAAAATAATGTAGTCCAGACCTAGCGAATTTGCATATTCGATTTCTTGTATATTATGACAAGATGCACCCACTAAAAACTCTGAACTAAAATGCTTTTTATTTGTATTTAATAAGTTATCACTTGTTAAATGCACCCCTGCTACCTTTAAACTATTTATCAATTCAATCTCTCTATTTATAATCAACTTAACATCATATCTACGACATAAAGCAGCACATTTTTTTGCAAGTTTTACATATTCAGAGTTTTCTAGTTCATGTGAGCGAAGTTGGATGATATTAATCGACTTTTTACTTACAACTTTCTCAAAATTCATTAAGAAGTTTTTAGGATCTTGCGTATAGTTTGGAGTAATTGGGAATATATTGGGCAATCGCAAAGCCCTTAAGACTCCATAATCAGCTGCAGGAAAATCATTATCCTCTAGTGATGATACATGCTTCCGATAAATTTCTTGCCCTTCATTTGCTCTTACACTACCTGAGTACTCATTAACCATATATGCATCCAATAATATTTTCCGGTCTGAGTAGATATAAGGAATCTGAATTAATGGAGCTAACTTTAATGCATCGATATTTAATTCTTCAGCAAGTTCTCGTCGCAATGCATCAGTGGGAGTTTCATGTTTCTCTACCTTCCCACCAGGAAACTCGAGCAAATTACCTAAATGAACATCCGATTTTCGTCTACTAACGAGAACTTCTTGCTTACTATTTTGTATTATTCCGATAACGACATGAACACAACTCTGCTCTGATAAAGAGTTCACTATAGGAAAACTTATAAATTAAGTCCGATATTCTGCATTGATCTTCACATAGTCATACGAAAGATCAGTGGTCCACACGGTCACTTCAGAGCTACCCTCTTCAAGCTGTAAACGAAATTGAATCTCATCTTTTTGCATTTCGATCTGACCGCTTTTTTCATTATAACTATCGACCAATTCTCCATGATTAATGACACTCAAGTTATTTATATATAAAGATATTTTTTTCATTTGGATTAACTCTTTAGTTGCTCGACCCGCTGCTGCCAATATTCGGCCCCAATTTGGATCGCTAGCAAACGCAGCTGTTTTTACCAATGGCGAGTGGGCAATAGCAAACGCAATTGAACGTGCCATAGATTTACTCTTAGCTTGTTCAACCTTAATCGAAATATATTTTGTAATGCCTTCTCCATCTCTAATTATCGATTGAGCTAATTTCAGGAATATTAGATTTAATGTAGTTACGAATTCTTCTTTAGCTTGTTTAGATAGATCGCTAAACTTCAAGCTTGATTTACCAGTTGCGACGAGCACACAAGAATCATTAGTAGAAGTATCGCCATCTACTGTAATACAGTGAAATGATTGTTCTACCGCCTGATTTAGCAGACTATTCAAGTTCTTACCATCGATGTATAAATCTGTAGCTACATATGCCAACATAGTTGCCATATCAGGTCGAATCATCCCCGCACCTTTTGCGATTCCGGTAATTGAAATTGTATTTCCATCCAAACTAAGCTGCTCGGAATAGCCTTTTGCGATAGTATCTGTAGTCATAATTGCATTCGCAGCATCTATCCATGCATCTTCAAGTAAGTCAGCAAGCAAATTTGGAAATATTTTCGTGATTTTTTCTACTGGTAATAGTTCGCCAATTACACCTGTTGAAAATGGCAGAACTTCTGATTCATCACAAACAGCTTCAGCTGCAAGTACCGCACATGTTTGTTTCGCAGCATCAAGGCCTTGATTACCAAGCCCTGCATTAGCATTACCTGAATTGATCAGGAGGTATTTAGGTGTGGATGCTTCTATATGTTTTTTTGTTATTTCAACAGGTGCAGCACAAAACTGATTCTTGGTAAGCATAGCTGCAGTTTTTGTACCCGCAGATAACTCAAAAAGCACAACATCACCTCGATTTTTATATTTTATTCCTGCTGATGCAGTAGCAATTCTAACGCCTGATATAGGCAGTAAATTAGTTGGAGCTTGTAGAGAAATAGCCATAATCAACTGTAACTCGCCTTAAGGAAAGTAAAGAAAATACTCTTATTTAAACAACAATAAAGGTTATATTAGGCTAATTTACCATGACATTTCTTAAACTTCTTTCCAGAACCACAATGACAAGGATCATTGCGACCTAATTTTTTAACAGTACGCTTAAAAGGTTCTTGTTTAGTTTGCTCTTCTGACTGTGGCGCAACTTCTTGCTGCTGTTCTGGATGTAAAATATCAGCTGCTTGTGCGTGTTGATATTGGACATTTTCGGGTACTTGTTGAGCGGCTTCCATAGCTTTAATTTCTTCCAGAGTAGGTAGCTCAACCCTGGATATTAATGAGATGGTCTCATGTTTTATTTGCTCTAACATTTCTTTGAACATACTAAATGCTTCACGCTTATATTCCTGCTTAGGATTTTTCTGCGCATAACCACGTAAGCCTATACCCTGGCGCAAATAATCCATTGCCGCAAGATGCTCTTTCCAACGGTTATCTAATACTTTTAACATCATGTCTTTTTCAAGTCTGCGCATTATTTCAGGACCCACACGATCTTGTTTTTCTTGAAATAAATCTGCTACATGTTGATGAATTCTTTCTCGCACTTCTTCCTCAGCTACTGAATCTTCATCATCAAGCCATTGCCGAACTGGAAAAGATAAACCAAAATCATTTTTAAATGCTATAACCAAACCTTCAATATCCCACTGCTCATCCATACTTCCAGCTGGTATATATTCACTAATTGCAGCTTCAACTACATCTTCCCGTATTGCAGCTAGGTTCTCAGATATATCCTCTTCTTGCATCAAATCTCGTCGTTGTTCATAAACCACTTTACGCTGATCATTCGCAACATCATCATATTCAAGCAAGTGTTTACGGATATCAAAGTTATGCGCCTCAACCTTGCGTTGTGCATTTTCAATTGCTTTAGACACCCAAGGATGCTCTATAGATTCACCGGCTTGCATACCTAATTTTTGCATCAAACCACGAACTTTATCGGATGCAAATATACGCATAAGATTATCTTCCATTGAAAGATAAAAACGACTTGAACCAGGATCACCTTGTCGACCAGATCTCCCACGTAATTGATTATCTATACGACGAGATTCATGTCGTTCAGTACCAATGATATGCAATCCACCTGAATTTATTACTGCATCATGGCGTTTCTGCCACTCTGCTTTAACAGCATCGGTATTGTTAGCATCTTCAAGTTGTTTAAGCTCTGCATCCAAACTCCCACCTAATACAATATCGGTGCCTCGCCCTGCCATATTTGTCGCAATCGTTACCTTGCCGGGCATACCTGCCTGAGTAATAATGTGCGACTCTTTCTCATGCTGCTTAGCATTCAACACCTGATGTTCTATATTTGATTTTTTCAGGACATTCGATATTAATTCAGATGATTCAATTGATGTTGTGCCGACCAACACAGGTTGTCCACGCTTCACACAATTTTTTACGTCACTAATGATAGCATCATATTTTTCATTCAAGGTTAGGTAAACTAGATCACCCATATCATCGCGAACCATGTCTCTATGAGTTGGAATCACGACTACTTCTAATCCATAGATAGACTGAAACTCAAATGCTTCAGTATCTGCAGTACCAGTCATACCTGAAAGCCTATTATAAAGGCGAAAATAATTTTGGAAAGTAATTGATGCTAGCGTTTGATTCTCTTTTTGAATCTTTACACCTTCTTTAGCTTCAACAGCTTGATGAAGCCCATCAGACCAACGCCGACCAGGCATAGTACGTCCGGTAAATTCGTCGACAATGATGACTTGCCCATCTTGGATAATGTAATCTATATCTTTTTGAAACAGTACATGTGCTCGCAGTGCTGCATTTACATGATGCAATAAACTAATGTTTGTTGTGTCGTAGAGTGTTTCGCCATCCCCTAATAACTTTTGACCAGCTAGCAAATCTTCAATATTTTGATGCCCTTCTTCAGTAAGATGTATCTGCCTACTTTTTTCATCAACACCGTAATCTCCAGGACCCTCTTCTTCCTGCTGCACAACAAGCTTTGGTACGAGCTTGTTTATGGCAATATACATTTCAGAATTTTCGCCACTAGGGCCAGAAATAATCAAAGGTGTTCGCGCTTCATCAATTAAAATTGAATCTACTTCGTCCACCACCGCAAAATTTAATTCGCGTTGCACGCAGCCTTCGATAGAAAACTCCATGTTGTCACGCAAATAATCAAAACCAAACTCATTATTGGTTCCATAAGTTATATCTGCTGCATAAGCTTGTTGCCGCGCCTCATGCATCATGCCACCCGTGACCACGCCTACGCTAAGACCTAGAAAACGATAGATTTTCCCCATCCACTCTGCATCACGTTTTGCCAAATAATCATTTACTGTGACAACATGTGAGCCCTTCCCACAAAGTGCATTCAAATACACTGGCAGTGTTGCAACTAGAGTTTTACCTTCACCAGTACGCATCTCAGCAATCTTGCCATCATTCAAAACCATTCCACCAATAAGTTGAACATCAAAATGACGCATGCCCAACACTCGACTTGCTGCCTCTCGCACCGTCGCGAACGCATCAGGAAGAAGATCTTCTAGAGTGGTTCCATTATTAAGTTGATTGCGAAATTCTGCAGTTTTATTCTTTAACGCACTATCATTCAGCGCTTTGTATGATTTTTCTAAGTCGTTTATTTGTTTGACTGCTTTAGCATATTGATTGACCAGACGTTGATTACGACTTCCAAACAGCTTTTTTGTAACCTTTTGAAACATATTTTATAACATATGAATAATAATATTATTGAACGTACACTAGAGGGGAATGTTTGCTTTTAGAATAGCCAAACAAGACTGCAAAATGAACCGACTCTACCAATGCCAATAACTGGATGAATGAAATATAAGTTTTATCGTAGGAGCAAGCTAGAGATTATACACTAGCCCATAAGAAAGGAATCCACAAAGTAGTTTGCGTCGCAATCCTACTCTACAAATTTCATAGGATCGATACGAGCACTATTCTTAATGACTTCGAAATGCACATGAGGCCCAGTTGAGCGACCAGTGCTACCGAGCTTTGCAATCACTTGACCGCGCTTAATCGCCTCACCCACCTGCACGTGGACCATCTGGTTATGCCCGTAACGGGTGATATAGCCATTACCATGATTAACCTCGACTAGAAATCCGTAGCCGCCTTTTTCACTCGCGTGAGTTACCACTCCACCTGCAACCGCAACGACGTCACTACCTGCCTTACCTGCAAAATCAACGCCTCTATGCGTCTCAGTTTTACCACTGAATGGACTCGTTCGCTTACCAAAGTAAGATGAGATCCAGCCATGAATAATCGGTCTGCCTTGTGGGCGAGTTTCTTGCTCTAGCTTCTTATCGATTAGTAAATCATTGAGAACTCGTAATTGAAATTCACGATTATCAATTTCAGCATTAAGTCTCGCAAGTACTGTATTAATCTCCATATTAACTTGAGCTTGAGCTTCACCATCACCAGATGCATTCGGACCACCGACACCAGGAATAGAGTCAAAACTAAACTCACCTGCATCCAAGCCAGCCATACTCACTAGCATATTGCCAAGCGCATCAATGCGATTAACATGAGCCTGCAGCAAACCAACCTTAGTAGTCAATGCGTCTACATGAGTTTCACTTTCACGCTTAGCAATTTCTAAACGTTCTTTTTGCGCGCTTACATCCGCCTTCCACTCACCCAATATTGTTTTATGGCCAAATGAAATACCTAGCAAATAGCCACCACCCAATAAAACCGCCGAAAGCGTAATTAAACCTAAGAAAAAGCCAATTTTATTGAAGCCACGCAATGAGTTTGCATAGATATGATTTGTTTGCGGATGTGGAAAAATGATAATGTTCATTTAAAATTCTTTATACTCACTATGTAAAGTCTATGCAAAACCCTTGTTCGTGTATTAATACAATCTATGTATATAACAACCTGATGCAAAAATTCTCTTCCTATATCAGCGTAAATCTGCAAAAAAAAGCAAAGCTGCTACATAGACTCACCTTGAGTATAAGAACGCAGTTGCCCGAAGGCCTAGCCAGTCACTATTGGGTTGCAAGTATCGATAATCGCACCCTTACGATCGTCACTGATGATCCTAACCGGGCGAGTGTCATTCGATTCCAACAACATGAGATATTGAAGCAACTGAATCAAGAACTAAGCCTTACTGTAAAGGAATACTTGTGTCAAATAAAGGTTAAAATATGTAACGATATCAATGGCGTAAATCATCCGACGAAAGCCCAATATTTATCCATAGATAGCGCAAATCACATCAAACAGTGCGCCAAAAATATCAAGGACTCAGAGCTGCAAAAAGCCATGCAACGCCTTGGCGAAAGGGGCAAAATTGATCGAAATTAGATACCTTTTGGCTGAAGGGTTGTCAGCTAAAAATTAGTTAATTATGAGCTGGCACTGATTGGTCGACTGTAGAAAATAGGCACATTTTCTTCATCATCTTCAAAAGTCACTTCTTCCGAGGCATCAGTAACCGACACCAATTTACGTAGCAATTTATTGTTCAATGCATGACCAGACTTATAGCCACTGAATGCTCCAATTAGGCTATGTCCGAGCAAATATAAATCACCAATTGCATCTAGGATTTTATGTTTTACAAATTCGTCTTCATAACGCAGACCATCTTCATTAAGAATACGATGATCATCGACCGCAATAGAGTTATCTAAACTACCACCCAAAGCAAGGTTCTTCGCACGTAATGTTTCAAAATCACGCATAAATCCAAACGTACGTGAACGTGACACCTCTTTAACAAAAGAAGTTGTAGAAAAATCGAGCACAGCCATTTGTGGTGCAGATTTAAATACAGGATGATCAAAGTCGATTGTAAAGCCAACTTTAAAACCATCAAATGGGTCAAATCTTGCCCACTTATCATCTTCTTTTATTTCAACTGATTTAATTATACGAATAAATTTCTTCGGCGCATTTTGCTCAATTATGCCTGCAGACTGTACCAAGAATACAAAAGGTCCCGCACTGCCATCCATAATTGGCACTTCCGGCGCACTTACATCCACATAAGCATTATCAATCCCAAGCCCTGCCATCGCAGAAAGAAGATGCTCTACAGTAGAAATTCGCGTTTCATCAGATACCAGAGTGGTTGAGAGACTTGTATCTCCAACATTGTCGGGGCTAGCTTTAATTTCGACAGGAGGATCGAGGTCGATACGCCTAAATATGACACCGGTATTAACGGGAGCAGGCCTTAAGGTTAAATACACCTTTTTCCCTGTATGCAATCCTACCCCTGTGGCACGTATTACATTTTTTAGCGTTCTTTGTTTTATCACGGACCGTAAATCCTATTCGATCGCAGTTAGTTAAAGGACACCCCTATGTGGATATCCATATGCCCTCATTACACTTACATGAAGGCATCATCTAAAAACCGCAACATTATCACATAATTCCTGCAATTACGCCGCTAAGTTATTTGAACCCTTAGCCATAATTTGGTTCCGTTTAATCCACCAATTAATCAGCGGACTAATCGGCCTGTCTGCGCAAGAAAGCTGGAATATCTAAGTAATCCAAGTCATAGTCATCGTCTGTAGCACTCACCGCGTCTTGAACACGATTCTCAGCACGTATCTCTACCTGAACTCCAGGCTCATTTTCTTGCCCTGCAATTGCTGGATCTTCAATCACCTTTTTCGACCCAGTTTCAACCAATTTCACAGTTGGTCTAGCTGACTTAACCACTCTTGGTGAGCCTATACCTGTAGCCACTAAAGTCACACGTAGATCGTCCACCATGGATTCATCAATAACTGTACCCACGACTACCGTCGCATCATCAGATGCAAGTCCTTTTATATGATTCCCTACTTCTTCAAATTCACCAATGGATAAGTTACTGCTTGCGGTGACGTTTACCAATATTCCTTTAGCACCAGAAATATTGATGTCTTCAAGCAATGGGCTTGAGATAGCAGATTCTGCAGCTTCACGCGCACGTTCCGTACCAACGGACAAGCCCGAACCCATCATCGCCATACCCATCTCAGCCATAACAGTACGCACATCCGCAAAATCAACATTAATTAAGCCTGGACAAGTAATTAATTCTGCAATTCCTTGTACCGCACCATGCAATACATCATTTGCAGACTTAAATGCTTCAAGTAAGTTTGTATCTTTACCTAATACCGTTAATAATTTTTCGTTTGGAATCGTTATTAAAGAATCTACATGCTTGCTAAGTTCATCAATACCGGTTTCCGCAATCTGCATGCGCTTTCCACCTTCAAACGGAAATGGCTTGGTTACTACAGCAACGGTTAAAATACCTAGCTCTTTAGCAACTTCTGCAACTACTGGCGCAGCTCCCGTACCAGTACCACCACCCATCCCAGCCGTGATAAACAACATATCAGCACCAGCAATGACATCATGAATACGATCACGATCTTCAATTGCCGCTTCACGACCTACCACAGGGTTTGAGCCAGCGCCTAATCCTTTAGTTATTTCGCTTCCCAATTGCAAAACCGTTTTTGCATTGGTATTTTTCAGCGCTTGTGAATCGGTATTAGCACAAACGAAATCAACCCCCTCTATGGCAGAGTTAACCATATGCTGCACCGCGTTACCGCCGCCGCCGCCGACACCTATTACTTTAATTACAGCGTTTTGACTGTATGCATCCATTAATTCAAACATGATATTTCTCCTCTAGTTACATGCTAAAAATTCAATTTAATACTACTTGAGCTATTAAAAACTACCCTGAAACCAATTCTTCATCCTCTTAAACGCACTTCCCATTCTTGATTCATTAAACAACGAAGTTTCACTTATCTGTTGATTTTTATGCCCGCACAAAAGCAAACCCACACCGGTCGCATGAATAGGGTTTCGCACCACATCAACCAACCCGGTTATATGTTGCGGCAAACCTAAACGCACAGGCATATGGAATACTTCCTCAGCCAAATCAACCACACCCTCCATCTTTGAACTACCACCTGTAAGCACAACGCCTGCAGCAACCAAATCTTCAAAACCACTGCGACG
>Ga0255057_10002110_pt1 | contig 10898 bp, 6 predicted proteins | sample Cases_109_6_MG_FD_189022 | JGI IMG/M metagenome (GOLD analysis project Ga0255057, IMG submission 189022) | Seawater microbial communities from Amundsen Gulf, Northwest Territories, Canada - Cases_109_6 | ecosystem: Environmental > Aquatic > Marine > Gulf | place: Canada: Northwest Territories... | reverse complement strand
ATTGGTCAGGAAATGGATGACAGGTTGGCGAAAGCTCACCTACGACGGGAGCAGCGTCTGGCGAAAGAGAAGATGTTCACTGGCAAGAACGTGGCGTTCAAGTCCAGCTTTTTTGGTATAACAAAACGAAAGTCAGATACAAAACTACAGACGGTCAAAGCATCGGCGCAAACAGTTGTCGGAGTCGGTAAGAATGCGAACAAAGTAAAAGGCATTGCAAAGAATATAGTCACCATCATTGAAGCTATTACCGGCAACTTGGAGCCGGATACGGCAAGCGAGGTTATTGTCGCAGTGTTTGGTCAAAGCGCGGCAAACTTCGCATTGGAAGCAGCGCCTATTATTGGTGTGGTTACTTCGGGCGGCAAAATGGTCATGGGCTGGGTCAAAGTAGCGCGTACGGTCGGTTCAAAAAGTGACATGGAGTCGCGCGCGGTTGTTATCAGGAAGGGTGATCCGTCAGCAGCATTCAGCTCGATTCTGCTAATTATCGACAGAGATCTGAAAAGGCAAGCGGCCGATGCGACGATACATTCAGTTGCGTTTACGGCCAAGGGCATCGGTGTATTGGCGGACGGTGGAGCCGCTACCGGGCAGGTTGTGGGAGCAATTGAATCTATCGCCTCTTTGCTGAATTTGCTGGTCGATGTCGCCATCGATGCCAAGCAGGTTAGTGACGGAAACAAACTCCTACGGGCACAAAATTTCGACATCACCATGTTTAATGAATGCCCAATACTTGGGTGCTATTACATCGTGATCCAGGATGACTCAACCATTATGGATTTCGATATCGACAATATGGGACGAGAAAATTGGCAGTTGGAAGCACAGCGACTAAAAGTCGCTATACGCCCTGTGATCAAGAAAGCATCTGATCTGATCAAAAATTCCAGAATAGAAATTCCCGGGATGGAGTCCGCCAAAGGCGTCTATCAGGCATCGCTACTCAACAAGATCAAACTGTTTTACAAATCCAAAGGCTACGGTCTGAGCTCACAAGAGCCGGACATAATCGAAGCGGTTGTGAAAGGGGATGTCTAGCTCATCCAAGTTGTAATCACGCAGGCGGCGCTGGACGCCTGAGCGTCGTCGAGGGCGAGTTTGTTCGTGTCATTTGCACGACGCTCGACTGCCCGTTGCCGCCGATTCTCGTTGACGATTCTTGCGTGTAATTTCGGTGTAAATAAGCCGAGAAAAACACAAATTCAGAGCGATAGATTCAGAACATTAACGTAAGTGGTGAGGACCAAAACCTAACTTTTATCAATGCATATCGATCATTCAAGAACTCGGTCGACGAACGTAACCGAATACTGAAAATCCGCGTGTCGGTGGTTCAACCGAGGCGCGTAGCGCCGACAGACGCACGAAGTGCGAGCTGGCGCAGCCAGCGCTCCATTCCGCCCCTGGCCACCATTCTTTTCAAATACTTCCCGCCAACTGACCGTCTGCATTTGCATGTAGAGTGATGAAATCTGGGTACATCTTCCCGTAGCCACTTCCCGAGTCGTATGGCACTCTCAGACACCGTTGGCCTTGCCGCTGATCTGCAATTTCAAGCAACAGTGTCCGACGAAAAATACTGCATGGTTGAGGTCTGGCCGCACAAAACAATTACTGGGCTTCTTAAACACAGTCCTTATTCACTGGACAGTGAAGCAAGAATAACCGTTCCCACCGGCGCCGGGCTCGGCGTGGAGCTGAATGATGAATTCAAAAATCAAGTGCACCATTCTCCTTAGCCTCTTTTTCCTGACGCTGACACTCGCCGCGGCAGCGGACAACCTACAAGCCGATGCCGACCGCATGGAGCAACGCATCGGGGCGCTTTCTGCATTTGGTGCCAACACGGACGGCGGTGTCGACCGAATTGCCTTCAGTGAGGCTGACCTCGCCGGTCGCGCCTACATCATGGACCTGATGAGAGAAGCGGGCCTGTCGGTACGGTCGGATACAGCTGGCAACATCATCGGGCGGCGCGAGGGCAGCGAACCGGATCTGCCAACCATCATGTTTGGCTCGCATATCGATTCCGTGCCCGGCGGCGGTAATTACGACGGCGACGTTGGTGTCATCGGCGCGATCGAAGTCATTGAATTGCTTGACGCAAGCAATATCCGCACGCGGCATCCCCTGGAAATCGTCAGCTTCACCGACGAAGAAGGCGGCCTCACGGGTAGCCGGGCCATGATCGGCAAGGTCGACAACCGGACCTTGAGCGTCATGAGCCACAGCGGCATGACAATAGGCGAGGGCATCCGCGCGGTCGGCGGTGATCCGAATCGTCTCGACCTGGCCGAGCGCAAGCCCGGAGATATCAAGGCTTTCATCGAGCTGCACATCGAACAGGGTGCCATCCTGGATGAAGAAGGCATCGATATCGGCGTCGTCGAAGGCATCGTCGGCATCCGCTGGTGGGATGTCACGATCGAAGGTTTCGCGAATCACGCGGGCACAACACCGATGAATCGCCGCTGGGATGCGATGATCGGTGCAGCGGAGTACATACTGGCTGTAAACCAGGTGGCGACTAGTATGCCAGGGGCGCAAGTCGCAACGGTCGGCAGAATTCACGCAGAGCCGGGCGCACCCAATGTCATTCCGGGCAAGGTCGTATTGAGTCTCGAGATTCGTGATCTCTCTGCTGCAAAGATGCAACGTATGTTCGACGACATCAGCGCCGCAAGCGATCGTATTGCCGACGCGCGCTTTACGCCGATTCGCCATGAAGAGATTGACGTCGCTGCACCGCCGGGTCCGACCGACGAACGCATGCGCCGCATCATCGCGGCGTCAGCCGACGACCTGGGCCTGAGCTTCAAGTTCATGCCTAGTGGCGCCGGTCATGATGCACAGGACATGGCGCTAATCGCACCGACCGGCATGATCTTCGTGCCAAGCGCCAAGGGCATCAGTCACTCGCCGAAGGAATTCACATCGGCACAAGATATGGCGAATGGTGCGAGCGTGCTCCTGAGGACCGTGCTCGAGATTGATGGTGGTGCGCTGGAGTGAAGTCTTTAGGTCGCACGCAGTGAAAATCCGCGTGTCGGTGGTTCGATTGACTCGAATCGACTTGATGTCGATTCTCTAACGAGCCTGCGCGCCCTTGATAGCACCTTCTATAAGATTGAGCGCTGCCTGTCGGCTCACGCCGTCAGGATCAAGACTGAATGACGGTGTGGATGCTATCCCGAGTGCGACAGTCTTGGGGTTCTCGAACATCATTGTCATCGCCGCGGCCAGGTCTTTGCTGCTCGGACCGTCGGCTACGGCCAGGCTATGCCCTGGTACTTCTGCCGGATCAAGCACGTCCATATCGATGTGAACGTAGACCACATCGACTCTGTCGGCGAGGTCGTCCATCTGCTTTTTCAGGTTGGCGGATAGTTCGCGAACATCCTGCACAGAAAATTGCTGGACCTCATACTCGGTAAAACGATCGGCCTCGAGTGGGTCCAGGTCACGTACGCCACCCCAGACGATGTCACTCATAGGCAACGGCTCTGCCAGTCCAGTAGTCTTGCGAACATTATGCAGCGCATGTCCTGCAGCAATTGCCACGGGCATGCCACCGAGCATTCCAGACAGCGTGGTTTCCGGAGTATTGAAATCCCCATGTGCGTCGATAAAGACCAGCCCAACGCGCCGCGCATTACCATCAGAATCGTATTTGAGTCCCGAAAGCATACCGAGCAAATCGTTGCAGTTCGCTTCCAGGCCAATCGTGATCAGATCGTCCTGCAGTCCTTCACGAACCACATCGGCAAAATTCGCATTCGCCAGTGCCATGCGATTCCACTCACCATACTGACGTTCTTGCTCGGCATTCAGGCGAATGTCCTGAATGGGCCGGATCAGCTCGCCACCCCATTCTCCGATAAGTCGTTCAAGCCCCGCGGCGTGAATGTAGTCAGGGTTGGTCGACAGCTCCGGCGAATTGCGTGCGCCACCGTACGGGTTCTTGATGACATCAACTTTGACCGCTGCATTTGCGGCGAGCGATAAACTGGCGCTCAAAATAGCAACCAGACAGAAATGATTTAGTTTCACGATTCAATCCTCCCAAATATTTACGAAGATGTTGCCGATTTTTGTTGGCCATGGAACCGTTCGCCCGCATCCGCATGTTCGAGGCTGCAGGCCACCCCTGTTACTCCAGTGCTTCACGCATCACCGTGTAAATGTGTGTGTTCGGATAAATGCCCCTCAGCTTCTCGGCGCCCGGCCCTCGCCCGTAAGTCGGGACGATGTCACTCGTGTGCCCGCTCGACGACCAAACCACGAAGGTTTGCCGCGACAATGTCCGACCGAGTAACGCGGGGGCATTTTGCCCTGGATAGGCGTAGAAAGGACGATAATCTTTCATCCAGGCGAGCCCCTCATCGTCTCTGACCAGCGCCTCTCTAGCCTCGTCCATCGACATCTCGAGACCCGTGTGTTCAAGAACGAGTTCGACGAGCTTTTCGGGGTCCGCACCGGCCTGCCTCAGGATATACAAGTAGGATGCGTCCTGACGGAAGAGTATCTCGAGCGGGGCCGTGGTGGGATACACATCGCTCGGTTGATAAACGACGCCGCTTTCAAGCGTAAGCTTTTCGATCGGACCGAAATTGGCATACGTGAATGAAAATCCGCCGACACCATGATCCCCCGTTACAAGTACGAGAGTGTCGGGATGGTTGCGTTGAAACTCCAGACCCTTACCCACGGCTTCGTCGAAGTCCAGTATCTCGTGCAACATTGTTCCAGGGTCGTTTTCATGCCCGGCATAGTCGATTAGTCCTCCTTCGACGAGCAGGAAGAAGCCTTCATCGCGTCGCGAAAGTACGTCGAGCGCAGCACTTGTCATCTCCGCCACGGTCGGAACGGTCGAGAGATTCATCTGTCGACGGTCGATGACATATGGGAGATGAGTGGCCGAGAAGATGCCCAGGAGTTTTGTTGCGTGGGTTGCAGCCGCATGTAATGACGGAGAATCCGAAACGACTGTATAGCCCGCAGCCGCCATTTCCTCGATCCGGTTTGATTCGTCCTCGCGATTCGACTCCTCGTCCAACTCCGCGGGAATGCCCGGAAGAACCTCAGAGACCTTCATTCCGGCGGGAACCATAGCTCGTGCTCCGCCGCCGAGAAGGACGTCGACGTCACGCTCTCGCAAGACGTCGTCCATCAGCACCTGCTCACTGACGTATCGCGAGCCTTGATGAACGGTGAAGGCAGCAGGGGTCGCGTGCGTAATGCGCATGTTCGAGACGATGCCAGTTCCGAGGTTGCGTTTGTGAGCCCACTCAACAATTGTCTCGATCGGATAGCCGGTGGGAGTCAACCCCAGGGTTTGGGGCAGGACCGCCTGACCGGTTGAGAAGTGTGTCGCGGCGGCGGCAGAGTCAGTGACGATTCTTTCGAACGGCACCGGCAGTGCGTAGCCGGTATTTCCGTCATGCATGAGCGACTCAATGTTCAGCTCGCGCTTCTCAATCAGTTGCGCATATTGAACGCCGAGCGTTACTTGGGAGGCCCCGAAACCATCACCGACGAAGAGGATGACGTTGCGGGCCTCTGCTTGCGGCTGCTGTGGATCCGTTGCCGAGTCGCACGCGACGAGCAGCATGATGCTGAGTAACGATGGGACAATATAGTGAGTAAGCATTACAATTCAATCCCCTTAAGGACAGGAAATTCTATCGCACGATCTCGCCGTCGCGATATCGGATCTGGCCACCCACGATTGTCATTACAACTTCGGTGTCGAGCAACGTGTCGTCTGAAACGGTTAACAGGTTTTGCGACAGCACTGTGATATCGGCCAGCTTGCCTGGCGTTATCGAACCCTTGATATTCTCTTCGAACGCCGCAATCGCGTTACCCATTGTGTAGGAATAAAGTGCGCGATCGCGAGAATACACTTCCTGTGGCTGGAACAATGTGCCGTCGGGCAGCCGGCGCGTCACCGAGCAATGAAAGCTGCCGATCGGGCTGATCTCGTCGACGGGCGGGTCTGTCCCGTTGGTCGGCACCAGGCCTGCTTCGGCGAGCGTGTTAAAGATGTAACCCCGCTCGCGGGTGCGTTCCTCGCCAAGGCGTTCCTCTACCCAGGGTCCGTCTGAACAGGCAAATATCCCCTGCACAGCCGGGATAACGCCAAGCGCGACCGTTCGCGAGACGTCGTCGGGATGTATCACCTGTGCATGCTCTATACGCCAGCGCAGATCGGTTTTGTCGGGGTGCTTCGCAAACGCCGCCTCGTAAATGTCGAGAAGCTCCCGATACGCCCGATCGCCGATGCCCTGGATTGCCATCTGGTAGTCGTGTTCAATTGCGAGCTGCGCCGATGCTTCTATCTCCTCGACCGGGACGACATTCAGGCCGTAACTGCGCGGCATATCGGAGTAAGGTTCCAGCAGCCAGCCGCCGTGTGTACCAAGCGCACCGTCCAGGACTTTTTCACCGATGCTGCGCACCGTGAGGAAGTTGTTGCCGTAGCCGATCATGCGATAGTCGTCCAGGCGGCCCGCCATGTCCGCGGCCTGTTCCTCGAGTGCCATGTACAGCCGCACGGGCAGGCTGCCTTCGTCGGCCATCGCCTTCAGCAAATCGACCTCGGCGAACGTCGTCCCGAGATCCTGGAAAGAGGTAATGCCGTGACGTAGTGACTCTTCACCGGCGAGCGTCACCATGCGTCGTAGCTCCGCTTCGGCAACGCCTGCCGGTCGGCGCCCCTGGTGCCCGGAGTGAGCGATACGAAAAACATCCTGCGCTGCCTCGCGCATCATGCCCGTGGGCAGGCCGTTTTCGTCAAGAACGATCTCGCCGCCATCGGGCGGCTTGGTGTTGCCGTCGAGCTCCACGAGCGTCATGGCGAGCTGGTTCACGAACACGGCGTGACCGCTTGTATGAATAAGCATTACGGGATGCTCGGGCGTTGCGTCGCTCAGCGAGTTGTGAACAGGCAGTCTTTCAACGAGCACCTCTTCGTGCGTTTCCCATTTGTCCTGGTGCCAGCCCCGCCCGACGACCCACTCACCGGGAGGCGTCTCGGCCGCCGCTGCCGCAACCATCGACACGATCTCGGCAAAACTCCGTGCGTAGCGGAAGTCGAGGATCATCAACGATCCGCCAAAGCTCGTGTAGTGACCGTGGCCTTCAATGAAACCCGGTATCACCATCTGGCCGTGCAGGTCGATGAACTCGGTGTCGTCGCCGCGATACTTCGACAACTCTTCGTTCGTGCCGACGGCAAGAATACGGTTGCCCTCGATCGCGACGGCTTTGGCACGCGGTAGCGCAGCATCCACCGTGACGACGTCGCCATTGACGAGCAGCAGACTGGCGACGGGGTGAACGTCTTGCGACTCGTTGCCATCGCAAGCGACAAGCAGCGAGACGACAAACGGAAACAGTACTCGAATCATTTTCATTGCGATGATTCTACACGGGCCAGAACATAGGGGTCGAAGCGACTTTAACGTTGATGGCGTAGCGCCGATTCTCCAGCCTTCCTAGTGCCCACTTTGGTGCCCAAACCAGCGTCACCTAACGTAATCCATGGTGACCTAACGCCGGTCGAAATCGACGCGATACGTGCTCTTGGATTACCTTGGGTTACGGTAGATTGCGAAGTCTGTTCACTGAAAATCCGCGTGTCGGTGGTTCGATTGACTACGAATCAGCTGGCGCTGATTCTTGCCCTTCGGGCAGACTCACTTCGTTCGTCTGTCCTGATTCGCTTCGCGAATCGGTCCGCCCCTGGCCACCATTCTAACTTTATAGCTGCCAATTCCGAACTTGCATATTTGGGACTCTGATCACACTTTGAATAACTCGGGACCAAGCAGTGGGGGTTTTTGTGACGCAGATTCCCAAAACTTGCGAGGGCGTCATGCATCCTGCCTCTTATTCAGACATTAGAATTTGGCGAAAATCATTATCAACGTAAAGACATACGGATGGTACAACACATGGCCGCAATCATTAGTACGAGCGCACCGATACAGCCCCTATTTCGGATTTTCTCAGTTGCAAAAACAACTGCCATGAAAGCAATAAATATTGTTTTTTTGCTTATTCTTATGGCCGGGTTTACGGCATGTAGTGGTGATGGTGCTGGTCCGTTAACAGGCGGCGGACCCGGCGGAACCGGCGGAACGCTGGCCATTAGTGTGGTGCTGGTCGACGCGGCCAGTGGCACCACAGCAACGGGCGTGTCCCCTACAAATCCTGGTGAACTTCGTGCCACCGTCACCTTGGATGGCGCTGCCCTGGCCGACCAAGTAGTCACTATTACTGCGACTCTTGGCGTTCTAAGTCCCGCTTCAGGCACCGCTTTAACAAATATCTCAGGTGCGGCCACCATAGGTCTGGAAGAGGGCGGGGTTGAAGGTGCAGGAATAGCTACGGCCTCGATCACCTATCAAGGTACGACTGCCACGGACACAGTCAGTTTTCAGGTGTCAACGAGTGGAGGCGGCGGGCCGACAGTCTTAAGAATGGGTTACGGCACGGTCGTCGGTACTTCTGTTACGGGTTTTATCGCAGATACAATAGATATTGGCCTTACAACATTATCTGCAGGTGGTACTACCAGTGCCACAGTTTTGATTGTCGATGCTGCCAATAATCTCTATACCACCCCGGTGGATGTTTCCTTCACCTCGGGCTGTGTAGGCACTGGTGCTTCCATCATGGATGCCTCGGTAACTACTGTTAACGGTGTTGCTTCCAGTACATATCTGGCCCAGGGCTGTGTAGGATCCGACACCATCATCGCTTCTGCAAGCATTAGTGGTACTACACATACTGCGACCGGTTCACTAACAGTACAGGCGGGGTCCGTCGGTAGTATTGAATTTGTTTCCGCTACGCCTGCAAGTATCACACTGCAAGGTACTGGCGGTGCCGGCCGTTCCGAAACCGCTGTAGTAATATTCCGTGTAGTTGATGTTCAGGGTGATCCAGTACAAGGACAAGATGTTACTTTTGCGCTAAATACTACGGTTGGAGGGATTACTCTTGATCCGTCATCGGCTACTTCTGATAACAACGGCTTAGTTCAGACTACTGTTCAGGCGGGCACTATTGCTACAGCTGTGCGTGTAACTGCCTCGGCGACGACGGGAGGCAGTACCTTTGAATCTCAGTCGGACCAATTGGTCATTACTACCGGTATCCCGGACGACGACAGTATGGATATCGTGGCTACAGTCCTTAATCCAGAGGGCTGGAACATTTCCGGAACGGAGGTGTCGATCACGGCTCGTTTGGCAGATCGCTTTAATAACCCGGTGCCGGACGGTACGGCCATTACCTTCACCACTGAAGGTGGTTCAATAGACAGCTTTTGTACTACTGCTGGTGGTGCGTGTGTTGTGACATGGACCAGTCAGGATCCACGGCCCTGTGGGGAAACACTAGGGGCAGCCCAGGTACAGGTGGACACTACGGCAGGTCCCAATGTTTGTGTACTCACCCCCGCGGGCTCTACAAATCCAATTGATCCCCTAACAGGATTCGCGCCGCTGCAGCAACCCTATGGCGGTCGTGCAACTATTCTGGCCACCGCTGTGGGTGAGGAAAGTTTTACCGATGTCAACGGCAATGGCGTTTTTGATGAAGGCGATTTGTATAACGATTTACCCGAGGCCTGGTTGGATTCTAACGAAGACAACATACGCGATGCCAATGAGCCCTATCTCGATTTCAACAGCACCGGTATTTACAATGGTGCCGATGGTGAGTTCAATGGCATTTTATGTAGCCGTCCCTCCTCGAACGATTGCAGCACTGCCCAAACCCTACACATCAGGGATTCCCTGGTACTAGTCATGTCAGGTAGTACTGGTTTTATGGCATTGAGTCCATCTGCCATCACCACCCCTAATGGTGGGTCGGCTGGGGCTACCTTGACTGTGTCCGATCTACACAACCAGCCCATGCCTGCAGGCACCACCATTTCGCTCGCAGTGAGCTCAGGCTTTAACCTGTTAACGGGCAGTAGCTTTACCATGGCCAACACCAACGCTAACAGCGCCGTAAATATTGGTGTGACTATAGAAAGCGCGGGTAGCACTACTGGTTCCACTGGCATATTGACAGTCACCACGACTACGCCAGATGGTTTGGCGACAATTGAGACATTTGCTATTACAGAGACTGCCCCGCCAACGGCCGATGTCGGCATCACTCTAGCGGGTCCAGCAAGCGTGGTCCAGGGCACCGATGCTACGTACATCATATCGGTCTCCAACAGCGGTCCGGATTCCGCCGCAGCCGTGGAGACGGAATTCGTGGTGGACAGCAATTTCACCGTAGTATCCATTACGCCATCCACTGGCAGCTGTTCCGGTATCGCCACTATTACCTGTACGCTGGGCACAGTGGCGATAGTTGATGCACCTACAGTTACGATTGTCCTAAACGCTAAACCTTTACCGGTACTGACCTCAGATTTACTCACCAGTCATTCAGTGACGGTCACTAGTGGCAGCATCGATAATAACGCCGGTAATGATACCGGCGGTGCGTTCACTACCGTGACGCCGTAATGTGAAATTGTTCCAGCGAAAGTAAAAAAAGACCGTCATACGCCGGTCTCAGACCGCTGACAAACCCCGTCATTTGATGGGGTTTGTTGGTTTTTGGTTTTGTTTATTCAGGCGACGGCAGTTTGGCGATTTTGTAGTAGCGATTGAGTGCGTCGGCTGCGCTCGCCCTTCGGGCGCACTCCGTGCGTCTGTCGCACTCCTGAATCGTGCTCGGTTGATCCGGATCGGCTCAGGCCGATCCTTATCCTTCGGGTAGCTTCGCTGTCCCGATTCGCTTCGCGAATCGACCCGCCCCGGCCACCAAATGCGAAAGGTTCCCTTTTAGGGGGGCTTTTGCATTTGAGGAAGGGC
>Ga0255057_10002109_pt1 | contig 10900 bp, 7 predicted proteins | sample Cases_109_6_MG_FD_189022 | JGI IMG/M metagenome (GOLD analysis project Ga0255057, IMG submission 189022) | Seawater microbial communities from Amundsen Gulf, Northwest Territories, Canada - Cases_109_6 | ecosystem: Environmental > Aquatic > Marine > Gulf | place: Canada: Northwest Territories... | reverse complement strand
GGGCTCCTACATCAGGAAACGGATTTGACGAGGAACGGCGGCACAACCTGCCCCTCATCGCCCGTCAGACCCAGTGAGCCTTGCGCATCGTCTGAGAGGCGCAGCAGGTCGCTGAAGAGAGACAGGATCGTGGCGGCGCATTCACTCGCTTCACCCGCGGACATCTTGCGAACCGAGGCTCGAATCGCGCCCTCGCCTTTCAAAGGAGTCACCGTGTACATTCGGCTCTTGAGGTCGGCGAAGGCTTCCTTGAGCGCGATGGGTAACTCATCGTCGTCGATATCAGCCAGGTTGTCCTGGTAAGCCCTTATAAGTCTATGTTTTATATGCCCATCACCGGCGAGCATCGCGACGGCGGCGTAAAAGCGGTTGACCTGGTACGTCATTTTGACTCCAGCGTTTATATTTTTGTTGGCAGCTAAGGGGCCCCTCTCAAAAAGCACCTTTAGCAGCTTCGCACGCTCGGCGAGTGACTACGTCCTGTAGTCCGGCGATCTCTATGGATCGTAGAAACCTGATTTACTCCCTGATCTATCAGGAACCTGCGCAGTGTTTTTATAACAGAGATTTGAAAGCGTGTGCAAGTGTGTCTGGAATGCGACTAAATGAATAACGGATATCGGGTCGGGGGAGCCAACACGCGTCGGCCCACTCCGGGCTGCTCGTCTGCTCGCTGCTCGCTGCTCGCTGCTCGCTACGCTGCGCTTTACTTCCGATGAGAGCCACCGCCATCCGCATCTATGCTATTCGGAATTCGATCGTCCATTGCAGATCGCCGAGTTCGCGCGATTCCCTGAATAATGGTGAGTCTTGCCCGGTTTGCCAGTCAGTGGCCAGGGTTTCGGTCATAACGTAGTCGCGATGCACGGTCAGCGCTGATTCGATTTCCGCCGATCCCGACACGCCCAGTACGATTCGGTCCGACACGTCGAGGCCAGCCTGTTTGCGGGCGTCCTGGATCGAACGGACGACCTCCCGCGCCAGTCCTTCGTCGACCAGTTCATCGGTCAGATTGGTATCGAGCTCCGCCAGGAAACCCGCATCCTCGGCGCAGGCGTAACCCTCAGCCGACGAGGTTTCCACGAGTACGTCGCCTGCAGCCAGCTCCAATGCCCCGCTTGCCATCGAAATGACGGTGGATTTTCCTCGCGCAACGTTTCGGGCTATTTCGGCACCATCAAACTCCTGCAGTGCTTTGCGAATCTCCGGAATCCTCTTGCCTTCCTTCTTCCCCAATACGGGCAGATTCGGCTTGATCAAATACGTCACATGCGCAGCATCTCGCGCTATGAACTCGATCCCCTTGACGTTGAGCTCTTCCAGGATCTGGTCCTGGTGTGAATCAAGCGCCCTGGCGGCGGCGGCGTCGGGAGCCCGCACTCGAAGCAGCGCCAGCGGCTGGCGTGTTCGTACGCCCGATTGCTCGCGCGCTTTTCGCGCCAGTCCAACCACTTTTTGCACCACTGCGATGTCCTGCAGCAGCGCATCGTTCTGCCATGCAGGATCGACCTCGGGCCAATCCGCCATGTGCACACTATCCGGCGCGCCCGGATCGACGCTCCTGACCAGGTTCTGGTAGACGTGCTCCGACAGGAACGGCAGAAATGGCGCCATGAGCTTGTGCGCTGCAGTCAGGCACTGGTACAGCGTCAGGTAGGCCGCGTGCTTGTCGTCGGGATCCGTCGACTTCCAGAAACGCCGCCGGTTGCGGCGCACGTACCAGTTACTCAGCTGATCTACGAAGGTCTCGATCGCATCGCCCGCGGTCTTCGCGTCAAAGTCGTCCAGCGCATCAGTCACCGTCGTGATCGTTTTGTGCGTGAGCGCCAGCGCCCAGCGGTCGATCTCGGGCCGTTGCTCAGGCGCTACATCCTTCGTCAGGTCGACGTCGTCCAGCCGTGCGTACAGCACGAAGAACCCGTACGTATTCCAGAACGTGTTGATGAAGGAACTGGCAACGTCTGCAACGATCTCTACCGAAATGCGTTTCGGCACATCGGGTGACAGCCGCGCCAGGAAGTACCAGCGCAGCGCATCCGCGCCGACGGTATCGAAAACGTCGTAGGGATCGATGATGTTGCCAACCGACTTCGACATCTTCTTGCCGTCTTTGTCGACGATCAGGTTCAGGCAAATACAATTCTTGTAGGCGACGCTATCCGAGACCAGTGTTGCGATCGCGTGCAGCGTGTAGAACCAGCCGCGCGTCTGGTCGATGGCCTCGCAGATGTAGTCGGCCGGGAAGTGTTTGTTGAACTTGTCCTCGTTCTCGAACGGGTAGTGCCACTGCGCATAGGACATCGCGCCCGAGTCGAACCAGCAGTCGATGACCTCCGGCACCCGATTCCAGGATTTGCCGTCCTTCTCGAATGTAATGTCATCGACAGCCGGGCGGTGCAGGTCGAGCTCCGTCAGATCGCGTCCGGTCAGTTCTCCCAGCTCTTCCACTGAACCAATACATATATAGTCACCTTGACCGTCAGTCCAAACCGGTAACGGAGTTCCCCAGAAACGCTCCCGCGACAATGCCCAGTCGACGTTGTTTTCCAGCCATTTGCCGAAGCGACCATCCTTGATGTGCTCGGGAACCCAGTTGATCGTCTGGTTCAGCTCGGACATGCGGTCGCGAAATTTGGAGGTGCGGATGTACCAGGCATTCTTGGCGTAATAGATGATCGGGTCACCCGTGCGCCAGCCGAACGGGTAGTTATGCGTGAGACGCTCGGAGCGGAACATCATGCCGCGCTCCTTGAGAATGCGGATCAGCGGCTTGTCGGCATCCTTGAAGAACAGGCCCGCCGCAGGCTCGACCGCCGCAATGAAACGGCCATCGAGACCTACTCCGTGCAGCACCGGCAGATCATTCGCCTGGCCCAACGCCAGGTCATCCACGCCGTAGGCCGGCGCGGTATGCACGATGCCCGTGCCGTCCTCTGTACTGACAAAGTCGGCTGCGAACACCTGAAACGCATTGGGCGCGTCGACCTCGAGGTAGTCGAACAGCCGTTCGTAACGCATACCCACGAGTTCGGCGCCCGTCACGGTCTTCACCATGGAATACTCTTCGTCGCGGAATACTGCCTCGCGCAGCGCGCTGGCAACGATCAGCGTCTGGCCACCGTGTTCGCAGTAGCTGTACTCGATGTCCTCGCCCACGGCGAGCGCCAGGTTGGACGGCAGCGTCCAGGGGGTCGTGGTCCAGACGAGGAAGTAGGTGTCGTCCTCGCCGTCGACCTTGAAGCGCACCGTGATCGACGGATCTTCGACTTCCTTGTAGCCGAGTGCGAGTTCGTGCGATGACAGCGTCGCGCCGATGCGCGGGTCGTAGGGCACGACCTTGTAGTCGCGATAGATCAGGTCCTTGTCCCAGATCTTCTGCAGCAGGTTCCAGACCGACTCGATGTAGCTGTTATCGAGGGTGTAGTAGGCCTCGTCCAGGTTGACCCAGAAGCCCATGCGTTCGGTCATCATCTCCCAGTCGGAGATGTAGCGCATGACCGACTCACGGCAGCGCTTCGTAAATTCGGCGATGCCGACTTTTTCCTCGATTTCCTTTTTGTCGAAGATGCCGAGTTCTTTCTCGACCTCGTGCTCGACCGGCAGGCCGTGGGTATCCCAACCGGCTTTGCGTGGCACGTAATAACCGCGCATGGTCTTGTAACGCGGGAAGACGTCCTTGAAGCTGCGCGCCAGCACGTGGTGGATGCCGGGCTTGCCATTCGCGGTCGGCGGGCCCTCATTAAAGCTGAATTGAGGCCGCCCCTCGCTTTGCTTGAGCGATTTCGCGAACGTGTCGTGTGCACGCCAGAACTCCAGCACCTCGCTCTCGAGGGCCGGACCGTTGTAGCGACCTGCAACTTCCTTAAATTTCAAAGCCTGCTGCTCTATAACGAAAACGTCCCGGACATTAGCCCTGCAACCCGTGGATTTCAAGGTGCTTGGTTCAATCGACGTCCCAGACGGCCATTGCCGAAAGCGGCTGGCGGAACTCATAACCCTGCGGCCCCTCCACCCGGCCGAGATCCAGGCGCAGGCCGGGCAATCGGGCGAACAGCCGCTCCAGCGCGATTCGTGCCTCGACCCGAGCCAGGCGCGACCCCAGGCAGTGGTGTGGACCGACCGCAAAGCCAATTTGTCGCTGCAAATTTTTGCGGTCCATGTCGAAGGCCCCGGGATCTTCAAACATGGCCGGATCATGATTGGCGGCGGCCAGCATGCAGTTCACGGTGTCTCCCTTTTGAAAGACAACGCCGTGCAGCTCGTTCTCTTTCACGACATGCCGGGTCGCGGACTGTACCGGCCCCAACCAGCGAACTGTCTCGTTCAATGCCCTTGGGATAAGTACTGCATCCCGACGCGCGCGTGCAAGCGTCTCCGGATGCAGTGACAACGCGTAGAGAGCGTTGAGCAACAGCGCCTCGACCGTGGAAATGCCGCCGAAAAATATGATCAGGGCATTGCGACAGATTTGCTCGTTATTCAAACGATCTTCAGCAGGCGCATTCAACAACGCTCCGAGCAAAGTGGAGTCATCGTATTCCTCGGCGGATGACCGAAGTAAATCCAGATAGTGCTGAATCAAAGCGATGAAGTCGGCAGCGCTCGCCCGGCCTGCGGCGCGAACACCCTCATCCCACGTGAAATTGCTCAGGGCTTTTTCGAACGAGTCGTACCACTCGCGCAGCCTGGACTCTTCCTCGGGCGCCAGCCCGAACATGCTCAGCATCGTCAGAATTGGCAGGCGACTGGCGAACGCGGCTCTGAACTCGACCGCTCCCTGCGCCTCGATTCCGTCGATTAACAAATCGACATGAGCGCGAATCTGATCTTCAAGCTTGTCGCGAATTGTCGCTGGCAAGAAGAAAGGCTGATGTGCGCGTTTGTAGAAATCGTGCGGCGCACCCTCGACCGTCATCATATGTTCGCCGAATGTGTCGAACACGGTCGAACGTTCTGTGCCGACGACAAAATGATCCGTATCCTGCAGGATCGTCGTCACATCCTCGTAACGGGTCACGAAATACATATTGAGCTGCGGCACGAAGCTTACGGGCTCGCTCTCGCGAAGCTCCGCGTAAATTGGATACGGGTCCCGCGCGAGTTCGGCGAGATCGATCGAACGGCCAATCGGGAAACGCACTTTCATTGCTGTGCCCTATTGTTCGGCCTGGTTCGCACAATCAATACAAAGCGTCGCGGTCGGATCAAAGTCGAGGCGCTTTTCGTTGATGGGCTCCTCGCAGGACTGGCAGTAACCGAACTCATCACGTTCGATGCGGCTGAGTGCCGCCTTGATCCTGCGCAGCATTTGTTCGCGACGCTGTGCCGAGGCTTGTGCCATCGCCTGCGCCTGCAGCGCATCGATGCGAGAAAGACGCCCGACTTTTGACTGATCCAGCTCGACCACCGCAGCGGACTCGTCGCCGATCGCAGCAACGGCCTCGAGTTCGGCACGTAGCCGCAACAACTGCTTGCGCATGGTGGGGTTATTACCCGAACTCATTGCCTTGTCTCAAATGCTGCGAACTGATCGCTGATTATAGGCGGCCGGGTCGAAAGTTTCCGTTCAAGCAAGTAATGTGTCGCTATAACAAGAATCACATGCCTGAGGATTCCCGATGAGATTGTTGACTCTCCTTGCTGCGATGCTGCTCGCGACAGGCGCCAGCGCGCAAGACGATTTCGTTTTCTGGCCGAACGCTGACTACGATCCGGCGGTGCCGACTATCGAGCAGGTCACCGGGCATAAGCCCGGTGAGCGCGTCACCTGGCACGCTGACGTCATGCGCTATTTTGATGCACTCGCGGCAGCACATCCTGAGCGTGTTTCCGTACACCGTTACGCGAGAACCTGGGAGGGCCGCGACCTGATCTATGTCGTTATCACGTCAGCCGAGAACATGACGCGTATTGATGAGATCAAGAGCGGCATGCAAAGCCTGCGCAACGCCGGCAGCACCAGCGGCGCCCAGGCTGCAAGCATCATCCAGTCGCAGCCCGCCGTGACCTGGCTTTCGTATGGCGTACATGGCAACGAGATCTCGTCCAGTGACGCCGCCATGCTGACAGCGTATCACCTGCTCGCCTCGCGCGGTGACGATCGCGTTGACGATATTCTTGAAAATACGGTCGTTGTCATTGACCCAATGCAAAACCCGGACGGACGTGACCGCTTCATTCACCACTTCGAAATGTCGGAAGGCTTACTGCCCGACGTTGACCGACTGTCTGCCGAACACAACGAACCGTGGCCAGGCGGCCGCACGAACCACTATTTGTTCGACATGAACCGCGACTGGTTCATCCTGTCGCAACCCGAAACGCGCGGTCGAATCGATGCAATACAGGAGTGGTACCCGGTCGCGTTCGTCGATGCGCACGAGATGTTCTCGGACCAGACCTATTATTTCGCACCCGAGGCTATCCCGTTTAATCCGCACCTCGCTGCGGATCAGCGCGCCAGTCTGGAGTTGTTCGGCAAAATCAATGCACACTGGTTCGATCGTTTTGGCATCGATTACTTCACGCGGGAAGTGTTCGACGCATTTTATCCGGGCTATGGCGCCAGCTGGCCGTCGTATTTCGGCAGCATCGCGATGACCTACGAACAGGCCTCGGCGCGCGGTCTTGTCGTTCGCCAGTACCACGGCAACGAAATGACCTATGCCTTTACGGTACGCAATCACTTTGTGACCTCACTCGGCACGGCCGAGACCGTCGCTAACAATCGCCAGAAGTTCCTGCAGGAATTCTACAAATATCAACTGTCGGCCATTGACGAGGGCAGCAGTGAGGACATACGTGCCTACGTCCTCCCGACACAGAACGATCAGGCCGGCGCCAACAAGCTGGCCGGGCTGCTGGTTCGCCAGGGCGCCGAGGTCGGTGTCGCGACCGAGGCGTTTCGTGCCTGTGGCCGCTCGTTCGAGGTGGGCAGCCACGTCATTAACCTCGCACAACCCGCCAAGCGCCTGCTCCGTACCCTGCTGGATACGAACGTTGCCATGGACGGCACGTTTCTCGACGAACAGGAGCGTCGTCGTGCCAAAGGTCTTCCGGACGAAATTTACGACGTTTCGGCCTGGTCGATGCCACTCATGATGAATGTCGAGTCGGTTGCCTGTAATCGCGCAGTTGGCGTTGCGACGAATCCCGTCGGGCCGGAAACGCAACTACCGGGTTCCGTCTCCGGAGGCGAAGCCGCTGTCGCTTACCTCGTGCCCTGGGGCGAAGCCACGGCCGTGCGTTTTCTTGCCAACGCGTTGCGGCAGGACGTCGCTGTGATGAGTACCGACAAAGCGTTTACGCATGGCGGGACCCGCTACCCCGCCGGCACCTTGATTATCAAAACCGACGACAATGCCGCTTCCATTCATGCAACGGTGCGAAGTCTTGCGAACACGACTGGCGCTAACGCCGTCGCTGTGGATGACAGCTGGGTAACGGACGGACCGAATTTCGGTAGTGGGAACGTCGTGCGCCACAATCTACCGAAGGTGGCCATCGCCTGGGACCGGCCAACGAGTTCTTACAGCGCTGGCAATACGCGCTTCGTCATCGAGCGACAGTTCGATTTTCCGGTTTCACCCCTTCGAACCCGGCAACTGGGCACCGCGGATTTGAGCGAATACGACGTGCTGATACTGCCGGAGGTCTCGCCGTTTGGAGGCGGGAGTTACAACGCAGACCTCGGCGAAGCAGGTACAGCTAATCTCAAAGACTGGGTCAGCAAAGGCGGTGTCCTGATTGGTGTCGGCAATGCGAACCGTTACCTGGCCGACGCGAATATTGATATGACGTCAGTCCGTCGCGAGAACGCCGTTATCGAACCCGACGAGGATGATGAGAATGGCAAGAGCAAGCCCGGTGGCAATGGCGGCCCGAGCGGCAATGGTGAAGATGGAGTGCAGGAAGCAACTGTCGAGGGCAGCTACCTGAAAAGCACCAGCGAATACGAAGCGTCGATTACGCCGGAGAAATCGGAACCCGACTCGATGGGTGGCGTTCTCATCCAGGCCGATGTTGACCCCGATCACTGGTTGGGTGCCGGCGTGGCGTCAACACTCAACGTACTGGTGCGTGGCTCGGACATCTACACACCGATCCGTCTCGGTTCGGGCGTAAACGTCGCTCGATTCCAGGCAGCCGACGATTTGCTTGCGAGCGGCTACATTTGGGAAGAAAACCGCAAGCAACTCGCGTACAAGCCGTTTGCGGTCGCGCAGCCGGCAGGCCGGGGGTTTGTTATCGTGTTTACGCAAGATCCGAACATTCGTGCCTATCTGGATGGCCTGAACGTCATATTCGCCAACGCGATTTTTCGGGGAGCCGCGCACGCGCGACCGCTACATTAGTCGCTTGTAGCGCTGAAGTCGTCTTTCGTAAACATTCGTGGCTTGGTCGGATCCGCCATGCGCTCAACGAGTACCCGAATTTGCTCGACCAGGCCGGTCCGGGTCTTGCGAAGGTCCTCGACCTCGCTGCCCAGTCGGACCAGGCGCAGCACGGAAAACATCGAGACCAGCAGACTTGTTTCAGCCTCGATCAGTTTCACCGATGCGATAAAACTGACCGGCAGAACGGTAACCGTCAGCAATGCCCACCAAAAGCCAAATGTCATGCCAACCCAAATACCGATGGCCACGTAGAGCATGGGCAACAAGAGAATCGTTGCAAATACCTTCAGTGTCGCGACGTCGTCCATTTCATAACTGAAGCGCTCGCCGACGGTCGCCGCGATCCAGCCGACTGGCAGGTGCAGCAGTGCGCCCGGAATGGCGAGCGGCAGCAGCGCGATCATCGTCAGGCTTCTGAGTAACACTTTTTTGAACGCATGGCCGAGCGAAACCGGGCTGCGCAGCTGGTAGTCCTTGAGGCCCAGCATATCCAGTCGCGCCTGGTAGTTTTCGACGTCGGTACGGAAGGCGCGCATTTCGGGTTGGTCGGCCACCGCAACGTAGGTATCGACGAAACGCCGATTCAGTTCTACGTATTGCCCCGGTGTCAGGTCAGCTGTCTTCGGCTTGTACAGGCGCCGCACCGTCTGCACAAAGCGGAGCGTATTCCAGTCCGGTGCATTTAGCGTCACGTTAAGTAACGCGTTCGCGAGGTGGTCGGTCAGTTTGCGGACCGTGCCCGGGTCGTCATTGCGATAATCAGCTGCCCAGTGTTTGTCGACAACGATCGGTGTGCCGAACTCGAGTAACACCTGGCTGCGAAAGCGGTGCCGATGAATGTAGTTGAGACCGCATGGAATGATGGTCACATCGGTGTTGCCGCGCTCGGCAATAGCAAGGGCAATGCGCGCCGCTCCGGTTTTCAATTTCGTCAATTGCGACTCAGCATGACTGATGCCTTCCGGGAATGTCCCCATACAGTTTCCGGACTCTATTACTTCATACAACTTCTCGAAGGCCTTGGAGTTATCGGCGTGATCACCATGCTCCTCGCGCGAGTACACGGGAACCGCACCCGACGCATCCAGGAGGGGTGCCAGCATCTTGTACTTCCAGAGCTTGGCATTTGCCATGAAGTGCAATGGCCAGCGGCCGCACTGTGCGGTGAGCAGCCAGCCATCCATCAACGCATTGGGATGATTACCGGCAAAAATGACGGGGCCTTCGGCCGGCACGTTCTCAGCGCCGACGATATCGATGCGCCGAAAAAATGTGTTGGTTATAGTTTGAAAAAGCCAGATGATGAAATGTTTGCTCATCTCACTACCCCACTTGGAGAATCGCTCGTGTTTCCTGACCCACATTACATCAAAAGCAACGGCATCAATATGGCTGTCTACGAACAGGGCGACGGCCCGGCTGTTGTTTTGCTACACGGCTTTCCAGAACTTGCGTTCTCATGGAGGCACCAGCTACCTGCATTGGCTCGCGCAGGCTACCGCGCGATTGCGCCGGACCAACGCGGCTACGGCAATACCGACGCACCGCCCAATGTAGAGGATTATTGCGCGGATGAACTTATCGCCGACGTACACGGGCTGCTTGACGCACTTGAACTCGAATCGGCGATATTCGTGGGCCACGATTGGGGCGCGCTTGTGCTCTGGTACATGGCGATGCTGGCGCCAAAGCGCATCGAACGCCTGATTATCCTGAATATTCCACACTCACCACGCCCACCTATCGATCCCATACAGATTTTTCGACAGCGCTTTGGCGACGACTTTTACATCGTCAATTTTCAGGATTCGGACGAAGCCGATCGCGCCTTCGCCGCCGACCCCGCGCACTTCTTCGACATGATGATGCGCAAGAACCAGGTAAGCCGGGCGCAGTTCGATCAACTACCCCCGGAGATGAAGTCGCTTAGCTTGCTACGGGTGATGGCACGCGAAAAGGCTGGCGGCGAGCCGCTGCTCACGGACGACGAACGTGACTATTTCGCGAATGCATTCGCAAAAAGCGGCTTCACTGGGCCTATCAACTGGTACCGCAACTGGACGCATAACTGGGAGCGACTGGAAGGAGTGGCGCAGACCATCGACATACCGACTCTGTTTATCGGCGCCGTCGACGATGTGGTCATCCCGCCCGAATTTGTCGAAGGCATGAAACCGCTGGTCACCGATCTTGAGATTCACATGCTGGAGCCTTGCGGGCACTGGAGCCAACAGGAGCACCCGCAACAGGTGAACGCGATAATTCTGGATTGGCTTGGTAGCTGACTGTCTGCGATCGGGCACTTCTCTCCCTCATGGCTCGCTAGCGCTGCGCTTTACTTCGGTCGAAAAGAGACCCGACCGCAGACAGCCAGCCACTAAATCGCGTCTATGATCGCGTTCAGTGTTGGGCTTGGCCGCATTGCTGCCGTTGCCAGTGAGTCGTCAGGGAGATAATAGCCACCGATGTCGACGGCGTTACCTTGCGCCGCTTCAAGTTCCGCA
>Ga0255057_10002107_pt1 | contig 10902 bp, 10 predicted proteins | sample Cases_109_6_MG_FD_189022 | JGI IMG/M metagenome (GOLD analysis project Ga0255057, IMG submission 189022) | Seawater microbial communities from Amundsen Gulf, Northwest Territories, Canada - Cases_109_6 | ecosystem: Environmental > Aquatic > Marine > Gulf | place: Canada: Northwest Territories... | reverse complement strand
ACGGGCAGCCGGAGGGCCTGGTGGTGGGCTGAACCGGAGCCTTCCGGGTGCAACTGCCCGCTTGTGGATTGTTCAACAGCCTCCTAGTCGGCATCGCCGCCCTCCGTCATCGGGCGCACGTCGAGCGCGGCGTCGAGTTCCTCCTCCGGCAGCACCCCGAGTTCCAGGGCGACCTCACGGACACCGCGGCCTTCGGCAAATGCTTTCTTGGTGACCTCGGCCGCCTTGTCGTACCCGATATGCGGCACGAGAGCGGTTGCGATGATGGCGTTCTGATCGAGCAGCCAGGCGGCCCGCTCCTCGTTGGCAACGATCCCGTCGACCGTTTTGTCCTTCAGCACCGTGGCCCCGGAAGCGAGCAGCTCGATCGACTCCAGCATGGCGTGGGCCATCACCGGCATCATCACATTGAGCTCGAAGTTGCCGTTGGCCCCGCCCCAGGTGATCGTGGTGTCGTTTCCGTACACCCGGGAGACGATCATCATCACCGCCTCGGGGATCACCGGATTCACCTTCCCCGGCATGATCGACGAACCGGGTTGCAGCGACGGCAAGGTGATCTCGCCGATGGCATTTCTGGGACCGGACGACAGCCAGCGAAGATCGTTGGCAATCTTGAAGAGGGACGTCGCCACCGTCTTCAGCACCCCCGAGGCGTTGACGTATGCATCCTTGGCCGCCTGCGCCTCGAAGTGGTTGTCCGCTTCACGGAAGTCGTAGCCCGACCGACGATTCATGACCTCGATCGTGGCGGCGGCGAATCCGGCCGGGGCGTTGATGCCGGTGCCGACGGCGGTGCCGCCGAGGGCGAGCTCGAGCAGCTCGGCCCGGACGGTTTCGATCCGATCGATTCCCTTGCCCACCTGTGCTGCATACCCGGAGAACTCCTGGCCGAGCCGGATCGGGGTCGCATCCTGGAGATGGGTGCGCCCCGATTTGAGCACATCATCGAACTCCTCCGCCTTGGCGTCGAGACTCGACAGCAGGTCACGCAGTGCCGGGAGCAGGTCCTCTTCGATGGCGGCTACCGCTGCGATGTGCATCGCGGTCGGGATGACGTCGTTCGATGACTGGCTGCTGTTGACGTCGTCGTTGGGATGGACGAGCTTCGACCCGATGTCACCGCCGAGGATCTCGGTCGCCCGGTTGGCCAGCACCTCGTTGGCATTCATGTTCGTCGACGTGCCGGATCCGGTCTGGAAGATGTCGACGACGAACTGGTCGTCGAGATTTCCGGCCATCATCTCCTCACCTGCGGTGACGATGGCGGCGGCCCTCTCGGCGTCGACGGTTCCAATCGAGGCGTTGGTCTCCGCAGCGGCAGTCTTGATCAGGCCAAGTGCCCAGATGAAGCGGCGGCCAAACCGCAGATCCGAGATTGGGAAGTTGTCGACGGCTCGTTGGGTCGATGCGCCGTAATAGGCGTCATCCGGGACAGAAACCTCACCCATGGAGTCACGTTCGATGCGCATATCTCCCTCTTCGGTAGGCAGTCCTCGAAGGGTAGATCAGTGCGGTGCCAGTGCAGTAGAGCACTTGGACAGTAGCTCAGTAGCTCAGACTCTGCCTGCGCTACTTCTTTACTGCGCTACTTCCTTACCGCGCTACTTCTTCGCTACTTCTTCAAGGCAGCCTGGACCGCCGGTGGGAACACCGCGCCAACGTCGCCTTCGATTCGCAGCGTTACCAGTGGCAGCGCATCGTGCTCGGTGGCCCCCTGATTGATGATGGCGTAACCGGCGCCCGACATGGCAGCCTCGAGGGGAACGTCGGCTGCCGGCGTGACGCCGAGCGTCGACCCGAGTGCAATGACCAGGTCGGCACGCCTGGCGGTCTCGAACGCCCTGGCGACATCGACGGCCTTGAGCTGCTGACCGAACGAGATCGTTGCCGGCTTGAGAAATCCGCCACAGTGGCAGAGCGGCGGCTCGCCGGTCTCGGCGAACCGCTCGAGGTGCGGTTCCGGTGCGCTGCGTTCCCGGCATGTCTGGCACTCGATCTCCCGGGTCGTGCCGTGGATCTCGACCAGATGCTCTGGCGCCGTTCCTGCCTGGCGGTGCAGCCCGTCGACATTCTGTGTCACCACCAACTCGACCTTGCCCGACCGCTCCAGGTCCACGATGGCCCGATGCACTGCGTTCGGCTTCGCCAAATCGAGCACTGCGCTGCCCTCGGCCTTCTGCTCCCAGTACTCGACCCTGGCATCGTGGTCGGTCATGAAGGCCTGGTAGAAGACCGGCTTTTTCGTCTTCCACACACCATCGGGACCACGGAAATCGGGGATGCCGCTTGCCGTCGAGATCCCGGCGCCGGTGAATACCAGGATGCGCTCGGCGTCGCCAATGAGCTCGGCGAGCGGGGCGATCCCCGCCTCGGCCTCGATGAGATCAGCCATTGGGCGGATTATGGCGTCCGTCGGCGTCCTCAGTGGTTGGCAGGTCCGGCGCCGTCGAGGTACTCCTCGAGATCGGTGGCGCTGCACAGGGGGAATCCGAAAACGAAGCCGTGGCGGTGGTGGACGGTCCGGTGCCGGCGAGCCCCCGACGCAATGTGGCGAGGCCGCTGGTGACGATCCGATAGCGGTCGATGAAGTTTCGGGACAGAACTGTCGAACATGGCCCAGCTTCGGCAGAGGAATATGTGCTACCTGGGCTATCGGAAGGGTCCGCCGCGTCTTGATGAGGATTCTGCAGACGCACGACGGACTAGTGACCAGACCGAGTAGCTGTCCTACTTGCTACTTCTGCTTGTACCCCTCCGCCTCGAGACGTTCGGCGATCTCACGCCCTCCGGACTCCACGATTCGGCCGTCGATCATCACGTGGACACGGTCGGCCGTCATATGGCGGAGGATCCGGCTGTAGTGAGTGATCACGAGGACACCGCGCTCGGGGCTTCGCAATGACTCGACCATCTCGGCAACGGCTCGAACTGCGTCGACATCGAGACCGGAATCGATCTCATCGAGAATCGCCACCTTGGGGGCGGCGACGGCGAGCTGGTACATCTCGGAGCGCTTCTTCTCTCCTCCTGACAACCCAACATTGACGTACCGATCCATGAATGGCTCCATCTGCAGCTGGTCCGCGGCCGCTTCTGCCCGTTCCTCGACATCGGGATCCTCGGACACGTCCTCCATCGCGTTGCTCAGTTGCTCCAGCGAGATTCCGGGCAGCACAACCGGGTACTGGAATGCTTGAAACAGTCCGGCCTGAGCCCGTTCGTCGACCGAGAGCCCGATGATCTGTGTGCCGTCAACGAGCGCCGACCCCGAGGCTTCGTAATCCTCATGACCGGTGAGCACATGGGCGAGAGTCGATTTGCCTGAGCCGTTCGGGCCCATCAGTGCGTGAACCTCACCAAAGGGAACCGTCAGGTCGATTCCGTTGAGGATTTGCAGCTCACCGAGCCCGGCAGTGAGTCCCTCGATCTGGAGCGCGTTCGCAGTCACTCGGTGTCCGATTCCAGGATCAGAAACACGTCGCCGTCGCGAACTTCGGTGGAAAAGGTAGGGACGGGTGCGGTGGCCGGCAACGTCTGGGGCTCTCCGGTCTTCAGATCGAACGGTGACCCATGGCGAGGGCATTCGACGTCCCCATCGAACACCTCACCCTCGGACAACGAGGCCTTGGCATGGCTGCACTGGTCGCCAAGAGCGAAGACCTCGTCACCAATTCGAAACACGGCGATCTGCAGCGGCCCGATGTCGACGCGCACTCCGCGCCCATCGGGGAGGTCTTCGAGCGGAGCGATGTTGACCTCCATCAGACCCTGCCCGCTTCCTGTGCGGTGATGTACTTGTCGATGATCCACTCCCGTAGGGGGTCGGCAAGCTCCGGCTGGGGCAGCTTGACCAGCGCCTCTTCGAAGAACCCGTGGACCTGCAGCCGGTCGGCGCGCTTAGCACCCAGGCCCCGGCTCATCAGGTAGTAGCGCTGGCCATCGTCGAGCGGCCCAACGGTCGAGCCGTGACCGCACTTCACGTCGTTGGCGAGGATCTCGAGGTTGGGGACGGACTGGGCGGATGCGCCGTCGGAGAGAATGAGGTTGCGATTGGTCTGGAATGCTTCCGTCTTCTGTCCGGAGTCCTCGATGCGGATCATGCCGGTGAACACCGACCTGGCATCGTCCTCGACCGCACCCTTGAGGAACATGTCGGAGCGGGTGTTGGTGCCGATGTGCCTCATGAAGTACCGGTAGTCCAGCGTTTGCTCTTCCTCGCCGAAGTAAGCGCCGACGACATCGGCGGTAGATCCCCTGCCGGGAAGCCGGACATCGAGATGGAGTCGAGCCAGCTTGGCGCCGACTCCCACCTCGGCGAAGCGGAGCGTGGCGTCACGCCCCACTGCCGCGCTGGCGTTGCCCATCGAGCGGGTGGCGTAACCCCAATTCTGCACGAGGGTGACGGCGAGCCTGGCGTTGGCGCCGAGGGCGGCCGCGATCTGGGGCACGACGATCAGGTCGTCTTCGTGACGCGATCTGAGGTGGACGACGACCGAAGCCTCGCCACCGTCATCGACCGCGATCACAATGCGGGGGAAGGAAGCCGATGCGGGCTGGGTGGCCTGGACATCGAGGTAGATCACCCCGGGGGCGACCGTTCCCGTCGGCACGTGGATGAAGGCCCCGTCGCCCCCAAACGCCGAGGCTGCGAGAGCAAACCGGTCTTCGAGGTCGCCGAGACCGGCCTCGGCGATTACCGACTCGACCAGCTCCGGCTTGACACCGGATGACTTCGCCAGCGACCCGACCGTTACACCGCCCTCCTCGGTGTCGTCCCCGATCCAGTATCCATCGACGATCCGGGCGGTGACCGCGGTGGCACAGACGGTGAGCAAGGGGTCTTCGCCCAATGGAGTTCCGGGGCGAGAGGCAGGCCAGTAGTCATCGAGGTCGAACCCGAGCTCGATGTAGCGCCAGATCTCCTCGGATTCGTCGGGCATCTCGGTCGCCACGAACGCCTCGAAGGCGGCTTGACGCGCTGTGTCGCGCCGGGCGTCATCGTTGGAACCGATGGTGTCGACGGCATTCTGGTCGAAGGCGGGCACGAGCTCCTCGAGGTGGGAACTCTGAGAATACCGATGGGTCAGCAACTATTCGCGAGCCGGTACTTGCTACTTGGTACTTGGTACTTTTCTCATCGCTACCGCTATCCGCGTTCCTCACCTACGGTTGCACCAAGCCAGAAACGTCCGGTGGTGTGGTGACAACGCCGGCACAGGAGATTTCCTTGTACCCCAAGCGCATCGCCTTGCTCGCGCTCGCTGTCGCCCTGGCGTCGAGTGCGTTCATCGTGCCAGCTACAGCGGATGTTGCCCAGACCGTCCACAAGGACTTCGTGGTCGAGGTCTTCCCCCACGTCGAGAGCCCGGTGGACTTCCGCGACACGTGGGGAGCAAGACGATCTGGTGGCAGGCGCCACAAGGGGACCGACATCCTGAGCCCCCGTGGAACCCCGATCGTCGCCGTCGCCCCAGGGACCGTCAGTTTCATAGGCAAACAACGGCTCTCCGGGTATTCCATCAAGATCAAGCACGGTCACGGCTGGGTAACCAGCTATCTGCACCTCAACAACGACACGCCGGGCACCGACGACGGTGACGGCGGCGAGGAGGGCGCCTTTGCCCCGGGGCTCGAGGTCGGCGATCGCGTCGAAGCCGGCCAGCTCATCGGCTGGGTTGGGGACTCGGGGAATGCCGAAAGGACGACCACCCACACCCACTTCGAACTGAAGCACGGCGACACCAAGGTCAACCCGTACCCATACCTAGCCGCGGCATGGCATATGACGGCTCGCAACGGTCACCCTGCGACGCAGTAGCCATTACCCCTGTGGCCCGGCGACAAGCTCCCCGGCCCGCATAATCACCGCATCGAGCATGCCTTCGGTGAGTCGGCCCGTGAACGTGTTTTGCTGGCTCGGGTGATATGACACCACGATCACCGGCCCACCGGGAACGGCCACCTCCAACCCGTGAGAAAACGACGGTCGTGGACGGGGCAGCGCCAGCCCGGTATCGGCAAGATGGCGCCACACCGCGCGATAGGCGTAGTCCCCGAGCGCGATGAACACTTCGGCGTTGAGCAGCGCCAGCTCGGCATCGAACCAGGACCGGCAGTTGTCGCGCTCGGCAATCGTCGGCCTGTTGGCGGGCGGGGCGCACCGCACCGGGGCCGTCACCCACGCTCCGGTCAGCCGCAACCCGTCGTCGATGCCACTCGACGTCGGTTGATTGGCGAAGCCGGCTCGGAACATCGCCCGGTACAGCCAGTCGCCGCTGCGGTCGCCGGTGAACATGCGACCGGTCCGATTCGCCCCGTGCGCCGCGGGAGCCAGCCCAACGACCGCCACCCTGGCCTCTGGATCGCCAAACCCGGGCACCGGTTTGCCCCAGTATTCCTCGCCGGCAAAGGAAGCGCGCTTTTCCGCCGCCGTCTGTTCCCGCCACGCCACCAGGCGGGGGCATCGCATGCACTCGGTGATTGAAGCGGACAGGATGCTCAGCTCCTTGGCTTGGGAAGAGCTCATTGCCGGGGGAGGATCTCCGACGAGTAGCTGGCGCTGTTCGACCACAGCATCCACCCCATCCCCCGTGCTGCGGCCGCCTGTTGCAGGTTCACCACGTCCTCGGCGGTCACCGTCCAGGTCTGCAACCACGGCCTGAGGTAGGCAAAACCCTCCAGCCTCGACTGCCCGCTGGCTAGGGCCTCGTCCACGATCTGGACGGCGTGCAAGTCGGGATCGGCGAAGTCCTTCCACCCCGGGCCATAGTTGGTCGAGTACAAGGTGGGGCTGAGCACGTCGATCGTGCGCGACATGCGCCCGGGCCGCTGCCCGACACCCTCGTCGATGCTCGACTCCAACGTTATTCCGAGCAGGCTCGAGCCAACGGCACAACCGAGTGGGTTGAGCAACGAATAGGCCCGCTCCAGGAACTGGATGACCGAGTCGACACGGTTCTCCTCGGTGTTCTCCGCATCGAACACCGCGGTCGCCCTAGTCCCCCCGAAAGGGAACGAGGCGAAGTCAAACTGGGCTTCGTCGAAGCCCGCCCGGCAGGCCTCCTCGGCGAGGGCAATCGGATACTCATACGACACCGGGTCGGACGGGTCCATCCACGCCTCACCGACATTGGTCAGCCACAGCTCCCCGGTCTCGGAGTGGAGCACGGCGTGGTCGGGATTGGCGCTTGCCATCGGCGTGTCCTGGAAGACGGCGATTCTGGCGATCTTGTAGATGCCTGCGGCATCCATCTCCTCGACAACATCGGCCAAACCGTACAAAGGGGAAACCGCCTCGATTGCGTGCGCCTCCGCCACCTTGGTCTCGTGAAAAACCGTGCCGAACTCATCCTTGATGTCGATCACAAACGCGTTGACCCGGGTGCTGTTGGCCAGGCCGATCAGCTCGGCCCAGCGGACCGGGTCCCCGGGAGCCCTGCCCCCGACACGGATGCCGATGATTTCGAGCGGCTCCATGGCGATTTCAACCGGATCCGGCGAGCCATCCCACGTCATCACCATGTCGTTCCAGGCCGGTCGCTCCAGCTCGATCTCTCCCGGTTCGGCTCGGCCGATCTCAAAGAGCCCGTCGTCGTTGGTGACGTCGGTGGCGGTGCCCAGTCGAATCTTTGTGCCGGGCAGCGACAGTCCGATGTCGGTGGTTACCCGTCCTTTGAGTACCACCGGCTCCAGCCGCACTTCGATGCGGTCGTCCTGGGGCGGCTCTTCGATGGTTTCGGCGAACGGCGCGAATCCCGGGCTCGAGACCACGAGGGTGGCCGGTTCACCCGGCCAGATGAAGGATCTCGCCTCCGGTGTCGCACCCGGCGGGAGCACCACGTCATCGACGGTGACCTTCGAATCGATGGGAGACAGGTCGTCGCCGGCCAGCACGACGACGTCGATCACCGGTGGGCCCATCTCGGGAGGCCGGACCCCGGCGACGTCGAGCGGTGCCGGGCCGGTACACGCGGTAACCAAAACGGTCAGGGCGACGGCTGGGACGGCGAGGACACGGCGATGAGCGATGCGCTGCATGGAATGGAAGAAGAGTACCGGCCCATCGCCCGATGCGTCCCTTGGCCCGCAACATCTGCTGGACACCGCGTTAAGTCTGCCTGTACTATCGCCGGTGGCTTGGAAATGCTCTAAGTCGAGCACCTGAGGGTGATAAGGCAATGACGGATCGCGCTGTTCGAGCAAATGGCGACGCGGTCGGCCGCTACCTGGGCGAGGTGTCGGGGCACAACCTCCTCGATGCCGATGAAGAGGTACGCCTTGCCCGGGTCATGGAGGCTGGGCGCCGCGCCCAACAACGCCTCGACGACGAGCCGGTGACCTCCGCCGAGCGTGCCGATCTCTATCAGATCATCCACGAGGGGGACGAAGCAAAGGCGACCTTTATCCGGTCCAACCTGCGTCTTGTGGTTTCGATTGCCAAGCGGTACACGGGACGGGGACTGGATCTCCTCGACCTCATCCAGGAGGGGAACCTCGGGCTGATCAGGGCAGTGGAAAAGTTCGATTGGCGGAAGGGCTTCAAATTCTCCACCTACGCAACGTGGTGGATCCGCCAGTCGATCACCAGAGGCCTTGGCAACCAGGGCCGCACAATCCGGCTGCCGGTGCACATGATCGACGTGGTCCGGACGGTTCAGGAAACCGATCTCGGTCTCCAGGAGCGCTATCGGCGCCGTCCCACGGTTGCCGAGATCGCCGCAGCCAGCGGTCTCGATGAGCAGCAGGTGATCCTCGCCAGGTCGGCGCCGGCCGAGACGGTTTCACTCGATCGTCCCGTGAGCAAGGACGGCGACGCTCAGCTCGGCGACTTCGTCGAAGATGAGCGCACCCCCGACCCCTTCACCGTTGCCGCCGAGTCGGCCCGGTGTGAGGAGGTGGCGCGGGCGCTTGGAATACTCGACGAGCGCGAGGGCCAGGTCGTCATGATGCGTTACGGAATTGGAGGCGAGAGCCCAAGAACCCTTGCCGACGTTGGTGCTGCTCTCGGTATCACCAGGGAGCGGGTGCGCCAGATTGAGAATCGCGCCCTGAGCAAGCTGCGCGACCCGGGGGCATTGCTCGATCTTCGATCGTTGCTGTAGGGCCAGTATTCCGTATTCCGTATTCCGACCACGTCGTTTCCTCGGGTTCGTAGTACGTGATACTTGATACGTAATACAGTCCACCTAGAACAGCCTCAAAACGTCGCTTTCTACCCCAGCCAACGACTCGTAATCGACCTCAGCCCAGTCGATTCCCCTGTCCTCGGCCAGGGTTCGTGCCTGGGGCTTTACGATCTGGGCGGCAAACAGCCCGCGGACCGGCGCCAGCGTTGAATCGCGGTTGAGGAACTCCAGGTATCTGGTGAGCTGCTCGACACCGTCGATCTCCCCACGGCGCTTCACCTCGACCGCCACCGTCCGGCCCTCGGCGTCGCGGCACAGCAAATCGACCGGGCCTACCGGTGTTGGGTACTCGCGCCGGATCAGCGTCATCCCCTCCTCGAGTGAGCCCGGGTGCTCGGCGAGGATGCGTTGCAGCTCGCGCTCCACCGCATCTTTCTGCAGACCAGGGTCCTCCCCAAGCTCGATCTCGGTATCGAGCTCGATTTGGTGCAGGTAGACGGTGAGCCGCTCCTTCTTGCCATTGGTGATGACCCAGCGACCGTCTTCCTCGATGAGATGATTCGGAGTGGTCATCCAGTTGAGCGGTTTGCCGCTGGCGTCGGCGTGGACGAGCACGGTGCCGTCCGCCTTGACCACGATCAGACGGCGCGCCCGTGGGAGGTGGGCATTGAGCCGTCCCTCATAGTCGACGGTGCAGTCGGCGACGATGATCCGCATGAGGGCAAGGGTAACGACGAGTTACCAGTGACCAGTTGCCAGTTGCCAGCAAGAGTCGGCCGACGAACGCTTGGGCTCAGTCAGGCTGACGACTGATGACTGAGGACTGAGGACCCTCTACCCGACCGCGCCTTCCATCGACAGCTCGATGAGGCGGTTGAGTTCGACGGCGTACTCCATCGGGAGCTCTTTGACGATGGGCTCGATGAACCCGGCGACGATCATGGCGGTCGCCTCCTCTTCGCTGAGTCCCCGGCTCCTCAAGTAGAAGAGCTGCTCCTCGCCGACCTTGGAGACGGTGGCCTCGTGGCCGATGTCCACGTTGGACTCCTCGATCTCCATATAGGGATAGGTATCCGAGCGCGACTCCTCATCGAGGATGAGGGCATCACACCGAACAAATGACCTGGCGTTTTCGGCTCCCGGCTCGACTCGCACCAGCCCCCGGTACCCGGCGCGGCCACCACCCCTGGACACCGACTTCGACACGATCAGCGAGGTGGTGTTGGGGGCGACGTGCACCATCTTGGCGCCGGCATCCTGGTGCTGGCCGGTGCTGGCGAAGGCGATCGAGAGCACCTCGCCGTGAGCGCCTTCCTCCATCAGCCACACCGCCGGGTACTTGGCGGTGAGCCCAGAGCCCAGATTCCCGTCGATCCACTCCATGGTGGCGTTCTTGTAGGCAACGGCTCGCTTCGTGACCAGGTTGTACACGTTGTTCGACCAGTTCTGGATCGTCGTGTACCGGCAGCGGCCGCCCTCCTTGACGATGATCTCAACCACCGCCGAGTGCAGCGAGTCGGTCGAGTACACCGGCGCCGAGCACCCTTCGACATAGTGCACGTACGCACCCTCGTCCACGATGATCAGGGTGCGCTCGAACTGGCCCATGTTCTCGGCGTTGATCCGAAAGTAGGCCTGGAGCGGTTCATCGAGGTGGACCCCGGGCGGAACGTAGATGAACGATCCACCCGACCACACCGCCGAGTTCAGTGCGGCGAACTTGTTGTCGTTGGGTGGGATGATCGTCCCGAAGTACTCCTGAACCAGTTCGGGG
>Ga0255057_10002106_pt1 | contig 10909 bp, 11 predicted proteins | sample Cases_109_6_MG_FD_189022 | JGI IMG/M metagenome (GOLD analysis project Ga0255057, IMG submission 189022) | Seawater microbial communities from Amundsen Gulf, Northwest Territories, Canada - Cases_109_6 | ecosystem: Environmental > Aquatic > Marine > Gulf | place: Canada: Northwest Territories... | reverse complement strand
CATTCCTGTTTAGACTGAGACTAAGACGTCTGGTTTAGGCCAATCTTGAACTAGGCTTAGGACCCATCAACGATAAAGTCACGCTGGCCGAATGAGGGAAATGCCATGTCAGGCTCAATGATGAAAATATTTTTTGCAATAGCTGTCTTCGGAATTACTACGAGTTCAATTGCGGAAACCCTATCCTTTCCTTCCTTTCGGATAGAAGTAGAGGATGGTTGGATGCACAGCATCGAAAGAGGACCCCAAGCACATCATGACATGGGAGACCTGATCAGCATTTATCATCCCAATGGAAATGGAATATTAAAAATGCAATTTTATAGAACGCCAGATTTCGTCAGTAAGGAGAGATTGAGGAACATGACCAATGTGGACTGGTCAACGCCACTGATTTGGCAAAACTGGGGAGACTACACTGGTTATCAGTATGATTATTTGGAAAGGGGTTTATTCCATAGACAATGGTGGCTTGCTAATGAAAGGACAATAATTCTCATTGTCTATGACAGTAATACTGAATCAAAAGATATCGAGATTGACGAAATTAATAAAATTGTCAATTCAATAACCGCAAACGAGTCCTAGGGAAGCAAGGTCTGCTTTCGGGTGTAAAGCCGACATTCCGGCGAGAGTGCTTCCGCTAATGTACAACGCGCAAGCCCGGTTCAACGACGAAAAGCCGAAGGCTTCGTCCAATCATGTCCTTAGTTTCTCAACGGACTCCCGTGCCCAAGCATGTGTTCGATCCTTGCTCTGGTCTCTTTCGTCTTGGCCAACGTAATGAACGCCTTGCGTTCCAAATCTAGAATTTCGTTTTCAGAAAGAGTCGTGCCCGCGTCGATATCTCCACCTGTGACGATCATCGCGATTTGCGTGCCGGTAGTAACGTCGTGCGGTGTGAGGTGGCCTTTTTTATGTGTTTTTTGCAGCCAGTCGCTCATTTCCTGCCAGGCGTCCCGGCCTGCCATTTGCAACGGTTCGCGGTGAGACGCTGAATATCCGTCGGCCATTTTCAGTGCTGCATTCATTGCGGTATCAAGCAACCTGTCTTTGTTCATCACGTAGTCGTCGATGCCATCACGGAACATCATCAGTGGTTCGGCCTCGAGTGGCGAGCTGGCAGTCTTGCCGTAGCCGATGTTCATGAGTGCCTGCCAGGCGGCTTTTTTGATATCGCCTAAATGCTCATACCAGCGATAAAGCATCTCCTTGTTGCCGCCTCCGCCGGGCACTACGCCAACCAAAGTCTCGACCAACCCTGTTACCGAGTTGGCGTGAAAGATTACTTTGTCCGTATGCAACACGACTTCGAATCCACCGCCGAGTGAGAGACCGGATGGTGCAGCTACGACTGGAATCGGTGCGTGTTTTAGCGACAGCACCGTTTGTTGAAAGTGGTCCAGAAAGGAATCGAGTCCTTGCATGTCATTATTCCTGATGAAACTCAGTACGCCTTCAAGATTGACGCCACAGGAAAAATGCTGGGCATCGTTGTGGATGATCATTCCCTTGAAATTTTCTGTCGCATGTTGCACGGCATCGGCAAGCAGCCGCATCGAATCTGCGTCGAGCGTATTTGCCTTGCTGTGAAACTCGACCAGTCCAAGATCCTGTGGCAAGGCGAAGTAGCTCGCTTTTTCGTTTTCAATCAAGGGCTTGAGCTTGCGCCGTTGTTCGCTGAACCGAATGACGCCTTTGGCGCGTTGCAATGCCTTGTATGAACCGTCCGCCTGCAAGTATTCGAGTGCACCGTTTTCCACCCGATAGAACGACTTACCCCTCGCGGATTCGAGGAAGGACGGAATGTCACGACTTTCTGTTTGTAGGCGTTTGATGAATCGGTCGATGCCGATCGCGTCAATCATTTCAAACGGTCCCTGTAACCAGTTATAACCGAGCTTCATTGCATCATCGACTGCGACGAGCGATTCATTGACGTCGGGTATAAGTTCTGCGGCGTAACACAGCGTGTTAGACAGGATGTCCCAGGCGTACTGGCCATACTTGTCGTTGCGGTCAAGGAGTATTGTGAAGTCACCCGCAGCCTCTGCATTTGCCGCAACCTGTGGTTTTTCAGTATCGAAGTTTCGGTAACTGAAGGTGTCGAATTCCAGCGTCTGTTTGCTCGTCCCATCATTTGGGTCTCTCAGCCGATAGAAGCCGCCCTTGGTTCCTTTGTTGCCGAGGTATCCTTCCTCGATCATGCGTTTCATCAGCGGAATCTCTGCCGAGACTTCGTGAAAGCTGTCGTTTTCGGGGAGTATGGATACGAGGCTTTCGGCCACATCGCTCATCAGGTCGATGCCAATGAGATCATAAAGGCCGAAAACACCTGTTTTCGGAACACCCATTGGTCGGCCGAAGATAGCGTCGGCTTCTTCAGGCTTGAGTCCGATTCGGAACGCGGTGTGCAGGGCCGTCTGTATGGCAAATACGCCGACACGATTGCCGAGAAAACCCGGCGTGTCGTTACAAACGACGATGCCTTTGCCCATGCGAGATTCATTGAACTGCTCCAGACAGTCGATGACCTCCTGTCGCGTGTATTTACCACGCACGATTTCAAGGAGGCGCATAAAGCGGACCGGGTTGAAGAAATGGGTGATGGCGAACTCGGCCTGGAAGTCCTGCGGCATGTCCTCGACGAGTAGGGCAATCGGAATGGTCGACGTATTCGATGAGACGATTGAACCGGACTTGCGGACCTCATCGATCTGCCTGTATAGATTCTTCTTGATGTCCAGCCTTTCGACGACGGCTTCTGCAATCCAGTCGGCATCTGATAATCGATGCAGATCATCCTCGATGTTGCCGATGCTAATCCGCTTGACGTAGTCCTCGTGTAGAAGCCCCGGCTGATTCTTGTCGAGCAAACGCTCGAGCGCTCGTTCACAGATGGCATTGCGATTGTCACCACCGGCTGGAATATCGAGCAACAGTACGTCGACTCCGGCATTGGCGAGTTGCCCGGCTATCCCTAGTCCCATGGTTCCAGCGCCGATGACTGCGGCTCGTTCGATCTTGTACATAGATTTAGGTGTCTTTAGAGAGAGGGGTTATTTGAAAAAATGAAGGTCTTCAAGAGGTGCCGGGACTTATTGGGTGCTTCCTGCGGCACCATGTGTCCACTCTCCGGGATTACGTGCACTTCGGGATTGTTCAGGTGCTCGACGAGCTCATCGGTGGCTTTGCGCGGCGCCATTTTATCCTGACCAGCAAGGATGACCTGGATGGGGCAGGTAATTTTCGCAGCTGCCTCTTTGCCGTTCTTGTATGCATCGCATGCCTTCAGGTCGGTTGCCAACTCATCGGGTACGTTGCGCCGCATGACCTTGCAGCCACTGGCGACCATTGAATTGCCCGGAATCGGCCCCTGATGGAGGTGGCCGGCCGGGCCGAAGCCCCAACCCACCATCATCGCGATGGCGTCCTCCGGTCGGTTCTCTGCAGCGTCGATCAACGCCGGATTGACCGGGGTGGCCAGGCCGCTGCACATCAATGAGACGCTTCGGACTTTGTCCGGATAGCGTGATAGGAACTCGAGGGCGTTAAGACAGCCCTGTGAGTGTGCGACCACCGAGATGTTGTCAATTGCCAATGCATCGACGAGGTCATGTAACCAATCACCGATCGTCTCGATAGTGGTCAGGGCCGGGCCTTCCGAATGGCTGTGTCCGGGAAGATCCGGAACCAGCACGGCATAGTTTCTGAATGCAAAGAAGCGCGAATGCAGGCCCCAGAAGGTGTGGTCGAGAGCGCTGCCGTGCAAGAACATGACCACGGGCTTTTTGTTGTCGAAGGCTTTGCCACCATTTGTGGCAAAAACTTGTTTGCCATTCACTTCGACGTACATCGTTAAGACTTCGCGAGTTTCTTTGCAGCGCGAAAACCGTTCTCAAAATCGGCTTTCAGATCTTCGATGTTTTCGAGTCCGACGGATAAACGGACCATGTCTTCAGTGATACCCGCAGCGACAAGTGCATCGGCGTCGATACGGGAATGTGTAGTCGTGGCAGGGTGGATGATTAATGTTTTCGCGTCGCCAACATTGGCAAGGTGAGACGCGAGTTGTACGTTTTCAATAAATGCCCTGCCCGCATCTCTGCCGCCCTCGACACCGAAACTAATGATGGAGCCAGCGCCCTTCGGCAGATACTTCTTCGCCAATTCATGGCTTGAGTGCGACGGCAGGTCCGGATGATTTACCCAGGTAACCTGTTTGTGATTACCCAAATACTCGAGCATGGTTTTCGTGTTGGACAAATGTTTGTCCATACGCAATGACAGTGTCTCGATTCCCTGTAATAAAAGGAATGCATTCATCGGGCTCATCGTCGCGCCAAAATCTCTCATTGCCTCGGCGCGGATACGTGTCGCGAAGGCGGAGGGGCCGAACTCTTCCCAGATGTTCATGCCCGAGAACGGTGCATAAGGCTCTGTAATTGTTGGGTATTTATCTGTCGCGCCCCAATCGAAATTGCCGCCATCGACGATCACACCACCAATGGCCGTGCCGTGCCCGCCCATCCACTTGGTTACCGAGTGGATCGTGATATTGGTGCCGTAATCGAAGCACCTGCATAGATAAGGCGTATTAAACGTTGCATCAACCATGAAGGGGATCTGATGCTGTTCGGATAACGAGGCGATGGCGTCGAGGTCGAGAATGTCTAGACCAGGGTTACCAATCAGTTCCCCGTAAATCAGTTTCGTGTTGTCCTGAATGGCCGCCTTGCAACTGTCAATGTTTGTCGGGTCGAAAAAAGTCGTCGTAATGCCGAAGCGGGGCAGGGTGTTCTTCATCAGGCTGATATTGCCGCCGTACATCTGAGAACTCGCAACGATGTGATCGCCCTGACTCAGGATCGCAGTGATCGCACAGAAGGTGGCCGCCATGCCGGAGGCTGTGCAGACGGCCGCGGATCCGCCTTCGAGTGCCGCGATACGTTGCTCCAGCACGCCGACTGTCGGGTTGGTGATGCGGCTATATGCATGCCCGCCGCGCTCCAGGTTGAATATGGAAGACGCGGTGTCGGTGTCAGGAAAGACATATGAGGTGGTCTGATAAATTGGTGACGCACGCGCTCCAAATTCCGGATCCACCGTCTGTCCGGCATGCAGGCTAATCGTGTCAAAGTGATAAAAATGAGACATTTCTGATTCTTGTTTTATGGAGAATTGAGTTGCAGTGGATCGTCAGGGTCAACACCCGGCATAAACTGTTCCTTTCGGTCCAGGCTAGTGAGTTGGTATACCAGTCCTAGCCAGTTATTGACAATTGCTCTGCCAGTATCGCCCCAGGTATTGTCCACAAGTGATTCCAGGTCACTTTCTGGAAACTCCGGCAGAGCCGCAGCGTTAGCTTCAGACTGTGATGCCTCTTCGATATAACGTGCTGCTATTTCGATTGCCTCATCAGGAAAGTAGTGCTCTGGGTAACGCGGCACGGACTCGCGTTCACCAGCGAAATATCGACTGACCTCTCGTTTGTATTCTTTAAGCAGACTGTTGGAATTGTATTCAGGGTGACCCTGGAAATAGACAATATGAAACTGGTCCGGGCTGACTGCAAGGTGGACGCCTGCGTCCTGGCTTTCAATCAAGACAGTTAGTCCGGCCTGTTCGAGTTGTGACCTGCTGACATCGTTGTACCGTGAATGGGGTGCATCAAAACGGGTATTGATTCCTCTCATCAACGGATGCTCGGGGTGCGTCAGCCTGTGACTGTAGACGCCCCATTGCTTTCGGGGCAGGCGCCGCCGATCGATTCCGTGACGGTGTTTGACCAGCGCGTGCGTCGCCAGGCAGGAACACAGGATGGACGCAACATTGTGCTCGGCCCAGCGAACCACTTCGATCAGCGGCTCCCAGAACGGTTCCTGGTCAAGCGAGGGATTTTCCACATTGGCGCCGGTAATGATCAGTGCATCCAGGCCCTGGTTCGCCAGGTCAGCGAAGTCAAAGTAATGCTGGCCGATGTGTTCCTTGGCTTTGGCACCGCGATTGAGTTTCCGTATGGAAAACGGGTACACATAGAATTGCGCTATTTGCTCGCAGGCGCCTACGAGCCCCATGAATTGCGCTTCGGTGGCCGCCAGTGCCGCGTCCGGCATCATGTTGAGCAAGCCGATATGAAGCTCGCGAATGTCCTGTTTCTGCGCCCGCTCGAGCGACAACACTTCCTGGCCACGCTCCTGTAAACGCGAAAATGTTGGCAATTTGTTGTGTGCGACCAGCGGCATGGATTTGGGATTCTTGTTGGTGTCGGCGGATTGGCAAAAAAGTATAGGGGTCGCCAATGAGCACTACAACAAATGGAGTATTTAAGTGAAAAAACCTTAATTTACAAAGAGTTACATTTCATATCCGGGCCGACCGCGCTTCGACGTCCTCGAACCTTCATTTTCCAGGATGCGGATTGGATCAACGTTTTGGGCGCTTCGAACTATTACTCTTAATTCATTGATTTCCTTGACCTTCGGGCTTGGATTGCTCTAGGTAACTCGCAATGAATGAGCGTAGTTTTGTGTCGCATGTTGTGAAAATCGCCATCCTGACGGCAGCGATGGCGAGCCCGGCGTCTGCGGAAGAATTCAAGCGGGGGCTCTACGCATTCAATGCCGGAGACTACGTAACAGCGCTCGAGGTGTGGGTGCCGCTGGCTGAAAACGGCGACCTGAATGCGATGTACAACGTTGCATTGATTTACGACGAAGGCCTCGGCGTTCCGAAAGATAAGGCCAAAGCGGCCGAATGGTACGTGGGACCGGCAGAACAGGGTGACGTCGCCGCCCAGTATAATCTGGCGACGATCTACGATTACGGCCAGGGCAGCGTAAAAGAAGACAATGAAGAGGCCGTAAAGTGGTATCTGGCGGCTGCGACACAGGCAGACGAACAGGCGCAATTCAATCTGGGATACATGTATGGCATTGGCGAAGGTGTCGAGATCGACTTCGCCGAATCGATCAGGTGGTACCGCCTTGGAGCGGACCAGGGCCACGTCGCTTGCCAATACAACCTCGGTTTCGCCTACGATCTCGGTCAGGGCGTTGTGGAAGACAACGAGGAAGCGCTCAGGTGGTACGAATTGGCCGCAAGACAGGGTGACGCCGACGCTCACTACGCGATCGCCCTGATCCACGATCAAGGCGACGGCGTGCCGGAAAATAATCTAAAGGCCATCGAGTGGTACAAGCGCGCCGGTGAACAAGGCCACGTGAAATCCCAGTTCAATGCCGCCGTCATGTTTGATGTCGGTGAGGGCGTCGAAGAAGACAATCATTTAGCGATTCATTGGTATCAAGCCGCTGGCGAGCAGGGCCATACCAATGCGCAATTCAATCTCGGTGTCATGTTCGAGAGTGGCGAAGGCACGTCCGTCGATTACCGGAAAGCGATGAAGTGGTATCACCTCGCTGCGGAGCAGGGTTCGCCACAGGCACAATATGCCGTCGCCATGTTGTTCGATCACGGCAACGGTGTTGAAGAGGACAATGTAGCAGCACTCGCCTGGTATTCGCGTGCCGCAGAGCAGGGCGACGCGGACGCGCAGAACAATCTGGGGGCGATGTATGACGCCGGCGAAGGCATTCGCGAAAATAATGCCGAGGCACTCCGGTGGTACGGCCTTTCGGCAGACCAGGGAAATCCGATTGCGCAGAATAATCTCGGCGCGATGTACTACGCCGGCGAAGGCGCAGAACTGGACCGGGTCGAGGCTTACAAGTGGTTCTATATCGCCGAGAAACTCGGCAGCGACGACGGCAAAGAGAACCGAATCAAATCAGCCAGAAGGATGCGTTCAGCCGAAGTCGCCAAGGCTAAACGGCTCGCACAGGAATGGCTTTCCGATTTTGAGGAAAAGGAATAAAGTCAGGTCTTTAATTCCGGTCATATGACCATATCTAAAGGCCCATGCAAGGATTCTTCCTCAGAACACTAATAACGCTACTGGGTCTTCTGCTGGCCTCGACGATCGTTCCCGGCGTGACCATCAACGGCACGTGGAGCGTCATTCTCGCTGCCATCCTGCTCTGTCTTGTCAACGGTTTTGTCCGTCCGGTTGCTTTTCTGCTGACTTTGCCGATCACGATCATCACGCTCGGTCTTTTCCTGTTCGTACTGAATGCCGCCATGTTTGGTCTGGTTGCCGCGATGCTCGATAACTTCATCGTTGCTGGACTCTGGTCGGCGATTTTCGGCTCACTGGTCGTAAGTATCACGAGCACGATCGCATCGTGGTATATCGGGCCGGATGGCCGCGTCGAAGTCATCGTCGTCAGGAAATAGCTCGCCGCCAATAAACGAAAACGGGGCAGCAGGCTGCCCCGTCTTTATGTTTACATGTTAGTCAGGCCGCGTTCTTTAGGCCGCGTTCTTCTTCATGAATTCTTCTATGATCGGTTTCGCGTCCGCATGGGTCCTCTGCACGGATGCTCTCTCTTTCAAACGTTCCCAATAAGCCGAGATATTCTTGTACTCCGCGAATGGGGCAAGCAATTCGGCATAGAACAAACCGGGTGCAGCCGCACAGTCAGCCATACTAAATTTGTCGCCATTGGCATATGGCTGTTGGCCAAATTCATGATCCATGAAGCTGTACATCGTGTCGACGCGGAATTTCGCAGTGTCGATACGTTCCTGGTCCTTCTGATCCTCGGGCTTCATGCTCTGGAACAGCAAAGTTACGATCGAATCGTTGAGGTAAAGATCGAACATTCTGTCCTTGAATCGAATTTTTCGGGTTTGCTCGGCATCACCGTCGATGAGTCGCGGCTCAGCCAGAGAATCGATGTACTCGATAATGATGCTCGATTCGGGAATGATGTGATCGTCTTCCAAAACCAGGCATGGAATTTTCCCCAGCGGATAGATCTCGCGATACGCTTTGCCCGCCTCGGGATCCATCAGGGAGACGATGTGCGGCTCGAACTCGAGGCCTTTCTCATAGAAGGCAAGCAAGGTCTTCTGCGAGTATGTGGAAATCGGGTTGTAATAGAGTTTCATTGATTTATTCCTCCTTCATTAATAACTAGACGACTTCAGTTAATTTAGCCAAACAGCCTTCCCAGCCTTGCGTATGGCGATCGCGCACATCCGCCTCCGGGAAGCCTTCGTGAGTCAGCGTCAATTCTGTTTCGTTATCGCCATGGTCGCGCAGATCGATCGTTACTCGTGTTATGAGTTCGGAGTCCGCCCATTTCCAACTGAAAATCAGCTGCTCATTCGGCACGACTTTCTCGTACATGCCGCTCGGCGAGTATGTCTTTCCGTCGGCGTCTTCGACGACCAGGCGGTAGGCGCCGCCTTCCTGTACGTCCAGCTCGGCGACCGGAACGGTCATGCCCTCGGTCGGGCGAAACCACTCCTTGATCATTGCCTCTTCGGTCCAGGCTGCAAATACTTTTTCGCGAGAAGCGGGGAGCACCCGCGTCAGGACAAGACTGTTGCCATTGGCCATTGATTGACTCCTTATTTAGAACAGTTTCTGATTTCTTAGTAGATCGTCCAGTGCATCGAGACGGCCTTCCCAGAATTCCCGATGGAAGTTGATCCAGTCCTCGGCCGTCTTCAAAGCATCCGTCGCCAAAGTGCAGTGATGCTGTCGGCCACTTACCCGGCGTTCGATCAGCCCGGCTTTCTCGAGAATTTTCATATGCTTGGAGATTGCCGGCGAGCTCATTTCGAAAGGTTTGGCGAGCTCGCCTATGGTAGTGGAACCCTCGGTGAGACGGCTCAAGATGGCTCGCCGTGTGCCATCGGAAAGGGCAAAGAACACCTGGTCGAGATTCCTGTTTGCTGCTTGCATAGAGATTCAATAGTTAACTGATCGGTTAACTATAAGGACCTGCCCGCATCAATGCAAGCATTTATTCAGTCTGACAGTTCGCTATCATGCGAAGCCCGAATATCAGTGGAGCAATAATGGCCATCCAAACCAGAACCATCGACTACAGAGATGGAGACACCGAGTTACAGGGATATTTCGCCTGGGACGATGCAATTGATGAAATACGACCTGGCGTGATGGTTTCCCATGCATGGCGTGGCAGGACAGACTTCGAAAATACAAAGGCCGAAGATCTTGCGAAACTGGGTTACGTTGGATTTGCGCTGGATCTGTACGGCAAAGGGGTGCAGGGCAATAGCGTCGAAGAGAACAGCGCGCTGATGCAGCCATTTCTCGATGACCGGCAAATGCTGCAAAACCGTCTGCGGGTGTCTCTGGAGGCCATGAAGAATCAAGAGGAGGTCGATGCAACTCGATCGGCTGCGATCGGTTTTTGTTTTGGTGGTCTGTGTATGCTCGACCTCGCACGGATCAATGCCGATGTGAATGGCGTCGTCAGTTTTCACGGATTGTTCGGCGCACCAGGTAACACGGCTGGCAACAAGACAGAGGTCAAGGTGCTCGTTTCGCATGGTTGGGATGACCCGATGGCCACGCCCGACCAGGTCGTCTCACTAGGCGAAGAACTCTCGGGCCTGGGTGCCGACTGGCAGATTCACGGCTACGGCAACACGATGCATGCGTTTACCAATCCTGAAGCCAATGATGCGGACTCCGGAACGGTGTATCAGCCGGATGCGGATCGACGTTCCTGGAACACCATGCAGGATTTCCTGTCCGAGATCTTAAGCTGACCACGAATGAGCTGGTCATACCTGTGATAAAGTTGCCGGCCTTTGACCAAGCCGGTGGGGGATAAGCCGTGAAAAACCAAACCATCTATCTGACCCTGTTGCTAAGCATAATTCTCGCGGCTTGCGGCCCGGGCGAGCAACCGGCTGCTGAAGCTCCTGCAGGAGAAGCATCTGAGGTTAACGCATCCGAGTATGCCGCCAATCAGATTTCCGGGGAATTCATCAGAAAAATCGTCAAGGAGATATCCGACGACAGGTA
>Ga0255057_10002104_pt1 | contig 10914 bp, 10 predicted proteins | sample Cases_109_6_MG_FD_189022 | JGI IMG/M metagenome (GOLD analysis project Ga0255057, IMG submission 189022) | Seawater microbial communities from Amundsen Gulf, Northwest Territories, Canada - Cases_109_6 | ecosystem: Environmental > Aquatic > Marine > Gulf | place: Canada: Northwest Territories... | reverse complement strand
CCTTGCATCTGCTCCAGGTTTTGGCCGCCGCGGGCAGCCGCCAGGACCGCGTCGTGCAGAGCCTCGAAATACTGACGATGGGCGGTGACGTCGGACTTGTCGCCGAGGGGACCGTGACCGGGCGCCAGGATATCGAAGTCGATCGCCTCGATCCGCCCCAGCGCATCGATCCAGTCGGGGAAGTAGGAATCGCTCAAGGTTTTGTAAGGAAGGCGCTTGACCGAGACGACGTCGACCGCGAAGACGACCCGCTCCTCGGGAAAGTACATGGCGATCAGGTTGTCGGAATGGGACCGGCCCGGATAGATCAGCTCGACGCGCTTGCCGCCCAACTCGATCGTCAGGCGGTCGGAAAAGGTGATGTCCGGCACGGCCGTCGGCCTCCCCTCGCCCACGATGGCCGCTTTCGCCCGCTCATGCGCGACGACCAGGGCGGTATCGGCAAAGACCTCGCCGCCCGCCGCGTGGTCCGCGTGGTCGTGGCTGAGGATCAGATACTTGATCGGCAGGCCGAAGCGCTCTTCGATCTCGGCCTCCAGCCAGGCGGCCGCCTCGGCGTTTATCGGGTCGGTCACGATGACGCCTTCGGGGGTCACCAAAAAGACGGAGTAGTGGAAGTTGTTTTGAAAGCGGTATAGGTCCCCGGCAATCTGCGTGATCTCTCGTTTGGTCTCGCTCTGTGCCAGCGCACCCGACACGCTCAGGTGCAAGGAAAGAGCCGCCGCTAGGGCGAAGAATTTGAAAAGCTTGGTCAAGGCCGCCTCCGTCGTGCTGTTTGCTCTCTTTAATTGCACGACAGGATAGGCCATCGACGGTGACCGGCGAAATCACATACGCGACAACGAATGCTCAGCGAAGCGGGCTGGTCGGCAGGTCTTTCGGCGCCGGGCGATAGTAGCGCGATCCGGTGGGTGCCATGAGCCCCAGGCGATGGTGAAAATAGACCTTGCGGGCGAAGGCCTGAAAAGCCGGCACGGCAATGAGAAGATCGAACAGGGCATCGGGCGGGCCGAGGTTCAAGAGCTGGCGTCCCAGGCCTTTCAGACGATACTTGGGAAACTCGCGGGCCAGCACCCTGCTTGGCTCGGGCCCCTGGTCCTGGAGGAACTCGGCGACCACCTGGGCGGCCCGGCGGGCGAAGTGAAAGGCATTGTGAATGCCGCCGGCGGTCATCGGCGAGACCAGTCCGGCGGCGTCGCCGATCAGCAGGACACCCTCGCTCGCGAAGGGACGCACCAGGCCGCCCGCGGGAATGGGGCCGGCCCGCCGCCCCAGGAGCTTTTGTCGGCATAAGAGCGTGAGCGGAGCAACCTTCCTCAAGAGCTCCGCCGTGTCTGGCCTATGACCTTGGCGGCAGGCCAGACCGATCTGGGTGATGCCCACGCCGGGCACCCCCCAGGCGATGTAGCCGGGCGCCAGGCGGCGGTCGAGAAAACAGTGCAGGTAGCCCGGATCCAAGCCGGCATCGCCTGGAAGCTCCAGCTCGACACCGGTCAGAAAGCGCCGGTTCCGGCCAAGCCCGAAGCAGCGGGCGACGGCCGAGTGGGCGCCGTCCGCGCCGATCAGGTATCGGGTGCGCTTGTCGAGGCCCGGCAGGTAGATCGCGCCGTCGGCGCGCTGCGCGCCCTCGAACCGGCAGCCATAGAAGAGCTCGACCCCCGCCAGCGCCGCCTCGCGGGCCAGCCAACGCAGCAGGGCCGCTGTCTCCGTCGCCAGGAAGAAATAGCCGGGGGAGTGGAGATCGACGCTGCGCATCGAAGGGGCGTAGAGCCGGACCCCGTGAATTTTGCGGGTCAGGGAGAAGGGCAGATCCAGGACCTCGGCCGCCTCCTTCACCAAAATGCCGGTAGTGCGCAGTGCCGCGCCCGGCTCCGGCTTGGCATCGATCACCGCCACGCGAAGGCCGCGCATCGCCGCGGTCCGCGCCGCCACCAGCCCGGCGAAGCTGCCGCCGACGATGACCAGGTCGAAGTCGGGTGCGGAGGTTCCAAGTACCATCATCTCAATTCCCAGCTGTTTCGCAGTCATGCCCGAGCCTCGCCGGGATTTGCGGCAGCGTTGAGATGGAATTGCGGCGCCTTTGGGGTCGGCGCCCGGCGGATAAGGGCGCGGGTCGATCAGCCGCCGATGATGTTGTGTTCGGGCCCGTAGGGGAAACCGGTAATGTTGCGGTTTCCCTCCTCCGTAATGACCAGGATGTCGTGCTCGCGGTAGCCGCCGGCGCCGGGCTCTCCTTCGGGCAGCATGATCATCGGCTCCATGGACACCACCATGCCGGGCTCCAGCGTGGTCTCTATGTCTTCGCGCAGCTCCAGGCCGGCCTCGCGGCCATAGTAATGGCAAAGCACCCCGAACGAATGGCCGTAGCCGAAGGTCCGGTACTTCAGAAGGTCGTGCTCGGCATAGATCTCGTTGAGCGCCCGCGCCACGTCCATGCAGCGCGCGCCCGGCTTAAGCAGCTTCTTGCCTTCGTCATGAACCTGGCAGTTGATCTCCCAGAGCCGTAGGTGGGCATCGGAGCAGGTCTCGGCGAAGAGGGTGCGCTCCAGCGCCACGTAATAGCCGGAGACCATGGGAAAGCAGTTCAGGGAGAGAATGTCGCCCCGCTCTATGCGCCGGCTGGTAACGGGGTTGTGGGCGCCGTCGGTGTTGATGCCCGACTGGAACCAGGTCCAGGTGTCGCGCAGTTCGGCATGGGGAAAGGCCCCTGCGATCTCGCGCACCATGGCCTCGGTCGCGTGCAGCGCCACCTCGTACTCGGGCACCCCCACGGCCAGCGCGTCGACGCAGGCCTGCCCGCCGACATCGGCGATGCGTGTCATCTCGGTGATGTGTGCGATCTCCTCAACGGACTTGACGATACGCAATCGCATCGCGGCCTCGGCAATGTCGGTGAAACGGCATTCGGGCAGCGCCGCTTCAAGCTTGCTCAGCGTCTGGGTGTCGAGATGATCCGCCTCGATCCCGACCGAGGCCCCGTCCTTGACCAGCTCCTGTATTGCCTTGAAGAAATTGTCGCGTTGCCAGTCGGTATAGACGATGTTCCGGTCGGCATGGCCACACCGCCAAGGCTGGCCGCCATCGATGTTCGCCGAGATCGTCGTCGTCGTGTCCTGATCGACGACCAGCGCGTAGTTGCGCCCGAACCTGCAGTAGAGGAAATCGCTGTAGTAGCAGATGTTGTGGTAGGAGGTGAAAATCGCCGTGTCGATGCCGGCCTCCTCCATTCGGGCGCGCAAGCGGGCAAGGCGCGTCTCGAATTCCTGCTTGGAGAAGGTCTTCGTCTCTGGCGACCCGTTGCGAATCTCGATCAACGACGGCATGTCCATAGCCTTGCTCCCCAGGAATGCGGTGTGGCTTATTTCAGGGATTAAATTCTGCCAAAGCAAGCGCCAAGGGGTGCCGGGGCGCTATTTGGTGCCGTACATCCGGTCCCCGGCATCGCCCAGCCCTGGGACGATATAGCCGTGATCGTTGAGCCGCTGATCGAGCGAGGCCGTATAGATCGTCGTATCCGGGTGCGCCGCGGCGAAGGCCTCGACCCCCTCGGGCGCGGCGAGCAGACAGACCAGCTTGATGTCGCGCGCGCCGTGCTCTTTCAGGCGCTGGACAGCGGCGATCGAAGAGTTTCCGGTCGCTAGCATGGGGTCGACGGCGATCACCTTGCGCTCCCCGATGGCGTCGGGCAGCTTGAGGTAATATTGCACCGCCTGCAGGGTCTCGGGATCGCGATAAAGGCCGATGTGACCGACGCGGGCCGAGGGCACGAGATCCAGCATGCCTTCCAACAGGCCGTTTCCGGCGCGCAGGATCGACACGAAAACCAGCTTCTTGCCTTTGAGGACCGGGGCGTCCATCTCCGCCAGCGGCGTGCGGATGGTCTTGATGGTCATCTCCAAATCGCGCAGCACCTCATAGGCCAGCAAGGTGCTGATCTCGCGCAGCAACTGCCGGAAGACGGCCGAGGGTGTGTCGAACTCCCGCATCAGGGTGAGCTTGTGCTGGATCAACGGATGATCGACGACGATCAGGTTCTTCGGCATGGCGGCTCCCCCTCTTCGAACGCTCCACACCCCCGAAGATGACGAGCTTGCCGGATGCTGTAAAGCACCCGGTGATCAAAAGGCCGCATCGTCCCCGGCAAAGGCCTTCGACGCCTTGCGCAATGACCGGTACGGCCTCATCTTAGAGCATGGTCCGGGCATAATGACCGGCCTTGTGGCGAAGGAAAGAGCCGACGATGGACTGGCTGAAAAGCATCTACGATAACGCCATGTCGAATTCGGAGCGCATGACCGGCGCCTATGCGGAGTCGGACGAGGCGCGCTTCGGCATTCTGATCGCCATCCTCGCCGCGGTGGCCGCGGGGATCGCCCTCAACGCCTTCCTGCGTGGACGGCGGCGCGACCGGGACGAAGACGAGCGCCGCTGAGCCCCGTGCCGGCCCCGTGCGCGGGCATCACTCTCCGTCTTTTGCGAAGCGCGAGCGCCAGAGCGGATGCGCCATTTTTTCCGCGAACTGCGTGAACATGATGTTGAAGGCGATGGAGATCCGCTCGCTGTCGGACCGGTTGACATCGACCGAATGGACCATCCATGACGGGAACAGCAGTATGCGCCCCTCGCGGACCGGCAGGTGCGCCTGGACGGCGTTGACCTGATCGACCTCCGTGACGTGCGGGGCGATGATCGCGGTCTGTATGCGCGGGTCATTGAAGGTGATGGAAGTGGCCCCCGCCTTCACCTTGGGATAGTAGACGCCGCTCAGGTAGTTGTTCGGATGCAAATGGCCGGGATGACTAGTTCCCGGCGGGTTTATGTTGGCCCAACAACCTGTTACGCAAAATCCCTCATAACGAATCTTGAGAAAGGTGAGCGCCTGCCTCGCTGCCTCCTCGGCGTAGTCGAGGAACGGCCGGAACTCCGACTTCTCATGCAGAAACTGATCGGTCTGCCATGTCTCGCCCGGTCCCAGCTCCGGGCGCGGCGAGATCAGCGTCTCGATGTCGCGGACCAGGTCGGCATTCAGGCGCGCCGCTTCGTCGGGCTTCAGATCGTATGCCCAGACGTTGGTGGGAAAGAGCGAAAGAACCACTTTGTCCTGAAACATCGGGCAAACTCCTCGAAGGCTCGTGGCGAGCGTGCGATCCCGGGCGATCCCGGGCGATCGCGTCGGACAGGACGAAAAGCACAGCGCCGGCCCTTTGTCCACACCCTAACGGGGGGCCGGCGCTGGAAGCTTGTAAATCCCCCGCGCTCCCTCTACACAAAATCGGTAAAACGGATTATCTCCGGATCGGTGGGCAGGTGCCCTTGATGCAGGTTTTTCGCCATTATGACAGCACGCCCGAGGCGCTGCGCGGCGCCGTGGTGGCGATCGGTAACTTCGATGGCGTACACCGCGGGCATCAGGAGATCATCGCCAAGGCGGCGCGCTTGGCGCAGGAGCTTGGCTGCCCACACGCGGTGCTGACCTTCGAGCCGCATCCGCGCAGCGTTTTCGCTCCGGAGAGCGAGCCGTTCCGCCTCACCCCCTTCCGCTTGAAGGTTCGCCTCATCGAGGCGCTTCGGGTCGACGCGCTGTTCGCCATACCCTTCGACCTCGATTTCGCCAAACGGAGCGCCGAGGGCTTCGTGACCGACGTGCTGGTCGAAGGATTGGGCGTTCGCTATATCGTCGTCGGCGACAATTTCCGCTTCGGGCGCCAGCGCAAAGGCGACATCGATCTGCTGGTCGAGATGGGCCGGGTCGGCGGTTTCGGCGTCACCTCGGTGGAGCTGCTGACCGACGACAGCGAGGAGGCCTATTCTTCGAGCCTCATAAGAGACTACCTGAAGTCCGGCAATCCGACGCGCGCAGCGCTGCTGCTCGGCCGCTATTGGGAGATCGAGGGCCGCGTCCAGCCGGGCGAGCGGCGCGGCCGGACCATCGGGTTTCCGACCGCGAACCTTCCCCTGGGCGAGACTCTGCATCCCGCCTATGGCGTCTATGCCGTGCGCGCCGGGGTCGAGGGCCCGCAGGAGGTTACCTGGCACTCGGGCGTCGCCAATCTGGGCCGCCGGCCGACGGTCGATGGAGATACGCCGCTGCTCGAGGTCCACCTTTTCGATTTCGAGGCGGATATCTATGCGCGCCACATGCGCGTCGCTCTGGTCGATTTCCTGCGCCCCGAGCGCAAGTTCGATGGCTTGGAGGCGCTCAAGCGGCAGATCGAGGAGGATTGCGGGCGTGCCCGCACGATCCTGAAGCTCGAGCAATGGCAGGCCGATTGGCCGGCGAGCGACCTGCTGCCAGACAAGCCGGAGGCCTGAGCCGGGGCCCCTACTCCGCCTTCCCCGCCAAAGCGAAAACGGCAACCTTCTCGCGCCGGCCGCGGATATCCTGCTCGCCGAGCGGCCGCAGGTCGAAGTGTCCGGTCAGGCGCTCGGTCACCGCGCCGGAAACCAGGATGTTGACCTGATCGCCTACATCGCCCCGGGTCTTGCCCAACTCCTGCAGGCGTTCGGCGACGTTTACCGCATCGCCGACGACGGTGTAGTTGATGCGCATCGGGCTGCCGATATTGCCGACCAGGACGCGGCCCAGGTGCAGGCCGATCCGCACCCTGACGGGCGCGCGGCCGGCCGAAGCCCAGGCCTCGTTGAACCGAAGCTGCTTGTCCCGGATCGCCACCGCGGCGCGGCAGGCCCGGTCGGCCATGTCGTCGTAGGTCTCCGGCGCCCCCCAGACGGCCATGACGCCGTCGCCGGTGAACTTGTCCACCGTGCCGCCTTCGCGCTCGACGCTGGCGGCGATCAGCGAGAAATGGTCGTTCAGGAACACCGCCGTCTCGGCCGCGCTCATGCCCTCGGACAAGGGCGTGAAGTCCAGGATGTCGGTGAACATGATGACGACCTCGCGAAAGCTGCTCTCCAGGCCCGGGTCGTGGTGAAACTTGATCAGACGCCGGACCAGGTCCTTGGGCACGTAGCGCTCGAACCAGCGGATCCCCTCCAGCATGGTGTTGAAGGACGAGGCGGCGTCGTTCAACTCCCTGAAGAAGCTCTCGGGGATGTCCTGAACCGAATCGAGGTCCAGGTGATAGATGCGCGTCGCCCCTTCCGCGAGCCGACGAACCGGACGCGCGATCTGGCGGCCGATGTAGGCCGCCGTAAGGGCCGAGACGACCGAGATGACGACGCAGAAGAGAGCCGCCCATTTGAAGCGCAGGACTTCGCTTAGCATGTCGCCGGTGAGGAAATAGGTGCCGACGCGCAAGACCTCCCGACCGTAGCCTTCGACCGGCCGGTGGATGAAGACATAGCTGTGCTCGCCCAGGGCGACCGCATGAATGCCCGGCCCTTCGAGAACCATGCGTTCCAGATAACCGAGCTCGCGTTCCTCCCAGATCGACGAGAGGACCGGGTCGCCGAAGCGGATCAGCTCCGGCAACGGCGACAGGCGGGTCAGGCCGTCATAGCCGAAGGCCAGGAGCGGATGGGCGAGGATATGGTCTTGTCCATAGAGAATGAAAGCGTTGGCACCGAATTCCGATTCCAGCTCCGAGACGAATTCCGAGAGCAGGCGAACCGACACCAGGGCGACCAGGGTCCCGGTGAACTCGCCCTGATGGTGCAGCGGCAAAGCATAACCGAGTAGGGCCTCGCCGTATTCCTCGCGCCAGATCAGCCCGGGCCACCAGGGCCCGTCCCTTTCCTTCGCGGCGGCGATGATCTCCATCAGATCGGGATCGCCGGCCACCGCGGCGAACAACGGGCTGGTCGTGTTCTCGACGCGCTCGGCCCCGGTCAGCTCCAAGGAGGGGTCGATATAGGCGATGGCGGTGATCTGCGGGGTCGCCGCCAGGGCGCCCAGCAACAGACTGGTGAAGTCCTCCTCGGGCCCCGGGGTGATCTCGCCTCTCTCGATCAGATTGGCGGCAAAGGCCAACTGGTCCTCGGCCGCACCGAGGTAGCGGACCAGCTGCGCCTCCTGCGCACCGGTCAGAAGCTGCGCCTTCTGGCGCAGCAGATCCACGGTATTGCGGTAGCCGCTGAGCAGCCCGACGCTGAGCACCCCGGCAACCGCGGTCAGGACGAAGAACCCCAGCCCCAGCGCCAGGGCCACGGACATGGAGGCGTGAACTTTTCGCGATCCGGCGGCGGGCTCGCTCACGATCTTGCGCTCCGCTAAGCAGTGTAGAGCCAAATGCACACACGCAAAGCACACGACCGGTAGCTGTCGCTTACCGGATGCCGGAGACTAACCCGTCAGCGCGCCGGTGTCTCGCCGCAGCGTGCGACACCGCCGAAAAACTTTTACGCCACCACCACGCGGTCACCAGGTGATGACGGCCCCCATCCGTCCGCCGGTGCTGTTGCGGCGCAAGCCATAACCGGCGCCGCCGGAGAGAAGTACGTTTTGGGTCACCCGCAGCGTGCCGGAGACGGAAAAGGCGTGCTCGCCCTCGGAGGTGCCCCAGGACGGCGCCAGCGCGAAACGGCTGCCCTCGGGGACGAAAGGCGCATCCATGGCCAGCGCCATGGCGATACCCTCCTGGTTGGTCTCGATATTGCCCTTGTTCTCGCGGATGTCGCGGGTATTTTTGTCGACCTGTCCGCCGCCACCGCCCGCGCCCATGAGGCCCATGAGATCCGTCATCATGGTCGAGATGTCGGCCGTGTTGGTGGCGATGTTCGTGCCGTTCGTGGCAACACCCGCCGTGTTGGTGGCGATATTGCCGGCGTTGACACCGATGACCATGGTATTGAGGCCGACGTTCGTGGCGTTGGTCGAGACGCTCGCCGCCAGCGCACCGCTGTCGGAGGAGAGATTGCCGTTGGCGTCGGTGGTGACCAATCCGGCCGAGGAGAACCCGGCCAGAGTATAGATGGTGGTCGCGGCGGTGCCGAAGACCATCTGATTGGTCGTGGTCGTCGTCGCGCCCGCACCGATCGCAGTGGAGCCGCTGTGGCCCGCGGTAGCCGTGTGACCCAGCGCCGTGGCGTTGAGGGCACTGGCCGTCGAGCCAAAGCCCAGCGCCGTGGCGTTTTCCTGACCGGCGCTCGCGGTCACGCCCAGCGCTGTCGAGGAGGTGCCGCCGGCCGACGACAAGCGGCCCACCGCGGTCGAGGAGAGACCAGTGGCCGACGACAACCGGCCCAGCGCCGTCGCGTTGTCTTCGTTGGCCGTCGCGCCCTCGCCCGTGGCCACCGATCCCGCGCCCAACGCCGTCGAGAGGGAGTCGTTGGCCTTCGAGCCCACGCCCCAGCGCCGTCGAGGCGGTGCCGGTGGCCATCGTCAGCGCGCCAACCGCCGTCGAGTTTGGGCCCCTGGCCTCCGAGGTACTGCCCAACGCCGTCGAGAATTGGCCGATGGCTTTCGAGAATTGGCCCAACGCCGTCTTGTCTTGGGCGTGGGCTTCCTCGCCCGGCGCCAAGAGCCCGGCCGCCAAGGTCAGCGCCGCCAACCAGAAAAGGCGGCCAAAAACCTGGCCGCCCCGGCTGCCATTGTTCCAATTTTCAAATTTCCGTTGAAGAAGGCGATCATGGCGACAAATACTCCCCAGTTACATACGTGTGATACTTATGCTTGATCGTGCCGGGCATGCGCTTGATACATATGCTGAAACAACAAAAGCGCCTAGTCACCTCAGTACTTATGGTTACCCCCAAATGCGCTTGTGCCCGCAAGACGAATTTCCGGACGAAGAAATCCCCCACGCCCAGGGCTAAACACTCGCACTAAACTAGTAAATCTTCAAGCGGCCGCCCCGGCACATCACGCCGTCGGCAGGCCGCGCTTGTGCAGGATTTTTGGGGGTGATCACCCATCGCCGCAGGGCTGCGGGGGGGACGCCGTCATTGCGACCCCCTCATTGCGAACCCCCCAACCCCCCTTGTCAGGGGGGCTGTTTGTCCTTTCTCCCGCTTCGAAGGAGGATCTCTTTCTCCCTCCCTGCTAAGGGAGGGTCGGGGTGGGTCAAACGGAGAATTGCATGCCGCGAGCGGCAACCGCCTCACGCCGTCAGCAGGCCGTGTTCCTTCAAGGTTTTTTGGACCGTGTCGCCCATCGCCGCCGGACTGGGGGCGACGTCGATGCCGGCATCCTTCAGGATCTCCACCTTCTCCGAGGCGCTCTCGCCGAAGGCGGAGATGATGGCGCCGGCATGGCCCATGCGCCGTCCCTTGGGTGCCGACAGGCCGGCAACGTAGGCGATCACCGGCTTGGACATGCGCTCGCCGAAGAACTCGGCCGCCTCGGCCTCCTGCGGGCCGCCGATCTCGCCGATCATGATCACCGCGTCGGTCTCGTCGTCTTCCTGAAAGAGTTCCAGGATGTCTTTGAAGGAACTCCCGTTTATCGGGTCGCCGCCGATCCCGACCGAGGTCGAGACGCCGATCCCGAGCGCCTGCATCTGCGCGGCCGCCTCATAGCCCAGGGTGCCCGAGCGGCCGACGATGCCGACCCGGCCGGGCGTGTAGATGTGGCTCGGCATGATGCCCATCATGGCCGTGCCGGGGCTGATGACGCCGGCGCAGTTCGGGCCGATGAGGCGCATGCGCCTGTGCCTCTTGTAGCGCCGCAGGTAGCGCTTCACGCGGATCATGTCCTGGGCCGGGATGCCGTCGGTGATACATACACACAAGCGGATCCCCGCATCGGCGGCCTCCATGATCGCATCGGCGGCGAACGGCGGCGGCACGAAGACGATACTGGCCCCCGCACCGGTCTCGGCCACCGCAACCTTGAGGGAGTTGAAGACCGGCTTGCCGAGATGGGTGGTCCCGCCCTTGCCCGGCGTCACGCCGCCGACCACGTTGGTGCCGTAGTCCAGCATCTCCTTGGCGTGAAAGCCGCCGATGGTTCCGGTGAAGCCTTGCACCAAGACAGGCGTCTTCTCATCGAGGAGGATGCTCATGGCTCTTGTCCTT
>Ga0255057_10002103_pt1 | contig 10914 bp, 9 predicted proteins | sample Cases_109_6_MG_FD_189022 | JGI IMG/M metagenome (GOLD analysis project Ga0255057, IMG submission 189022) | Seawater microbial communities from Amundsen Gulf, Northwest Territories, Canada - Cases_109_6 | ecosystem: Environmental > Aquatic > Marine > Gulf | place: Canada: Northwest Territories... | reverse complement strand
TCTTGATATACAACAGAACTGGAAAGCTGGCGTCCCCTAGGGGACTCGAACCCCTGTTTTCGGCGTGAGAGGCCGATGTCCTAGGCCACTAGACGAAGGGGACAGTGGCGGGTGTTGGAACCGGCGGTGTGTAGCGCGAAAGCCATACGGGTTCAAGTCCCATCTTGGCCAGGGCCGATCTTAGTCGCCCCCGTCTTGGTCGCGCAGGGGGCCAGACCGGGCCTACTCCCCCTCACCTTACCCCGTCCTGGCGCCACGGCTGGATCAGGGTGCGGGCGGCTGGGCGGTAATGCGGCCGAGCACCCGCCCGGTTTCGATCTCGAGGATAAAGACCTGGTGACAGCCCGCCTCGACGAGGCCGGTGGTGCGGATGACCAGGCGCTCGTCGTCGAGCGAGCTTTCGGCGATCTCGCAGCCGGGCGCCAACCCAAGGTCGCGCAGGCCGAACCCCTCCCCGGCGCCCGGGCCGGGATCGCGCATGATGCCATAGGCGACCAGCGCCAACGCCACCACGATGGCGATCCCCATAACGACAGTCGCCACGGTCAATGCTCGCATCATAGCCGGCCCCACTCGACACCTGTACCTAGGCAGGAAGTCACTTCTATATAGAGCCCCCCCTGCCGACAGGCAATCGGCGGCAGGGGACCCAGCTTGCCTGTGCCCCCACCAACGCCATTGGGTCGCACCGCCGGCCCGTGCTAACTAAAGCGGGAGCCTAACCTTCCGGCCGGAGTCGCAACCGCCGATGCCCGATGCCCTCGTGACCGTCGTCATTCCGCCCGCGCTGGCCGGTCAGCGCGTCGACCGCGCGCTCGCCGACTTGGCGCCGCAGCTGTCGCGCAGCCGGCTGAAGTCGCTTATCGAATCCGGGTCCGTATCGAGCGACGGCCGGCCGGTCACCCAGCCCTCGGCCAAGGTGGAAGGCGGACAAATTTTCGCCATAGTCATCGCCGACCCTGTCCCTGCGGACCCGGTAGGCCAGGACATCGACCTGGAAATCCTGTTCGAGGATGAAGAGATCGTCGTGTTGAACAAGCCGCCTGGCCTCGTGGTCCACCCAGGCCCCGGAAATCCCGACCGCACGTTGGTCAACGCCCTCATCGCCCATTGCGGCGCAAGCCTGAAGGGGATCGGCGGCGTGCTGCGCCCCGGGATCGTGCATCGATTGGACAAGGATACGAGCGGCGTCATGGTCACGGCAAAAACGCAGCGCGCCCACCAAAGCCTCGTGCGGCAGTTCGCCGAGCGCCGGGTCGAGCGCGCCTATGAGGCCCTCGTCTGGGGCTGCCCGAACCCGCCACGCGGCGAGATCGCCGGCAACATCGGCCGCAGCCCGAAGAACCGTAAGAAGATGGCCGTCCTCAAGACCGCGGGGCGCCCGGCGGCGACGCGCTACCGGATCCTGCGAAGCTTCGGCCGAGGCTTGGCAAGCCACCTCGAGTGCCGCTTGCTGACCGGCCGCACCCACCAGATCCGCGTCCACCTGAGCGATCGCGGCCATCCCCTCCTGGGCGACCCGCTCTACGGGCGCGCCCGCGCCGACAGAATCCGGCTCCTGAACCCTGCCGCGCGTGATGCTCTGCAACGCCTCGACCGCCAGGCCCTGCATGCCAGAACGCTGGCGTTCAAGCATCCGGCAAGCGACGAGAGACTTGAATTTGTTACAAATATTCCACCTGACATAAAAGGCTTGATCAAGTGTTTAGAAGAATTGTAAAATTCTATCAAGAGGCGTGCGATGCTGCCGATCGAATGGACGGTCGTCAGGCGCGGCGGACGCAGGCGCGCCGCGCGAATTCGATACCCGCTCCCAGGGGCTTACCTGTGCCCTTCGACCGCGAAGCTAAATAACGCGGGGTGGGAACGTATCCAGTGCCAGGCACGTATATAAAGTCAGGCAGTTAAGTAAAGCTAGTCTGCGAGGAAGCATCTGATGGCAGCCGTTAAAGTTCCCGTTCTTGTTCCGGAGGGCAATCTCAACAGCTACCTCCAGGACATCAGAAAATTCCCGATGCTGGAATTGGACCAGGAGTACATGCTGGCCAAGTCCTGGCGCGAGCGCGGCGACGTCGATGCGGCGCACAAGCTGGTGACCTCGCACCTTCGCCTGGTGGCGAAGATCGCCATGGGCTACCGCGGCTACGGCCTGCCGGTTTCGGAGCTCATCTCCGAGGGCAACGTGGGCATGATGCAAGCCGTCAAGCGATTCGATCCCGATCGCGGCTTCCGGCTGGCGACCTACGCCATGTGGTGGATCCGCGCCTCCATTCAGGAATACATCCTGCACTCCTGGTCCCTGGTGAAGATGGGCACCACCGCCTCGCAGAAGAAGCTGTTCTTCAACCTTCGCAAGCTGAAGGGGCAGATCAAGGCGGTGGAGGAAGGCGACCTCGACCCCGAGCACGTCACCGAGATCGCCGAGAAGCTGGGCGTCCCCGAACAGGATGTGGTCTCGATGAACCGGCGGCTGGCCGCGCCCGACCACTCCCTGAACGCGCCGGTGCGCATCGACGGGGACGGCGAATGGCAGGACTGGCTGGAAGACGACAGCCAGAACCAGGAGCAGCTTCTGGCCGAGTCCGAGGAGCTGCACAAGCGCCGGGAGTTGCTCACCAAGGCGATGGAGAACCTCAACGACCGCGAGCGCTACATCCTGACCGAGCGGCGCCTCAAGGAGGACCCGACGACACTCGAGGAGCTGTCGCAGGAATACGGGATCAGCCGCGAGCGGGTCCGGCAGATCGAGGTCCGGGCCTTCGAGAAGCTCCAGAAAGCCATCCGCAACGCCGCCATAGAGCAGAAGCTGGCCAGCGCCTGACAGCCGAACACGCGCGAAGCGAGAGGCCCGCGGATCTCTCCTATGTCGCTGCCCCGGCCCGGAGATCTCCGGCCTCGCCCGGGGTGGCTTGGCCGCCTTGCGTCATCAGCCGCGCCGCGTCAGCGGTGATCACCTCGTCGCCCCACAGCTCGACCAGCTCTTCCTGCCTGGCCATCACCTGGCTCAGCCTCGCCTCGGCGGTGATCCGGTAATAGGCGGCGACCACCCATTCCGTCGCAAAAAAGAGGACCAGGCCGGTGCCAGCCCCCGCCAAGGCACCACCCCAAACCACCGGGTCGGTGAGCATATGCGCAGCGACCCCCGCCTCGTGCCCCTGTTCCCAAAGCCGGCCCAGCGCGGGTAATACGCCCACGAAGTTGAGGATACCGACGGAGGCGGTCAAATGCATGGCCCGGCGGCCGAATAGGATGGGCGACAGAACGCTTGGGCCCATCAGCGCGGCGACCAAGAAGACGCTGGGCCAGAGGACCACGCAAATGGGAATCGACGCCAGAGCCCAGGGAAGGTACCACATGAGACCACGCCGTCGCTTCGGGCTGGCGGCCGCCTTCACCTTTGCGCTCGACTTGCCCAACCGCGGATCCTCCTAAAGGTACAAGACGGTCATGACCAGCACCGCGATGGCGCCAACCAGCGCCGTGACGGCCGAGCCGATGGGGTGCGCCACCCCGCCGATGAACTGCGGATCGCCGTGCCCCCCCGACTCGATCCAATGGCGGAAGATCGTCAGGCGCAGAAACTGCTTTTGGGCACGCGCAAAGCCCTCCTTGTCGCCCTGGCGGAGCGTATGGTCGTCGATCGCACACAAGAGGCGGTTGAGGCTGCCCTCCGGCACCAAGCCGTCAACCGCCGTCTCGATGCGCCGGCGCGTCTCGTGGTTATGATAGGTTTCCAAAACCGGGCCGATGGAGGCCGAGAGCCATTCGGCCAGCCTGGGCACCTCCGGTGGACCGAAGGCGCGCTGTAGCCCGGACAGCAGCTCGACCATGTCGAGGACGCTCCTGTCGGTTCCGCTCCGCCGCGTAAGGGTCGTGACCGCGACGTCGGACAGCCCCTGATGGTTGGCGGCGATGAAGGCGACGATGTGCTCGTCCAGCGGCTCGCTCGGGCGGCTGTCCGACGCCGCCACGCGCTCCAGTGCCGGCACGATATCGCCGGGCGAGGTAACATAGTCCCCGGCGAAGATCTCGCTTTGGCAGGGCCAGCCCGGATTGGTCGCGTAGATCGCCCGGACCAGACCGAACTCCTCTCCCCCTTGCGCTATCACTCGGCGCGCCAGGTCGAAGTACTTGCGGTAGGCCGCGAATTCGGGGCGGACCTGGCTTTGAATCGAATACCAAAAGGGGCCCAGGCGCCCGAGGACGACCATTCGGTAGTCCTCGCACACCACCGGGTCCTTTAGCCCGATCGCGAAAGCCTTATGGAGACCATCGATCGAGGCGCGGAAGGTCCTATAGCAAACCGGCCCGCGTGGATTGAGCGCCATGATGACGCGCGCCAACACGTGGTGCTCGCTATCGATCCCACCTTCGCCATAGGCCCAGTTTTCCAGCGCGCTCTCCAGCCTCGCCATGGCTCGGTCGTCGTTGAGGCTGCGCTGTACCCACCGGAGAAGCATCCCGGACTTGACGGCCTCGATACCGGACTCCCAATGGTAGGCCAGCGCAACGGCGAGCGATGGTCCGGTCGTGTAGGTCCGATCCTCGAACTCGAACCCGCGGATCGCTTTCGTCGCCAGAACGGGTTGCTTGGGGCTGAGACGGCGGCCGTTCAGCCAAAGCGCGAGGTCGTTCACCGTCCAGCGATCCTCCGGATCGTCCGTAAGCAGACCCCGCAACACCTCGACCATCGGCAGGGAACACCGCAGATGCCTGGCCAGAGCCACGAAGCTGCCGTGGGTGACCTTGGAGACGATGATGTCCTCGTCGCTCAGCTCCGCCAGTGGGTTGCCACCGTTAAGCAGCACCGCGACCACGACTCCCAGGGCATAGAGATCCTCGCTCGTCGTCCGGTCGCCGCGCCCGCCCGGCATCGCCAAGGCGCTATCTACCGGCTCGTACAACACCGGTTGAGCATAACCCGCTTGCGTGCTCACACATTCGCCCAGCATCAAGGCCGACTGGGCGCCATCGCTGAAGAAGATATTGTCCGGGCGAATCGCGCGGTGCGGCAGATAGAACCGCTCCAGCTCCCGCAGCGCCGGAAGTAGCGGCCGGAGCAGGGTTTCGACCACATGGTCCTCGCGCCACGGCTCGAACCGCTCAACCGAAGCTTCGACCAGCCGCTTGCCGGCCGGCTGCTCGAATATCAAGACGGCCCTATTGGCCCCGGCCGGCGGCCAGTAAGTGAAACCCGCATCCACGGGCATGAGGACCGGCACCGCCGGGAACCGCCGCAGAACCGAGAAGATTTCGGTGCGTGGCGGATGGTCCGGCTGGCAGATGACGGCGAAAAGCGCGCGTGGCCGTCCTTTCAGGTCGGCGGCACGAAAGGCGCCGCACCCGGGCGGGTCGAATTGCGGCAAGCGCTGGCCGGAAAAGACCTCGAAGCGCTCGTTCAGGACGGCGCGCCCGGCTTCATCGGGCGCCGGGGTCAGGTCATCTTCGACGAACGCCTCGGCTATGCTCATGGTCCTCGGTCCGCCTCGTTGCGGCTGTCGCCCAGGGGATGCCGGTAATTCGGGCGCGGAGCCGGGCGTCGCCGCCCCTTCGCGGCCCCGCAAAGCCAGTTAATCGGAATATGGAAAAAAGAAGGTTAACCCGGCTCTCGCGCCGGATCGCCGCCGCCGCCCGGCCTCAGCCCTCGAAGGGATCGCGGACCAGGATCGTATCCTCGCGCTCGGGGCTGGTCGAAAGCAGGGCGACGGGCGTCTCGATCAGCTCCTCGATCCGCCGTACGTACTTGATCGCGTTGGCCGGCAGTTCCGCCCAGGACCGGGCGCCCTGCGTACTCTCGCTCCAGCCCGGCATTTCCTCATAGATCGGCTCGACCTGCTCCTGCGGGCGGGTGGCCGAGGGCAGGTACTGGATGACCTCTCCCGCGAGCCTATAGCCGGTGCAAATCTTCAAGGTCTCGATCCCATCGAGGATATCGAGCTTGGTGAAGGCGATGCCGTTTATACCACCGACCTTCGCCGCCTGGCGGACCAGCACCGCGTCGAACCAGCCGCAGCGCCGGCGCCGGCCGGTGACCACGCCGAACTCCTTGCCGCGCTCACCGAGCAGCCGCCCGGTCTCATCGTCGAGTTCGGTCGGGAACGGGCCGCTGCCGACCCGCGTCGTATAAGCCTTGGTGATGCCGAGAACATAGTCGATCGCGCCAACGCCGATCCCCGAGCCGCTCGCCGCTTGACCGGCCAGGGTGTTGGAAGAGGTCACGTAAGGATAGGTGCCATGGTCGATGTCGAGGAGCGCGCCCTGCGCCCCCTCGAAAAGGATCCGCCGGCCGGCGCGGTGGGCCTCGTCCAGCCGATCCCAGACGCGCCCGGCGAAGGGCAGAACCTTCGGCGCGACATCGCACAGCGCGGCAAGAAGCTCCGGCGCCGCGAAGGGCGCGTGGCCGAGACCGCTCAAGAGGGCATTGTGATGGACCAGCAGCGCCTCGACCCGGGCCCGCAAAACCTCCTCGTCGGCCAAGTCGCAGACCCGGATCGCGCGGCGGCCGACCTTGTCCTCGTAAGCCGGGCCGATGCCCCGGCCGGTGGTGCCGATCTTGCCGCTGCCGCGCGCCGCCTCGCGTGCCTGGTCCAAGGCGCCGTGCACCGGCAAGATCAAGACCGCCCGCTCGGAAACCACGAGGTTGTCGGGGGAGACCGCGACGCCTTGCGCGCTGACACGCTCGATTTCCTCGAGCAGCGCCCAAGGGTCCACAACCACGCCATTGCCGATGATGGAAAGCTTGCCGGGCCGCACGATACCCGATGGCAGCAGCGAAAGCTTATAGGAGACGCCATCGATCACCAGCGTGTGCCCGGCGTTGTGGCCGCCCTGGAAGCGCACCACGATATCGGCCCGCTGGGACAGCCAGTCGACGATCTTGCCCTTACCCTCATCGCCCCATTGGGAGCCCACCACGACGACGTTCGCCATACCCGGTTATTCCTTTCGCCTGTGCTCAGCGCCCTCGCCAAGGGCGCTCACGCCGTCTTCGGTCAACAGGTGCGTACACTCGAGCCGCGCCGCCTGGGCCTCGGCATCGGCGCCGGGCGCGAGGCCGGAGACGGTCACCCACCCCTGGCCACGCAACTCGGCCAGCCGCGATCTTGCCGTGCCGTGCGGTGCGAAGACCCGCCTTGCCGATGGCGGCGCTGGCAGCGCGCGCATGACCGTGTCCATGAATAGAGAGAAACCCGTGGAGGGCTCCGCGCCGTTTTCCAGATATTGCGAGCAGTAGCGCCCGCCACGCCCAAGCTCGCCTCTCACGCCACGGGCAAAGAATATGAAGCTGATGCCGCTGTGATACTCGAAGCCCCGGTTCTCCACCGGGTCGAGTGTCAACGCCAACTCGGGCAGGGCCTCGCCGATCAGCCCAACGACGCGCTCCAGCCGATCGACCTCCGTCGCCGTGGCGTCGGGTAGCCCTATATCGCGAAGACGAAGCAACGCATCCTCCGCCGGCCCGGCGGCGTCGAGCAGGGACAGGAACATCGGTGCATTCGGGCCGGTCAGATCGGCCACGGCGGCCACATCCTTGCCATCGAGAGCGCGTGCGATGGCGGCACCGAGGGCCGTGTCGAAACCCAGCGCCGTGGCGATAGACGCGGCCAGCGGCGGCGAGTTGAGATCGACCGAGAGTCCGGGCACGCCGATCGCCTGAAGGGCTTCGGCGGCAAGCAGGATGACCTCCACGTCGGCCGCTTCCTCATCGGCGCCGATCATCTCGGCCCCCACCTGGGTGAACTGCCGCTCCGGGCGCAGTTGGCTGCCGCGCACCTGTAGCACCTGGCCCGCGTAACAAAGGCGCAAAGGGCGCGGCACGTTGGCCAGGCGGGAGCCTGCCAGGCGGGCCACCTGCGGCGTCATGTCCGCCCGCAAGCCCATCATGCGCTGACTGACCGGGTCCATCAGCCGGAAGGTCTGCTCGGCCAGCGCCGCCCCCGGGCCGGAAAGCAGCGAGTCCTCGAACTCGAGCATCGGCGGTTTGACCCGCTCGTATCCCTGCCCATGGAAGCGGGCGAGCAGGCCCGCGACGGCCTCCATCTCGCGCCCGGCCTCAGGCGGCAAAAGATCCTGAAGGCCGGCCGGCAGCAACGCTTTGTTCAGGGGATCGGTCATGCTGGCCCGTCTTTTCGCGGCAACCCGCCATCCGGTGGCCGACCCAGTGACTATAGATTTTGTCCCTCGCTAGAAAAGGAAAAAAGGCGCGATTGCGCCATGGCGGGCCAACGCAGCTCACCGGCCGCCGACCAGCCCGGACCGCGCGCCGGCTTGCGTGGTGTGCGGCGAACCCATACTTATCGTTAGATGGGAAGGCTCGACACCATCGAGAGGTTTTAGAGATGGTCGAACGGGAGAACAGCGAGCAAGGTGCGCGCGCCAGCGCGGCTCTAGGGGTGACGACACACCTGGACCGTTGGCTGGGCGTCGGGCTTGGCTTTTCCTGCCTGCTTTTGCTGCTCGGCTGGCTTCTGCCGGTCATGACGGTCGAGACCTTTTATTTTTTCGACGACCGGGTGACCATCGCAGGCGCCCTCTTCACGCTTTTGCAGGAAGGAGAGGCGCTGCTCTTTTGCATCGTCTTCGTCTTCACCGTGATCTTTCCTGTCGCCAAGCTGACGCTCGCATACCTGGCCTGGCATCAGCTGATAACACAAAGAGGATCCGTGGGCAGTACGGTCGGACGGATCGAACAGCTCGGCAAGTGGTCCATGCTGGACGTATTCGTCGTGGCGCTTTTGGTGGTGGTGTTGAAACTGTCAATTTTTTCCGACGTCACCGTCGAAGCTGGCCTTTATATTTTCGCCGCTGCGGTGGTCTGCTCCATGTTGACGGTGCGGCGCATCGTCCACCTGGGGCGCGAGAGAACCGCCTAAAGCGCGGCCGGCTGACCTTTCCACTTTTTCAAAAGCGGATCGGCACGGCCTGCTTGATGTGCGGCAAGCGGCGCACCGCTTCCAGGACCTCGGCGGCGATCTCCTCGTCCAGCTCGACCAGGGCCAGCGCGTCGCCGCCCGGCCGGTTGCGGCCGAGGTGAAAGGTCGCGATGTTGACGCCGGCATCGCCCAGAACCGTTCCCAGAGCGCCGATGAAGCCGGCCTTGTCTTCGTTCGTGATGTAGAGCATATGCGGCGTCAGTTCGGCTTCGATGGGGATGCCCTTGATCTCCACCAAACGGGGCTTCTTACCGCCGAACAGCGTCCCGGCCACCGCCCGCTCGCCCCGTTCCGCGGTGACGGTCAAACGGATCAGCGTCTGATAATCGCAGTCGCGCTCGTGGCAGATCGAGGAAACCTCTATATCGCGCTCGCGCGCCATCACCGGGGCGTTCACCACGTTGACACTATCGAGGATCGGGCGCAGCAGGCCGGCCAAGGCCGTTTGCGTCAGCGGGCGATAGTTGAGGCCGGCGACATCGCCTTCGTACTCGATCACGACCTTCCTGATGCCGGTTCGCGTAAGCTGCCCGGCAAAACTTCCCAGAAGCTCGGCGAGTTTCATGTAGGGGCCGAGGCGCTGCGCCTCCTCGGCATTGAGCGAGGGCATGTTGAGGGCATTGCTGATCGAGCCCTCCGTCAGGTAGGCGCTCATCTGCTCGGCGATTTGGACCGCCACCTTCTCCTGCGCCTCGCTGGTCGAGGCGCCGAGGTGCGGCGTAGCGATGACGTTATCGAGCCCGAAGAGGGTGTTGTCGCGCGCCGGTTCGTGGCTGAACACATCGAGTGCCGCCCCCGCGACGTGGCCCGAGCGGAGGGCTGCCTTCAGGTCCTCCTCCTCGACCAGGCCCCCGCGCGCGCAATTGATGATATGCACCCCCGGCTTCATCTTGGCGATGGCCGCGGCGTCGATCACGCCTTTCGTCTCCTCGGTCAGGGGCACGTGCAGGGTGATGAAGTCCACCGTCGCCAGCAGCTCGTCCAGCTCCAGCTTTTCGACGCCCAGGTCCGCGGCGCGTTCCGGCGATAGGTAGGGGTCGTAAGCGAGGACCCTCATCTTCAAGGCCTGGGCCCGCTTGGCGACGATGGAGCCGATGTTGCCGCAACCGATGACGCCCAGACGCTTGCCGGTCAGCTCGACACCCATGAACTTGGATTTTTCCCACTTGCCCGATTGGGTCGAGCGATCGGCGGCCGGTATTTGGCGCGCCAGGGCGAAGAGCAGCGCGATGGTGTGCTCGGCGGTGGTGATCGCATTGCCGTGCGGCGCGTTCATGACCACGACGCCGCGCGCCGTCGCCGCCGCCAGATCGATGTTGTCGATGCCGATACCGGCGCGGCCGACCACCTTCAACCGCTCGGCGGCGGCCAGCAGATCGGCCGTCACCTTGGTCGCCGATCGAACCGCCAGCCCGTCGTACTGGCCGATGCGCGCCGCAAGCTCATCGGGCGACAGCCCTGTGGCGACGTCGGTCTCGATCCCGTTCTCATGGAATATCTCCACCGCCCGGGGGCTCAAGGAATCGGCGATCAGTACCCTGTACATCTGTTCTTCCTTATGTCGCCGGCCTCATGCCGCCGAACGCCGCGCTTTCACCTCTTCATAGGCCCAGTCGAGCCACGGCAGCAACGCCGCCATGTCCTCGGGCTCCACGGTCGGGCCGCCCCACAGCCTGAGCCCCGGCGGCGCGTCACGGTAGGCGCCGATGTCGAAGGCCACCGCCTCGCGCTCCAGCAAGCCGATGAGAGCTTTGAGCGTTTGCCCGCCCTCGGCCTCGCCCAGACCGGCGAACCACGGGTCGACCATCTTCAGGCAGATCGAGGTCGGGGAGCGCGTATCGGGCCGCTCGGCCAGGAAATCCGCCCAATCACTGGCCGCCATCCAATCGGCCACGATCTCGAGGTTGCGCGCCGAACGTGCCACCAATCCAGCCAGCCCGCCGGCCTCTTCGGCCCAGCGCAGCGCATCGAGCGCATCGGC
>Ga0255057_10002101_pt1 | contig 10928 bp, 9 predicted proteins | sample Cases_109_6_MG_FD_189022 | JGI IMG/M metagenome (GOLD analysis project Ga0255057, IMG submission 189022) | Seawater microbial communities from Amundsen Gulf, Northwest Territories, Canada - Cases_109_6 | ecosystem: Environmental > Aquatic > Marine > Gulf | place: Canada: Northwest Territories... | reverse complement strand
TGGGGTGGCTGGCTGCGACCGCTCGAGCCCTTCGACATGGAGCATCGTCCCTGGGTCTTTCTGAGCGGATGGCCATTCGAATACTCCGAACTCGAGCCGTACTACCACCAGGCCCAGGCGCTGTTATCTGACACTCCTTTCAATTACGCCCCGTCAGATTGGACGGCGCAGACACCACCCCTCTACACGCCGCCGGTGGCTGGACCCGACCTGCAGGTCGCCATCTGGCAGAAACTGAACCCTCCTTTCCGGTTCGGAGACGCGTTTCGCGCTCAGCTCGAGCGGGCGAGGAACATCTCCGTGTACCTTCATTCGAGTGCGCTGCGGGTTGTGCCCGACTCCGGCGGACAGAACATCGAACGGGTAGATGTTGTCACTCGAGCCGGGAATCATTTCACCGTCTCTGCCAAACAATTCGTCATCGCCGCCGGCGGATTCGGTTCGGCCCGCCTGTTATTGAACTCGGAAGTTGGGGGTCAGGCGGTCGGACGCTATTTCATGGAGCATCCACATCTCCCGGTAGCTCGGGTAAACGTCGATCGCACCAGCAAACGATCCGAAACCATGCCGGCCATCGACTATGGCCTCCGAGGCGCTCCGGCACGCCTTGCCCTGGAGCGGCCGCAGCGAGCGATCAAGTGCGCCTACGCGCTGACCCCGGCTGCGCAGCAACAGCACGAAGTCCTCAACATCAGCATGCACCTGCGAGGTTACAGCCGGCCCACGCCCGCCCCTGCGTCCCGGCTCGCGGCAGGGTTCCGCCAGCCGGTCAAGACGTTACGCGCTATGCCAATGCGTGGGGAACTCGGTCTGCTCACCCAAACGACTGCGTTCCTGCGTACGTTGCCAACCACCGTTGCAGTGGGCTATGAACGATTCCTGAAACGACCCGACGCCTTCGAGATCTACGTGCAAGCGGAGCAGGCTCCGGACCCTGCCAGTCGCCTGTCGTTGTCCGATGAGGTCGACGCGCTGGGTATGCCCCGGTTGCGACTCGACTGGCGCTTGGGGGATCTCGAAAAAGCAACCCTGGTGGACGCCCTCACAACGCTCGATGCCGCCCTGTCCGAGGCCGGTGTAGGGAGAGTGGAACCTTACGAGTGGGTGTCGGCGGACGCAGCCGATTGGGGCGCCGACCTCTCCGGAGGTCACCACCATCTCGGCACCACCCGTATGAGCGGCTCGATGAAACACGGGGTTGTGGATAAGAACACCCGTGTTCATGAAATCGCCAACCTATACGTGACTGGACCCTCTGTCTTTCCTACTGGAGGAATCTCCAACCCGATGCTGACCGTTGTGGCGCTGGCGTTTCGCCTCGCCGATCATCTCAGGCACAAAGCCGAGCGTCCGGCCGAAATCCCCCCTCCAAGCAAGTCGAAGCAGGGCTGACTCGCCTCAATGATCTTGTCGATGGGCTCCCGGGCGAGTAGCCCGAACTCTGCCACATGAGGATGAGGCAGGCAGGACGCGTATTGTTTCAATCGGGAGTCACCCATAGAGGCGGCCACTGCTAGGCCCGGCCGGGCAACAATTGAGATTGCGAGCCGCCGCTATCGGGTCGGCCCGTGATTCTTTTAGCCCGGGCGAGAGGATCCGGCCGCCATGCTCGCCCAGCGTTTCCAGCCGTCTGAGAGCTCGGCGGCTTCGAGGAGACGAGCTGCCTCGTGGTGATCGCGATCGTGGATGCGGGCGATATCGTTGACAGTAAGGCCGTGCCCTGGTGCTTTGCCGATTTCGACGTGATCGCCGGCCTGGAGTGTGCCCTCCTCCACTATGCGCATATAGCTCCCAGGCCGATCGGCCGCCGAGAACGCTGTTGGAAACGCCGGGTCTTCCATGCGGAGCCCCAGCTTGAAGCAAGGCACCCGCGGTTCGCTCACCTCGAGGACCACGTCACCCATTCGCCAATGCTGCCCGACTACCGCTGCTCCGACGTCAATGCCCTCAGTCGTGAGATTGTCGCCAAACATGCCGGGAGGGAGAGTGCGCCCGAGTTGTCCGCTCCACCACTCGTAGTCCTCCGAGGCATAGGCGTAGACCGCCTTGTCGACCCCGCCGTGGACCCGTCGATCCGCCTGTTCGTCGCCGACGAGATTGACGCCTTCCACCCGCACCGGGCCTTCAACGGGATACTTGAAGATCCCGGTGGTTACGGTGTGGTCCCGGAATTCGACGAGCCTGAGCTTGCCGACGTTGACCGAGATGATTCTGCTCATGCGGGAAGGATAAGAAATGGTGCAGCCAAAGCCGATGGGGTCACTCCGCCCGGCGGACTCGGCTTGTGGCTCCCGGGCCCCTCCGGTGAGCCCAGCATTGGGTTAGTTTCGTCTTGTGAAGCCTGAGTTCGACCTCGATGCTTATATCCACCACCTCACCACGCTGGTCGGCTTCAGGACTGAGGTGTGCCGCAATCGCAATGAATTCGAGCGGACCAACCAGTGGATCAAGGACTTTCTCGACGGACTTCCACTCGAGTACATCGAATTCGAATGCCACGGCGTCACTTCGATGATCATCAAGCCGATCGAGTCGGAGCGTCCCCGGATGATCGGCGATGGCCATGTGGAGGTGGTGCCGGCACCCGACCACCTCTTCGAGCTCCGTAGCCGGGATGGCTACCTGCACGGCCGGGGCGTCGCTGATATGAAGACCCAGGTGCTGGCCATGCTCTATGTCCTCCGAGACCTGGCACAGTCGGGTGACCATCAGGATTTCTGGCTGGTGTTGAGTGAGGATGAGGAAGTGGGCTCGGAGGCAGGTGCCGCGGTCGTGGTCGATCATCTGGTCACGGAAGGACTCCTTCCTCCGGTTGTGTTCGCCCCCGATGGCGGGCCCAACTTCGGCTACGTAGAAAAAGAAAAGGGCATCGCCACTTTCACAGTCACAGCCCCGGGAGTGGCGGCCCACGCCAGTCGGCCTTATCTGGCGGAGAACGCCATCGACAACCTCTACGCAGTGGCAGAGGCTTTACGCGATCGGTACCCCCCGCCGGCCGACGAGCAGGACTGGCGGCCGTCGGTCTCGATGACCCGGGTCAGCGCAGGCGATGCCGCCAACCAAATACCGGATGTCGCCGAGGGCGTGTTCGACCTGAGGTTCACCGAGAGCACGAGCCCCGGGGAGATCAGAGCGGAAGTGACGGGTATCGTCAAAAAGCTCGGTGCCGCGGTCGACTTCGCCAAGGTCGATGCCGCCACCTACTACCCCAGGGAAGCCCTGATTGCCCAGCGCTTCATCGACCTGCTGGCAGAAGCCGGTGATGGTCCGCCGAAGATCATCCATTCGGCCGGGGCCAGCAACGGAAGGATCTACGCCGCGGCCGGTGACGTGCACGTGCTCATGTCGAACCCGGCCGTCTGCGGGGCCCACGGCGAGGACGAGTGGGTGGCGATCGACTCGCTCGAGCCTTATTACCGCCTCGTGCTCGCCACCGCATCGTTAGCTCCGTGATCCCGATACCGCGCTGGGCCCATGTCTCGTTGGCAGCTTGCCAAGCGCCCGGTGCGATACTGGACACACTTTGATCGAGCGTGACGAGGTTTTCCGGATAAGGACCGAGCGCAAACCAGGCACCCTGGCCCGCGTCCTGACGGTCATCGGCGAGCAAGGCGCCCACATGGGCGACATCGAAACCATCGCCAACCACCCGGACCACAACATCCGCGACGTGACGGTGATCGCTCCCAACGAAGAATCGGTAGCCGCCATTCACGATGCAATCGCGTCGATTCCGGGGGTAGAAATCGTGCAACGCCTCGACAAGGTCTTCCACAAGCACGAAGGCGGGAAGATTGCCACCGTGGCCACTGTCGACGTCCGCACTCTCCAGGATGTGCGGGATATCTACACGCCCGGCGTGGCCCGTGTCAGCTCGGCGATTGCTGATGATGTAGGACTCGCGGACCGTTACACATGGCGGAGTCGCACTGTGGCCATCGTTTCTAACGGAACCAGGGTGTTGGGCCTGGGCAACATTGGCCCGGTAGCGGCTCTACCGGTGATGGAGGGCAAGGCCATGTTCTACCCACTGTTTGTTGGTCTCAACGCGGTACCGATCATGCTTGACACGGAGGATCCGGACGAGATCATCGAAACGGTGGTCCGCATTGCTCCGGGATTCGGAGCAATCCATCTAGAAGACATCGCCAGCCCCGGGGTGTATCGCATCGAGACCGAGCTTGATGCCAGGCTGTCAATACCGGTGATGCACGACGACCAACATGGGACTGCAACCGTAGTGCTCGCCGCCGCCTTGGCAGCTGCCCGCCAGTTAGACCGTGCGCTCGATGAGCTTGTATTCGGCCAGGTGGGCTTGGGAGCGGCCGGCTCGGCCATCGCCGCCCTGGCGTCAGCCTTTCCTTTCCGGAGCGTCGTCGCTTTCGACCCGGGGGCGCAGGCGACCGCACACCTGATGGAGAGAGTCGATCCAGCCCGGCGGGCCGACGTCCAGGCCGGCACAACCGATGCCGACTTTCGCCGGGTCGTGAGCGAAGCAGACATCCTCGTGCTGGCGACTGGTCGGCCCGGGTTACTGGAGTCGGATCAGGTTCGGGCAGGCAGCGTTGTCTTCGCCATATCCAACCCGGTGCCGGAGATCACGATCGAAGATGCGGTCGCCGGTGGGGCGGCGGTTGCGGCCGATGGTGCGGTGGTAAACAACGTTCTCGCCTATCCGGGACTTTTCCGAGGAGCTCTTGATGCCGGGGTGTCCAGCATCACTCCGGCGATGAGACGGGCCGCGGCCGGGGCGCTTGCCGACCTGGCACCGGCCGATGGCCTGCTGCCGGACCCGCTGGACAAGGAGGTCCACGTGGCGGTGGCAGCTGCGGTTGAGGCCGCTGCCGACCAATAGCGCCGCGGTTTACAGGTAGTTGCCGCTGCTGGGGCCGTCACCGGCGACGTCGGCAACGGCGGCGGCCTGGGCGGCGGCCCCCGGCGCTTGGCCGGTAGCGGCGGCGATGCCCGAGAACAGACCTTCGAGCCAGCCAACGAGCTCGGCCTGAGCGACGCGCAGCTCCGACGGGGATGGCGAATCCGCCAGGAAGGGAACGGCGAGATGCCCCAACTCGCGTTGGAGATCCTCGGACAGCAGGGTGCTGAGCTCGCTTATGGTGTTTTCGTAAATGGCCCGGAAGCGTTCACATCCGGCCTGGTCGCAGGGCGTCTCGCGGGCTTCTGCGAGCATTGCCCGGGCTACGCCAGCCACCCGCATCAGCTTGTCGGGGCTGTGGATGTAGGAGCCTTCGATTTCTTGTACCGGTTGAGCTGTCACGTCTGCCTTCTGTCTGTCCTAGATAACAACGGGCCGCGCCACCTTCTTGTTGCCTCATATGTCGCCTAGGCGACATATGAGCTGTTTCCGGCTCGGATCAGCCCGCTCTCACGAGCCGGTTGCGCACGATCACCTCGCCGTGCAGCGTCTTGTGGATCGGGCAGCGCTCGGCGATCTCCAAGAGTCGTTGGCGCTGGTCGGTGTCGAGCGGCCCTTGCAGATCGATTTCGCGCTCGATCTCGTCGATGGTCCCGTGGTCGGTCTCGCAGTCGGCGCAATCCCGGGCATGCACCTTGCGGTGGGTGAGGCGAACCGTCACCGACTCCAATGGCCAGTCTTTCTTGTCGGCATACATGCGCAGCGTCATGGATGTGCAACTGCCGAGGGCGGTGAGCAGATAGTCGTAGGGAGTGGGCCCCGTGTTGGTGCCACCCACGGAGGTCGGCTCATCCGCCAGGAGCGGAAACCCGTTGGAGAGGATGTCGGTGCGGAAGCCTTGCTCGGTCCGGACCACAGTCACGCTCTCGGGAGCGTCTACCAAGAAGTCGGGCTGGGAGTGTGCGGTCAGGTCGCCGCTGATATAGCGGCTGGCCCACGATGCGATTACTTCGGCCACGTACCGGGCGTCGGCCTCGCCGGTGATGAGATGGTCGGCATCATCGAGTGAGACGAAGCTCTTGGGATGGCGGGCATGCTCGAGGATCTCGGCGGCGTTCTCGACGCCCACCGTGTTGTCGACCGGAGAGTGAAGCACCAAAAGCGGATGTCCCAGCGTCCGGATCGCTTCCCCCAGCCGGACACCTTCGATGTCGTCGAGCATCTGCTTGCGGATAGTGAACGGCCGTCCGGCCAGGTTCACCTCGGCTTCGCCTACCAATTCGATGGTGTGAACATCATCGGCGATGTGGCGTGTGATGTGGGCGGGCGTGGCCGGAGCCGCGATGGTCACGACGGCCCGCACCGAGTCGAGAGCCGCGGTGGCGGCCAGGACCACTGCTCCCCCGAGCGAATGGCCGATCACCACCTCGGGTCCTTCGAATCGTTCGGTCAGGTAGCCGGCCGCCGAAATAAGGTCGGCAACGTTGGATGAGAAGTTGGTGTCGGCGAATTCACCTTCGCTGTCTCCGAGCCCGGCAAAGTCGAAGCGAAGCGTCGCGATGCCATGCAGGGCGAGGGTCTCGGTGATCCAGCCAATGGCACGGAGGTTCTTTGTGCAAGTGAAGCAGTGCGCGTAGAGGGCGTAAGCGACTGGATCGCCGGAGAGCGGATAGTCGAGGCGGCCGGCCAGCATCTGGCCCTGGGCGTTGGGGAAGGCGACTTTTTCAAAACGCATGTCGGTTGCTCACATTCGGTTCGATTTCATTCGTAGCCTAAAAGCGGCCCGCACCGTGCCGGTTGGGAAACGCCGACTGCTGACTGCTGACGGCGTTAAGCCGTCCACCCCAGGAGCCAGCTTCCCAACTGAACAATCACAACCCAGAGGACGGTGGCCGCGACGGGAACGGCCGGGGTCCAGGCGGGGGAAGTTCTGAACACCATGGTTAGAGGGATCAGTCCGGCGAGCCACAGGGCCCACATCGCGAAGACCCACGGGTAATCCACCACGAGGCCGCTGCCGAGATACAGCACTCCGACGGTCAAATAGAGCACCATCCCGCCAACACCGAGTACTAGAGCGCCGAAGCTTGTCTTCGAATCCAGGAAAACCACGCGTTCCTCTCGACATCCGGAGTCATGATCCCACACTGCGGAGACCTCCCCGGGACACTTAGACTCGCTTGAGTGGACGATAAGGGAGGCTGACATCGCGGCCGGGAGCAACGTTCTGGTGCTGGGCGGGGGATTCGGCGGAGCTGCCTGTGCCATCGAGGCCGCGGGTCTGCTGAGCGGCGAGCATCGGGTCACGCTGGTCGATCGGCAGCGAGTCTCATACCTGTGCGGTGCCAATCCCTTTCTGATCGTGGGGGAGCGGGAGCCGCAAGCGATGAGCCGTTCGCTCGAGGACCTTCCCGTCAACGGCGTCCGTTTTTCCGCGGCGGAAATCGAGTCGATCGACCTCAGCGACAAAGTCGTGCACACGTCGGCCGGTGTTGAGCCATACGACTACCTGGTGGTGGCCCTGGGCGCCGGGTACGACTGGGAGCGGGTGCCGGGCTCCAGGGAGGCTTATTCGTTCTACAACCACGAGTCTGCCCTCCGGCTGCAAGACCGGCTGGCGTCCTTCGAGGGCGGTTCGGTGGTAATAGGGGTGGCAGGTGCCCCGATCAAGTGTCCTCCGGCTCCGTTCGAGACCGCGATGGTGATCGAGTGGGCTCTGCAACGACGAGGGATCGGGGCCGATGTCCACGTCGCCATTCCCGAGCCGGCCCCTTTGAAGGTGGCAGGGCCGGAGGCGAGTGATCGCTTGCGTGCCATCTTCGAGAGTCGGGGGATCATGCTTCACACCGGCGCCGGGGTGGCAGCCGTCGACGGATCGACGATGGTACTGGGGGACGGGACCGAGTTGGCAGCCACGATTCCGATCACTATTCCAGTCCACCGGATGCCCGCAGTGGTGGTGGATGCGGGACTTGCTGGTGATAAGCCGTGGGTGCCGGTGGATCGGGCCACTCTGGAGACGGCTTATCCCGATGTGTTTGCTGTCGGTGACGTCAACCTGATCCCGGTGGGGGAGGTCGCTGTTCCCAAGGCCGGAGTTTTCGCAGCCGGGGAAGGCAGGACCGTTGCCAGGGTGATCGCCTCGCGCGTCCTTGGTACCAGGCCGCCGGATCCTTACGACGGTGTGGGGCATTGCCTCGTCGCGTTTTCGGGGACCGAATCGGCATTGGTGGGCGGTGACTTCTTCGCCGATGGCGGGCCGGCGGTCGCCCTCGGAGAACCTACGCCGGGAGGCCTTGCCGACAAGGAGGACTTCGAAGCCCGCTGGCGAGCCTTCACAATTTGATCTCGTCGCGTCGAGCGATTGCAGGGGAACCTGCCCCCGTAATTGTCCGCACTGCTAGACAATGTAACCTGCATGCGTTTTTCCAGATCTCAGGAGGTCTCTGTCATGAGGCGTTGGTTCTCGTTGCTGGCCGTCGTCGCATTAGTGGCCGCCGCCTGCGGCGGCGGGAGTGACGGCGGGGCACCGGCAACCACGCAGCCGGCCCCGACGACCACGCAGCCGGCCCCGACGACTACACAGCCGGCCCCAACGACCACACAGGCAACGACGACCACACAACCCCCCGCGACGGGCAGCAAGACCGATCTGGCAATCACCGAAGTAGTTTTCGGCGACCACCTTACGATCACCAACCTGGGCGATGACCCCGTCGACGTCGGCGGCCTTTGGGTTTGCAACCGGCCCGCCTACGTGCGCCTAGCGGCCCAAGTGCTGGCCCCGGGCGAGTCTCTGCAGGTGGCCGCCTCCAAGATCAGCGTGCCCGAGGGTGGCGGTGAGGTGGCGCTGTACTCGGACATGGCCTTCGACAATCCGAAGTCGATACTCGACTATGTCGGCTGGGGGAGCGGAGGCGGGCGTGCCACGGAGGCCGCCGATGCCGGGCATTGGCCGGCAGATGAGACGGTCACGGTGTCAGGTCCCAGCATTTCGGCGCCGGCCGGCGGTGCGTCCGCGGCGGATTGGTCGTAGCGGCTCGGCAAGCCTCGAATGGAGGAAATGGTAGAAACGAGGGGCAAATACCTCTTTATCTGATAGACGCCAGGCGGACAAGGGCGAAGATGAAGAGACCGGTCCCAACCGCAACTAACCCGATGCCGGCGACGGCGCCCGCCATCGCGCCGAAATCGGTGTTGGGGTAGCAGGTAGTGAACTCGCTGGAGAAAGAGACTGAACGGCAGTCGAAGACGTCGATGCCGCGGAAAACTAGAAACACCCCACCGACAGATGAGACGATCGCACCAAACCCTCCCAACATGGTTCCGCCTTTCTCTTGTAGGGAGTTTCGGATCATGGCCGGGGAACCTTGAACGGCCAGACGGGGTTTCGAGCCAGCGGCGGAGACGGCAACGCCTATGACATGCCCCGTGGGGCAACGGTTTCGTAACCTGCACCTGCACCGGTCTAACCTGCTGCGATCGAGGGAAGGAAGGAGTCAGGTGACTACGCCAGAGACCGAAAGGCGGGTTCGCAGCCTCTTATGGCTCCTCGTCGTTCTTCTATTGGCAGTAGTTGCGGCCTTTCTGGTTTACCGATGGCTCGACGACGGCGACAGTGCGAACATTGCAGCCGCCATCCTCCAGGGCGTATCCGGAATAGCCGTCTAGGGGCGGCCACACTGGTTGTCCAGCCCCCGACGGCAGCCAACCTCACGATTAGGTCGGGCTGGGCCGATGCCGTGTTGCTCACCGGTGGGGGATACGGAGAGGCCCAATAGCCGACAACTTGATTAACAGGCTGGTTGCGCGCTGGTTGTAAGGCGACCACACTGATTGAGGCGCTGATCTAGAGGGCAATCTTGCACCGACTTCTCCCACTCCTGTTACTGACGCTCGTCGCCGTTGGCCCCGGCGGTCCCACTCCGGTCGCGCCCGCCGGGGCAGCCGCTCCCGACCCGCTGGTCGAGGCCCAGGTGGCGCTCTTTGATCCCGGCAACGGTAAATGGCACATCCGTGAGCCAGGGGGCGGGTCGACCGAGTTCTTCTATGGGACACCTGGTGACATTCCCCTTCTGGGGGATTGGGACGGAGACGGCCGCGACACCGTCGGTGCCTTCCGCCCTTCCAACGGGTTCTTCTACCTCCGCAACTCCAATGATTGTTGTGACGGCGAAGTGTTCTTCTGGTTTGGAGTAGGCGGCGACGTGCCCCTCGTTGGTGACTGGGACGGCGATGGGTATGACACGGTTGGGGTCTATCGCAGAGGCAAGGTTTTCCTCCGCAATTCCCTGACGACCGGAGAAGCTGATGAGGAGTTCTACTTCGGTGACCCCGGCGATAAGCCCTTCACAGGAGATTTTGACGGTGACGAGGCAACTGAGATCGGGCTGCATCGCGAGTCCAGTGGTTTCGTCTATCTGCTGGCCGGCATACCGGTGGGCGAAATCGCACCAACGCTCGACGAGTTCTTTTACGGGAACCCGGGCGACCGGATCGTTGCCGGTGACTGGGATGCCAATGGCACCGAGACCGTGGGAATCTTTCGGCCCGCCGAATCCAGGTTCTACCTGAGTAACCGGAACGAAACGGGTACAGCAAACGAGGATTTCGGATTCGGGGAGGCCGGCTGGCTGCCGGTTGCCGGTTACCTGACGACCCCCGCCGGCCCGGGTCCGTTGCGTATCATGCCCATCGGCGACTCGATAACCCAGGGCCAGGGCGGCTGGCACACCTACCGCTGCTACCTGGCGGACGCCCTGAGTGACGCCGGGTTGGACTTCGACTTCGTCGGCAACGTCGATGGGCCTCTCGGAGGTGGAAACTCCGGATGCCCCCAGCCCTTTGATGAGGATCACGAGGCGTGGTGGGGATTTCGAGCCGACCAGATGATCTCTCAGGTGTCCAGCGCCGCCCTGGTGCATCGACCCGACCTGGCGTTGATACATCTTGGAACCAACGACGTGCTGCAGTTCCAGAGCAATTCGAGCACCCGGGAAGAGCTGCGGACCATTATCACCGATTTGCGATCGGCCAACCCCGACGTGATGATCTT
>Ga0255057_10002100_pt1 | contig 10929 bp, 11 predicted proteins | sample Cases_109_6_MG_FD_189022 | JGI IMG/M metagenome (GOLD analysis project Ga0255057, IMG submission 189022) | Seawater microbial communities from Amundsen Gulf, Northwest Territories, Canada - Cases_109_6 | ecosystem: Environmental > Aquatic > Marine > Gulf | place: Canada: Northwest Territories... | reverse complement strand
GCGGGAGATATGACAATGAACGAAATGATTTTGGATGAGAGTCAGGAGAGCATTCCGGCGGTCGGTCCGATCGGACTACCTGATGGTCGCCGCGATTTATGCGCATGGCCACATCGGCATCAGCAACATTCTGGCGGGCATGATCGGACTCAAGGGCTGCGAAATGCGAGTCATTCCATACTTGATTACACGCTTAGCTGGAAGTGGTACCGAACTCGCCTTGTGTCCAGGCGTATGGACGCCGATCGATCGATGGGAAACTGGTCTTCGACAACAGAGTGGTTGAACTGCCTTTCAGTGCACAGGGTTCTTGAGGTCGACGATGAAGCGGTACGGCCTGGTCAAGTCCTCCTCAGCGTAATCAATTCCAACTCTTGGTCCGGCAGTGATTTCCTCGACGGAAATCTTATGGTCTTCGATCCATATTTGACTGCCAAGCAAATTGGTCCCGGTCAATTCCGTCGTAATTCCAAGCGCCTGCGAGAGGGAGCCCGGGCCTTTAAGCAATGATTTGTCGCCGTGTGGTTTGTCGCGCCGTTGGTGCATGAGTTCTTCGCCTTCAAACGCACTGCCGGCTCGAATTAATACCGCATGGGGTGTACCCGTCGTATTGGTGACAACGTTGAACAAATGGTGGATGCCATAGCACAAGTAGACGTATGCCGTTCCGCCACGCGAATACAACGGTTCTGTTCGTTGCGTTCTTCGTCCCCCATAGGCGTGGCTGGCCTTGTCACTTACGCCGGCATACGCCTCCGTTTCGGTGATGATGGCCTTTGTCACCTGGCCATTTAGTTTGGTGCACAGCGCTTTACCCAGCAGTTCTCGGCTGATCTGGACAACATCTTCGCGAACATAGAAATCGAGCGGTACTTTCATCGCCGAGATTCTTATCTCGACAACGCCTGATGACGCGACTGGATCACTTGCGCCAATATTGCCACGGCGATCTCTGCCGGCGAACGGCCCCCAAGCGGCAGGCCTATCGGCCCGTGAATTCGGCTCAGTTGTTCCTTCGAGTAGCCAAGCGCTGCGAGCCGCTCGAGTCTTTTTGCGTGGTTGCCTTTGCTCCCGAGGGCGCCAATGTAAAAAACCTTCGAATCCATCGCCGCCTGAAGCGCCGGTTCATCAATTTTCGGGTCATGACTTAGCGCCACGATCGCCGTTCTGGCGTCCAGTTCGAAATCGGACATCGCTTCGTGTGGCCAGCGGATATCGATACGGATGTTGGGGAAGCGTTCCGGATTGGCAAATGCGGTGCGGGGATCAATGAGGATAATCTCGTAACCGACCTGCATGGCCATCGGAATTAGCGACTGTGCAATATGAACCGCGCCGACGATGAGCATCCTCGCTGCGTTCGCCAAAGTCTGAACCAGGTAGCGTTCGCCGGCGGCCTCGATGGTGCGTGCGCCGTCGGAGTCCAATGCTGTGCGCGCGGCATCAACTACGACTGGATCGATATCGTCAATGTCGCCCAAGTTTTCCTGTCGGGTCAGCACACAATGCTTGCCGGTAGTCAGTCCGCGTACCAGCACCGCAGCCTGTTTCCTATGCCGAGCCGCAACCAACGCGCCCAGCAATTCGCGTTTCACTCGATGCGCTCCACGAACACCTGGATAGATCCGCCGCAGGCCAGGCCAACGTCCCATGCCTCTGCATCGGTGTAAGCGAAGTCCATGATTATCGATTCACCGCTCGCAATCACATCTTGCGCGGCGCTGACCACCGCTCCCTCGACACAGCCACCGGACACCGATCCTTCGAACGCGCCGTCTGCCGCGACAACCAGATTACTGCCCACGGGCCGTGGAGACGAACCACAGGTTTCCACCACGGTAGCCAACGCAACGTTCCGGCCGGTCTCAAGCCAGGCGAGTGCCGTTTCAAGGACTTCAGTAGGTTCCTGCATTCTCACCTGCTATGCGGTTCTCAGACTGTGCCGTCACGCGATTTTCGTTTCCAAGTCGTCGACGTTGCACTAATTCGGCCAACACGGAGACGGCGACTTCTTCTGGCGTGACTGCACCGATATCAAGCCCTGCGGGACCATCGATACTGTCCACGGCGTTGGCATCAAAGCCACGTTTCTTCAACGTCTCTTTAAGACGCGCACTTTTCTTCGGACTGGCAATAAGACCAATGTAGCCCGCACCCAGAGTTAGCGCAGCGTCCAGACCGCGAGCGTCGCCCGAGCCCTGCGTTGCGACCACGATCGCCGACGGGGTCCGTTCAATTTTGGCGACATCGTCGAGATCCTCTATCCAGTCGCTCGCCGCGGCAAATCTTTCTCGTTTACCCCCCGGCGCCGCGACGACCACGTCAAATCCGGCGCCCGCGGCAAGTGCACAAAGCGCCTGGGCAATGGCGGTCTGTCCAATCACGATCATTAAGGGTTTGGGCATAACGGGCTCGATAAAGATATCCAAGGTCCCGCCGCTCTGGCAGGTCATTGGGTAACCCATGATACCGCTTTCAAGTCCGTCAAGATCGCGGCTGATGCGGATCAGACGCGTTTGGCCATCGTGCAGCGCCGCAACGGCGTTGCGAGTTACCGCGGGCTTCGCGCAACCCCCACCGACCCAACCGGCAAGGATGCCGTCTTCATCGAGCACCGCCCTGTCGCCGGCTTTCGCCGAGCTCGGGGCCTCGGTACGAACCACGGTCGCGATGACGTAGGCTTTGCCGGACGCAATCAGTTGCTCGATGGTTTCTTTGATGTCTTGCGAACTCATTTTCGCGCCCCTAAGCCAGCGACTCAATAAGTTGCGGCAATACGCGTTCGATGGCCGCGAGGTCGGCGCCGGGTGCCAGTAAATCAAGATAGGGCATGGCCGTCTGCATGCCGCCAGCCACGGGCGTGAAATCCGGCTGATTCAGTAATGGATTGAACCATACCATGCGGCGCGCGCGTCTCCGCAGCGTACCAAGTGCGTCAGCCAGCAGTGAAGTTTCACCGGTGTCGTAGCCGTCGCTGACAATAATTACGCCGGTGCGCGAATGCACGAGACGCGCACCCTGCTCGCGATTGAAGTCCTGCAGGCACTCGCCGATGCGGGTACCGCCGGCCCAACCGACTGAAAGAACATTCAGGCGTTCTTGCGCTCGCCATGGATCCGGGTCTCGCAGTGCCTCACTGACGCTCGTGACGCGGGTGTGAAAAATGAAGCAATGCACATCGGCGAGCTCGTTGCACAAGGCACGTGCGAGTCGCAGATAGAAGAAACTCCAGGCATTCATCGAGCGGCTCACGTCCAGCAGCAACACCAAACGCGGGCGCACGCGACGGCGCGTCTTCCACGCGAGTCGCAAAGGCGTACCGCCACTCGCGACACTTTGTCGTATGGTGCTTTGCAAGTCGAGCCGGCGGCCACGCTGCGAGCGCGACTCACGCCGCAGTTTCAGGTGTTTCAGGCGCCGTGCCAGGCGACGCATCAACGCTTCGACCTTGCGCGCCTGCTCTGCCTGATTGAGTCCACTGAAATCCGTTGATGACAGATTTTCCTCGCGACTTGCGCCACCTCCGGTAGCGTTCGAGTCGTCAAACGACGCCTGTTCTTCCGCGGCCCGGGATTCCTGCGCCCTGTCGTCACTGCCTGCGGTGGTCACATCCTCGGTGCCAGCCTCCGGCTGCCTGCGCACGAATAAGCTCTTGTTCGGCGGCAGGAAGTAGGCATCGAACAATGCGTCGAAGCGTTGCCATTCTTCGAATCGGTTGCAGAGCAGCGCTTTCAAATTCCAGCGCAGAACCGCTTGATTGAGTACGCCCGTTCGCGATGCGACATCCAGGACATCAACCGAATCGGCAGCGCTCACGCCGTAGCCGTTTTCGTGCAGGAAAGCAGTGAAGCCCGCGAGCCGCGTCAGAAGAAGCGTACCAACATCGCTCCGTTCGGCCGCCGCAATGCTCAACATGTCGCTGCGATGCGCGCCACCACTTCGGGAGTAAAACCCGTGTGGTCTTCACGTGTCTTGATAAGGGCGCTCAATGTATCGAATATAAGATCGCTGCCCTCGCTGCTTATTTGCGTGATGCCCATGCGCAGCAGGGCCGCCGTCCAATCCAGGGTTTCTGCGATGCCCGGCGTTTTTTGCAGCTCCATGCGGCGCACCTGTTGTACGAACTCGACGACCTGGCGGGCGAGTTGCTCTTCTGCCTGCGGCGCCTTGATCTTGACGATCGCCAACTCCTTGGCGAAGTCAGGATACTCGATGAATTGATACAGGCATCGACGGCGCAGTGCGTCAGAGAGTTCACGGGTACCATTAGATGTGATGATGACCAACGGTCGTGTAATCGCGTCTACCGTGCCGAGTTCCGGGATGGAAATCTGAAAGTCGGACAACAATTCGAGGAGAAAGGCTTCAAACGCCTCGTCGGCGCGATCCACTTCGTCGATAAGCAACACGGGCGATTCGTCGCAACTGATCGCCTCCAGCAGTGGTCGCTTTAGCAAGTAGGTTTCGGAGAAGATATCCTTCTCTTTTGCGGCCAGCGGGCGGTCATCCTGCTCGAGCAGTTTGATCGCCAATAATTGCCGCTGGTAGTTCCACTCGTACATTGCGGCGTGCACATCGAGCCCTTCGTAACACTGCAGACGGATGAGGCGTGCGCTGCGCACGGTCGCGAACGCCTTGGCGATCTCCGTCTTGCCGACACCAGCGTCACCCTCGACCAGCAACGGCCGGCCGAGATCAAGCGTTAACAGCAAAGTGGCCGCGAGCGCGGCTTCGGCAACGTAACCAGCAGACTCAAGCTGGCCCTGTAAGCCAGCAATATCAGCATTCCGCTTTGAGGTGGACGTCACGCCTTTTTCTTGGCGAACAGACCGCGCAGCCAGTCCTTGAAAACGGCCCATCCGAGCGCGAGCGCATTGAGCTCTCCGCCACGTGCTACCGGGGCCGCCGCGCCGCCGCCAGCTGCCGCAGTGCCAGAGCCTCCCTCTTGCAGCGCAGCAACTTCTGCCGCGAAGTTGTCAGCAAATTGCAGCAATATCTTGTCGGCGACCGAGTTCATCATGCGCCCACCGAATGCCGCCGCCTTACCACTCATCGACACTTCGCTCGAACCGACCAACTCGCTCAAGCCGCCATCGATCGCGTCGATGCGCGCGAGGAGATCCATGGACACACCGGAGTTCCCGGTGCTGTCCATGCCCTTGCCGATCAGTCGCAGAGACTGGGTCGCCGGGTCAATGTCTTGCACCTCGACTTCGCCTCTGAACGACATCGTCGCCGGCCCAATTCTGACCGTCACGGTGCCCTTGTGGCGGTTCTCGTCAACGCGCTCGGTAAGATTCGCGCCGGGCATACAGCCTGCAACCGCTTCGACATCCTGCAGAAATTCCCAGGCGATTGCCGGCGAGCTTGGCATGGGAAATGTTTTGTCGAGTTGCACCTTCATGCGAGTTCCGCTAAGCGCCGTCGCGCTTGTCGATGCCCAGTGCCTTACACTGCTGCCATACGCGGTACGCCGAGTGCGGCATGTCCATATGCGTCACGCCCAAATGCGCGAACGCATCCACGACCGCGTTGGAGAAACAGGGAATGCCGCCGACGTGCGGCGATTCCGCGACGCCCTTGGCGCCGATCGGGTGGTGCGGCGACGGTGTCACAGTCTCATCGGTCTCCCAATGTGGCGTTTCAAACGAGGTGGGCAGGAAATAGTCCATCAGGCTGTTGCCGAGATGATTGCCGTTTTCGTCGAACGGGATCTCCTGGCCGAACGCGACCGCAAAGGCTTCCGTAAGGCCGCCGTGGATTTGGCCCTCGATAATCATCGGGTTGATGCGCGTGCCGCAATCATCCAACGCGTAGAAACGCCGGACCTTGGTCTCCCCGGTGAAACGGTCGATGTCGACCACGCAAACATAGGCACCAAACGGAAACGTCAGGTTGGGTGGGTCGTAATATTCGGACGCATCCAGGCCCTGTTGCATACCGTCCGGCAGATCGCCCGTGTGCGCCACCATGGCGATTTCCTTCATCGTCTTGGTCTGCGCAGGATTGCCTTTAACCTTGAAGCGGTCGATCTCCCACTCCAGATCGGCTTCGCCAACCTCCAGCAGATGTGCGGCGATGGTCTGCGCTTTAGCCCGGATCTTGCGGGCCGCCAACGCCGCCGCGGCGCCGCCGACGGGCGTCGACCGCGAGCCCCAGGTGCCCGCGCCGTAAGGCGCTTTGTCGGTATCACCCTCCTCGATCTGGATTTCATCCGATGACAGGCCGAGTTCCGTGGCGATGATTTGCGCATACGTGGTCGCGTGCCCCTGTCCCTGGCTCATTGTGCCGAATCGGGCGATGGCACTGCCCGTCGGGTTGACGCGAATTTCGCAGCTATCGAATAAGCCGATGCCGAGAATATCGCACACCTTGGTCGGTCCGGCGCCCACGATTTCAGTAAAGGTGCTGAAGCCGATTCCCATCAATTCGCCGTTGGCGCGCTTTTCCGCCTGTTCCTTTAGCAGCCCCTCGTAGTCGACCGCATTTAATACCTTGTCGAGCGCGGCGTCATAATTACCGCTGTCGACTGTCCATCCCAACGACGTGGTGTACGGGAACATGTCCTCTTTGATGAAGTTGCGCCTGCGTATCTCGGCCTTATCAACGCCAACCTTCTGCGCCAGGACGTCGATCATGCGCTCGATCAGGTAGACCGCTTCGGTGACCCGCAGCGAGCAGCGATAGGCAACCCCGCCCGGCGCCTTGTTCGTATAGACCGCATCGACGCGGCAATACGCCGCGGGTATGTCGTAAGAACCCGTGCAGATGCTGAACAATCCTGCCGGCAGCTTGGTTGCCGATACGTGTGAATTGAACGCCCCATGGTCGGCCAGCGCGAAGAAACGCAAGGCCTTGATGCGGCCATCCTTGTCGGCGGCGAGTTCGCCGATGCCGTGATAGTCGCGGGCGAATCCTGTGGTGGAAATATTATCGATGCGCGATTCAATCCACTTGATCGGCAGGCCCGTGACGATCGACGCGACGATAGCGATCACATAGCCCGGATAGATCGGCACCTTGTTGCCGAAGCCACCGCCAATATCGCTGCTGATAATACGAATCTTGCTTTCCGGAATCCCGGACAGCATCGCAACCACGGTGCGAAACAAATGCGGCACCTGCGACGTAACGTTGACCGTCAGCTGGCCCGTGACTTTGTCGAACGAGGCCACGCAACCGCAGGTCTCGATGGGACAGGGATGCACGCGCGGATTGAGGATTTCCTCCTTGACGGTCACGGCAGCGTTGTCGAACACCGCGTCGGTCGCGTCCTTGTCGCCCGCTTCCCAGGTAAAGATGTGGTTCGGATGCGTGCGCGGGCCGTGGCTCACTTCGTCCTTATCGGCAATGTCTTCGCGAATGATGGGGGCATCGGCATCCATGGCCTTGTGCGGATCGACAATCGCCGGCAGTTCTTCGTAGTCGACTTCCACCGCGTCCGCGGCATCGGCGGCCGTGTAACGATCGCTGGCGATCACCATCGCAACTTCCTGCATCTGAAAACAGACTTTTTCGTCCGCTAACACAGCCTGCGTGTCGCCGCCGATCGTCGGCATCCAGTGCAGCCCCAACGGCCGCAAATCATCAGCGACCAGGACCGCCACGACGCCGGGCATGGCGAGGGCCTTTTCCTTGTTGATCGACTTGATACGCGCGTGGGCGTACGGGCTGCGTACCATTGCCCCGAACAACATCCCCGGCAGCGTGATGTCATCGATGTAGGTGCCCTTACCGCGGATGAAACGGGCATCCTCCTTACGTAACCTGGAAACGCCCAGCCCCTGAAGCGCGCTTTCGCGTTCGATCAAATCGGGTGAAGCAGCCATTACGATACCTCCTTGGGCGTTTGCTCTGCCGCGTACTGCACTGCCTTGACGATGTTCTGGTAGCCCGTGCAGCGGCACAGGTTGCCCGCCATCCAGTAACGGATGTCCTCTTCACTTGGCTTGGGGTTCTCCTGCAACAGCCGGTAGGCACGGGTTATCATGCCCGGCGTGCAGTAGCCGCACTGCAATCCGTGCTTCTGCGTAAAGCCCTCTTGCAGCGCGTGCAATTCCCCGTTTTGCTCGAATCCCTCGATCGTCAGCACCTCTGCGTCCTGGCATTGCACGGTTAAAACCGTGCAGGATTTGACCGACATGCCATCGAGATCAACTGTGCAGGCACCGCAGTGCGACGTCTCGCAGCCAATGTGGGGACCGGTGTGCGCCAGTCGCTCGCGCAGCGTATGAATGAGTAGTTCCCGCGGCTCAACGACGACATCGACGTCATTGCCGTTCAGCTTGAACGACACCGTATGTTTGTTAGCCATAGCTCTAATTCCTTCGTGAACGGACGCGATTATTGGTCGCCTTATGCGACTATTTAGCGCGTTCGTGTGCTGTGCGCAGCGCACGCTGGGTCATTTCGCCGGTCATCGCGGTCTTGTATTCAACGTCGCCGCGCTGATCTTCGGCCGGGTCGCAGATCGACATCGCGAGCCGGGCTGCTTCAGCCATGGCCGCATCGTCCAATTTCTTGCCGCGCAGGGAATCCTCGGCCTCGCGCGCCTTCAATGCTGTCGCGCCCGCGTTGGTCAGCGCGATCGAGACCTCCTTGACGGTATCGCCTTTCATGCTCAGCAACACGGCCGTTGCGGCAGTTGCAAAGTCGCCGGTCTTGCGCTTGAGTTTGGCGTAACACCAGCCGGTACCTTTAGCCGGGACCGGAATGCGGATTTCCGTGAGTACTTCGTCGGGCTCGAGCGCCGTGCTGTACAAATCGAGAAAGAAATCGTCGGCGGCCACCACGCGTTCGCCGTTACTGCCCTGCAGCACGAACGATGCGCCGAGTGCGAGCATGATGGCCGGATGATCGTTACCGGGGTCGCCATGCGATATGTCGCCGCCGATCGTGCCCTTGTAGCGAACTTGCGGGTCCCCGATCAGGCGCGCGGCTTCGACGAGCAACGGACATTTCTTCTGCACGACCGTCGACCAAATCAGATCGTTTTCGGTCGTCATCGCGCCGATGCGCAGCTCCTTGCCCTTCTCGCGTATGCCCCTTAGTTCGGCAAGCTTGCCGAGATCGACCAGGTGCTCGGGCTCTGCGAAGCGGATCTTCATCATCGGAATCAGACTGTGGCCGCCCGCGAGTAGCTTGGCGGTATCGCCGTATTTCTGCAGCAATGCGATTGCCTCAGGCACGGATTGCGGCGCGTGATATTCGAATTGGCGGGGAATCATGGATCGCTCCTCCGGAAGTCTTATTTATTGTGAATATTTGCTTTGTTAATAACTCTTATGCCGGCATCTCCAGCCGCCAGCCGGTTCGTTCGGCAAGCACTTGCAGATCGCCTGGTGTGTCCAGATCGGTAATGAAGTGCGTGTTGCCGGTTTCGTGAACGTGCACGAGTTCAGGATTCGTATCCATCAGATGACGGCAGGCCAGGTTTGTATCGCTTGTGAGTATTTGTGCCAGCGCCACCTCGTCGAGCAAAACAGGGTTGCCGCGTTGCCCGTTCACATTGGGTACGACCACATGACCTGCGGCTCGTTTCTTGAACACGCCGATGAGTTCTATCAGATCATCTGCTGCGATCAATGGTTGGTCAGACGGCATGACAAACACCGCGTCGAAGGAACCGCTGAGTGCCGCCAGGCCTAAGCGAACAGATCCCTCCTGCCCATCGGCATGTGACGGGTTGTGCACCACCGTCACCGGAAAGCTCTCAACCTGTTGCTCCACCTCAGCGCTCGCGTAGCCGGTCACGACGACGACCTCGTCGACACCCGCTCCGCTAAGGGCCACGAGTTTCCTGCTGATCAGCGGGACCCCCTGCAGTCTTATCAGCGGCTTGGCCACGCCGCCCATTCGTCGACCTTCACCAGCGGCAAGCAGGACCGCACCGATGTGCAGCCTCGGATAGAGCCCACCACCCCTTTTAAGCATACAGCCCATGATTGGGATAGTACGACCGGGCGCCGCTGATTGCGAACGGTATCCACCAGTTCGACAATTATCGTAGGTGACGAGGTACCATCTTTTTTGGCGTTCTAAAGCCAATCCTTTTCTCTTGCGATTCGGATGGATCGCGTCCAGCTAACCATTCTCGGCATTGACGCATCCAATCCCAAATTGAGTACAAAAATGGGGTCTTTGAGATGAAATTCGCGATTTATTCACGTCAACTAGGCATTGCCTGGCTGCTCGCATTAGGTATCACCGCCTGCACGTCTGATGACAGTGCCGAGCAAGAGGTTCTCGTTTCGGAAATTCTGCAAATGAATCTGAAAGCTGTCAGGGGTGACACCCGAAACGGTGGCGTCCGTTCAACGGACAAAATCGTCCGGATTTCCGAAGCGGACTACACGCTGGTTGGCCGATACCGCGCGGCCGGCACCGGCCTGATGCGCATCGACGTATTCGCCGGTGATGAGCGCGTCTTTTCCGAAGGCAAGGATGAGAACGGCACCTGGGAGTGGCCTGGCGGACAGGACGAACCCGTAAGCGTGAACCATGACGGTGTCGGCGCACTGGAGCACGGTATCGAATTCAATTTGTTTGCGCTTGCTGAACTGGGTGATCGTGGTCACGACGTCGAGCTGGTCGGCAAAGAAGTGGTTCGTGAAACGTCGTACTACGTTTTGAAAATCACGTTAGCGGATGGCTTCGAGACCTACAAGTACGTGAACGAAGACACGTGGCTGGTCGACATGTCGCGTAATGTTCGGGCGCTGCATCCTGGCATTGACCCGACCCGGACAGACATAGAGACACGCTTTGACCAATGGCAGCAAGTGGACGGGGTCTTGTTCGCGAGCCGGTCGCGCGATTTCGTTCAAGGCTCGGATACGCCGACGCAAACAGGTCTCGTCGTCGCCTCAACCTACGATGTGCCGCTCGCCGATCTGGATCTCGACAGGACGTATGTGCCCGACGGACCAC
>Ga0255057_10002099_pt1 | contig 10931 bp, 9 predicted proteins | sample Cases_109_6_MG_FD_189022 | JGI IMG/M metagenome (GOLD analysis project Ga0255057, IMG submission 189022) | Seawater microbial communities from Amundsen Gulf, Northwest Territories, Canada - Cases_109_6 | ecosystem: Environmental > Aquatic > Marine > Gulf | place: Canada: Northwest Territories... | reverse complement strand
ACGTTTTTCGTGTCCGCCGACATAGAGCACTCGGTGAAAGCCGCGTTCGAGACGGGTGAAGCTTCCGCGATGGTCCGGGGAGAGCCAGGTTCGGCCAAAACCGTCAGGCTCGCTGCGCCCTTACCAGCACCCCTTCCGCCGATTCCACGCTGGGGGTTCTTCACTTCGCTTGGTGCAACAGTCGCATTGGGCGTGGTCACCATCTGGTCCGGCCTCGATGCGAACAAGGGCGTGACTGCTTTCGAGGCAGCGGCCCGCACTGCGAATTCCCCTGGGATCAACGCCATTGGTTCGCCTACTCCCGCTGACGAGGCACAGGCTCTTCTCGAAGACGGCCGCAACAAGGAGCGGCGGACGAATATTCTGATCGGTGTCACGGCTGGAATGGCCGCAACGACGGCGGTCTTGGGAGTCTTCACCAACTGGAAGAAGGAGTCGCGGGGATCCGCGAGCAAGCGCATCGAGCCCGCGGTTGGGGTGACCCACAAAGGCGGGGCTTTCACGCTCAAGGGTCGTTTCTGATGAACGTACCAGCCGGCATGCCAGGAGGCGATCGTGTCTCTCGACCCATGGCAGGTCGGCAACTCGGCCGATATGAGATCCTGACTCAGCTTGCGTCGGGTGGGATGGCTTCCATCTACGTCGCACGTGCTCAGGGAGTCGCCGGGTTCGAACGACTCGTCGCGATCAAGGTGTTGCATCCACACTTGGCGTACGAACAGGAGTTCATCTCGATGTTCCTCGACGAAGCGCGACTCGCCGCGAGGATCCGACACATGAACGTCGTACCCACGCTCGACATCAGTGACAGCCCGGGCGACGGCTACTTCCTCGTTATGGAGTACATCGAAGGCGACCACCTGGGGGCGCTCCTCGGACGCGCCGCCAAGAAGGGAGAGCGGCTTCCCCAGCCGTTCGTGTGTCGAGTGCTGCTCGATACGCTTCAGGGGCTCGCTGCTGCGCACCGGCTCACCGGCGAAAACGGAAACGACCTCAAGCTCGTTCACCGCGACGTGTCGCCACACAATATTCTCGTTGGAACCGACGGCATTGCGCGGCTCACGGACTTCGGGGTCGCGAAGGCGGACGTCCGGATGGCGTCGACGCGTACGGGCCAGTTCAAAGGGAAGCTCTCGTACATGGCGCCGGAGCAGGCCTCCTCGAGCCAAACCGACCAACGTTCGGACCTGTTCAGTGTAGGAATCATCCTCTGGGAGTCGCTCACGGGGCGACGCTTGTTCAAGGGCGACTCCAACGCCGCCACGCTCAACAAACTCCTGAACGACGAGGTCGCACCACCTTCGAACGTGTGGGCGGATCTGGAACAGTACGACGAGATCGTGATGAAAGCCTTGAACCGCGATCCCGAGGAGCGGTTCCAAACCGCAGACGAATTCGCCGAGGCGCTCGACGCTGCTGCTGGCAGCACTGGCGTCGCCAAGACGCGCGACGTTGCCGAGGTCGTCCGATCGCTCGACGCGGAGAAGCTCCAGCAAGAACGACAGCGTGTGCGAGACGCCATCAAGATGCTGGGACGGACTGAGTTCGCCGAGTCCCAGGTGCCAATGCCCCGCGAGGGGTCTGCACAAGGAAGCCAGACCTACAGTCGGGGCGGAGCGCCGACGTCGAACGGAAGCGTGTCGGGTGTATTGACTGACGGTACTCCAGTCATCGTGCGGGCCGCGCCCGACTCGAGCCTGTTGAAGTGGTTCGTCGTGCTGCTGGCTGTGATCGTGTTCATGTATGCAGGCTTCTTGGTCTGGCAGCTGCTCGGTGCATCACCTCCGCCCCATGCCACCGAGCGCCCCGCGGAGCCCCTAGAAACCGTAGCGCCGCAGGCCCAACCCGCCGCCGAAGGGGAAGCGACACCAGTCGACGAGCAGTCTCAGATCGCCGAAAGCGACCCAGTGGAGCTCGAACCACCGCCCAAAGCGAAAGCCAAATCGGTTCGGCGACCACGCCGGAAGCGCACGCGCCCGAAGCCTCGGCCAAAGGCGTCCACGCCGGAAACGCAGCCCAAGGCTGAACCGGTCGATATCGACATCCAGAATCCCTATCGGAACTAGGCGATAGTGTGGGGGCGGTGGGGCGGGACAAATTGACGGGCCGAAGGCCCGACCGGGATCACGACGCGGCCGTGAGTAACGGGCCGAAGGCCTGACCGGGATCACCACGTGGCCGTCAGAGCACCAAACAGACGCCCCGGATTCGAGCCGATGCCAGTCAGAGCGGAATTGCGCCTGGCTTTTGACCGCACGATCACTGATCGGCTAGGATTTTGAGAGGCCCGGAGGGCATCGGGCGGAGATTGCATGGCCGAGTGGGTATACGAGGCGCGCACTCGCGCGGGTGAGGTTCAGACCGGGATCATCGAGGCGGATAGCAAGGAAGCCGTCCAGTCACGGCTCCGCGCCCGCCAGTTGAATCCGGTCAAGATCAAGAAGAAGGGCCGACAGCTCAAGCTCACCATGGGCACCGGCGTCACCGCGAAAGAGCTCGTCATCTTCACGAGACAGTTCGCGACGATGATCGATGCCGGCCTTCCGTTGGTCCAGTGCTTGGACATCCTGTCGAGCCGAGGCGAAAACAAGCGCCTCAATGCCATCCTCAAAGACGTCAAAGAACACGTCGAGCAAGGTGGAACGTTCTCGCAGGGTTTGGCTCGCCATCCAAAGCTCTTCGACGAGCTATTTGTCAACCTCGTACGCGCCGGTGAGATGGGCGGTATCCTCGATACGATTCTCAACCGTCTCGCGCTCTACATCGAGAAGAAGGTCAAGCTCGCCCGACAGGTTCGCGGCGCCATGGTCTATCCGATCGCAATCTTCTTCGTCGCGATCGTCGTCGTCGTCGTGATGCTGGCGTGGGTCATTCCTAGCTTCAAGGGGATGTTCATGGAGTTCGGGGGTGAAGACTCGCTTCCGGCATTGACGCAGTTGGTGATTACCGCCTCCGAAGGCTTCATGCACAACATCGTGTGGATCGTCCTAGCCAGTGCGGCGATCGTATTCGGCACGACGTGGGTCTACCGGCAACCGCTGGGTAAACAGTTCGTCCACAGGGCCCTGCTGATCATGCCTGTGATGGGCCCGGTGGTGCGCAAGATCGCGGTCGCCCGATTTACACGGACCCTTGGAACCTTGCTCTCCGCCGGCGTTCCCATCCTCGATTCGCTCGACGTCGTGAAGAAGTCTGCGGGCAATGTCGTGGTGGAAGCGGCGATCCAGGAAACTTCGAACAAGATCCGCGAGGGCCGCACCATGGCGGAGCCGCTCATGGAGACCAACGTGTTCCCGCCCATGGTCGTGCAGATGATTGGTGTGGGTGAGCAGACCGGCGCGCTAGATACGATGCTCAACAAGATCGCGGACTTCTACGAAGACGAGGTCGACGTTGCCGTCGCGGCTCTCACATCACTGCTCGAGCCCATGATGATGGTGTTCATCGGAGGAATCGTGGGCACCATCCTGATAGCGATGTACCTACCGATCTTCTCGATCGCCGGCAAGGTGTGATTCAACCGCCGCACAGGTCGACCGAGCTACACCACGAACCCCACCCGCGCAGGCGGATTCAGTGGGTACTCATAGGTCGCCTTATCATCGCGACTGTGCTTCTGGGCACGACTTTGTACCTAGCGCAGGACGCGATTCGATACGGCCGCTTCACGCCGACCTTCCTGCTCATCCTGATCTCGATCATTTATGGGTCTTCGATTCTTTTCGGGGTGTGGCTGCTGCGTGGTCGACAAGAGCACGCGGTGGCTATGGCGGTGACCGGCCTCGATGTGGTTCTGATCACGGGGCTGGTGTACCTCACCGGAGGAGCCGGCAGCATCTTCTCGTTCCTGTATGGCGCGGAGATCCTCACGGCGGCGCTCACCCTCGGCGCGAACGCGGCTTACTACACCGCAGCGACCTGCCTGGCCTGCTACTTCCTCCAGGGGCTTGCGCTGAACATGGGTTGGTTGCCACCGCCGCCGGACCAGCCCCTGAACCAGTACATCCTGGAGACGAAGGACTTCGTTCTCGCGCTGTTGTGGAACATGGTGGGCATCGCTGCGGTGGCGCTCCTCGCGACCAACCTTGCGCGACGCGCTCAAGTGGTCGGAGCACGATTGATCGCGGCAGAACTAAGCGCGGAGCGCCTCGCTAGGCTCAACGACGACATCGTCCGCTCGATTGCGTCGGGGCTCATCACGGCCGACGAAGAAGGGCGCATCATCGGTATCAACCGCGCCGCCCGCGATATCCTCCGTGACCGTACTGGCTCACTTCTGAGCCGACCGTTGTCGACCATCCTTCCAGGTCACAAAAAAGGGCCCGTGAGCGAGCCTCCGAGGCGTGCGGAAACGGCGGGAAGGCGTGCCGACGGCACCGCGTTTCCGATGGGTTTCATGATGAGCGCGCTGGTCGACGCCGAGGGCAACTCTTCAGGGCTCCTTCTCGCGTTTCAAGACTTGACCGAGATCAAGAACCTCAAAGATCAAGCCGAGCAGGCGCAACGTCTCGCCGTGCTTGGACAACTCGCCGCGGGGCTCGCGCATGAAATCAGAAATCCTCTCAGCTCGATTTCTGGGTCTGTGGAAATGGTCCGCGAAGGCAACACACTCGGGCCCGAAGACCGCCGCTTGTTGGGCATCGTGATTTCGGAGGTCGATCGGCTCGATGCACTCGTCACGACGATGCTGCAGGTGGGCCGTCCGAGCCAGATTCACCCGGAGCCCCACGACCTGCGTGCGCTCGTCAGCGAGGTAGTGGTTGTGGCTCGAGGCGAAGCCACCCAAAGCAATGGCCTATGCATCGAAGAGAGTGTCCCGGACGATCCGATCATCGCCACGATCGATGCCGATCGGATGCGGCAGGTGGTATGGAACCTGGTGAAGAACGCAGTGCAAGCGTCTCCACACCGCGGCACCGTCGAGGTGCGCGCCGGTCGCGATGATTCAGGTCGCGCGTTCATCGAGGTCGCTGACGAAGGGCGGGGGATCGACGATGCACAGCGGGGGCGCCTCTTCGACATGTTCTATTCGGGGCGGAACCACGGGGTCGGACTCGGGTTGGCCCTCGTGAAGCAGATCGTGGACCAACATGACGCTCGGATCGAGGTCGTCGACCGCCAGGACATGGGAACCTGCTTCAGAGTCACCCTGCCGCTCGAGCACGAATCTGTCAGGCCGACCGCAAGATCTCGGACAGACGGACACCGGGATCCTCGGCCCGCATGAGGCCCTCACCGATCAGCACGGCATCCGCACGGCCCTGAGCGATCTCCCGAAAATCGTCGTTGCTGCGCACCCCGCTCATGAAGACCGCGACGCGTTCGGAGGGAATTCGCGCCACACACTCATGCGCCGTTCGCACGTCGACCCGGAAGGTTCGAAGGTCTCGGGCGTTGACCCCGACGACAGTCGAGCCCGCAGCAACGGCTCGGTCGACTTCCTCGGCATCAGCCGCTTCGACGACCGGTTCCATGCCGAGCGCGCGGACATGCGTGATCAGAGACACGAGCGCTTTGTCGCCGAGCGCGCGAACCAGCAGCAGGACGAGAGACGCACCAACATCGAAGGCCAGCTCCACCTGCACGGGATCGATGACGAAGCCCTTGAAGAGCACCGGGACCGAGATCGACTCCGAGATTCTCCTGACCAGCAACGGAGATCCGTCGAAGTCGGGCGCGTCCGCAAGGACGCTGACGACCGACGCACCTCCTCGTTCATAGGCGCGGGCAACACGGACGCCTTCCCCTGCGCTCCACGTTCGAATGGCGCCCGCGCTCGGGCTTCGAAACTTGACCTCCGCTATCACCGACGGTGGGCCACCCACCGCACGACGAAGCGCCTCGACCCCGCGTTCAGAACGCTCGGGTTCAGGCTTTCGACGGAGCGGCCGCATTGCCTTGACGTGCTTTCGACGTCGCAGGTTCTCACGACGGGTCCGTGCAAGAATCTTGGAAAGGTAGTCGTTCATAGGCTTCGCGTGAACTCCACCCAGCGCTCCAAGGTTGCGCGCGCCGCCCCGCTGTCGATCACCTCGGCAGCCTGCTCGGCCGCCGCACGCGTGTCCTCAGCCGCCCCGGCCACTCGAAGTGCGGCGGCCGCGTTGAGCAAGACCGCGACTCTTGCTGGATTTTCCTTGCCCGAAAGAACTTCTCGGATGATTGTCGCGTTGCGTTGAGCATCACCACCGCGCAGCGCCTCGATAGGTACCTCCGGAAGCCCGAAATCTGCTGGACTGATCTCCGTCACGCGTACCTCACCTTCCACGAGCTCGGCCACGCGCGTGGGCCCAGCCGGAGAGATCTCGTCGAGGCCACCGTAGCCGTGCACTACCCAAGCGGCGGTCAAGCCGAGCGCCCCAAGCGCCCATGCCAGTTGCTCGATGTGGGCCGAGTCATAGACGCCCACGACCTGATGGGTTGCAGACGCGGGATTCGACAGCGGGCCCAACAGATTGAAGATGGTCCGGAGGCCGAGTTCACGACGCACGGGAGCGGCGTACTTCATCGCCGCGTGATGACTCGGGGCAAACAAGAACCCGATGCCCACCTCCTCGACAGACCGTTGCGCCTGCGCCGGGGACAAGTCGATACGGACCCCGAGCGCTTCGAGCACGTCCGCGCTTCCCGCTTTGGACGACACCGCGCGATTGCCGTGCTTGGCCACGCTGACGCCGCCCGCCGCCGCGACGATCGCAGCAGCAGTCGAAATGTTGAAGGTGTGGAGCCCGTCGCCGCCGGTACCGCAGGTGTCGAGTAGCGGGCCAGCGACCTGCGGTTGGACTTGCTTGCAATGCTTCCGCATCGTGCGGGCTGCAGCCGCGATCTCGAGAGCCGACTCGCCCTTGATGCGCAAGCCAACGATGAACGCGGCGATCTGCGCCGGCGTCGCACGGCCGGTCAGAATCATGTCCATCGCGCCTTCGACATCGTGTTCCGACAGATCGTGCCCGGCCACGAGCTCTTTGATCGCATGCGAGATCACGGCGACCCACCCGCCGAAAGCCCCGACAACCAGTTGCTGATCAACTGGTGACCGTGCTCGGTCAGGAACGACTCTGGATGGAACTGGACGCCTTCGATCGGGAGCTCCTCGTGCCTCACCCCCATGACCTCGCCCTCCTCGGTCCATGCGGAGATCTCGAGCTCCTTCGGTATGGTGTCTCGCTTCACGATCAAGGAATGGTATCGGGTCGCGGTCAGCGGACTTGGAAGCCCTTTGAATACGCCCTTCTCTTCGTGGATGATCTCCGAGGTCCGCCCATGCATGAGTCGTTCAGCGCGCACGATCGCCGCACCGAAACACTGCGCGATACTCTGGTGACCGAGGCAGACCCCAAAGATCGGAATCCGGCCTCCCAGGCGCTCGACGATGTCGAGACTCACACCCGCCTCTTCCGGCCTCCCCGGCCCCGGGCTGATCAATACCCCCGCTGGGGCAAGCCTTTCGACCTCCTGCACGGTCACCGCGTCGTTTCGACGGACCACGACCTCGGCCCCAAGCTCGCCTAGGTACTGCACGAGATTGTACGTGAAGGAGTCGTAGTTATCGATGACGATAATCATGGGTCCTCTCGGCTAGCGGCTTGGCGAGAGCACGTCAACCAACCCCCAGCGGTGCAGCTTCATAGCCTCGCTCGCGAAGAAACTTCTCGAGCCTCAAGTTGAGCATCTCCGGATACTCGATCGCCGCGTAGTGCGTTGCCCCCGGAATTACCATCAGCTCCGAGCCGCGGATGCGCCTCGCCATTCGTTCCGCGGCTGATCTCGGCGTGAAGGCGTCGCGCGAACCTGTGATCAGCAACGTAGGCACGTCGATCTGGGGCAGTAGATCCCAGGCGTCGTGCTCACCCAACCGCTCGAGCAGCCCGATGTAGGTCTCCATGTCGAGTGTGCGAAAATCGTCGACCAACGCGGCAAAGAGCCCTTCGTCCAGGGTCCTCGCCGCAAGCCCGATGCGTTTGATCCACTCACCAGCGTCGGGGAAACGAGAGGCCTGGGCGACGATCGCTTCGATCGCGCGGGGTGCCGACCGCAGACCACGGAGAAACGGCGGCAGCAGCCGCCCGACGACGTTGAGATTGAACACGTAGTCCCAGGGACGCCCCGCAAGACCGTTGACCAAAGCAAGAGACGCGACTTTGTCGGGTGCGAGACGGAACATCTCGAGAGCGACCTGGGCGCCCATTGACCAGCCAACGATGGCGACGCGTTCGATTCCCTCTTCGCTGAGCAACTGCAAGCCATCACGGGCGTGGGCCGCGACGGTCATGGCGCCCGGGTCGATCGGACGACCTGACTCGTAGAGTCCCCTGTAGTCCCAGCTGAGGAGACGATATCGGTCCCGGAAGTACTGGATCTGGTGACTCCAGGCCTTCCAGCTGCCCGCGAGCCCATTGCAGAGGAGGATCGGGCGACCCTGGCCGACCGCCTGAAAAGCGATTTCAGTGCCATCGAACGACACGAACCTGCGTTCTTCGACTGCTGGTGGCATCATCGGAGGTGGAAAAGCCTACCAGGAGCGGGCGAAAGGCGCCCTTCCTTGACACGATCGGCTATGCCCGGATAAATTTGGAGAGGCTGAAATGTCGGACGAACTACAAAAACCCAAAAAAGCCCGCGATATCCGAGAGAGATTAGGCAGACAGACGGCGCAACCACCGCCACCTGACCCCGACGAAGGTCGCGTCGCACCACCACCGCCTACTCTTGGAGGTGTTGCACCGCCTCCTGGGTTCGTAGGGGGACGCGCCGCGAAAAGATCGGGGCCTTTCGGGAGCGCAACTGCGGTGGCATCGGCAGTGCGGCAAGAGGTTCGCATCGTCGTAGACGAAGAGGCGGTGGCGACCGCGCACGAGAGTCGGGGGCGACGCGCGCGAAAGCTCATGCTGATGACCGGAGGCGCCGCGGCGCTCGTCGGCGTCCTGCTGGGCATCCTTTCGACAGCGGTCACGATCAATCGCCGCGAGTACAACCAGGCCGTTCGCGATGGCAAGGCGGTGTACGCGGGCGTACGCATGGCAGCCGACGAGGTCGCCGAAGCGAAACGACTCCTCGACCGGGCTTCGGCTGCAGCGAAATCTCGACCGGGAGAAGGCCCAAGCATCGACTATGATGCGCTCGAAAAGCTCCGCGCTCTTCCGACGCCCTTCACCGCCGCCGATTTTGTGGGGCTTCGCTACACCAAGTTCAACCGCGAGACCGTGAACGCGCTCTTCTTGTACGCGCGGCAGATCGACGAGCTGTGGAATGGGTTCGACGAGCTCGCCGGCCGGGTACTTCCCGACGCACGCCGGGCTGAGCTCAACGAAGCGGCGCAAGACGAAACGGCGATCACGACCAGCCCGACGGGCTGCGTTCCAACCCTCGGTGAAGGCGGGTTTCGCTGTGGGCTAGTGTATGTCGATATGCCCGATTCCGTCGATGCCACGAAGCTGCAAGTTCGGGTCAATCGGGGGAGCCGGCCGTTCGAGAAGCAGATTTACACGGGCCAGGACCTTCGCCAGAACGCCAGCAACTACGTGATTCTGACCAATCCGGACCAGTCGGCGGGCGTCCTCGGGCAGCGCACGAACGCCTTCTCCGCCTACCGGCGTGACCTCGCCGACCTCTCGCGGCTCATGAACGCCACCCTAGAGGCCCAAGGGAGCCTCGAGAAGGGCCTTGGCGCCGTAGCGGGCCTCCAGGAACTCGCGTCGTTCTAGCCAAACTGAAATTCTGCTTAGGTGCCGAGGGGTTTCGTATGCGCATGATTCGACGCTAGGTCCTGCGGGATGTTATTCTATTTTGTGGGGTGCCACGCTTTCGATTGCGATATCAGTCGACCAACCTCGAGATGCCTCTCGGGGAGTTTGCTATTGGTCGAAGCTCGTCCTGCAACCTGGCTCTGGCCGACGGTCTGGTGTCGCGACGTCACGCTGTGCTGCACGTCGGACCGGAAACGGTCGTCGTCGAAGACCTCGGAAGCCGTAACGGCGTCGCTGTAAACGGCGTGCGGATCAACGGCCCACGTCGGTTGGCGCACATGGATCGCGTTTACATCGGCTCGCAAGAGCTGGTCGTGATCGATGCAGCGAAGCTCAAGGAAGGCACGAAGGAGACTGCGGGGTACGTCGTCTGCGAATCGTGCGGCGCGATCAACGGGGTCGCCAGGCGTCGTTGCGGCGAGTGCGGCAAGCGTTTGAGCTCGACCGGCGGTAAGACTTTGGTCGACGACAGCGGCGTCGACTCCGCCTCGCACGCGTGGGGCGCCGAGGACACACGAACCGCACGCGTGCTCGACGTGATCGGCGGCATCGCAAGCAAGGCGATCGCCATGGGTCGCTACGAAGAGGCCGAGCGGATGCTACTTCCCCACCTCGAGGTGCTTCTCGAACGCGCTTTGCAGAACCGGCCACTCAGTGATTCCGAGAAGGATGACCCGGACGTGCTGTTTGCAGGAGCGACGGACTACGCACTGCAGCTGTCGAAAGGCCTTCGAGATACGAAGTGGATCGATTGGGTGTTCCGCATCCACAGTGCAACCGGCCGACTGATGAGCGCCGAGACCATCGAGACGCTCCATAGCTTGGTTCGGACCACTCACTACTCGAAGCCTCAGCACCTGCGACAGTACATCACGACCATCCAAGGCCAGTCCTCCGACTATGGCGCGTCCGAACGATTCCTCATGCGTCGGCTCGAGGGTCTCGAGCAGGTCGTGGCTGCGCACTAGATAGGTGATAGTGCGGGGGTGGTGGGGCCGGACAAACTGCCCGCCGAAGGCGTCTAGAGACGGGCTCTAAATTGCGCGACGGCCTGGGTGCTCCGAAGATCCACCAGCCGCCCGGCGCAGTGCCCCTATCGCATCACTCAAATGCGGATCATTGGGCAACTGATCGATCAGGCCAAGAATTTCCTCGGAGGGAGGCTCGAAGACACGGTCATAGAGCCGC
>Ga0255057_10002098_pt1 | contig 10933 bp, 9 predicted proteins | sample Cases_109_6_MG_FD_189022 | JGI IMG/M metagenome (GOLD analysis project Ga0255057, IMG submission 189022) | Seawater microbial communities from Amundsen Gulf, Northwest Territories, Canada - Cases_109_6 | ecosystem: Environmental > Aquatic > Marine > Gulf | place: Canada: Northwest Territories... | reverse complement strand
TTCTCTGCGACGGTCACCTGCTCGTAGAGGGGGCGCCGGGACTGGCGAAGACCCGGGCGATCAAGGTGCTCGCGGAAAGCATCGAGGGTGATTTTCACCGCCTGCAGTTTACGCCGGATTTGCTGCCTGCCGACCTGACGGGTACCGATATTTACCGGCCGCAGGAGGGCACATTCGAGTTTCGCAAGGGACCGCTGTTCCATAATCTCATTCTCGCCGACGAAATTAACCGCGCCCCGGCAAAGGTGCAATCGGCGTTGCTGGAGGCGATGGAGGAGCGCCAGATCACGGTTGGCGACAAGAGCTACGCGCTTGACGACCTGTTCATGGTGATGGCAACGCAGAATCCGATCGAGCAGGAGGGCACCTACCCGCTGCCCGAGGCGCAGCTCGATCGCTTCCTGCTGCACGCGCAAGTCGATTACCCCACCACAAAGGATGAACGACGCATACTCGTCCTCAATCGCGAAGAAGCCAAATCGAACGAGCGCGATGCGTTTCAGCCGTCCGAATTGCTGTCAGTCGCTTCGATCATGAAGGCGCGGCAGGACATATTGAATTTGCACCTGGCGGACGAGCTCGAGGAGTACATCGTCAATATCGTGGTTGCAACCAGAAATCCAGGCGCCGTGAACGAGACATTAAACGGCCAGGTCCTGTATGGCGCAAGCCCCCGAGCGAGCATGGGTATCGACCGTGCGGCGCGCGCGCGCGCCTGGCTGGCGGGCCGCGACTATGTTGGGCCGGAGGATATTCAGGATGTCGCTCCCGACGTGTTGCGTCACCGGCTTGTGCTCAGTTTTGAAGCAGAGGCCGATGGCGTCGATGCGGGCTCTATCATCGAAAGGATACTGGACGGGGTCGGGGTGCCGTAGTGCCAGGCGTCGACCACCTTCCAGACGATGCATCGCCGGTCAGTGTCAGCCAGGCGGGACTGATTCGTCTCTACGGCCCGGCCCGGGCGATCGCCCTCGATGTGTTGCGCGTCAAATCCTTGCAGACGGGCGCGTACGTGTCCCACTTTCGCGGTCGCGGCATGGAGTTCGACGAGTCGCGTCCCTACCAGCCCGGTGACGATCCACGCAGTATCGACTGGCGCGTAACAGCGCGCAGTACGACGGCATACACCAAGTTGTTTCGCGAAGAACGCGAACGGCCCGTGCTCGTCGTCGCCGATCTGCGAGCGAATATGCATTTCGCGACGCGCGGTTGCTACAAATCGGTTAACGCTTGCCGCGCGGCGGCGCTGCTCGCCTGGGCGGCGCATCATCGCGGCGACCGCCTCGGTGGGCTGATCTTCGGCGACACCACGCACCGCGAACTGAAACCGCGTCTTGGGCGGCAGGCGGCGCTTCGGTTCGTGCACGAACTGGTCAACCATCCCGACTGGGAGAGCCACAGCGCTGCGCTGCGCAGTGACGGCGAAGCGGCCTTGACGATGGCGATGTCGGCATTAAGACGTGTCGCCCGGCCCGGGAGCCTCGTTGTCATATTCAGCGATTTTCTGGGCCTCACGCGCGCGGCACAGTCTTATTTGTCGAGTGTAGCGCGCCACAATGAAGTTCTTGCCGTGTTTCTGAGTGATCCACTCGAACGAGAGTTGCCACCGCCCGGCCGGTATCGGCTGGTGTCGAATGGAGAGGAGTTGGCGATCGACACCGCTGCGCGAAAAGCACGACGGGATTACGAAAACGCGTACGCCGAGCGCAGTGCTGAACTCGAGGCGTTCTGTCAGCGTTACGGAATTCACCTCATGCCGCTGTCGACCGAGGACGATCCGGTCGCCGCTTTGCAGACCGCGCTTGGCAGGAGAACGCACTGATATGGACCCGGAGCAGATTCCACTCAGGGACTTGCACCTGCCGGACGCAATCGGCTGGTGGCCGTTGGCGCCCGGGTGGTGGGTCGTTGTCGCGTTAGCTGTGCTGGGTATATTGCTGCTCTTGCGGCGTGCCCTGGAGCTGCACGGGCGGAGTGCGCCGCGCCGTCACGCCATACGGCAGTTCGAGCGTTTCAAGGCAGCGTACGAACAGCACGGCAATGTCGTCACGCTTGGCACGGACCTGTCCGAGCTTACCCGGCGCACGATGCTCGCCTACGCACCGCGGGCAGACGTCGCAGGCCTGACCGGCGAAGACTGGCTTGCGTGGCTGGACCGCGGCCTGGCCGAGCCGAAATTCACCGCAGGCGCTGGACGCAATCTCCTTGAGCTGCCGTATCGCGATCCGGCGGCGGATGTTGCGAATGTCGACATTGACGGCTTACTTCTGGCGGTTCGGCTGCGACTCGATACGCCCATAAGAGGGCTTAGCTGATGTTTTCGCTTGCATGGCCCTGGATGCTGCTGGTCCTGCCGCTGCCGCTTATCCTGCGTTCACTGCTGCCGGACGCGAATGGTCTTGCCGAGGCCGGGCTGCGGGTGCCGAGCTTCACCGCGTTCGCGACGTTGATGGATGGTTCACACACCGGGCAATTGCTCAATTGGCGTTTTTGGCTTGCCACCGCAGCCTGGATACTGCTGATCGTGGCCGCAGCGCGGCCGGAGCGTGTCGGCGACGAACTCGAGTTGCCGGTCTCAGGACGCAACCTGATGCTCGCCGTTGACCTCTCGGGCAGCATGGACCAGAAAGACTTCGAACTGGGCAGCCGTCGCGTGGACCGTCTCACGGCAACAAAAGCCGTGGCGAGCGACTTCATCAGTCGGCGTGAGGGCGATCGAATCGGTCTGATCCTGTTCGGCGAGCGCGCCTACTTGCAAGTGCCGCTGACGCTGGATCGCGAAACCGTCAAGATCCTCCTGCTCGAAGCGTATATTGGTCTTGCCGGCGAGAAGACTGCGATTGGCGATGCCATCACGCTCGCCGTAAAGCGCATCCACGATCAAGGCGAAGATGCCGGTGAACAGGTTCTCGTCCTGCTTACCGATGGCGCGAACACGGCCGGCGAGGTGGAGCCGCTGAAGTCGGCCGAGCTTGCCAGCCAGGTCGGTCTGCGCATCTATACGATCGGCATCGGCGCAAAGGAGCTCGAGGTGAACTCGCTCTTCGGTGGTCGCCGGCGCGTCAATCCATCGGCAGACCTCGATGAAGAAACCCTGACGGGCATAGCCGCAATGACCGGCGGGCGTTATTTCCGCGCCACCGATACGGCCACGCTGCAAGACATCTACCGGCTCGTCGACGAACTCGAACCGGTTGAGGAACCGGAGGCTGGATTCAGGCCGATCCAGTCGCTTTACTACTGGCCGCTGAGTGGCGCACTTGCGCTGGTGGCACTGCTATGCGGCGCCAGCTTGTTACAAACGTTGCTGCTGCGTCGATCAAGCGAGGTGCAAACCGGTGCCGGCTGACTTTCACTGGCTGCGGCCCGAGTGGCTTTGGGCGATACCGGCCGTCATCGCCACGGCCGTGCTGCTCGCCCGGCGGCAGCTCGGGCCAGGAAACTGGCAGAAGGTCGTCGCTCCGGCACTCCTGCCTTTCGTATTGTCGGACACGCCGGGCGGCCGTGCAGATCGGCGCTGGTGGCTGCTTGGGATCGGTGGTGTCATCGCGGCGCTGTCGCTGGCCGGACCGGCATGGCAGCGAATTGAGCAGCCGGTGTTTCGATCGGATCAGGCGCTCGTCGTTGCCCTCGATCTGTCACGATCGATGGATGCTCAGGATGTGTCTCCGAGCCGTATGCTGCGCGCGCGGCTGAAAATCCTCGACATCCTCGAGCGCCGCGGCAGCGGCCAGACGGCGCTCGTAGTCTATTCCGCGAACGCGTTTACCGTAACCCCGTTGACGACCGATGCCGATACCATTGCAGCGCTCGTCAACAGCCTGAGTACCGATATCATGCCGAGCCGCGGCAGCTATCCGGTTGCGGCGATCAAAAAAGGCCGGCAACTTCTCGAGCAGGCCGGGGCGGGATTCGGTGAGGTCTTGTTGATCACCGACGGCGGCTCATCGCCGGCCACCGTAAGAGCGGCGCGTGACCTCAAGAACAGTGGCTACACGTTGTCGGTACTGGGCGTCGGTACCTTGCAGGGCGCACCGATTCCGCGACTTGCCGGTGGCTTTATTAGCGATCGATCCGGCAACATCGCCGTGCCGAAACTCGAAGAACGCTCGTTGCGCTCGCTCGCGGCAGCAGGCGGCGGGCGGTATGCGACCCTGACGCCGGACGGCCGCGATCTTGACCTGCTGCTATCCGGTGAAGTTGGCAGTCGTACCGCGACAGACGGATCCCAGGCCAGCGATCAGTGGCGCGAAGAAGGGCCGTGGCTAGCACTCATGTTATTACCGTTGGGGGCGATGGCGTTTCGCCGCGGCTGGTTGCTCGTTGTGCTTATCGCAGTCCTGCCCATGTCCGAGCCGGCAGAGGCGTCGGTGTGGGACGATATATGGTGGACCACGGACCAACAGGGGCAAAGACAACTCAAGCAGGGTAATGCGTCAGACGCCGCCGAATTATTCGCGAATACCGACTGGCAGGCCGTGGCACAGTACAGAGCTGGTGACTATGCTTCGAGCGCCGCGCAATTTGCAGAGCAGGGCGATGTTCGAAACCTGTACAACCTCGGCAATGCACTTGCTCGACAGGGAGAATTCGAATCGGCGATTGATGCCTTCGAGCAGGTTCTGGAGATTGATGCAGACGACACAGACGCTGCATACAACCGTGACCTGTTGCAGCAAATGCTCGAACAGCAGCGCTCACAACAACAAAGCGAGGGCGATCAACAACAGGAATCATCGGATCAATCCGGCGGTGACAGCGAGCAGTCCGATAACGACAGTTCGACCGACCCACAGGGTGCGGACGGCGCATCTCAATCCGATAGCGATGCTGCGGAGCGGAATGCGTCGCAGCGCGATGACCAGGAGGCCACTCAGGAAGATCTCGAAGCGCTGCAGCAGGAGCTGCAGCGGGCCCGGGAAAAGGCAGATCAGGAACGCGATCAGTCGACGCAACAACTCAGCCAGGCCGAGATCGATGCATTGCGCCGCGCACAGGAGCAGCAACAGGCATTGGAACAGTGGTTGCGGCGCATACCGAATGATCCTGGCGGGCTGTTGCGCAAGAAATTTCGCGATCAGTATCGGCGCAGCGGGCTCGATCAGGACGGCAACAATCTATGGCCCGATGATGAGGTGCAGCCGTGGTGACGTTGCGGAGTGGAAAAATGCGGATGGTCTTGCTGCTCCTGATCGGGGCGCTGCTCCCGGCTGCCGGAGCGCACGCGACAGTGACGGCAACGGTCGATCGCAGCAACGTCGAATTAAACGAATCCTTCTTGCTGGAGGTCGTCGTCGATACCAATATCGATCTCGAACCCGATATCTCGGCGCTGCAGCAGGATTTTTACGTTGGGCAACGCAGTCAGCTGAACAATACGACGATCGTCAACGGGCAGATTACGCGCAGTCGAACCTGGACCTACGTATTGATGGCAAAGCACGTTGGGCAGCTGATCATTCCCTCGCTCGTTGTCGGTACTGAGCAAAGCGATCCGTTGATGGTGATCGTCAGCGAGACCAGTCACGCGCCGCCCGGCGAGGCGGACGTCTTCATCACGAGTGAAGTAGACCTGAGCGAAACGTTTGTGCAGGCGCAGGTTCTTTTCCGCATCAAGGTTTATCGAGCTGTCTCAACGCGACAGCCGGCCTTGCGTGAACCGAGTTTCGGTGGTGCCGAGGTCCTCGTGGAAAGCGCCGGCAATGAGCGCAGCTACGACGCGATATTGAACGACCGTGCGTACAAAGTTGTCGAGCGCGTGTTCGCGATATTTCCACAGGAAAGTGGCGAGGTGACGATATCGCCGGCACGCTTCGAGGCCCGTGTATTGCGCGACGGCAGGATCACGGGCCGTAAAGTATTTGAGTCCGAGCCACAGACGGTTACTGTTTTGCCGATCCCGGCGCCGCCCGCCGACTACCCCAATGCTGCCTGGTTGCCGGCGCGCGACCTCGAATTGACCGAGCATTGGTCACGAGAGCCTGACGAGCTGTTGGCGGGCGAGCCCATTACGCGAAACGTGACGATCAGTGTGCTCGGGCAGCTCGAGACGCAGATTCCAGTCACCGCGCCGCCCACGGCGAAAGGCGTCAACATCTATCCGGACAAACCCGAGCTGAGCAGGCATACCGAGGCCGGCGGCATTCGTGGCGTTCGAACGGACCAGTACGCGATGATCGGCGTCGACCCCGGCATCATCCGGCTGCCAATGCTCGAGGTGCCGTGGTGGGATATCGCGGCGGGTAAGTGGCGCGTCGCGCATCTGCCCGAACGAACGATCAGTATTCTGCCTTCCGGCGAGGCCGCCGCGCCGCAGCAGCTTACGACGATGCCGGCCACGGCCGAACGCAGCGGGCTGCCGGGCATCCTGACGGTTCACTCCAGCTTCTGGCGCCGGGTCAGCGAGATTCTCGCCGTGGCCTGGCTATTAACGCTTGTGGCCTGGTGGTGGTCTGCCCACGCGCGGGGAACAGCGCGCGCAGCACGTGATCCTGCGCCGCCGCCGATTTACAAACAACAAGCGCGTTTTCTCAAAACGGCACGCAAAGCGGCGCTGGACGGTGACGCCGCTGCGTTGCGACAGGCATTACTGGACTGGGGTCAGCTGCAGTGGCCTGACGACCCGCCGCGCAGCATCGGTGTGCTGGCAATGCGCGTGTCATCGCCGCTGGCTGATGAGCTTCGGCGTTTATCGAGGGTCAGTTATGGCGCCAGCGCGCAAGCTTGGGACGGCGAAGCGCTGGCCACGGCGCTGCGTTCATTTGCGCTTGTCGACGACAGCGAAGCCGTTCAGGCAGACGAGCTCCTGCCGCCGCTCATGCCGTCGGAATAGCTGCTACCAGTGACCACTGTTGGACATCGATGCCCACGGTTCCCGAGGGGCTAGCGCGTCGCCGTGCTGCAACAATTCAATCGAGATGTTGTCCGGTGAGCGGACGAATGCCATGCGGCCGTCGCGCGGTGAGCGGTTTATGGTAACGCCGGCATCCATGAGTTTCTGGCACGTCGCGTAGATGTCATCGACCTGGTAGGCGACATGACCGAAGTTGCGGCCCTCGTCGTAGTCTTCGGGGTCCCAGTTGTACGTTAGTTCGATTTGCGCGTCTTCATCGCCATGCGCCGCCAGAAAGATCAGCGAAAATCGCCCCTGTTCACTGTCGATACGGCGCAATTCAACAAGGCCAAGCTTGTTGCAGTAAAAGTCCAGTGATTCATCCACGTCTTTGACGCGCACCATCGTGTGCAGGTACTTCACATGCGTGCCCCGGTTGCAGTCGTTCCATCAATGAGACCACAATGGCCGGCAATTGCAACGCAGCGAGCAATACGTGCACGAAATTCGTACGATAACCCTGGACCTGGACGACACCTTGTGGGCGATTCACCCTGTCATTGAGCGCGCGGAGCAGCGTCTCTACGACTGGTTGGGGGACAACGTTCCGCGAGTCGTTGAGATGTACCGGCCGGCCGACATGCTGGCCTTGCGCGAACAGGTCATCCTCGAGATGGCGGAAAATGCGCATGACCTGAGTTTCTTGCGGCGCACCGTTCTCAGCCGCATGGGGATTTCCGCCGGTTATGGCGACGGTTTTGTCGACGACGCGTTCGCTGTGTTCGATGAGGCACGCCAAACGCTCGAATTGTTCCCGGAGGCGAGAGCGGCGCTCGAGTCGTTGCACGTGCGATATACGTTGATCGCAGTGACCAACGGCAATGCCAGGCTCGACAAAATCGGAATTGACGATCTGTTCGATGATTTTGTGTCGGCCGTGATGGCCGGCGCTGCAAAGCCGGCCCGCCCGATTTTCGACGAGGCGGTTCGCGTCGGTGGTGCCGAGCCGCATGAGACACTGCACGTCGGCGATCACCCTGAATTCGATGTCGACGGTGCGCGTGCCGCCGGACTGAAGACCGTGTGGATGAATCGCAATGGCAATGAATGGCCGAGCGAATTGCCGCAACCTGACGAAACGGTTGCCGATCTTGGCGAACTGGACCAAATCATGACGAAGTACCATCGCGGCCGATGACGATGCTGGCAAGCAACGCGCCGTTGATTGTTTATGTGCCGGGATTATTGCCCAAGCCGGAAGCAAGCCATCACAAGAGAGCATTGTTTCGTTGCCTCACTGCCGGCATTCGCCGCATCGACGCCGCGGTTGCCGACGACATCGTGGCGGCCGGACGCAGCTTCGACGTAGTGTCGTGGACGTTCGACTTCTATCGCGTGCATCGGGATATCAATTTGGACAGTGCCGCTATTGATACTGTCATTTCCGTGCCCGGCCCCAGCGACGCCGATATCCGGGAGGCATCGTCATGGCAGCGACGCGCGTTGCGCAAGCTGTATCATCTCGTTGACCGGTTCCCGTTCCTGATCCCGCACCTCACGAACGGGCAGATGGAGTTGCATTTGCGTGACCTGCACCGTTATTCAAGCAATCGCAACAATATCGCCGAGCACACGCGCGAAATGCTGAAAATGCCGCTGCGTGCGGCGTGGACGGCGAATCGACCGATCCTGCTGATCGGTCACAGCATGGGATCAGTGATCGCGTACGACAGCCTGTGGCAAATGAGTCGCGACAAACGCGACGATCTCAGCATCGACTTGTTCTTGACGATGGGTAGCCCATTGGGACAGAGCTATATCCAGAAACACATCATGGGACACGCTGACAGCGGTGCCGCACGTTATCCGGACAATATCAAGCGCTGGATCAATCTTGCCGCCGTTGGCGACATGACGGCGCTCGATGCGCAGCTGCGCGATGATTTCAGCGAGATGCTTGAACTCGGACAGGTCGAGAGCATCGTCGACGACTGTTTATTCAACTATTATTGGGACGACGGCAAACTCAACGCCCACGCCGAATATGGCTATCTCGTCAATGAGAAGACGGCTCAGATCATCACGAGCTGGTGGCGGACACATCGGCCCGGCACCCGAGAGTAACTTAGTACTCCATCAAGGTCGTATTGATGAAGTAACTAGGACGTCTCGAGATTCGGCTTGATGACGATGTCGATGCGACGATTCCGTGCGCGCCCCCATGCCGATTCATTGCTGGCGACCGGACGTGTTTCTCCATATCCCGTCGCAATCAGCCGGTATGTCGGGATGCGCATCGCATTGATCATGTATTGGTGAACCGATTCTGCACGTTCCTGTGACAGCTTCTGATTGAAGTCATCACCACCGTGCGCGTCCGTGTGGCCTTCGATAATCAACTCGCTGCGTGGAAAGACATCGATGGCTTTCTCGACTTTTGCGAGTAGATTGAAATTCTTGGGACGAATCTGCGAAGCGCCACTGTCGAAGGACAGGCCGACCAGCCGTAGAATAATCGTATTGCCCTGGCGGAACACGCGCGCTTCGTCCGAGGTAAACATCTTTTCGACTCGCGCAAATTGCTCTTTGACCCGTGCCTGCGCTGCAAGTCGCTTGATCAGTGATGCGCGCTCTTGCGTTGCGCCGCCGAGCCTTGCATCCAGCGCGCGGAGCTCCTCTTCCATGTCAGCGACGCGCAAATCGCCCTCGGACTTCTCCTGTTCCAGGCTTTGGTTCATGTGAAGTATGTGCTCGATGAAGGCGACTAATTCATCTGCGAGCTGATTGGGTCCCTGTGCCATCTCCGGCGCGACATCCGCGGCTCCCGAGATCGACCGCAGCGGTTTCTCCCAGCTCAGGACCAACTGTTCGGCCGTCAATTTTCTGTCACGGACCTGACGCACGACCTCCGACAGGTAAATGGCGTGTCTTGCCTCATAGTTGGCCTGCATCGCAAGACTGCGTGGCAGGTCGGTGTCGTAGCGATTCTCGCTGAGCTCACGTTCGGCGTCGGCGAGTAACTGCTTGGCTTTACCGAGTGTAATCGGAGCGTATCGCCCGACCCTGGCGCGATCGGCGTCCTTGAGCAGGCGGCGCGTATCGCTAAGATACTGCGCCTTGATCGCGATCAGCTCCGCATCACGGTACAAACTGGTGGCTTCGATTTCGCGGCGCTTGGCGCCCTTCAGGTCGCCTCGCTCAAGCAGGCGAATTGCGTCGCTGAACTTGCGTTGTGCATTTTGCCAGATCTCGCGCGAGAGTTCGGGGGCGCGTGCGTTGGCGGCGTCCTGGCGGCTTTTCATGACCTGAGCCAGTGCCGTGCTTGCAAACCTGGCTTTTTTGGTCGCGTCGTTCAAGTACCTGGCGGCGTCAGCGGCGTTGGAACGGACCGTTTCGATATTGCGCCCGCGCTTGAGAGCGTTATCGGCGTCGCGGTATTCCTTTATGCCGCGCTGGTAGCTTCGCGGCGCCAGTAAACTCGCATTGGCGGATTCGGCAGCGTCCTTGGCGGCATCAGCTTCCTTGAAAAATGTATTTCTCAATTCGTCCTGTGCATTGCCGATGCCGGCGCTCAACAGCAGCGTGGCGATCACGACCATGCGTGTAAGTGTTTGTTTGGCGAGCATTTTCCCGTTCTCCAGTGTCAACGATCAGGAGAACTGCCCAAGCGAATGGCAGTTGCAGCCCGATATTACATATGCAGCGACACGAAAACTGTGCACCGTGTCGCCTAAATTCGTCATTTTTCCCGAAACGCGCGAATTCTACGCCCAGAAAGCCGCGGATGCATGGCTAGCGGCCACCAAAGTCCGAAATGCTGCGTAGCAGCAAATGCGACCCCGACCGGGTTCGAATGTGAACCGGCTCACCATTCAGCCATTTCGGGGGCCGGTTTGGACGTTTTGTGCTGTGTCTCACAGTCATCGATTGGTCACGGGCGTAGTCTGTAGCCATGTCCGCCAAGTACTACACACAGTTCATTTTGACTGACACGCAATATCGCGGTGGCAACGAATTCAGCGGTGTGGTTGAGCTAAGCCAGCCGATGGATCAGCACTCCGAAGCGCGTGACATCGAGGCCGTATTGGCCCGAAATTTCGA
>Ga0255057_10002097_pt1 | contig 10938 bp, 11 predicted proteins | sample Cases_109_6_MG_FD_189022 | JGI IMG/M metagenome (GOLD analysis project Ga0255057, IMG submission 189022) | Seawater microbial communities from Amundsen Gulf, Northwest Territories, Canada - Cases_109_6 | ecosystem: Environmental > Aquatic > Marine > Gulf | place: Canada: Northwest Territories... | reverse complement strand
GTCTGCGGAGTCTCCTGATGGGACTGTCGTGGTGACTGATATGCCTAAAGGTATCGGTGGTGGTGCGTCAGCTCCTACGCCGGCTGGCTATTGCGAGCTGCTCTAGCGAGTTGTGACGCGACGGTGATAGCGATGCGCGCCGCGTCTGTGGGCGTCGAGCTGGACACACTCGAAGTGACGGTCGCTATGGACTTCGACGACCGTGGACTTGTGGGGACCGACGACACTGTTCCGGCCGGTCCGCTCTCCTCGAATGTGAGTGTTCGCATAGGAGCCGAGGATGCGGATGAAGAGACACTCCGCGGGATCGTTGAATGGGCGGAACGCCACTCACCAGTCGGTGATGCCCTATCCCGTGCTGTCCCTGGCACCCTTGATGTGGACATAGTCGACTAGACATTCCCCGAAGCTGAATTGCGTCGCTCATAAGTGCGGTTATGTGCGGGGCCATATAGTCTGGTTGATGGGGAAGAAGCCGGTCGAGAAGAAGGTCAAACCCCTCCTGGTTTCGAGTTCTCGTACATCTCGCCCGAGTCGGGGTCTTGTCGTCGGCACTTCAATCGCTATTGTTGTTCTAGTCGGTCTGATTGGGGTGTTCTCCAATCAGACCGGTGAGTCGGAGTCTGTTATCACTCTCACCGATCGGACACCGCCCGGGACTGTTCATACCAACGATGTGGGGTGGCCAGGTTTGACCGAGAACATTCCCGAAGGTGTCGAGTCCGGCGTGTTGACGATGCCGCTTCGTACTGCTCGGTGGGTCCATTTGACAAGCGACAACTACCGCCTTCCGAGGCTGGGGGAATTGAATATCACTGCCGAGGACGGATTCAGCATTTCCGACGACCAGTTCAGTTATTGGCGATCATCCGACGGCATCGAATGGCGGCGGGACGGGGAACCTCCAGAGGAGGTCGTTCCGTTGGTAGACGGTTCGGGCGGTTTGCTCTGGTCCTTCAATGAAGACCCGCTTGAGGTATGGACTTTCGACAACTACTACGGGAACTGGAGCGAAGTTGATCTGAGTGGTCTGGTCCCCCCCGAGTCGGACGGTTTCCACTGGAACCTGGACGTCTCCCGACCTCTCACCCGAGAACGACCCGAAACGACCCAGTCGGTCATTCACGTCGGATTCACCGGTTCCCGCGGCCAAGTTGACCAACGTCTCCTCGTTTTAGAAGGAAACAATACTGAGGACATTGCCAGCTACGTTGAGGTGCCCTGGGATGTTCACAGCAGTGTCACTCTCTTCGGTACAAGCGAAACTTTCTTCGCCTACGTACAGGACTCGAACTCAAATGAGGTTTCGGTGTGGCGAACCGACGACGGCTACACGTGGACAGATTTTGGCCTGTTGCACACCCAGTTGGGAGTTCGGTCCTCCCTCAATTTCGAATTCAACGTCTTGCCCGCCCTGGCAAGCCCAAGTTCCCCCACCCCGATCCGCAATCAGATGGTCGTCGCGACGACACCTGACACCGGGTGGGAATCCACCAACGGCATCGTCTGGCACCCCTTGCCCGAAGACCTCCCCGACGGAACCCATCCGACTCGTCTCGAGTCCGGATGGTTCGCAACCGACGGAGACCTGTGGTGGATGCACGCCGGTGGAAGCTGGGTTTCACTCGCCGACCTCGGAGTCGAGAGCATTGGAGACGTTTGTCAGATTGTCCCAAGAGCGTCAGGTCAAACGACCCTCTTCTTCAGGAGAACATGCACATCACAAGCGTTTCCAAAGGACCTCTGGATCATCAGCCTCGACTCCTGATCACGCCAAACGGCCGCCCATAGCCGGCATTATGTGCGCCTCGGATTAGGGGAACATATGTGCCGTTGTGTGCGGCGCGTCACCACGTGGGCTGTACTTGCGAGTTTCAACGCGGAGAGTGGCCATTTCGGTGTAGGTTCAGAACATAAGCAAAAAGAAGGGATGACCCATGGCCGTCGACAGGCTCCGAAACATGCTCGCTGGGCGAGGCGACGGACGGCGTCTCCCCGGTCGGCGGGCTGTCGTCGTCACGATCGTTGTGGTGATGGTGTTCCTCATCGGTGGTGTGGTCTGGGCGGTGGTGCCGACGAGCACATTCGGATACGTGACGCTCTGTCACCGCGCCGACACTCCCCGCCAGGAAACCCTGATCATCCCCAGCGGACAAGCGAACGGCCACATAAGCCATGGTGACCCTCAGGTTCGGTGTGCTGATCCGATCCCCGACACCGGTGGAGGCGTTCCCATCGACCCAGCCAAGGGTTATTTCGTTGAGGAGATCAGCGACGGTGTCTTCTGGATCACCGAAGGCAGCTATCAGGTCATGTTCTTGACCACCGGCGCAGGCGTCATCGTCGTCGACGCTCCACCGTCGATCGGTGCGAACATCCTTGCCGCCATCGCCGAGGTGACCGCAGAACCCATCACCCATGTCATCTACAGCCATTCCCACGCCGATCACATCAGCGCCGCCAGTATCTATCCCGAGGACGCCACCTACATCGCCCACGAGGAAACCGCAGCGCAGTTGGAGCGGGATCGTCCCTTCCCTTACGGGACATTTGTTGGCGGTGGACCGGTTCCGCCGCCAGATGTTGTCTTCTCGGACAGTTTCACGTTGACCGTGGGCTCCCAGACCCTTCAGCTGGATTACCGGGGACCCAACCACGAGCCGGGCAACATATTCATCCACGCTCCCGCCCAGGGGGTGCTGATGCTGGTTGACGTGATCTTTCCAGGATGGGTGCCGTTCGCCGATCTCGCCCTTGCTGAGGATGTCCCCGGCTATTACGAGGCCCACGAACAGGTACTGGCGTACGACTTCGACGTGTTCATCGGAGGCCATATCACCCGTCTCGGGAGCCGAGCCGATGTCGAGCTGGCGAACGAGTACATCCTTGATATTCAGGCCAACGCAGCTACGGCGCTCCAACAGGTCGACTTCTTCGCTATAGCTCAGGAGACCGGGTTCGAGAACCAGTGGCTGCTCTTCAGCACCTATCTCGACGCGGTAGCAGCAAGATGCGCCGATCTCACCTTGCCAGAGTGGACAGGCCAGCTCGCAGCCGTCGACATCTGGACGTACGACCACTGCTGGAAGGTGGTCGAGAGCTTGCGCATCGACTGATCTCCCCGGGCGTTCGGGGCCTACGGCCGTCGGATGGCGAGCGCATCCAGCTAGCGCCACCCATAGCCGACCCTTTACCTCCTCGTGGCACACGAAACGCCTCGGCTGAGCCGCACATAAGTGCCGTTATGTGCGATGCACAAGTGCACAAGCGGTCACTCTTCGTGTAGGGTCGTCACCGTAGGGGAAAGGCTGCACTGCCAGGTTTCGGCCTAGTGAACGACAACCTAGGAGGACAGTGATGATGAAGAAGCTTCTGGTTCTGGCCGTAGTGGCTGGGCTGATGAGCGTGGCGGTGGTCGCTTCTGCGGACTCGGAGAACGCCGCTGAAGTATTCATAAGGGATACTGGCTGTGGCATTGCGGGAGCACCGATTTCCTACCCAAACGTCCAAGTCAACACCAACAACGGGAACGGGAACGGAACGCTGGTTTGCCGTGGATCGGGCTACCCCAATGAGACCGGCCGACCCCTCGTCTTCGACATCGAAAACTACCCGAGAGGTCCAGGCTTCGAATGCGGAACGAGCTTCGGCTTTACAGATCGGTGGCGAGCCGTGATTTCACCAAGCGGGCAGGTCGCGCTGACCTGTCATTTCCCAGCCACCAACTGATTGGTGATCCTCTCCGTGTACTGACGCAGGGAGGATCGATCCGCCGCCCATAACCGGCATTATGTGCGGTCCATGACGCCCTGGGACAGGGGTACATAAGTGCCTGATTGATACTTGTGGCGGGTGTTGCGGCGTTTCGTAGCATCTAGAGGATCCGGCTGGCTGTCTCTCTGAGTGCCTGCCACCTTTGGGTTGGCTTTGCAACGAGTTGTTGGCCGGTTGGTGTCCTTGCTGGGATGTGGCTCGAAAGAGGCGAGAACATTATCGACCCGAATCAGGAGTGCCCATCTCGGTTCCCCGTCAACGAGAAAGGCATTGTTATGACAATGATTGGGATCGATCCGCACAAGGCGACGCATACTGCGGTTGCTGTCGACGACGACGAGTACGTGGTCGGCGAGTTCACACTCCGAGCTTCGAAGGTCCAGGCCGAGCGGCTCACAGGTTGGGCTGAAGGATTAGGCAAGCGTGAGTGGGCTGTCGAGTCCGCAAACGGTCTCGGCTACCTGATCTCCCAACAGCTTGTGGCTTGTGGTGAGACCGTGTTCGATGTTCCACCGGTGTTGGCGTCACGGGTCCGGCTACTCGGTTCAGGTAAGTCGCAGAAGAACGATCCGAACGATGCCCGGTCGATAGCGATCGCTGCGCTGCGTTCAGACCGTCTGGCGATAGTTCAACCCGATGATCATGTCACGGTGTTGCGTCTATTGGCGAAACGGCACCGCGACATGGCGAGGCTCCGTAACAAACACTGCAGCCGTCTCCACGCTCTACTCCTCGAACTCGTGGCGGGTGGTATCGGCGTAAAGATCAGTGTTGCTAATGCTTCTGGGCTCCTCGACAGCATCACCGTTGATGACGAGGCGACACGGCATCGGGTCCTGATAGGCCGAGAGGTCGTTGACGACATCGCCCGCCTCGACCAATCGTTGAAGGCCTCCAAGAAACGGATCGGTGTAGCAGTCACCGCGTCAACAACGTCGCTGACCGACATTGTCGGCATCGGACCGGTCGGTGCAGCAACCATCATCGGATACACCAAAAACGTGTCCCGGTTCCCAACCAGAGGCCATTACGCCACCTACAACGCCACAGCACCAATCGAAGTGTCATCAGCAGGCAACACGCGACACCGGTTGAACCTGCGAGGAAACCGCATCCTCAACCACGCCATTCACATCGCAGCCGTGACCCAGCTACGTCATGACACGACCGGCCGGGTCTACTACCAGAGGAAGGTGGCCGAGGGCAAAACCCCCAAAGAAGCAATCAGAGCCCTGAAGCGACGCATCTCAGACGCCATCTACAACAAACTCACCGCCGACGCAGCAAGAACCACGAACTGACAAAAGCGGGCCCGGGAGGACAACCAGGAACGACTTTCGAATCCAGCGTGGCCAGCTCGACATCCTGAAAGGCTGGCTCTTCGGATCGGTCACTCCCGAACCCTGACATCAACGCTACGACCAATCGCCGCGTTCTGCGCCGGTTCGTCCAGACGCGCCCAAACGTCAACCGAACACACCCACTTGACACAAAGAGGCTTCGTTAAGTGCGCGTGCGTTGGCGCGATGAGCCGATAGTTAGGCTCAGCTAAGTGAGAAAACATGTTCGCCTTCAACCGCCCGAAACTCGGTTCGCGAAGACGGGGGACCTTCACATTGCGTATCAGGTTCTGGGTGAGGGGCATATCGATCTCCTATTTGTTCCGGGGTGGGCGTCGAACGTCGAGCTGGCTTGGGAAGAGCCTCACCAGGCGTCGTTCCTGAGGAGGCTTTCGGAGTTCTCGCGTCTGATCTTGTTCGATAAACGCGGAACGGGTCTATCAGATCCGGTGTCGGTGACTCGTCCTCCAACTTTGGAGGATCGAATGGCAGACATGAATGCGGTCTTAGATGCGGTCAAGTCGAAAAGCACCGCGGTTTTCGGCTTTTCGGAGGGCGGTTCGACGGCTGCATTGTTCGGTGCCACATACCCACTTCGGACTACGGCATTGGTTCTTTGGGGTACAACGCCTCGTATTACATGGGATGAGGATTGGCAGTGGGGAGTCACGCGGGCGAAAGGGATTTCACAGCTCAAATCACTCGAAGCCGGGAACGCCCGTGAGTACTTTGGGTTGGACCTCTTTGCCCCAAGTTTCGCCGATGACCCCGAACTGGAGAACTGGTGGAGTAGATACGGCCGACAAAGCGCAAGCCCGGCAATGTATATCGCTCTCATGAAAACCAATGGAGCAACTGACGTGAGGCATGTGCTGCCAACCATCAACGTCCCCACACTGGTGCTCCACCGTAAAGACGACAAAGTCTTTGATGTTCGAGCGAGCCATTACCTAGCCGACAAGATTCCAGGGGCGAGATATGTTGAATTCCCAGGTGAGGATCACTGGCCGTGGGCCGGTGACGCCGAATCTCCTCTAGCCGAAATCCAACAGTTTCTAGTTGGGACGAAACCCAAGCCTCAAGTCGATCGGTTTCTCACAACGGTGCTCTTCACCGATATTGTGGACTCGACGGCCACGGCTGGCCACCTTGGCGATCGTGATTGGTCGAAACTCCTCGACGTTCACGACAATTTCTCCAAAGACGAACTGCGTCAGTTCGGTGGTGAGTGGGTCAAAAGCACGGGCGACGGAATTCTGGCGACGTTCGACGGTCCAGGACGCGCAGTTATCTGTGCGAAGAACATCATCAGCCGAGCCCGGGAGCACGGTCTTCAACTACGCGCCGGCTTGCATACTGGTGAGGCCGAACGACGTGGAGATGATGTAGCTGGAATGGCTGTCCACATTGCAGCCCGAGTAGCAGCCGAAGCCCACGCCAATGAAATTCTTGTAACCACAACCGTTCGAGACCTCGTAGCGGGCTCGGAACTCCGGTTCGAGAAACGCACCACCATGCCTCTCAAGGGGGTGCCCGGCGAATGGCAACTCCTCACCGTCTCAAACTAAGCACAAGGAATTCTTCGCCGGGCACCCCAATACCGGAAACAAAATCATTCTCCCCCCCGTCCATAACCGGTGCCGCCTCAAGGCGTGAACGCAACATTCGGTGAGAGTGTTGTCTCTTATTGGAGGTGTTTGGTATGCGATTGTTCACTGAGGCGGAACGGGTTGAGGTTTGGGAGAGGCGTCAGGCTGGTGAGTTGAATCGGTCGATTGGTCGTCGGTTGGGTCGGTCGGCGGGGTCGATCCGAGCGTTTGTGGAGTCGTTTGGTGGGGTTCGTCCCGAGCCGAGGAGACGGTCACCAAGTTGTTTGTCGTTGACCGAGCGGGAGGAGATCTCGAGGGGGCTAGCTGCCGGCGAACTTTTGTGTGTCATTGCTGATCGTCTGGGACGAGCTCCTTCGACTATTTCGAGGGAGTTGGCCCGTAACGGTGGCCGGGCTGGTTATCGGGCGCATCGAGCTGATCAGCTGGCGTGGCAGAGGGCTCGACGACCTCAAGCATGCAAATTGGCAACAAACGAGACGCTACGGGCTGAAGTCGAGGACAAACTGGTACTCCGCTGGTCCCCGCAGCAGATCTCTGGGTGGTTGAAACACACTTACCCTGACACCGAGGCAATGCACGTGTCACACGAAACCATTTATCTGACGTTGTTTATCCAGCCTCTGTGACCAGTCCGGTCTTATACCGGTCTTTGAACCTGACCCGGATCTCCTCAGGAGCTGTGAACACCTCAGATGACGCAGCTGATTCAGGTTTTGGATTCGCTGTTGACGAGCAGATCGTCTCGCCACCAACAACACCCTCATTTCTTCAACAGCACCATTCCTGGACTTCGGAACGACAGTCGCTACTCCGGAGAGAGCAGCTCGAGCCGCCGAGACAGCATCAGTCGGATCAGACTTGCCGACCTTGCGTCTCTGCTGCCGGTTAGGACGATCCACCTCCACCACCACAACCTTGTGGTTGGTGATGTCTTGGTCATTGAGGAACCGGGTGAGACCGACACCCCACGAACCTGTGCCCTCCACACCAACCTGTTCCACTTCGCCGAAACCGACCAACCACCCCAACAGCTCCTCATAACCGGTCTGGTCCGCGGGAAACGATTCGACACCTAACAACCCGCCGTTGTCGTCGATGGCTGCTGCCACATGGACATCAGCGTGAGTGTCGACACCACCAGCAACTCCTACGATTCTCATGGCCGCCCCTTTCGTATAAGGCCAGAGGGGTGGCAAACCACCGGGACGGCGGACGTGACCCGACCGAACTGGAGTTAGCAGTTCAACCGGCGAACACCGCCCGACCGGTGGAAACCACACCAGCCGGAAGTATCCCTCCCAGCCGGTTAAGGGCGGCGGTCTGGCTCTGCTTGTGTCTTCTTATCCCTCGATTGTGAGCCGACCGGTCATGCCCTCCCCGGTGGCCGTGTCGGTGTGGAGTGAGCAGAAGTAGTCATAGGTACCTGGGGCAGCTGAGTTCAGGTCCACGATGGCGTCAGAGCCGGGTCCCACATACACGTAGACGTCGAGATCGTCGATGGTGAGATCGTGTGCAAAAGGGTCCGCGTTGTGGATCAACAGGCTGCCATCGGTCGCGGTGTCCTCTGGGTCAAATTCGAAATCGACCATGTTCAGAGGTGTGGCACCAGCAGCTTCGGCTTCGCTCACAGTTTCTCGAGCGAACAAGAAACCAACGATCGACACCACCGAAAGCACGCCGACTAAGCCGAACACGCCTGTTTGGAGGACACCGTCGGTCTTGGTTGGACCGATCCGGCCCCTGATCCCGGAGACTAAGGCCATGATCCCCCAGATAAGGGCAAGCAAGATTCCGAGGAGCATGACCAAACCGACAATAAACTCGAGCGGGCTGAAAACCTGAAACACCCCAAAACTCAGCCAAAACGCCCCACCTCCGACAAAAACGGTGCCGATCAGACCAACGATCCTGGCCCAGGTGCTATCGAATCGCCAAACCAGGAATGTTGCCACAATCGAGACAACAGCCACGATCAAGAAGAACCCAATATCCTCGGTGTCACCCAGAATCAGCCAAGAAACGACGATCAGGGTCACCACCGCCAATGACATCATCGCCAGTCCCAGGATCTGAAGAGACGCGTGCGAAGTACGTTCTTGGTCGCTCATATATCCACCTTCCTCGTTGCGCCCACATCGGCGTCCGACACATCCGCAAACCTACACATCGACGACCATTCGGTAGAGCGAAACCCAACCAGCAGCCAAACAACTACCACCATGCCAACCCATCGTCACCAATCCGTTGCTACCCGCACATAACGAAGCCTCTTTGTGTCAAGTGGGTGTGTTCGGTTGACGTTTGGGCGCGTCGGAGTTGGAGAAGTCGGAGGTTTGGGATCGGTTCGAGGCTGGTGAGTCGCAACGGTCGATCAGTCGTCGGTTGGGTAGGTCGCCTTCGTCGATCCGGACTCATCTGTTGGGTTCCGTCGTCCGGTGTCCGGTCCCGAGTGGTCTTCGCTTCGGTTGTCTCTGACCGAACGCGAAGAGATGTCTCGGGGTTGGCGGCTGGCGAGTCGTTGAGATGTATTGCTTCTGGTCTTGGTCGGGCTGGGTCGACGGTGAGCCGGGAGGTGGCAGCCAACGGAGGCCGTAACCGGTATCGAGCGACGACAGCTCATCGGGCGTCTCGACATCGGGCTCGTCGTCCCAAACCGACCAAACTTGGTGTTAGCCACCAGCTCAGAGAGGTGGTTGAGGCGAAACTGGAGTTGTGGTGGTCACCAGGTCAGATATCGGACTGGCTGACCGACGAATACGGTGACAACGAGGAGATGTGGGTGTCTCACGAGACCATCTATCGGTCGCTGTTCATCCAGGGCAAGGGCTCATTAGGTAAAGAGTTGTGGCGTTGTTTACGCACCGGTCGAGCGACACGTCGTCCGCAAGGGCGCCCGAAGTCGACCAAAGGCCAGATTCGGGACATGGTGATGATCTCGGAACGTCCCGCCGAGGTCGAGGATCGGGCGGTTCCCGGTCATTGGGAAGGCGACCTCCTAATGGGACAAAGACAGACAGCGATCGGGACTCTGGTGCAACGCTTGTCCCGCTACGTGATGCTGTTTCCACTGCCTGAAGGGAACACCGCCGAAGCCGTCCGCGACGCACTGACAGCAACCGGTCAGAAGCTGAGAGCTGATGAGCGTTCGAAGAGGAAATGTGGCTCAAGTCAGTAGGTCTCGTTGCTGCACCGGAACGGCTCGAACCAAGGGCCTCAACGGCGCGGTCGACACGTGGACGTTCGACTGCAGTGTCTCGACCGGAGTCAGTGGTTTGACCCAAGGAGATAGTGGTCGCCGCCACGTCGTGCCGATCAGCTCGGGATGCCGGTGTCCGCGCAAGTGGCTGGTCAATTGGCGGGCTCGAGAGTGATGGTGTAGTCCCCGCCGGAGCCCAGGAATCTGCGTACCGAGATGAGATAGCTGACATCGACTGTGGGAGCGAGTACCAGGACTTCGGGAGCTCCTTCGCCGCCGGAGTCGACGAAGTCGAAGAGCCCCTGGGGTCCGGTGATGACTATGGCTACGTCGAAGCCACCGGTAGGCACTACGGACAGTTCGAGATTCTGGCCAGCCAACGCCTCCAGCCCATAGAAGGTGACCGGCTCAATCGATCCGGCTAGCGATGCCCCCAAAGAGATATCCGTGACGACAGCTTCGGACACAGTCAGCTGGTAGTCGCCGGCGGAGCCCTCGTAGCCCTTCACTGAGATGAGGTAGCTGCTATCGACTGTGGGAACGAGTACCAGGACTTCGGGAGCTCCATCGCCGACGAAGTCGGCGACGTCGAAGAACCCCTGGGGTCCAGCGACCTCGATGGCTACGTCGAAGCCACCGGTAGGCACTACGGACAGTTCCAGATACTGGCCAGCCAACGCCTCCAGCCCATAGAAGGTGACCGGCTCCGTGGTGTCAATCGATCCGGCCAGCGATGCCCCCAAAGAGATATCCGTGACGACAGCTTCGGACACAGTCAGCTGGTAGCCGCCGGCGGAGCCCTCGTAGCCCTTCACTGAGATGAGGTAGCTGCCATCAACTGTGGGAACGAGTACCAGGACTTCGGGAGCTCCTTCGCCGCCGGAGTCGACGAAGTCGAAGAACCCCTGGGGTCCAGCCACCTCGATGGCTACGTCGAAGCCACCGGTAGGCACTACTGACAGTTCCAGATACTGGCCTGCGGACGCTTCGAACGGATATTCGTCAACCTCCTCGGTGT
>Ga0255057_10002096_pt1 | contig 10939 bp, 12 predicted proteins | sample Cases_109_6_MG_FD_189022 | JGI IMG/M metagenome (GOLD analysis project Ga0255057, IMG submission 189022) | Seawater microbial communities from Amundsen Gulf, Northwest Territories, Canada - Cases_109_6 | ecosystem: Environmental > Aquatic > Marine > Gulf | place: Canada: Northwest Territories... | reverse complement strand
GCAAGCGCGGGCTCCTTCCTCGATGGCGGTGGGGTTGCCCCGATGCAGCGCGCCGCGATCGACCTCGTCCAAGAAGAACCGACGCTCGCTGAGACGAAGGCTATCCAAGACGAGTTCCAAAAGAAGCGGGAGTTTCTCGTGAACGCCCTGAAAGACATCGGCGTGCGGTTCGACCTCGAGCCCCAGGCCACTTTCTATGCGTGGGGCGACCTGAGCGGCCTGCCGCCTTCGCTTCGCAACAGCGACCATTTCTTCACGGCGGCTCTCGAACGCCAGGTCATCTGTGTGCCGGGCCACTTCTTCGACGTGAACCCGGGCAAGCGCCGGACGGGCAGGCCCTCGCGTTTCGTCGAGCACATGCGGTTCTCGTTTGGGCCGCCGATGCCCGTCCTCGAACAGGCTGTCGATCGGCTCCGCGGGATGGTGGCAGACGCCCACTAGGCGCCGCCCCAACTAGCTGAAACCAAATCGGAATTCGCCCTTCTCACGCCGCCTTTTTGCGCTTTGTCGTCTATGTAGGTGATCATACTACATATGACGACATCTGCAGCGGTCGCGGCGAGGATCGAGCAACAGCCACGGGAGGCAGCCCCCTTTGTGAAGTGGGTCGGGGGAAAGGGCCGATTGCTCAGCCAGCTGCGACCGCTGCTCCCTTCGGGGATTGAGCACATGCGCCACGTCGAACCGTTCGTCGGCGGCGGCGCGCTCTTTTTTTCGCGCCGCCCGGGGCGAGCGTTGCTGACCGACATCAACCCGACCCTCGTAGCAGCGTACTCTGAGATTCGTGATGACGTAGAAGGCGTGATTGCGGCGCTGCGTGGACTGGCCGGCCGCCACTCGAAGGAAAGCTACTACCAAGTCCGTGAACGCTACAACCAGGGTCGGCGCGTCTCCGACTCGAAGCGGGCGGCGATGTTCATCTACCTCAACAAGACTTGCTTCAACGGTTTGCACCGCGTGAATCGCAAAGGTGAGTTCAACGTACCCGTCGGATCGTATAAGAATCCCCGCATCTTGAACGAAGAGGGTCTGCACGCCGCAAGCCGGGCACTCAAACACGCGCAACTCCGGTGCGCACCATTCGACGCACTTCTCGAAGACGCGAAGCCCGGCGACTTCATCTACTTCGATCCCCCCTATGAACCGGTCTCCCGAACCGCAAGCTTCACGGCGTACTCCCGAAACGGCTTCTCCCACGAAGACCAAACCCGCCTCCGCGACGTCTACAAGGCCCTAGACCGCCGAGGCTCCAAGCTCATGCTCTCCAACAGCGACGTCCCCTTCATCCGACACCTATACAAAGACTTCAACATCGACACCGTCGCCGCCCCTCGAGCCATCAACTGCGACGCTAAAAAACGCGGCAAGGTAAGCGAAGTAGTAGTCCGCAACTACTAGGGGCCACTCTCCGGGTCCCGAAACCTAAGCATCGAGCGCGTCCATGCGCGTCCGATAGGCCCGGAGCCCCCAAATCGCGGTCGCCGCCGCCATCGGTGCGAAGATCGCGGCTAGCCCCGCGAGCGCGAGGTGCAGCGTGTGGTCGCCGCCAAGAGCGTGGGTCGTGAGCGCACCGACCAACGGCGGGCCCAACCCCAGACCGAAGAGGTTCGCCGCGAACAAGAGGAGCGCCGATGCGAGGGCGCGCATCTCATTGGGCGTGACGGTCTGCAACGCGGCGATCGCAGGTCCGAAGTAGCTGCTCATCAAGAACAAGATCGGCACCGCCATCCATAGCGCTCCGCGCTCGGTGGGCATCAAAGGCCCGGTGATGCCTGGTCCAATCCAAAGAAGCGCGGACACCGCGACGACACGAAGATTGGCATCCTTGTGTCGGCGACCAAGTCGTACGGCCACGAAGCCACCCGTGAGGGCACCCATGCTTCCAGCAATGATGAAGATCCAACCGAACTTGGGACCGATCTCGCTCGCTTCTGCGCCGAAGTTGCGGATCAGCATTTCGACGTACCAGGTGATGGTGCCGTATCCAAGGACCGACAGCATCGAAACGCTACCGAGGATCGCGCCGTACAGGCGCCAGTGTGTGCGAAAATACCGGAGCACCTCACGTACCGGCACACCCTCTCCTTCCGCGCGTGTTCGACCGCGGCGCTTGGGCTCGCGGATGGTCCACACCAACGCGCCGATCGCGAACCCGGGAAGGCCGACCAGGATGAACGTCAGCTGCCACGGCTCGAGCGATCCGATGAGGGGGAGAGACCACTGCGTGTCGCCTACCGCGCCCAACACCCAACCGCCGATCATGTACGCCATGCCGCCGCCAATGGTGATTCCCAGGGTGAAGACCGACATGACACGTGGCAGCGCCCACGCCGGAAAGAGGTCACTCAGCAGTGAATGTGCGGGCGGAGACAGCGCGGCCTCGCCGAGCCCGACCCCCGCACGGGCAGCAAACAAGCCACCGAAGCTGCGCACGAGTCCGCACGCACAGGTGAGGACCGACCAAAACAGCACGCCGACTCCGATGATCGTCCGGCGGCTCCTTCGATCCGCCAGCCAGCCGATAGGGAGACCCAGCAGCGTATAGAAGACCGTGAAGGCCAACCCATGTAGCAGACCATATTGGAAGTCCGTGATCTCGAACGACTCGCGAATGGGCCCGACGAGGATCGCCATGACGTTTCGATCGATGAACGAAAGAATGTACGCTAACAGCAGCACCGTCAGTGCCCAACGGGCTCGCGGCTCGGAGTCAACCGATGTCTGTTCTTGGGAGGCCACGGGCGGCCGAACGGTAGCACCCCGTGGAGCCGAAGTGCCACGTCTGCGGGCGGATCTCGCGAGCCCTTGCCAAGAAACCCGAACCGCTGGACCGTAGCCACATGCGATTGCTCCCCCCACTCGTGCTGCTCTGCGTGTTCGTCGTCGCTTGCAGTCAACAGATCGAGAGTGGCGAGATCAACCCGACCCTGACGCATTCGTTCGAGCCCCTCACGATCGACTCCGGCGAGGAGGTGAGCGGCGTGTGCCAAAGTTGGACGCTCGACAACGACGACACGCTGTACGTCGCCAAGATCCGACAGCGAAACGAGGGTGCCTGGCATCACTCGAATTGGTTCTTCGTGCCGGAGGACACCTACCCGGGCCCCGACGGCACGTGGGACTGCGACGAGCGGGACTTTCATGATGTCTCGGCGGCGTTGGCTGGAGGCGCCTTTTTCGCTCAGTCCACGCAAACCGTCGAAGAGCTTCAAACCTTCCAGGAAGGCGCGGTCCTCGAGATCCCGCCGCGGTACAAGATCGTGGGCGGCGTACACCTCGTGAACGCCACGGCGACGGCTCTCGATACTGCACTCAGCTTCGATATCGAGACGATCCCCGAGCAAAGCGTTCGAGTGCGACTTCGGCCGATCGCTTTCACCAACACCGCACTCGACATCGAGCCACAAGCGGAGTCGCGATTCGGAATGACGTGCGACCTCGAGGTCTCTTCCGACTACAACATCTACTACGTCCTGGCGCACTACCACGAATGGGGCAACTACTTCCGGCTCAGCTTTGTCGATGACGACGGGGGCGAACGAACGATCTTCGAGCTCCGCAATTCGATCGGGGACCCACTCGGCATCACTCTCGATCCGCCGATCAATTCACGAGACGCGTCGAAGTTGCGCGTCGAATGTGGCTACATCAACGACACGGACGAGCCTCTGACGTACGGCCTGTCCGGCAATGAGATGTGCGTGTTCCTCGCCTACAGCCACGCTGATCTCAAGATCGGAGCGACGTCGGGGACCAACACAGCCATGGGGCCAAACGAAAGCGGCGTCTACATGAATGAAACCGCCTGCGGCGCAGTACTCGCCGTCCCGGTACCGTAGAGGTTCGCTGACCCGTTCCATCGCGATGCGCTACGCATGGACTTCAGCCTTTCTCAGTCGAGGGTGACTCTGGAGGCTCTGATGAACTCGGCGGTGGCGGGGTGCTCGGTGTGGAGGAGCTCTTGTGGGGTACCTGCGGCTGCGATTCGGCCTTGATGGAGGAAGCTCAGGTGGTCAGCGATACGTACGACGGAGGCCATGTCGTGGCTGATGACGATGGAGGTGATGCCGAACATCTCCTCCGCCTCGACAATTAATTCGTCGACCATCTCCGTCGTGATGGGGTCGAGGCCGGTGGTGGGCTCGTCGTAGATCAAGATCTCGCTTTCGAGGATCATTGCGCGTGCGACGGCGACGCGCTTTTGCATCCCGCCGGAGAGTTGGGCTGGGAGCTGGTGGGCTGCGCCGTCAATGCCGAGCACCGACAAACGATCCATCACCCGCTCGCGCACCTCTGCTCGCGAGAGATCGGTGTGCTCCCTGAGCGGGAACGCTACGTTGTCGAATACCGTCATGGAGTCGAAGAGGGCCGACATCTGAAACACCATCCCGAAGGTGCGGCGCATTGACGCGAGAGCGAGGCCTTCGAGCTTGGCGAAATCCACCCCGTTGACGAGGAGCTCGCCCGAATCAGGCTTTTCCAGACGAATCAGCTGACGCATCAGCACGGTCTTACCCGACCCGGAAGGACCGATGATCAAGTTGGTCTTGCCGCGATGGATGTCGAGCGAGGCGCTGTTGAGGACGTGATGATCGCCGTACGTCTTGTGAACGTCGCGGATCCGAACATGAATGGGGTCGTCCTTCACTTGCGGGGGCAGCGGCGGTCGAGTCAATCGCATCAAGTTGCCTCGGAAGAGCTTCATCAGAAAAGCCCTTGCCCCAAGACGAGGCCCGTCACGAGATAATCGAGCATGAGGATAGCGATGGCGCTCTGCACGACCGCACGATTGGTCGCGCGCCCTACTCCGGCCGCCCCACCCTTCGCATAGAAGCCTTGTCGGCACGCGATCAGAGTGACTGCAACCCCGAACACCATTGCCTTGATCAGGCCCTGCGAGACGTCCTCCCAATCGACGAGCCACTTCAACCGGTCCATGAACACGCCGGGGTCGAGGCCAAGGAGCGACACGGCGACGAGGAACGCGCCAAACACGCCGACGATGTTGAAGAGCATCGTCAGCACTGGGAGCATCACGAAGCCGGCCACCACCCTCGGTACGACCAGGTACTGCACCGGATTGACCGCCATCGTGACGAGTGCGTCGATCTGATTCGTGACGCGCATGGAGCCGAGCTCCGTCGTCATCGCGCTCCCTGCCCGGCTCGTGACCATGAGCGCGGCGAACACCGGTCCAACCTCCCTGGCCAACGCCAGCCCGATGACAGCCCCGCTTTGGCTCTCGGCGCCGAAATCTCGAAAGCCGTCAACGAGCTGTAGGGCAAGCACGGCTCCGACGAAGAACGCCGTCAACGAGATGATGAAGATCGAGCCGATACCAATGAATTCCATCGACTCGACGAAGAGCCGGCCGCGGTAGGGAGGGCGGATGCCCCAAAAAACCGCCTCCCAAAGAAGCTTGACCAGCGCGCCAATTTCAACGAACGGCGACAGGAGCACGTTGACGATCCACTCGCCCACATCACGCGCGGCGGCACGAAGCTTCGACGGTTTTTCCTCGGTCGCGGACGCGGTGGGCGCGGCGTCAGGCACGAGGCTTCATAGCATGGTTCGGGCCCGAACCGTCAGCCATTCAGATAGACGCGAGGGACTCGGCGCGACACGTTGGTAAGCACCTCGTATGGAGTGGTTCCGGCGGCCTTCGCAAGGTCGCGCGCATCGAGGACCGCGCCATCTTGCTCCCCGAGCAGCAACGCCTCGTCGCCAATCGACGCGCCGGGAACCTCCGAAACGTCGACGGTGGTGAGGTCCATCGCAATGTTTCCGACAATCGGACAGCGAACACCTCGGATCAACACGTGCCCGCGGTTCGAGGCAGAGCGCAGCAATCCATCGCCGTACCCAACCGGAATCGTCGCCAACAGCGTGGTCGACGCGGCTCGGAACGAACGCCCATAGCCCGCCGACTCACCCGGCTGGAGCGTCCGCACTCGAAGAACCTCCGTACGCCAACGCAGCGCGGGCCGAAGGGGTGCGTCGATGGTGTCGGAGCCAGGGTAACCGTAGAGTGCGAGCCCCGGGCGCACCCAGTCGAAGTGGGTCTCAGGATGACGGAAACAGGCCGCGCTGTTGGCGGCGTGCAAGACTCTCGGCTCATGACCAAAGCGCCGAACGAGGCCCTGCGCGCGGGCGAACCCGGCGATCTGCTCTGCTACGTAGTCAGGGTCGCTATCGGCCGTCGAAAGGTGAGTCATGAGGCCCACGATGCGAATCGAGGGGAAGCGCCGGAGCTCGCGAAGAAACTCGGTCAGCTCACCGAGCGGGACGCCAAGACGACCCATCCCGGTGTCGACCTTGAGATGGATGTCGATCGGACGACCGGCGGAGACCGCTTCGAAGGCGCTCGCCTCGGAGAGCTCATAAAGGACGGGGGTCAGTCCCACGGCGATGATGTCGCGGTGAGCGCCACCGCTGATCCCATTGAGGACGAGAATCGCGCGGTCGATTCCGGCCTCACGAAGCTCGATGCCTTCCTCGGCAAGCGCCACCCCGAAGCCATCGACCCCTTCAGCCTGCAGTCGCTGCGCGACGCGAGCCACACCGTGCCCGTACGCATCGGCTTTCACGACCGCGAGGACTTTACACCCTTTCACGGCACCCCTCACCACTTGCAGGTTGTGCCCGATCGCGTCGAGCAACACCTCGGCGCGCGTCGGCCGCAAGGACGCGTCCGCACTCTGCACGCGCGGCCTCAATGGCCTGGGGGAATCGGATTGCACGGCTTGGAGCTAACGGCTGGCACCGCTGCCGTCAAGCATTGGCGTCCCCACGCTGGAGGGTTAGGCTCCCGTCCGCATGGGACGGGCTCAACGACGCCGCACGGAAGCGGTGAAGCGCGCCGACCAGCGGTCTTCGCGCGTGCTCTGGGGCGGTATGCTCCTCGGCGGGCTCATCGCGGTCGGTATCGCGCTAGCTCCGTGTTTTAGCGACCCGGCTGAAGAGACGGTGGCCCCCGTAGACGTCACGCTGGGCGAGACCACCCGCCCAGCAGCGACGCCCAAGCTCGAAGAGCTCCGTCTACGCGTCGTTCGCAAATACCCGCACGCGAGGGACGCATTCACGCAAGGACTCATCTGGCACGAAGGCGCCATGTACGAGAGCACCGGTCAGTATGGGCAGTCGTCGATACGCAAGGTCCGGCTCGAAGACGGCAAAGTGCTCGCTCACCGCAAGCTCGAATCGAGGTTCTTTGGCGAGGGGTTGGAGCGGGTCGGCGATCACTTGATTCAACTCACATGGCGCGCAGGACTCGCCTTCGTATTGGACCTGACGACCCTCGAGGAACACAAGACCCTTCGCTACGCCGGGGAAGGTTGGGGTCTCTGTTACGACGGGACGGTACTGGTGATGAGCGACGGCTCCTCCATGCTGGAGTTTCGGGACCCGGAGTCGATGGCGCTGCTCGGCGAGGTGAGCGTGTTGAAGAACGGACACCCCGTACGGAAGCTCAACGAGCTCGAGTGCGTAGGCTCCGAGATCTACGCGAACATCTGGCAGCGCAATGAGATCCTCCGGATCGACCGCAAGAGCGGGCGCGTGACCGCGACCATCGACGCGAGCGGTTTGCTGTCGCGCAGCGAAGCACTGCGCGCGGACGTCCTCAATGGCATCGCCTACAAACCGGAGTCGAAGACGTTCCTGCTCACAGGCAAGCGCTGGCCTCACGTGTTCGAGGTCGAGCTCGTGCCCCGCTGATCTCCCCCATGCACATCGACCTCCGGCTCCCACTCGGCAAGCCGCGTTCGCATCGTTTCGACCGCGTCCGGACTCTCGTCGACGAGCACGAACCCGCGACCATGGCGCGCAGCCGCCTCGCCGGTCGTCCCGCTCCCCGCGAAGAAATCGAGCACCGTGTCCCCCGGCTCGGTGTGCACCTTGATGATGCGTTCGAGCACGCCCAGCGGCTTCTGGGTCGGATACCCAGTTTTCTCTTTACCGTTCGTCGGAACGATCGTGTGCCACCAGACGTCGGTCGGAGTCTTGCCGCGGGCGGCCTTCTCCTTCCCCACGAGCCCCGGCGCCATGTACGGAATGCGATCCATCTCATCGAACTGAAAGACGTAGCGCTTGGGGTCGAGGACGTACCAAAGCAGGGTGTCGTGTTTGGCAGGCCACCAGCGCTTCGGTCGTCCGCCGAAGTCGTACGCCCAAATGATCTCGTTGCGAAAACAGTCACGCCCCAAGAGCAGGTCCAGCGCGACCTTCACGTAGTGCACTTCCCGGTAGTCGAGATGCACGAACAGCGACCCGTCGACGGTCAGGCACGGAAGTGCCGCTTCGATGCGGCTCATCAGAAACGGAATGTACGCGTCAAACTCGTCTTCGTACGTCGGACTGTCGAGCCGTTCGACGTCGTAGCGTCGTCCGCCGAACCCCTGTCGCTCCCCTTCCTCGGCCGCCCGCACTTTCATACGCTGGCGCGACTGTTTGCGTCCCGTGTTGAATGGTGGGTCGATGTAGATCAGCCGAGCATGCTCGCGCGGGAGCGTCTCGAGGACCTCCAAGCTATCTCCGTGCACGATTCGCTTCACGCGTCCGAGCTTATCATCCGACGGTGGGCACGCACATCATCGAACCCGCTTGCAGCGCTGTGGGGACCGCCCTACTCTCACGGCCTATGCAACTCGTGGTCAACGGCGAAGAACGGCAGGTTGGGCAAAGCACGACTGTGAAACAGCTGCTGGCCTTGCTCGATCTGGCGGACACCTTGGTCGCCGTCGAGCGCAACGAAGAAGTCGTGCCACGAGCCCAGCACGAGAGCACCGAGCTCAGCGAGGGCGATCGAGTCGAAGTGGTTCATTTCGTAGGAGGCGGCTAGGTGTCCGAGGATGTGCTGAAAGTCGGCAAGTTCGAGTTTCGTTCGCGTTTGTTCACCGGGACGGGCAAATATTCGGACCTCGACACCGCAAGGCGAGCACTTCAAGCCTCGGGCTGCGAAGTGGTCACGGTCGCGGTGCGCCGCGTGGATTTGAAGGCGACGGGAGCTGACTCGATCATGACGGTTCTCCGCGAGGGCAAATACACGCTCCTTCCCAACACCGCCGGCTGCTACACCGCCGAAGACGCGCTTCGCGCGGCGCGGCTAGGGCGAGAGCTTCTCGACACCCCGCTGGTCAAGCTCGAGGTCATCGGCGACGAGAAAACCCTCTTCCCCGACGTCCCCGCAACGCTCGCAGCCGCCAAGACACTCGTGGACGAAGGCTTCACGGTCCTCCCCTATTTCAACGACGACCCGGTCGCCGCGAGGCGTCTGGAGGATCTAGGTTGTGCCGCGGTCATGCCCCTCGCCGCACCGATCGGCAGCGGGCTCGGCGTCCGCAACCCCTTCAACATCGAGATCATCGTGAAGCACGCCAACGTGCCTGTCATCGTTGATGCGGGAGTCGGTACAGCATCCGATGCCGCCATCGCCATGGAGCTCGGCATCGACGGCGTGCTGATGAATACGGCGATTGCCGGCGCGAAAGACCCGGTCCGAATGGCACGCGCGATGAAGGCCGGTGTCGAGGCCGGCCGCGATGCATTCCTCGCCGGCCGAATCCAGCGCAGGCTCTACGCGACAGCATCAAGTCCGCTCGAAGGCGTGATCGGCTCCGAGCAGGACGGCCGCTCCTAGCACCCCGACGATGACCCCTGAGCTTCCGCGGATTTGGATCATCACCGACGCGAGTCATCCCGACGGTCCGGTGGCCCCGGTTCGACGCGCACTCGAGGGATGTCCCCCCGGCGTGGTGGGCGTGCAACTCAGAGCAAAAGGCGCGTCCGATCGCCAATTGGTGCAATGGGGTCGAGAGCTACGCGCGGTGACCCAAGCCACCGGCCACGCGTTGACGGTCAATCGACGGGTGGACGTCGCTGAGATCATCGGCGCCGACGGCGTGCATCTCCCAGAGCTCGGCCTACCGATAGCAGGCATCCGCAAGCAATGGCCGGCGCTTGGAATGGTCGGTGTCTCACGGCACGATGCGGCAGGCCTCGAGGCCGCCGAGCAGGACTCTGCGACTTACGCCTTCTTGAGCCCGGTATTCAACGTCCCCACAAAAACCCAGCCGATCGGCCTCCATGGCTTTCGCGGCGCGATCGCGGATGTCGGGATTCCGACATACGCGCTTGGAGGCATCGGGCACCAGGATTGTAGAGCGCTGGTCGCGGCCGGCGCGTTTGGCGTTGCGATCCGCCGGGCAATCTACGAGGCAACGCAGCCCGGCGAAGCCTTGCTACAGTTCGTGCACGAGCTTGACAAGAGCCGCGCCAACGGCGAATAGGCAGCGTTGTGGGAGCAGTTCGTAGTGGGCTCGGGGGCCTCTCCTGGGTAGGAGCCGGCATCATCGTGATCGCGTTGGTGCTCAAGGTCTTGCTGTTCGACATGGCGGAAGTCGGGCACAACGGGATGGCGCCCACGCTGCTACGGGGAGAGCGCGTCCTGATCAACAAGAGGGCCGTCCCCGAAATCGGATCGATCGCGGTGTGCCAGCACCCCACCGAGGATGGCTGGGTTGTCGCTCGGGTAGCGGCGACCGGGGGCATGACCGTCGACTCTTTCGGTAACGACTTCCGCATCGATGGCGAGCTGGTCAAGTTCGACAGGAACGGCGAAACCTCCTTCCACAACGCCGACAATGATCTGAAGGGCTCGGTCATCTGGGGCGACGAGTACTTCGGAGCCGAACCCCACCGAATTTTCATGAAGGAAGGCGGCCGGCACCTGGTTCGGAAAACGGAGGTGCGCGAGGGCGAGCTCTACCTGCTCGGCGACTTCAGGGCGTACATGGGACAGGACAGTCGCGCCTACGGGGTCGTCGATGCGTCGACGTGCCGCGGCACGATCGTCTTCCGGGTCACTCCCATGGACGGCCTCGAGAGCACCATCGCCCATCGGTATTTCCAGCTGATTCGATAGTGCCGCTTCCGCGTTGCA
>Ga0255057_10002095_pt1 | contig 10941 bp, 8 predicted proteins | sample Cases_109_6_MG_FD_189022 | JGI IMG/M metagenome (GOLD analysis project Ga0255057, IMG submission 189022) | Seawater microbial communities from Amundsen Gulf, Northwest Territories, Canada - Cases_109_6 | ecosystem: Environmental > Aquatic > Marine > Gulf | place: Canada: Northwest Territories... | reverse complement strand
TGAAAAACCGAGAATTTGAAAATCAACGGACCGAAGCTCGCGTGCGATGCAAAATCCTCAACCGTTTCACCCACCTCGGGCTGCCTGAGTTCGAATGGAATTAGTCAACAAGGCCTCGAAGGATCGTTAAGCCAATGCAGACCGCGTGGAGGATGATACCCGGGGGATACGTCGCTATGACGAGAATGAATCCCAGCACAAGGGAGATGAAACCCCAGAGACGCAGATTCCACAGGCCAATAACAGAAATCGGGAGGAGCGCGAATCCGATCGGCAGAAGGACGTTTGGGGCATGGAGTGGTTCACCAGACTGCAGTGCCGGTAGGACCATAGCAATAAACGTGGAAATTGACAGTGCAGCCCATGCGGCAATGATTAAGATCAGAACGCGATAAAAACCCTGCCGCATCGTAGTGTGCCTAACGGGTTTCAGCCGACCGGTTGTCGGCGAGACTGATTTAGCCGACACCGTGTCGGCCAGACAGATTGTACCCGATTTGCTTCGAGTAACCAAAAGAGCCGGTTCCCCGGTTCACCCGGCGGCGGGACGCCGGCGGCTAAACGTTGGTGACCGCAAAAAGGTGCGATCCGCTATCGCTGCACGTTGCGGCTTCGGCAGGCCCTGGCTTCACGCTGAAATATCGAGTTGATTCCACCGAACGATGCCAGGTAGAATAGGGAGAGGCCGTACGCCTCCCTATCGGAACTCAAGCCGAGCTAGTCAAATGACTCCAGTCCACCTAAATCTATCCAAAGAATTACAGCAATTTGTCAACGGGCAGGTCGAAGCGGGCCAGTTCGACGGACCGGCGGGGTATATAGAAACTCTCATAGAGCGGGCCCACAAGGGAAAAGAGAAGCTGGAGGCTCTATTGATCGAAGGGCTCGACAGTGGCGATCCGATCCCGCTGGACGCTGATGAGTGGAGCAAAATTCGAGGAGACGTCGCGCGGCGGTTGTCGAATGGCCAATAGCATCGGCATCCGTCCACGAGCGCGACTGGATGTCGTCGAGTTGGCTGCTTACATCGGCCAGGATAGCGTGACGGCGGCCAACCGTTTCTTGGACGCGTGCGAAGCCACGTTTGAGTTTTCGGCCGAATCGCCTCAAATTGGCGCCATCTATCCTACCAAGAATCCTCGGCTCAGCGGTCTTCGTGTGTTCCGCGTGAAGAGGTTCCCCAGCCACCTGGCATTCTACGTCGAACGGCACAACGCAATCGAGATTGTGCGAGTTGTTCACGGTGCACGCGATCTTGATGTCGTTCTAAAGAACGAGTAGGCCGATCCGCCGGGTACCCATGATTTCGAGTGACCGCAAAAGGTCCGTTTCGCTATCGCTGCACGCGCCCTGCGAATTTACAAATTGTACCCGATTTGCTTCGGGTGACCAAAAGAGTCGGTTTCCCGGTTCAGCGGCGGCGGGACGCCGGCGGCTAACTTTCTGCGGCTGCACGCAAGGGCAAGTGTAAGACGGCCGACGTGCCCTCTTTGGAATCGGTGATCTCCAACCGCCCGCCCAACTGCTTCGCCAATCGGCGGCATAATGCCAACCCTAAACCGACGCCGGGGGCGGTGACTGCCGCTTCTTCGGCCGTTTTGCGAAACGGTTGCGACCGGTGTGTTCGGCTCGACTTGGCGAAACCTGGGCCGTGGTCGCGGATCGTAAACTCCACGTCGCCGGCCGTGGCTCGCGCTTCCCAGTGAATGCGTCGATCGGTGGCCTGAGCCGCGTACTTGGCACCGTTGTCGATGAGATTGAACAAGATTTGCTCGACCACGCCCACGTCGGTCGTGAGACTGTTTTGACCCGCGCCGTCGGCCACGGTCACCACCAACCTCATCTCGGCCTGCTGGGCCCGTTCCGCCAGACGGCCCTGGAAGCGTTCGACCAACTGGTCGACCGTCACTCGCTCGTGCCGATGGACCCCCCTGCCCCGTTCTAATCGGGCATAGGACAACACGTTCTCAACCAAGTGGGTGAGCCGTTGGGCTTCGCTGCGGAGCGTTTCGAGATATTGCTGGCGCCGGTCGGCATCGGGAACCATCCCGCGGGCGAGCATGTCGCTGTACATGCGAAACGTCGTCAGCGGCGTCCTCAACTCGTGAGTGACCGACGACACAAACGCCGCCCGCCGTTCCGACAACGCGACAACGCCCCCCATCAACAGGGCCGAGCTTGCTACCGCCAACACGAGCGCGGCCCAGCCGATCCACAACGCCCAACGCATCGTGTCCGAGATTTCTGGCGTCAATAACTTCTCGCCCGGATCGATCACTACCGGCAAGCCGGCCAACATGCGCGTGGGGTCGGCCTGGGTGGTGTCGTCTACGGGCGAGAGGCTCGCACGGGGCAACAACTCTTTCGCCTCGGCGAGCAGTTCCTCACGAATGCTCGGCCAATCGAGCCAGCTTCCCTGCACGACCGTTTGACTGCCGCGGCCGACGCGCCGCACCAACAGCAGATAGTCCCCCACCCACACGGGATGGCTCACGCCTTCGGACACCGGCACTGGAGCACCGGCCTGTCGGCCAGACAGTACGGGGGCCGATTCTCCACGCTGCTTGCGAAACTCCTGCTTGGCGACGTCCTGGTAGCGCTTACTCCGCTGTTGCAGATCGAGTCCTTTGACTTGCGGTGCAGGTTCGTTCGCCAGCTGCTGGACGGGATAATTTAAGCCGTAGAACGTCTCTGCGGAACTCGTCAGCGTCTGGCCCTCGTCGGTCGCCACCGGCTGCTCCGGCAATTGCTCCAGCAGTACGCTGATACTTACTTGCTCGGCCAGTTGCTGCAGACGCTCCTTGCGAACCTTCAATTGCTCTTCAGAAAACCCTTTGGCCAGCGCCATCTTTTCGAGCACGTCATCCGGCACCTGTGGAGACTGACACTCACCGGCCGAAGGACAAGTGAAGTTCAAGAGCACGTTGGCAGGCAAGACGGTAGAGAGGCGAGAGAGCTCCTCGGCATAATCTCGCTGGTTGGGGCCAAAGGGGTTCTCCGATCGGTAACTTCGGAAAAACGAAGGCGGCCGAGCAATCTCTTCGGCAATCAGCGGAGCGAGCTTCGTATCCATCCGCCACAACACGAGACTGATCTGCTGCTCCAACTCGGCTTGTTTGCTGGCAGCGGCACGATCCAAATCCGCGCGCACCGCTTCACTGGTCAGCCACGCCATGGCCGCCAAAGTCAGGCCCGCGCACAGAGCGAAGGCCAACCAGATTTGCCAAGGACGTTTCATGGTGTCAGTTGTCTGTTGTCTGTTGTCTGTCCTTGGCGAGCATGTAGCCTTTGCCGCGCACGGTAACGAGCAGGGCGTCGTCACGGAGCTTTTCCCGCAGGCGGGCCACGTGCATGTCGATGGTACGTGTGCTTACTCCGCGGGCATCGATCTGCCACACATTGGCTAGCAGCTCTTTGCGATCGACTGCCCGACCCGCATGGCGCGCCAGATAGCAGAGCAACTCTCGCTCGCGTTCGGAGAGCTCAGTCCGCTCGCCGTCGGCGAAGCGGACCTCGCACCGATCGAAGTCGACTTCGCCGTCGGCCAATTGGAGCGTCGACACGTCGCTGGGGCGTCCTGGCGAACGCCGCAACACGGCATCCACCCGAGCCAACAGTTCGTTGACGCTAAACGGTTTTACTACGTAGTCGTCCGCACCTAGCCGCAGGCCGGTGACTCGGTCACTTTCCTCGCCGCGGGCGCTAAGGATAATCACCGGCACGGTGGGCCGGACATTGCGCACCTGCTTGAGAATCTCTAACCCAAGCTTCCCGGGTAGCACCAGGTCCAGCATCAGCAAATCGTATTCGCGGCTCAGGGCCATCTGGCAGCCTGAGACTCCGTCGCCCGCTTCGATCACCTGATAGCCGGCAAAGGTGAGCGCATCGACCACGCCGCGGCGAATGGCTGCGTCGTCTTCGATGGTGAGGATGATTTGGGTGGGCATCGCTAGCTCCGGCGACGCGTCGCGTCGCGGCTAATACTCGTATTCTATGCGGAGCCTCGCCGCGGCCCAATGTCAACGTGATTCGGTGATGCTAAGTCCACCGTTCTCCAGCGCGGTGTAAGCGTCGGAAGGAGCCAGCCCCAGCCAAGGGTCGCTCGCTGGGGTGAGAAACAACTCGCTGTAGACCCGCTCGTTCAGCGCGTCAAAATCTCCGGAGACTTCGCCCCGGGCGTACCAATCATGAATCTCTCGGTGCAGTAGATACTCGTTCCGCACCGTGTCGAGCGCAATCGAGTCCTCGAAATTTCGCACCACCCGCAAAATGGGGTCCTCGATAAAGGCCTTGCTAGGTGCGAGAGACCCAGCCTGCTTCGCCGTAGGATGCTGGACCCGCATTAGTTTCACACTGGCTGGGTCGAGTTTTGTCTCGGGGCGATGCAGGGCGGCAATCTGTTGCCACATCTCGTGGTCGATTGCCGTTTCGATTTGATCACCACCTAGTCGAGTAAGTTTCAAGATGGGTATCTCCAAACCAGCCTTGGTGATTGCCCAAGGCTCCGCTTCCCAAGCGGTTGGCGGCTGCTCCCCAGAGCTATAAGATTTGCGAGCGATCAGCCGAAGCTTATCGATGACATTTTGGCGACCTATCTTTCTAAGATCGCTGGTCATTTTGAGAGCAAGAGTTGAAAGTCTTTCCGCATGGACCTGGGCAAGATAACGCTGGCGATGGTCTTGCTCGACACTCTTGAAATATCCATGCAATCGCTCGGCGCTCCGCAACCAGCGGAGGAACCACTGCGGACCATACAAGCCAGGCAATACGTCGATTGGATAGCCGTCGGCGGAAAGTACATAGTGGGCGCTGTTGCCGGTGACGGTCCGCTCGAGCTTGCGGCCGTCGCCGAAGTCGATGGTCACCTTGGGCACGGGCCGCACCGATTGCCAGTGCAATACGAACCGTTCTCGCAATACGTCGCTGACTTCCTTGTTGGCGTAGAGCGAGGTGCGGAAGTAGCGGCTGTTGGCGCAGCTAAATTCATCCGTGAGATTGCCGAGCATACGCAAACTGAGAATCGGCCTGCCCAACTTTGCCGCGACGACTTTGGCATGTTCGAGGTCGGTGCACCAGTACAGTTTCGAGACCGTGGCGTCCCGCTGGCCGGCGACCTGATCGACCGTCTCACGCCATCTCTCCATTTCGGCACGAATCGCCTCCGTTTCTTGCGCGTTGGCGGCGGAGGCGAGTTTGGCTTGTGCTTTGTGAAATTCCCCCAGGGCGACCTCGAGACCCCGCGGGCCCATCTCTCGGAGGCATTTGACGCCGCCCCCAAACACCGTGGAATTGCCCAAGACCACCATCGCCAAGATTAGTGTCCATTTGCCAGCCATGTTCGTCCTCCTGTGAGAGAAAAATTGCTGAACTCAACCTTCTATATCCTACGACCTGTGGCGGGGACTGCGTGTAACGGGTATGTAACGACCCGCTCGACTGGTACACTTGATGCTCAAGAACCACTCAGGGTGCTCACGAACCACGAACCGCGAAAGTCCCATTCGGATGATGAACGATACCCCTCAGGAAGAATCGCCCCGTTGGCAGCCGCTGGCCAGAATCGAGCGGCGGGTGGCGGGCGTGTTGGTCGAGAAGGCCAAAACCACTGCCGACAACTACCCGCTCTCGCTCAACACGCTGGTGATCGGCTGCAACCAAAAAAGCAATCGCGCACCGCAAATGCAGCTTGACGAGGAGCAGGTCGCCGAGGCGATCGACCGGCTGCGGATGATCGGCGCCGTGTTGATCATCCAGGGCGACGGCCGGGTGGAAAAATACCGCCATCTGCTGTACGAATGGTTGGGCGTCGACAAAGTGGAGCTGGCCGTGATGGCCGAGTTGCTTCTGCGGGGAGAGCAGACCCTGGGTGATCTCCGCGGCCGGGCGGCGCGGATGGAACCGATTAAAGGCATTGCCGAGTTGCAGCCGATTGTTGAGAGCTTGCGGCAAAAGGGGTTGATTCTGTTGCTTACCCCCCCGGGTCGCGGCTGTGTGGTCACGCATGCCCTCTACCAGGAACAAGAATTGGCCAAGCTCCGCGCGGAGTTCGACGGACAGTCCGACGGACACCGAAGCATGCCGAGTGAAGCAGCGCCGCCGCGCACCGCAGTTTCTGCTGACCCTAGCGAACTGGAAACATTGCGTGCTGACGTAGCTTCCCTGAAACGGCAATTGGCCGAGGTGCAAGAACAGGTGGCGGAAATTGACACCTTGCGCGATGCGCTGGAAAAACTCAACCGCCAATTGGGCGTTTGACACTCTGCGGCCGTTCGACATTATGAGGCGGCGTTGCCCAAAATGCGGCTACGGCAACGCCACTCACTACGGCCGCAAACAGCCAAAACGACGGTCCGAATCCGCCCAGGTAGTCGGCGCTGACGCCCATCACGACCGGCCCTACGGCGCTCGCCCCCACGGCGGCGGTCAGCGACGTGCCGCGAATCTTGCCCAGATGGGCTCGGCCGAAATACCGTGCCCAGGCCGTGCTGGCGACGATGCTCATCAGTCCTTGCGAACAGCCATACACCACGTAGCCGGCCACCAACGTCGCAAGCGTCTCGGCCCCGGCCAACACGACGCACGCGACCGTGAGCAGCGTCATCGACGCCACCAACAACCAGCGTATGGCCAACCGGTCGGCCATGATGCCGCCCAATAGTTGTGTCACACCCATGACCACGGCTAGACCGCCGACAGCACGGGTCGAATCTCTGGCGTCCAGCCCCTCCGCCTCGAACACGGCGGCCAGGTGGAATATCAATCCGGTGCCGACCAACGCCCACATGGCGGTGGCGGCTAGCAAAATCCAGTAGCAGCGGTGCCGCATCGCCTGGGAGACGGTCAATTCATTGCCCCAACTGAACGGCGCCGCTTGCTCCGTCGTGTCGGCCGGCGCGCCGTCGGGCAATTGGCCCAATTCGGTCGGCGACTGACGGTACAACACGGCCAAGAGCGGCAAGAAGCCACACGCGAGAATTCCGGCAATCGCCAGATACGCACCCCGCCAGCCAAACACTTCGATCAACATCACAAAGACCAACGGCACGATGGCCCAAGAACCAGCCATCGCGACTTGCATGTAGCTGCTCGCCTTTCCCAAGCGCCGATCGAACCAGGCGGCCAGGGTGTTGTTCGCTAGCAGAGTGAGCGTGCCGGGGCCGACCATTCGCAATGCAAGAAAGGCGAGGAACATGGTTACGATGCCGGTTATTTGGGAGGCCAAGACGCAAGCGGCGATCATTGCGGCGACGGCCGAGAGCACGGCTCGGCGGAGGCCGAAGCGGTCGACCAGACTGCCAACGTAGGGAATGCCCAAGGACGCCAGTACAGTGGCGGCCAGGTAGATGGTCGACAAACCGGTTTTGCTCAGCGTGAACTCATCAAGAAAGCGGACATTGAAATATGCCAAGCCAAACGTCTGGCCCGGGCTGGAGCCGACCATCAAGAGCGTGGCCAGCGGCAGCATGAGCCAGCCATAGAACCATTGCCGGCTGCTTGCGGCTGGCTCGACAACGACTTCCCGTGACAACAGCTCTGCCGTGGGCCTCGCGCCCACGGTCTCTTCAGGTGCTTCGACAACAGCAGACATGGGCGGCGAGACAATCCAACAGGTGGGAGGCAAATGGACGTGGGATGCGTAGTATAGTCACTCTGTCTTAGAAAAGACACCACCTGAATCACTCAGGTTCAGCGGGCCTTAAGCGGGGAACCAATCGATGATGAAATGACGCCCCGCTTCTGCTATCCTTGAGCCACGCGAGACGATTTATCAATTCTTTACCAACCCGACAAGCTGGTTCCCTCTTTCCGCGATGGCGTCCACCGATAGCAGCAATGGTTCCAGGTGGCTTGGCAAGGCCGCAGCATGGATTCACGACAATTTTCTGTGGCTGCTGGTGATGAGCTACATGCTAGCAGCCGTGGCGCCGGGCCCGGGGTTGGCCATTCGTCGACTGGCGTTCACCCGTTCGACGGGCGATGAGATTTCGGCGCCGCTGCTGCTGTTGGCTCTCTTGTTGTTCTGTGCCGCGGTAGTGGTGCGGTGGTCGCAGGTGCGCGATCTGTTACAGCGTCCCGGAATTTTGCTATTGAGCCTGTTGGCCGTGTGGATCGTGCCGAGCGCGTTCGTCTGCTTGACGGGTTGGCTGTTGCCGGCCATTTTGGGTACGCCCGTTTCGGCAGGCATGATGATCGGTCTGGCTTTGGTGGCCGCGATGCCGGTGGCCAATTCCTCGGTAGCCTGGACGCAAAACGCCCGCGGCAACGTGGCCCTGGGACTCGGACTGATCGTGCTGACCATCGTGCTCAGCCCGGTGGCCACGCCGCAAATGCTCAATCTCATGGGACTTACACTCTCGGAAGCAGAGACCCGTCAGTGCGAAATTCTGGTCACCCGCTTCTCGGGAATGTTTTTCATCGTGTGGGTGATCCTGCCCTCGGCGGTCGGGCTCGTCTGCAACCGCGTCGTCGGACCCGGGCGCATCCAGCGGGCCCGCGGCTCGATCCGATTCGTCTCGGCCGTCGCGCTGTTGACGCTGAACTACGCGAACGCGTCGCTGGCGATGCCCAAAGTGATCGAGAGTGAGAGCGTCCAAACGATTCTCTTTTTCGCCATGATGGCCGTGTCGCTTTCCGTGCTGGGAATCGCCTCGGCATGGCTGATGTCGCGAATCTTGTTGCTGGGCAAAGGCTCCTCGATCTCGCTGGCGTTCGGTTTCAGCATGAAACACACAGGTTTGGCCCTGGTGTTGGCCGGGGAGGTGCTGCAGGACGAGCCGCGGGCGATCCTGATGATCGTGCTGGCTACGTTGTTGCAGCACATCGTGGCGGGGATTGTCGACAAGTGGCTGGCGCGCAACGGCCCTGAGAATCCCGAAGCGGGGCAGAGGTCCTAGCCGCAGGCGGCAGCCAGCGGTTGACCTGACACGGACCATGGTCTCCCGACCACGGCTGGAATTGTTGAAAGACAAGGCAACGCCCAAGCGGTGCTCACCACTATTTCCGCGCTTTCGTTTGCACCAGTACCATCCAACCCGACGGCTGTTCGATCTCGCGACCAGTGGTCGCGTTGGTGATGTGGTAATTCACCAACTCGACGACTCCCCAGTAGGTGGTGCGAGGATCGAGCGAGAGTGGGTCGTGATAACCGGTCACAAAATGATCAGCTGCCGCTTTCATGGCGGACAGCACCTTGTCGTCCACGCGCGCCGGCACCTCCTTTTTCCAGATGCTCTGGTGCTCATGGTTGAGAATGAGTCCCTGTTTAGCAGTAATCTCCAGATAATCATCCCGCAGGTCGACCAGCACGATCTGTTTCCCTTCGCTGTGCGGGAGCCCCGAAACTTCGAATGCCCCTAAATTAAAAGAGGTGGACAGCACCCCGATCACACTGCGCGATCCGGTTTCGGTTGCTGTCGACCAAATCGGCACCGAGAAGGCCACTTTCAGTAAACCGCTGTTCCTGCTTTCGTAAACCGCGCAGATGTTGGGTGCCGTAATTGGTTCGATCGCCTCCGCATCCTCCGGAGACCGGTCTTTTTTCTTGCCGTGGAAGTAATCTCGAAAGGAAAAGTCGTCCAAGAACGTGGAGACAATCTCGCCATTGTCATCAATGAACGGATCTCTCGCAATCTGCAGCCCTTGACGATCATTGATAAACCAACTGTTCGAGGGCGCCTTGTCCATGTTCTCGCGGCGCTGGTCTTTGATCCACTTCTCAAGGGGATAATCGGTCCGCTGCCTCCTGGCCTGGTCGGGATCGAAGGACTCGACCATTAGAATCATGTTGGGGTCGCTGGCCGCTTCCAACAAGACGTGAAAACGCTTGGTGATTTCCTTGCCGACGTAGTTCTGCGACACCTCCTCGGCAAAGATGGAGAGAAGGTTGTTTTCGCTTTGCATCGCGTCGGCGATCATGCTTTGTTTGTCAACGTGCATAAATCGCAACAGGCCCAAAAATGCCCCTCCCACCAACAACAACGGCAAGCCGCGACGCAGCAGCCAACGCCGCGTTGGATACATGTTGCTCGCCCGAGAGAGCCAGGTGTCGACCCGTGCTCCAGATTCGACTTGTGTGCGTCGGATCGTGCTGCCGCCCGTCTCGGGATCGACGTAACCTTGCACCAGGGAAACAAGATCGGATCCCTCGACAAACGGCGTTAGCGCGACGGCCACTTCCGCCGGCGTGGCGTAGCGCTCCTCAGGCTTCTTGGCCAGCATCTTTTGGAGTATGTCCCACAACTCGCGGGGAATGTTTTCGTCGGTGCGGATCGGGGGGATGCTCGATTTCTCGTGCGCTTTTTCCGGTCGTAAGTCCGAATCGTAGAAAGGCGGGTTGCCAGACAACAGGTGGTACAGCGTGCACCCCAAGCTGTAGATATCCGCCCGGATGTCGACGCTCGTGGTCTTCCACTGCTCGGGCGACATGTACATGCCGGTGCCCATCGCCTTATTGTCATAGCGCGTAAGCCGGTCGTGCTTGTCTTCGTTCAACAACGCCAGGCCAAGATCGAGAATCTTGACGATACCCTGCAATCCCTCGGCGGCATGAGGAATCGACGAATCGGAGGTCGTCCCGTCGCCGTCCACGAGCGTAATCATCAGGTTCGAGGGTTTGATGTCGCGATGAACCATGCCGTTGCGGTGAATGTATTGCAGACCGCCGGCGGCCTGGCGGATGATCTCGCAGGCGTCGGGCGCCGACAAATGGCCCTGCTGGTCCACTAGCTCGTGCAGTGATACACCCTCGATGTATTCCATCACCAGGTAATGGAGGCGATCCTCGGGCGTCGAAGAATCGATTGCCACGACAATGTTTTTGTGTTCCAACGCGCCGACCGCTTTGATCTCTTGATAAAAGCGGCGAATCATTTCCTTGTTACCCGTCGCAACGTGTTGGGGTTTGATCACTTTGATCGCCCGCACGCGGTCGAATTGGGTATG
>Ga0255057_10002094_pt1 | contig 10944 bp, 8 predicted proteins | sample Cases_109_6_MG_FD_189022 | JGI IMG/M metagenome (GOLD analysis project Ga0255057, IMG submission 189022) | Seawater microbial communities from Amundsen Gulf, Northwest Territories, Canada - Cases_109_6 | ecosystem: Environmental > Aquatic > Marine > Gulf | place: Canada: Northwest Territories... | reverse complement strand
GGTTGTTTGTCTGGACCTCGGCGGGCCGGCTACGATCGTGACCGCTGAAACCGGGATCAAGATTGGCGCCGACAATCCGTTACAAGTCGTCCAAGACTTGACGGTTGCTATCTCCAAGCTCGATCGGGATCGGGCGCTGCTGTCACGGATGGCGACCGCCTCACAGGCTCGTGTGGAGGCCGAGTATCGCTGGGAAAAGAAGGGTGGAGAGCTGGCCTGGCTACACCGCGAAGCCTACGAGGGGATGCGCAAGACCGCGACGTGACAGTAGGTTTTCTCGGATCAGCTGTGCAACCTGCGCCGGGGTGGCGGAACCGGTAGACGCGCGGGACTTAAAATCCTGTGGGCGAGAGCCCGTGCGGGTTCGACTCCCGCCCCCGGCACCAACCGACCACACTCAACGCGATCGTCAAGAAACGGCTGCTGGCTCCACTGAAGCTTGCTCATCTGGAGTCGGCTGCTCGGGTTCGGCTTCGAGCAGCGCCGCCTCGAGCACATCGCTAATCGTCTCTGCATACACGAAAGAAAGCCCCTCCAACAGCTCCGGCTCAACATCTTCGACGTGTTGACGGTTCTGCTCCGGAACAATGACCGTCTTGATCTCCGAGCGTCGAGCGGCCACCAGCTTTTCCTTGATGCCACCGACCGGTAAGACCTGGCCGGTCAACGTGATCTCGCCTGTCATCGCGACCTCGGGGCGGACCTTTCGCCCGCTCACCGCCGACGCGATCGCGGTAGCCATCGTCACCCCGGCTGATGGCCCATCCTTGGGGACCGCACCTGACGGCACGTGCAAGTGCAGGTCGATGTCGTCAAAAAACCGCTCTTCAAGTCCCAACTCGGCCGTATGAGAGCGGATGTACCCCAACGCCGCCTGGACTGACTCCTGCATCACGCTCCCCAACTTGCCGGTCAGAGTCAGCCCCTTTCCTCCGGGCATCGTCGTCGCTTCCACGAACAGGATTTCGCCTCCGACCGCCGTCCACGCCAACCCGGTCGCTACGCCCGGCGTGGCAACTCGCCGGGCCACCTCATGGAACGCCTTCTTTGGCCCCAGGAACGTGGGGATATCATCGGGCGTGACTTTGACCTTCTCGTTACTCCCGTGTGCTACCTGAGCGGCGACCTTGCGGCATACCTTGGCGATCTCCCGCTCCAAACCGCGAACCCCGGCCTCTTGCGTGTAGTTGGTGATGATGCGGTGGAGCGCGCCCTCTTCGATCTCAAGATGCTCTTCTCCCAGCCCGTTCTCCCCCAGTTGCCGCGGTACCAGGTACTGTTGCGCGATGTGAAGCTTCTCGCGATCGGTATAGCCGGCCAATCGAATAATCTCCATTCGATCGGCCAGCGCCGGCTGAATCGTCTGCAGGACGTTGGCAGTGGCAATGAACAGCACGCTCGAAAGATCAAACGCGAGATCCAGATAGTTGTCGCGAAACGTGTTGTTCTGCTCCGGGTCGAGCACCTCGAGCAAGGCGCTCGAAGGGTCTCCTCGAAAGTCGGCCCCGACTTTGTCGACTTCGTCGAGCATGAAGACCGGGTTGTTGGTCCCGGCGCGCTTCAACGATTGAATGATCCGCCCGGGCATTGCACCGACGTACGTCCTTCGATGCCCGCGAATCTCTGCTTCGTCGCTCATTCCACCCAGCGACATACGCACGAACTCGCGTCCGAGCGCCCGGGCTATCGATCGGCCGAGGGAGGTCTTGCCCACACCCGGTGGCCCGACGAAACAAAGGATCGGGCCCTTCATCTCGTCCTTGAGCTTTCTCACCGCCAAGTACTCGAGGATTCGATCCTTGATCTCCCGCAGATCGTAATGATCCTCGTCCAAAACTTGGCGCGCGTGATCCAAGTCGAGGCGGTCCTCCGTTGACCGAGTCCACGGCACGTCACACAACCAATCCAGATAGCCGAGTATAAGCGAGTACTCGGGGCTCGCTGCTGGGATGTTGGTCAGCCTTTCGAGCTGTTCTTCGCCCGCTTTCATCACGTGATCGGGAACTTCTTGGGCGCGTAGACACTCACGGATGCGGTCGATCTCGTCTTCCTCGTCTCCCACCTCCCCGAGCTCTTCACGGATCGTCCTGAGCTGCTCACGCAGGTAGTACTCGCGTTGCTTCTTCTCGAGCTCTTCGTCGACTTGGCTCTTGATCTCGCCGCCAATCTGCAGGACGTTCAGCTCCCGCCTCAGCGCAGCCAGTACGATATCGAGTTTCTCTTCTGCGTCGTCGCTCTCGAGAACGCTCTGTTGCTCGGCTGGATCGAGCTTGACCATCGACGCGATCATGTAGGCAAACTGATTCGGGTTCTCTAGCTGCCGCACAGCGTGGCGCAGCTCATCCGGCATATAGGACGACTCCGATATCACCTTCCCGGCCAGCTCGTACCCCTCTCGAAGCATCGCCTCCACCCGGTCGCCATGCTCGCCTGAGGTCTCCGGCAAAACCGATATCGAGGCCTCGACAAACAACTCTGTCTTGACCAGCTCGACGATCCTGAACCGACTCACGCCCTGAACCAGCAACCGCATTCCCGCCTCTGGGTGCTTCACTAATCGATGGATGACCGCCACCGTGCCAACGTCACGCAGCTGGTCGCGACGCAACGTCGGTGCAGTTTCATCTTCCGTCGCTCCTCCGTCGGTCAAACCGATAACTCCCACGATGCGTGACCCGCGCATCGCCTCGTCCACGGCGGCGATCAACGGCGGGTCATTGAACGCCAGAGGCACAACCGCGAACGGATAAAGAATGGCATCCCGGAAAGGAAGCAAAGGGATTGTCTCAGGGATCGATGACGGATCGAATTCCTCGCTCAACCCTTCGCTCGGGAGCAACGCCTCCGACGATTCAACCTCAGGTTCCTTCGGTTGCTGCTCTTCTGCCATCTATTCAGCCTCCGCGTGTGGTCAGCGTGTTTCCACCCCGCAAACCAGAGTTTGTTTCGAATCGACCCTGTGCGCCAGCGGACTAGCTACGGCCGCGGTACATCAGCGCGCGTTTCCCATACGAGAACGTGGACACCCCAAGCGCGATCAATGCAAAAACCGTCAGCGCCCGATAGAAGCGCTCACCACCGAGAACATAGGCCAGCACAAGTAGGCTTAGGGCGAACGTGGTCACCTTTCCGGTCCAGTTCGCCTGAAAGACCAGCCGATCCCGTTTCAGGAAGAGCATCGTCCCCGCCACTAGAGCCAAATCCCGAAGCACGATGAACACGAGCAACCAGATCGGGAAACCTCGGGTGAGAGCCAGATAGATGGCCAACCCACCGATCAGCACTTTGTCGGCGATTGGATCCACGATCTTGCCAGATGGGCTGATCCATCCACGCCAGCGAGCCAAAGCGCCATCCAATAGGTCGGTGATACCAGCCACGAACAAGAGGGCGACACCGGCTACGCGGCTCGCCTGATCGGGACGATCGATCAAGATCAGGATCGGTACCAACAACACGATCCTGAGGAATGAAAGAGCGTTTGGTAGGGTGAAGAAACGAAGCCCTTCGGTGACCTTTTCGGGCGCCGACGGATGGTCTGCTGGCTGGCGCCTCAAACCCGACCGCCCAACAACTCCTGAGCATGCTCGCGAGACACCTGGCGCTCTGGGTCGCCGCCCAGCAACCGACTGACCTCGAGCACACGCTCCTCGGACTCGACGGCGCGAACGCGACTGACCGTCCGCCCATCGACCGCACACTTATCGATCACCAGGTGGCGGTGAGCAGCAGCAGCGATCTGTGCCAGATGGGTAACAACGATCACCTGGTGGTGGCGCGCCACCGCCGCTAACTGGCCAGCGACGCGGTGGCCCACGGCACCGCCAATCCCGGCATCGATCTCGTCGAAGATCAACGTCTGGGTGCGATCGGCGCTCGCGATGGCGGCCTTGATCGCCAGCAGGATCCGCGACAGCTCACCACCGGAAGCGATCTTTGCCAACGGCCTTAATCCCTCACCCTCATTGGGCGCGATTAACAGCTGAACATCCTCCAATCCTCCACGCGTCCAAGCGTAACACTCGTCTCCCCAGCGGATGCCGGCTGCCTGCGGCCGGCGGTCGATCGCCACCCGGAAGGTGCCATCACCAATTCCCAGATCGACGAGACGCTCGCGGATCGCACACTCGAGTCGCTCGGTGGCAGACTCACGGACGTCGGCCAACTCGCAAACCGTAGTGGCCAGCTCAGACCGTGCCTGTTCGAGCTCGACACCCAGCTCGGCATCGCGCCCGAGCCGGGCCTCGATGCTGGCTATCTCCTCGACCATCCCGCTTCTCTTCTCGAGCACCCCGCTCAGGTCTCCCCCGTGCTTACGCTTGAGATCGAACAGCACTTGGCGCCGCGATTCGACCTCGGCCAACCGCTCGGGATCGTGTTCGATCGTCTCGGCGTAGCGACTGAGCTCCAGCGCCACGTCGTCCAGCTCGTATCGAGCATCCCGCAGACGATCGGCGAGGCCATCAGTCCGAGCGTCCAATCCGGCCAGATCATCGATCACCCGCTGAGCAGCACCCAGAGTCCCAGAGACCGCGGGCGGGTCGCCGTCCAGGGCCACCCTCAGGTCGGCGGCCAGTCGCGCCCGATCGATCGAGCGCGTGAGGCGCCGAGCCTCGTCGGCCAACGACTCCTCCTCCGAAGGGTCGATGCGTGCGGCTTCGATCTCCTGCAGCTCATACTTCAGGAACTCGAGACGATGCCGCTCATCCTCCCGTCGCTTCTCGGTCTCGCGTCGTTCCAACTCCAAGGCTGCCAGCCGCTCGGCGGCGGTCGCGGTTTGGGCGGCCAACTCCTCCGCGCCAGCGAACGCATCGAGCAGCGCTCGCTGATGGGCCGACCTGAGCAATAGTACGTCCTCGTGCTGGCCATGAAGCGCGGCCCAACATGCTGCCCGGTCCCTCAGCATGCGCAACGTCACCAACTCACCGTTCACCGAGCAGCGACTGGTCTTGTCACGTCGGATATCGCGACGCACCAGCGTCTCGCTGTCACCATCGATGAAGAGGCCTTCGATCGTGGCCTGGTCACAACCCGGGCGGATCGTCTCCACCGATGCCCGTGCCCCAAGCAGCAGCGCCAGCGAGTCAACGAGCAACGATTTGCCGGCGCCGGTCTCGCCGGTGAGCACGTTCAGGCCATCGCCAAACTCGACCTCGGCCTCGTCGATCAACGCAAAACCGGTGACTCTCAGGCGCTTCAGCATGCCAGGGCGGGTGCTATTGATCCTCACGTGCGGCGCGGCCGCCCCACATGAGTTTTGATCTCAGTCGTTCGAAGTAGGCGCCAGTATCGAGACCAGGCAACGCCACGCGGTAGTCGCCGCGCCCAACCCGTACCGTGTCACCGACCGAGAGGCGAACCTCAACCTGGCCGTCGATGATCAGAAACATTCCCTCGTCGCCAGCTTCGACGTCTACATCGATTCGCTCATCGGGCGCTACTATGATCGGCCGAATCGCTAGTGTGTGGGCGCAGATCGGTGTTACCAAGAGGATGTCGATGTCGGTCACCACCAATGGCCCTCCGGCCGAAAGGTTGTACCCGGTCGATCCGGTGGGGGTCGACAAGATGAGACCATCCGCCAGGTACGAACCCAATACATCCCGGTCGACTGCCAGTCTCAACTTGATCGTGCGCAGCCCTCCGCCTTTGTGGATCACCGCATCATTGAGACCATGGTGGCGGCAAAGGACGTCTCCATCGCGGACGACCTCCGCGGCCAGCGTCATCCGCTCCTCGATTGGGGCGCGCCCTTCGAGCACGGCCTCCAGACGATCCCACATCTCGTGATCGGGTGCCGCGGCGGTCAAAAACCCGAGCCCGCCGAGGTTGATGCCGAAAAGTGGGATCGCCCGACCAGCGACCCGACGAGCGGCGCTCAACAGAGTTCCGTCACCGCCGAGGCTGATCACCAGCTGCGCTCGTGGATCGGACCAATCGAGCGCTTCTGCCTCGAGATCGACCGCAGCGAGCAGGGCGGGGTCGAGAACCGGTTCCCAGCCACGCGCCTGAAGGCCGTCCATGAGAGTAGCGAGTGCTTCGGGCACCCCGGTTCGGACGGGGTTCGCGACGATCGCCGCGCGGGACGCCACTAGCCGATGTCTATGAGCTGGCTGGCGCGCGCTCCATGGCCAACACCGCGTCACGGATCGACGCCGGTGTCAGCCCGCACTGCTCCAGCTGTAGTTTGCGCGGGGCGTGTTCGATTACGCGGTCGGGCAATCCGAGCGAACGGATCTCCGGGAAGGTGCCGCGAGCGGCGAGGTGGGCCCCCACGTTACTGCCAAACCCACTCCAAAGAGCGCTCTCCTCGACCGTTACAAAGCGGGAGAAACGCTGCCCCAGCTGGGCCAGGAGGTCTTCGTCCATCGGCTTCAAGTAGCGGCAGTTGATGACCTCGGCCTCGAGACCGTCCGCAGCCAGTTCCTCGGCCGCAGCAAGCGCGGGTTTGACCATCGTGCCTACCGCAAGAATGCACACGTCCTCGCCAGAACGAATGGTTTCCCATTTTCCAATCGGGAGAAAGGTGAACTCGGTGCGCGTGAGATCCACGCCTGTCGCAATCGAGTCCCGTGGATAACGCAACGCGAATGGATGTTCGCGTTGCCTTACCGCGGTGTAGAGAAGATCCTGCAACTCGTGCTCGTCCATTGGCGCAGCTACGACCATGTTCGGGAGCACCGAGAGGTACGCCACATCGTAGGCTCCCATATGTGTCGGGCCATCTTCACCCACCAAACCCCCGCGATCCAGCACGAACACCACCGGCAGATTCTGGATGCAGACGTCGTGAACGATCTGGTCGAAGGCACGCTGTAGAAACGTCGAGTAGATCGCACACACGGGTACGAAACCCTCCCGCGCGAGACCGGCGGCAAACGTTACCGCGTGCTGCTCGGCGATTCCGACATCAAAACCGCGTTCTGGAAACTCCTCCAGGAAACTCTGGACCCCGGCGCCGTCGGGCATCGCAGCGGTGATCGCAACGACCTTCTCGTTCCGCCGGCCAACTTCGACCAACGCGTTCGAGAACACCTTCGTCCATTTAGATGGAGATGAGGGCCCCTCGACCTTGCCCGATTCCAGATTGATCGCTCCAACACCGTGATACTTCCATTGGTCGGCTTCGGCGAAGGAGTACCCCTTGCCCTTCACGGTGAGAATGTGGAGCAACCGCGGGCCGGGCAGGTCCTTTATCCGCTCCAGCGTGTCGACCAGCTCGTCCAAGTCGTGACCGTCGATCGGTCCGAAGTACCGGAACCCCAACTCCTCGAACAGTATCCCAGGGGTTACCAAGCCCTTGATGCTCTCCTCCACCCGGTGCGCAAAACCCCGGACTTCGTCGGCCACCTTGGGGATCTTACCTGTGAGATCCCAAATCTCGCCTCGAATGCGATTGTAGAGGGGATTTGTGAGGATCCCGGTCAGGTAGTTGTGCATCGCTCCCAGGTTGGGCGCGATCGACATCTTGTTGTCGTTGAGAATGACCAAAAAGTCGCGTTCTGACGCGCCCCCGTTATTGAGTCCTTCGTAAGCGAGACCCGCGGTCATCGCCCCATCACCGGTAACGGTCACGACCTTGAAGTCGTCACCCGCCAGATCGCGAGCAGTTGCCATCCCGAGTGCCGCCGAAATCGATGTGGAAGCGTGACCGGCTCCAAAAATATCGTGCGGGCTCTCTGAGATGCGGCAGAACCCGGATGGCCCATCGACCTGTCGGAGGCGGTCCATGTCGGCGTTTCGACCGGTCAAGATCTTGTGCGGATAGCACTGGTGCCCGACGTCCCAGATGATCTTGTCAGTCGGGCTGTCGTACACGTAGTGAAGCGCGACCGACAGCTCGACGACTCCCAGCGGCGCTCCCAGGTGGCCGCCACGATTGGCGACGATCTCGAGGACGCGCTGGCGGACTTCGTCGCTGAGCTGATGGAGCGCTTCTCGCGACAGACCCTTGAGGTCGTCGGGGTCGGAAATGCGGTCGAGGATTCGTGACATAGGCAGTTGTTTCGAAAACTAATGCTCGCCGACCGCTACCGGCAAAAGAGTCTTGACGCCGGCGCTCACTAGAGCGGACGATCGAGCACGAAATCGACCATACCCACCAGAACCGATGTGTCGCCAGGGAGCTGAGCTAGCTCTTGAAGGGCAGCATCACCCGCCAAGCGAGCCTGCGCCTGGGTTCCATCAACACCGTGGACAGCTGGATACGTGGCCTTGGCGCGCGCTTGATCGGCCCCGACCGCCTTGCCGGTGTCAGCGGGATCGCCGGTGACGTCGAGTAGGTCGTCCACGATCTGGAAAGCGAGCCCGAGTTGCGCGCCGTAGGAACCGAGCGCCCTGACCGCTTCCGAGGTGGCGCCAGCGGTCAGTCCCCCAAGCGCACAAGCGGACGAGATGAGTGCGGCGGTCTTGGCCCGGTGGATCGCCTCCAGTCCCGCTGCGTCCAGCGCCCGGCCCTCGGCTTCCAGGTCGAGAACCTGACCCCCGGCCATCCCCTCGCCCCCGACCGCAACCGCAAGGCGCCGAACAAGTGACGGTAACCGGGCGGCCAAGGCCGGCGCCGATCCGGCGGCCTCGCCAAGAGCCAGAAACGCGATCTGCTGCAGCGCCGCTCCGGTGGCAGTCGCGACCGTGGTCCCGTACACGCGGTGCGTGGTCGGCAACCCACGCCGGAGCGCATCGTCGTCCATACACGGCAAGTCATCGTGGATGAGCGAGTACGTATGAATCAGCTCGATGGCGGCTGCGACTCGGTAAAGCGGGGTTCGGTCACCGTTGCCGCCGACTCGGTGTTGGCGTTCCACTGCAGCTTCGTGGGCGGCCACGGTGAGCAACGGCCGGATTCGTTTGCCACCGGCGCCAACCGCATACGCGGCGGCCGCGCCCAGCGGAGGTCCCAGCGGCTCTATCAGGCCCCGGATCGCTGTCTCGAGCGCCGGCCGCTCGGCCGCGACAAATTGCTCGACGCGATTCAAACCTGTCGCGACTCGGGCGACACTAGAGGTCGAAGTCTTCAAGCGAGAACAACCCGCCAGATCTCTCGACGATCTCCCGGATTCGCCCCTCGCTGACTTCCAATCGCCGCCGAATCTGGACCGCCAACCCGACCCCCTCTTCGAACAGGGCAATGGACTCGTCCAGCGAGACTGCCTCGCTCTCCAGCTTCTGGACGATAGCATCGAGGCGTTTGAGCTGCTCCTCGATTGGGAGACTGTCCTCGCCGTGGCTCGTCGCCTCGTCCTCGATCGGGATCTGGGTCATTCACCGACCTCCCTTTCCGCTACCGGAATACTCCTCTCGACCGTAGCCAACAGCGCCCCACGGGCGAGCCTGACGCCGATCTCGTCGCCTCTGCCGACGGCAGCAGCGTCGCGGACGAGGGCGCCATCAGCGGCAGCCACCACGGCGTAGCCTCGTTCGAGGATCGCCAGAGGGCTTGCCGCTCTGAGCCGTTCGTCCAGATGACCAAGGCGGGTTGACGCCTCTCTGATCTGTAACTTCACCGGCGAGGGCATTCGATCGCACGCTTGGTCGAAGCTCTCGACGGCTCGTTGCGTGCGTTCGGCTACCGGTTGTGCGATCGCACCTAAGCTGTCATCCCACCGTTGCCGTGTTTCGAACAACCGGTCACGAACCCTCCGGAATCCGTAACGATGAATTGGCGCCAGCGCCTCGTCGATCCGTCGCCTGCGCTGCCTTTCCATCCCCCGTGCCAACCGTTTGAGCCATTGCTCGAGAGCGATGTCGATCTCGCGCGTCTCCGGCACGACGCGTTCGGCGGCGACCGATGGGGTCGGCGCCCGTAGATCCGCCGCGAAGTCCGATAGCGTGGTATCGCTTTCGTGACCGACCGCGCTGATGATCGGAACCGCGCTCGCGGCAATTGCACGGACGACGACTTCCTCGTTGAACGCCCAGAGGTCCTCCAGCGACCCACCTCCGCGCCCGATGATGACTACCTCGGCCTCCCCGTGAACCGAAAACCACTCGATCGCCCGAGCGATCTCCGGTGCCGCCTCGCGCCCCTGAACTGGGACCGGTTTTAGCAGGATCCGAGTCGCCGGCGCCCGACGATGGACAACGCTGATAATGTCACGAACTGCAGCTCCCTCTGCCGATGTGACGACGCCAATCCGCTGTGGCCAAAACGGGAGATCGCGCTTGCGTTCCGCACGAAACAAACCCTCCGCCGCCAGCTTCTTCCGCAATGCCTCGAACTGAAGGTGGAGCTCGCCCCTGCCACGCGGGAGGACCTGCGTAATCTGAAGCTGGAACTGTCCCCGACTGGGATAGATCGTGGGCCGCGCCACGACCACGACGTGCGTTCCGTCAGCCATCGGGAAGTCGAGTCGTTGGTTGTCACTCCGAAACATGACGCAGCGCACTTCACTCGTCGCATCCTTCAGCGTCCAATACATGTGACCCGACTTGCCGGCATGGTGAAACGAAGAGACCTCGCCCTCTACCGCCACGGATCCGAGCTCCGCCACCAACGCATTGGTCGCCCTCAGGAGAAGCTGGCTGACGGTTAGGACAGATCCCGGTTCGAGCTGAGCGATCACGGCGACGAAGTAGCAGTGCGCTCGGCTGCCTTCAACGTATTCGCCAGGAGCATCGCGATCGTCATTGGACCCACGCCACCCGGCACCGGGGTCAGCCAAGCCGCGACGTCCGCAACGGACGCATGATCGACATCTCCGACCAGTCGATGACCATCGCCATTCTCCCGAGGTACGCGGTTCGTTCCGACGTCGATCACGGTCGCGCCGGGCTTTACCATATCTCCACGCACCGTGTTCGGGCGGCCCACAGCGGCAACCAGGATGTCAGCACGCCGAGTGTGAGTTGCCAGGTCGGGGGTCCGACTGTGACACACGGTTATGGTGGCGTGAGCGTGCATCAGCAAGAGCGCCGTTGGCTTGCCGACGATGTCGCTGCGGCCGA
>Ga0255057_10002093_pt1 | contig 10944 bp, 7 predicted proteins | sample Cases_109_6_MG_FD_189022 | JGI IMG/M metagenome (GOLD analysis project Ga0255057, IMG submission 189022) | Seawater microbial communities from Amundsen Gulf, Northwest Territories, Canada - Cases_109_6 | ecosystem: Environmental > Aquatic > Marine > Gulf | place: Canada: Northwest Territories... | reverse complement strand
TCCCGGCGACCACCACCACGGTGCCCCCCGTCCCCGACACCTGTCCTAACTACGACTTCTCTATTAACGACTTGCTTTCGAGCCAGCGAGCCCTTGGATACGGCTCACTGGGTGCCGACGTCGCCGACGTACAACGAATGCTGGGTGCTCTCGCCCACTACGACGGACCGATCGACGGCATCTTCGGGCAGAGGACAACGGCCGCGGTGAGATCGTTCCAGGATGCCAAGGGCCTCCACATCGACGGGATCGTCGGTCCCCGCACCCGGGGTGAGATCGCCAGCCTCCACACCGCCGCAACTAGCGGCGCGGTACTCGCCGCCGACGGCAGCCTGCTGCAGCGCGGCGTAGACGGGACGACCGTCCGAGCTCTGCAAGCGATCCTCAATATGCTCGGCTACAACTCCGGCCCGGTGGACGGTCTGTTCGGATCACGCACTGCCGCCGCAGTTCTCATCTTCCAGCAGTCCCAGAATCTGACGGCCGACGGGATCGTCGGAATCCAGAGCAGGGCTGCGCTCTCCCAGGAACTAGATCTCCACGGTTTCGGAAGCTGTGGCTAGAAGCATGCAGATTGCAGATCTAGACGGCGTCCCGATAGAGCTCAATGACGCATCTACCGGCTCGTCAATCGCCTGCGGTCGCGATAACAGACTTCAGACTGATCGCATTTCGATCTGTGATCTGATCTAGCCCTCCGCCATCCGTCGGGCCAACTCGACGATGGTGCGGACCCCGAAACCAGTGCCTCCCTTGAGGATGTAGCCGTCGGTGTCGGGCGCCCGAGCGGGACCGGCAATGTCGAGGTGAGCCCACGGACCATCACCGGCGAATTCCTTGAGGAGCAAGGCGGCGGTGATCGCACCCCCGAAACGCTCTCCGATGTTCTTCATGTCGGCGACGTCCGAATCGATCTGCTTGCGATAGTCCTCGGGAAGAGGGAGGTGCCACATCCGCTCGCCAGCAGCTTCGGCCGCCTCCGACACCATCGCAACACCAGCATCGGTGCCGAACAACCCCCCGATCTTGTTTCCGAGAGCGACCATGCAGGCGCCGGTGAGCGTGGCCAGGTCGATGACCAGATCGGGCGACTGCTCGACCGCGAGCGCCAACCCATCGGCCAGCACCAGCCGGCCCTCAGCATCGGTGTTGAGCACCTCGATCGTCTTGCCGTTGCGGGTATGCAACACGTCGCCGGGCCGGACTGCGGCTCCTCCGGGCATGTTCTCCGTGAGCGGCGTGATCCCCACCACCTTGACGGGAATGTTGAGCAGGGCAATGGCCTTCATCGCCCCAAAGACGGCTGCCGCACCCGACATGTCGGTCTTCATCTCTTCCATCGAGTTGGCCGGCTTGAGCGACAAACCGCCCGAGTCGAACACGATGCCTTTGCCCACGATGGCGAGAAAGGCTTTGGCGTTCTCTGGCTCATGGCGGAGCTCGACCAACCGGGGCGGGTTCGTGGCGCCCAAGGAGACACCGTGCAATCCGCCGAGGCGCTCGGATTCGATTTCGCGCTCGTCCATCACCCGTATCTCGAGGCCGACTTCTGCCGCCATCTCCGTGGCGATCTCGGCCATCGTGACCGGCGACTTGTACATCGCCGATTCGTTCACGAGATCGCGCGCCACGATCACAGCATCGGTGATGACCCTCGCTTCGGCCGCCTCCTCGAGCTCGGCATCCGTTCCGTCCAGAAAGGACACCGTGTCGATGTTCGAAGGCTTCGGCTCGCTCTTGTGCCGGTCGAAGGAGTATGCGCCCAGAACGAGACCCATGACCACTGCGCCCGCGCCACCCTCACAGGCAGCGTGCAAGGTCGTCGCGATCGTCGCCGACGACTTCAGCGCCCGCGCCGCCGTCCCCGCCGCCTCGCGCACCACCTCTGGGGTGGGGGCCTCTCCGACGCCGACAAAGGCGATTTCGTGATAGGAGAGGGCATCACCAGCCGCGATCACCGCAACGCTCCCGTTCTTGCCACTGAACTCTTTGGCTTCGAGTCGTTCTGCGACCCACGGGAGGCGGTCGATGACCCAGGTGGCACCGGCGTCATAGGCACTGTCAGCACCAACCGCGACCAACAGAGCGTCTTCCGTACCATCCTCGATACCACCGGCGGTCTCAAATTCGATCAATTCGATTGCTCCTTAGTAGGCGCCCAGTTCTCCTCTTCGGCCCGGGCCAGCATGTACAGGTAGTCGGCCAGTCGGTTGAGATACGGGACCACGTACGAATCCGTTACCCCTGCCGCCCGCAAGTGCGCCACCGCACGTCGTTCGGAGCGACGGATGGTCGTTCGCGCCACGTCGAGAGCCGCGGCCACGGCCGATCCACCCGGAACCACGAATTCGGTCGGCATGCCGGACCGATCCTCGATCTGGTCGATCCTGACTTCCAACGAAGTCACCATCACTTCTGAGACACGGCTCTCGCCATCAGCCAGTTTCGATCGGTTGTCGGCGCCGGTGGCGAGTTCGGCGGCAGCCACGAAGAGATCGCGCTGCACCGCCAGTACGGCCTCCGCCAGCGGTTCGGAGGCGATCGCCCGCGCCACCCCCAGTGCCGACACTGCCTCGTCGACGGCCCCGTACGCCTCCGGGCCTGAATCGTCTTTGGCGACTCTGCCCCCGTAGAAGAGCCCGGTCGAACCGTCGTCACCCTTACGCGTATAGATCTTCACGACTTGAGATTGTAAATGGCGCCCGGCGCCGCCTCGGCCAGCGAGTCTGCCTTCTCCCCTCCAAGAGAGCAGACGTCGGGAGGAGAAGAACCGCGCTTCACGACAGAACCGGACCCTCCACCAGCATTCGTCCCACCACGGCTGCCCCGAACGCCGTCAGCAGAGCGAGATACGAGAGCCCGGTGGCGGCCATTACGCCGGCGTATCCCTCGGAGCGCAACGCACCTCCGACTGCGGTCATCAGGATCATGGTCGTCACCGCCAGCAGCAGGAATCCGAGCCCGACTGCGGTGTCGCCGCCCGACCATGGGAAGACGCCCAGCCATGCCAGGATGACGAAGTCGACGACCGCTCCGCCTGCACCGGCCAACGCCAGCCTCCGCAGGGCCCATCGGGGCAATCTCGGGTCGACCAGATACCAGTGGCCCAACATCATCTCGACGGTGACGACTCCCAGGAACAGCGCCCCCGAGACGACTGAGGCAACCCTTCCGTCTGCCGCGACCAGAAACCCGACCGCCGCCACCGCGGTAGCGCTGGCGGCGTATCGAGGATGTCGCGCGCTTCCGATGGCAGCCGCCGTCATGGCACAGCCGACCCACGCGAATACCGAGCCGGCCCCCAGGGCAGCCGGTATCCCCAACAGCAGCGTGACGACACCGGCAAGCCATGTGAAACCGGGTCCCACAATCCGCCACCAGATCACCACGCCCGAACCAGCCGCCACACCGGCCGCCCATATCGACATCACGACGGCAGGAGAGAGTTCCACGGGCGGCGAGTATACGAATTGCGATGAACTGTTGGGTTCAGAGCCACGACCAGATTCAGGACCCGGCCCGAGCACGGATACAATCCCCGACGGTTCCCCCCGGAGCCATTTCCCTCGACGAAAGCCTCTTGTGTCCAGCAGTCATTCCGAGAATCTCATCCCACCCCATGGCGGCCACCTCGTCGACCTCGTCGTCGACGCCGAGCGCGCCAACGAAATCAAGGAAGCATCGGTCGACTTCCCCTCCTGGGATCTCACCGACCGCCAACTCTGCGACCTGGAACTGCTCGCAAACGGAGGCTTCTCTCCTCTGACCGGCTTCCTCGACCAGGAGGAGTACGACGCGGTCGTCGACGATATGCGGCTGCCGGACGGAACGCTGTGGCCGATGCCGATCACCCTGGACATCGACGGTGACACTGCGGCGGAGATCTCCCCAGGAGCAAGCCTCGCCCTCCGCGACCCTGAAGGGGTAATGCTGGCAGTTCTCCGGGTCTCGGATGTCTGGGAACCCGATAAGGATCGCGAAGCCCTCCAGGTGCTGGGCTCCAACAACCCCGAGCATCCTGCCGTTGCCTACCTGATGGAGACGGCCGGCTCGCATTACGTCGGTGGTCGCCTAGAGGTGCTCGATCTCCCATCGCACTACGACTTTGCAATGCTCAGGATGACCCCCGCTGAAACCCGCGCCCGCTTTGCCAAGCGGGGCTGGCGGAGGGTGGTGGCCTTTCAGACCAGAAACCCGATGCACCGAGCCCACCTGGAATTGACGGTCCGCGCCACCAAGGAAGTGTCGGCCAATCTGCTGGTGCACCCCGTGGTGGGGATGACCAAGCCCGGAGATGTCGACCACTACACACGGGTCCGCGCCTACCAGGCCATCATGTCGCGCTATCCAGTCAACACCGTCGAACTCTCGCTTCTCCCGCTGGCGATGAGGATGGCCGGCCCCAGAGAGGCGGTATGGCACGCAATCATTCGAAAGAATCACGGGTGCACCCATTTCATCGTTGGTCGGGATCACGCGGGGCCGGGTAGCGACTCCAGCGGTGAACCCTTCTATGGGCCATATGAGGCTCAGGACCTCCTGGCCGCTCACCAGGAAGAGATCGGGATCGAAATGGTTCCGTTCAAGATGATGGTCTATCTGCCCGACAGCGATGCGTACACACCGATCGACGACGTCCCCGAGGGAACTCAGACGCTCTCGATCTCGGGCACGGACCTGAGGGATCGACTGGCCGATGGTCGCGAGATCCCCGAATGGTTCACCTTCCCAAAGGTCGCAGACGAACTCCGTCGGACCCATCCGCCGCGTAGCCGCCAGGGATTTACGGTGTTCTTCACCGGCCTGTCCGGCTCGGGAAAATCGACGGTCGCCAATGTCCTTCAAGTCAAGCTGCTCGAGATGGGTGGAAGACCGGTCACGCTGCTCGACGGTGACATCGTCCGCAAGAACCTCTCCTCGGAGCTGGGATTCTCGAAGGAACACCGGGACCTGAATATCCAGCGGATCGGCTTCGTCGCCTCCGAGATCACAAAGAACGGTGGAATCGCCATTTGTGCCCCAATCGCGCCATACGACGGGGTTAGACAAATTGTTCGCTCGATGATCGAGCCGTACGGCGGCTTCAGCCTCGTCCATGTTTCGACCCCACTCGAAGTCTGTGAGCAGCGCGACCGCAAGGGTCTTTACGCCAAGGCCAGGGCAGGCATCATCAAGGAGTTCACCGGGATCTCCGACCCCTATGAAGAGCCGGACGATGCTGAAGTGGTGATCGACACGTCCACGCTGCAACCCGATGAGGCGGCGCAACGAATCTTCCTCCACCTCGAGGCCCAGGGGTTTATCGAAGCCGAACGAGACTGAGACGGTATCCCGGCGCATTGGGGGGAGCTACCCAGCCAGCACGCGCTCTGAGTCCCTATGGCTACTGGCTACTGGCCCATGCTGAGCGAGATCGAGGGCCGCGCCTTCACTCTCAACCCAGCCAACGCTGAATCCTCTCCGCCACGGCGGCTCCGGTGAATCCCCACTCCTCGGCAAGCGATTCCCAGGGGGCAGATGCACCGAAGTGGTCGATGCCGATCACCAGTCCACCCGCCCCGGCAAACCTATGCCAGCCCATCGTGACCCCGGCCTCGAGGGTCGCAGTCGGGAGCCCTCCCAGCACCGACTCTCGGTAGGCCTGCTCCTGCGCGTCGAATGCTTCGACACATGGCATCGAAACCACCCGCAGAGAAATGCCGAGGCCAGAAAGCACCTCCGCCGCCTCCAGTGCCACATGAACCTCTGACCCGGTGGCGATGAGCGTGGCGCCATCGCCATCACGCAGTACGTAGCCACCACGGTGAACCAGGCCCTCCTTTTCCGAGCGGTCGAGTACCGGAATCCCCTGTCTGGTGAGCACCATCGCGGTCGGTCCATCGGTGCGGCGCAGCGCCATTTCCCAGGCCTCGGCCGTCTCGGTGGCATCGGCCGGCCGCACGACCCACATGTTGGGCATCGCCCGCAGCGAGGAGACATGCTCGATCGGCTGGTGCGTCGGTCCGTCCTCCCCCAGAAAGACCGAGTCGTGGGTGTAGACGAAAATGCTCGGCGCACCCATGACTGCAGCAAGACGGGTGGCGCCCCTCATGTAGTCGTTGAAGATCAGAAACGTCGCTCCGTACGGACGAAGACCACCGTGAAGCGCCATGCCGTTGACGATCGCTCCCATCGCGTGTTCCCGCACCCCAAAGCGGATGTTCCGCCCTCCGATGTCGTCTTGGATCTCAGCTGCGTCGGCAATGAGGGTGTTGGTCGAGGGAGCGAGGTCGGCAGATCCGCCGATCAGCCCCGGCACCTTGGAGGCGAGATCGTTGATGGCCCGCTCGGACGCCTTTCGGGTCGCGACGAGATCCCCGACGTCATAACCCAGCGGCCCCACCTCGAAATCGATCGGATCGAACCGACGAGCCCAGCGGTCGGCGAGTTCCTCGTCGGCGGAAAACGCCTCATTCCGGCGTCCCTCCCATGCAACGCGAGCGACTTTCCCCGCCTCCATCGCCGACGAAAAGAAGTCATAGACCCCTTCGGGAACGTGAAACAGTGGCTCCAACGGAAAGTCCATCGCGGCCTTGGTGGCGGCGATCTCGTCGACTCCCAGTGGGCTCCCGTGTGACTGGGAGGTGTCCTGCAACGTCGGCGCGCCATGAGCGATGTGGGTGTGACAGGCGATCAAGGAAGGGCGGCTGTCAGTCCTGGCAGCAGTGATCGCATCATGAATGGCCGCACGATCATGCCCATCGACATCCAGCACGTGCCAGCCGTACGCGGCAAACCTGGCGTTGACGTCTTCGGTAAACGTGATATCGGTGCTTCCACCGATCGAGATCTCGTTGTCGTCGTACAGATACACCAGCTTGGAGAGGCCGAGATGTCCGGCAAACGAGGCCGCCTCAGACGAGATTCCCTCCATCAGATCCCCGTCGCTCACAAACGCATACGTCATGTGATCGACCAAATCCGCCCCGAAATGACTTCGTAGGTTGGCCTCGGCGAGCGCCATCCCGATTCCGGTGGCGAAACCCTGGCCCAGGGGCCCGGTAGTCATCTCGATGCCGAGTTCGGGCTCCCGCTCCGGGTGCCCCGGCGTCCTCGACCCCAATTGACGAAAGCTTTTGAGGTCGTCCATCGTCAGTCCGAAACCAGCCAGATGCAGCAACGAGTACATCAGCATCGAACCGTGCCCGTTCGACAACACGAACCGGTCCCGGTCTGGCCAGTCCGGCACCGCCGGGTCGACCAGCAAATGCTTCGACCAGAGGACGGTGGCGATGTCGGCCATTCCCATCGGCATGCCGGGATGACCCGAGTTGGCCTGCTGCACCCCGTCCATGGCGAGCGCCTTGATCGTGTTCACGGCGAGTTGCTCGGTACTCATCGACCTTCCTGACGGCGGGGACGCTCAGGGTAAACGACCCCGACACCCAGCCTCTTCCCCATCTTCTTCAAGCCGGCAGCATGCCTCTCGCTACTCGACGATGCGGAGGTGTCGTTCCGAGCGATTGAGTTCGTCGACGCCGGATTCGCCGCAGACGACAATGTCCTCGATGCGCATTCCCCACTCCCGCGGCAAATAGATACCCGGCTCGATCGAAAAGGCCATTCCCTCCTCGAGCAGGAGCCGGTTGCCTTCGACGATGTACGGATGCTCGTGGACTTCCAGGCCGATGCCGTGACCGGTGCGATGGATGAATCGATCCGCGTGACCAGCCTCTTCTATCACCAGACGGGTTGCTTCGTCGACCGATGCCGCCGTCACCCCAGGCGCTACGGCTGCCCGCCCGGCGGCTTGTGCCGTCTCCAGCAGGTCGTAAGCCTCAGAAATCTCCGGTATGGGCTCGCCGACGAAGAAGGTCCTCGTCGTATCCGAGCAATAGCCTCGATGTCTACCGCCGAAGTCGACCACCACGATATCGCCGGATTTGATCTCTCTATCGGTCGGCTCATGATGGGGGCTGGCGGAATTTGGCCCGGAGGCGACGATCCCGAAAGTCGCAACATCGTGACCTTCCTCGACGGTCATGCTGCCAATCTCTGCTGCCAGGTCTGCCTCCGAGCGACCCGAGAACCGTATCGACTCCAGCCGCGATACCACCCGATCTGTTGCTTCGGCCGCGAACCGCAGATATCGGACCTCTTCGGGCTCCTTGCGCATCCGGAGTTCCCGCGTCAGCGGTGAGGCGTCCTCGAATCGGGTACCTGGCATTGCCGACTGCAATCCGAGCAAGAAGGTCGACCATGTCGTATCGCCGAGCGCCACGGTCTCTGTGCTCGCGGCCAGTCCGGCGACGATCGCCACGGGATCCTCGGCCTCGCCCCAAGCCCTGACGTCGAAGGCATCACTCGGGTCGACCCGGGGAGCTTCCAGTTGCGGAATCACGAGGACCGCATCGGCCTCGACCGGCACGACCAGCATGGTGAGGCGCTCCAACGGCATCGCTTCGTATCCGGTGAAGTAAGGGAGGTCGGCACCGACGGAGAGCAGCAGTGCTCCGCAGCCGGTCTCAGCCATCAGGTCGCGGATCGTCCCGATACGGGCTGCGTAGTCGAAGTCGGGGAACCGGCTCATCGGTTTCGAGGCTAGCGACCGGAGGTGGTGGCGAGGACAGGAGTGCTGACGCTCTGGTGACCTTTCCCCACCATCGGCCAGCGGTGACTAAGTACACCCCTCCGAAGGAGAGAGGACTTGAACCTCCACGGGGTATTACCCCACTAGGCCCTCAACCTGGACGTACGGGCGAGTGTTTGACGGAGTCGGTGCACCTCGGTGCCCGTGGTGACGCGCCGAGGACACGGTGTGCAGCCTTCGAGAACCGGCCCAGGGTGTTCGAGGTGCCCGCCCAGTCCTGCCGGTTTCGCAGTGGTGGCTCCACACCCACCCTCCAGAGTGATCGAGCCGCTCCAGATCGGGGGTTTTTCTGTGATGCAGTTGAATCTGTATCGAGGCCTTCGATGCGGTCTGTCAGAATGGCCGCATGGCGAAAACCTCACTGAGCGACGTCGTCGCGGCCGAGTCTCCTGTGCTGATGGCGCTGCCCGGTGTTGTCGGCGTTGCGGAGGGACTGGACCGAGGGAGCCCTTGCGTTGTCGTGTACGTGGCTTATGAGCTTGGCGGGAACATTCCGTAGAGTGTCGCCGGCTACGCGGTTGTGGTGCGCCGCTCAGGAGAGATCAAGGCACAGTAGCGCGTCGGCGCCTTACGGCAGAACTGTCAGTACGGCGACAGCTGTTCCGAATGCCCCGCCCGGGTTGGTGACGGTGAGATCCCAGATTCGGTCGCGTGGCGGACCCCCGTCCTTGGTAACTACCTCGAGCGTGATCGAGGTCCCGTCTAGATTGACGAAGACGTTCGCGGCCAGCGGGGTCGGACCGTTGCCTCCTGAGAACGTGACTGTGGCACCCGGTTCGAAGCCCGATCCGGTGATCTCCGCGTCCTGCGTCTCGCCCGAATTTACCGAGGGAGGAACAATATCGTCGACGACGACGCCTCCCGGAAGCGTTGTGGTCGTGATGGTGGTAGTTGTGGTGGTGGTGGGCGTGGGTGATCCAGCGTCGAACACCACACCGAACGCTGCCAGCACCTCGTTGATGGGATTGCCCACCGTGATCGAGTTGTTCCCGGCGAACAGCAGAGAAACCGGGTTGTGGCCGCTGGCGGTGACGATTAGCGAGCCCGAGTCACCGCCCGCGCTAAACGAACCTCCACCTGTGCCCTTGAAGATGATCTGCCCGGTGAAGAGTGCGGTGCCCGAGTCATAGGTCACGATTACAGCCGCGTTGATCGCGTCGACCTTGCCGGTGGTCTGACCGGTCGTGCGTCCGTACTTGATGACCTCCATATTGACCGCTGCTGTCGCCGGCAATGACGCCGGGGTCCCGTAGCCGTCTCCGGGCGTCGCATTTCCTAGTTCATCGGTGCTGCTCAGAGCGATAGAAGCATCGACGCGGTTCTCGGTGGTGCCGTCGAACACGATGAGCACGTAGTCGGCAACAGAGCCGATGTCGTCCGCTGGCGACGTGCCGCCGTCGAAGCTGCCCGGCTGGATAACTTTGTCGCCGACGTCGGCGCGAGGACCAGCAGTGCGGTGTTCCTCATGACGCCATTATCGCCAATAACGGACGACCGGTCGAGCGCTCCAAGACCGTCTCCACTCTGGTAACGAGACAAGGAGCAGTGAACGGAGCCGAACCGAACCTCCACGTGGCACGTGACACACCTGCGGTCCGATGGCGCGTCCTCCTAAAATCTACGTCATGTACGACCGTGAGCGCGAGAGCGTCGACGACGAGATATCGAGGAGCGGGCCCCGGCGATCGATGGGGCCGGTGCCCGGATGGATCAGAGCATATCTGGAGCCGATCGAACCGCACACCCGAGATGGTTCCTGGTGGTTCGCCTGGGCGGTGTTCGCCGCCTTTGCATTCGCCGTCTGGCTGACCCGCTGGCCACTCAACGGCTGGGCCGGTGACTTCGGGCTCTACTTCATCCACCCGATCATCTGGCTGACCGTGGGCCTCTTGGCTGGCTACGGCTGGCTCCGCCTAGAAAACGCCTCCGCCTTCAAGCCGACGCTGATCGGCATCGCCTTCTGGACCGGCGTCCTCCACGTGATCGTGCTGATCATCGCCGGGATCATCAGTTCCTTCGTCGACTCACCGTTCGTCGACGGTTTCATCGAATACCCACTCAACCTCTTTTACGTCATCACGGTCCTGGCGGCAGCGGAGACGAGCCGGGCGTTCCTCTTCACCGTTTGGCGCCGTGATGACCGCACGACCGCATTCGTGGTGATCAGCCTCATATTTGCCATCGCCACACTGACAGCGGCGGAGTTGACGCCGTTCGACAGTGTCGACGAACTGCTCGAGGTCGCCGGGCAGCGCTGGCTGCCGGTGCTGGCGATCTCGCTGCTGGCGACGGCGCTGGTCGACATTGGGGGGCTG